>Ga0315910_10000310_pt1 | contig 51901 bp, 48 predicted proteins | sample EdamamesoilMG_FD_204470 | JGI IMG/M metagenome (GOLD analysis project Ga0315910, IMG submission 204470) | Garden soil microbial communities collected in Santa Monica, California, United States - Edamame soil | ecosystem: Environmental > Terrestrial > Soil > Garden | place: USA: California... | reverse complement strand
GCGGTTATCAATTACAAACTCAATATAATTCATAGCTCCGTATTTTTGAAGTTGATTTCGAATGCTCCTTCATGCAACACTGAATGAACCGGAACATTCGTAACGTTTGTTTTTAAAAGTTGATTGGAAACATAAAAAGAATTGCTGCTATCGATAATAACCTGACGAGCTTCAACACGACCAAGCAAAGCATCCAGGCTACGCAACACGTTATTACTGATCACCAGAAAATCAACCTCAATTTTCTGAGGGAGCCTAAACTCCTTGTCTTTCACCCGAAGTACTGTCATTCCATTCCACCGGATCAACTCGCAGCCGTCTACTTCCTGAACAAGCGATGACTCTTCCCCATCGTAAACAACCTGTACGCCTGTTATCAAACGATTGGGCCGGATGTGAAATCTTATTTTCTCCTCATCAGCTTTCAACATGGAATCGGAGAAAAAGTAGGAAGCCCCAGTATCCGTTAACTCCATGGCATGATGTCCGGCTACTTTGTATATCGTTAATTTCTTACTATTCGTTTCCTCATAAAAATTAGTCCATTGAGAAATCGAAAAAATCGATATCAACAGCGTTGAAATACCGAAGTAATGAAATTTCCGAAACTGAATCACCAGAACAATGGCTACTACTATACCCATGAGCAACCAACACTGAAAGGTGGTAATGGAAATATTCTCAATCAGGCTAAACGGAATCTGCTGAACACTAAACACCACAAAGTTCACCAGCTTGATCAACAGCTCCAGCAAAAAACCAACGCCACTGGCAACCGGTTGTAGAAAACTCAAGGCCAATAACGCCAACCCCCCTACGAGTATACCGAACGATGCTGGTATCACCACGAGGTTTGAAATCAAAAAGTAATTCGGAAACTGGTGAAAATATAACAATCCCAACGAAAACGTAGCTACTTGTGCAGCAATGGAAACGCAGGTGATCTTCCATACTTCATCCCAGAACCGGTAACGCGGCTCCCACAATTGATACAACCCCGGCTGCAGGTAGACAATACCCAGCACGGCCAAGTACGACAACTGAAATCCAACCGACATGATAAGGTAGGGTTCATACAGCAGTAGACAAAAAGCAGAAGCCGCCAGAATATTATAAATGTTCGTTGACTTCTTCCATGGCCGCGCCAGCGCCACAAACGAAAACATGGTTACGGCCCGCAGTACAGAAGGCGGAATTCCGGTTACAAAAGCATACCCCCATAAAATGAAAATACTTATAATGGCTACTGCCCACTTTCCTTTAGTTGTTTTGTTCAGCGGTTTACACACAAGCAAAATGATCCAGTAGATAATTCCCACATGAAGTCCGGAAACAGCCAGCACGTGCATGGCACCCGTGGCAGCGTAAGCCGATAGCAGTTCATCATCAAGACCATCCGTAACACCAAGTACCAATGCCGAAGCGGTGGCTTGTTCCCGTTCACCAGCAATATCCTTTTGCAGGGTTGCCTTTGCCCACAAGCGTGATTGAATGGCATACTTCATTACCTGACTGGGAGGATCATTCGCAAACTTAAAAGCGTCATCTTGTCGCAAGAAGTGCTGGTGATAAATTTTCCGAAACGTGAGAAAGCGTTTGTAATCAAACTCGCCCGGATTGGCCGGAGGTTGTAACGCAACCGGTGATCCTTTTATCATTAACACATCGCCATACTGAAAAGCAACCGGAAAATCTTTTTTAGAAAAGTAAAGCAGAACATTTCCCTCAACAGATTTCCACTCGCCACCCGCCTGCATGGTCAAAACACGAGCTTCTGTTTTCCATGAATTTTCCTTTTCGTCAGGATACTTTGTAACAACCGCTTGGTAATACCCAACAGGTTGTTCAAGATGAACGAAGTGATTGGAATTTCTAGAATCCGTATTCAGCAAAACATGGAGATAGCCACTAACAAAAATTGTAGCCAGCCCGATGAAGCCCGGATTGATTTCAATTTTCTGTCTAACAAAGAGGATAACAAAGTAAAGGCCGATCAGGGAGAAAAATAAAATCGCGGCAGTGGATGTGGAAAGAAAATCTGGAAAATATATACCAACCAGAATGCCAGCCATAAAGAACACCACAATCCGAACAAACGCATATGGTATCCAGTGCAGCATCTATTTCTTTTCGCGGTCAGCTTCTTTATTGTACGCATCGATGATATCGCGCACCAGGCGATGACGCACCACGTCCTTCTCGTTCAATTCAACAAAGCCGATGCCGCTTACATTTCCCAAAATTCTGGCGGCTTCTTTCAACCCTGAGCGTTGATTGTGGGGCAAGTCGATCTGAGAAGTATCTCCGGTGATGATCATTTTAGACTCCGGCCCCATGCGTGTTAAAAACATTTTCATTTGCATGGGCGTGGTGTTCTGCGCTTCGTCCAGTAAGATGAACGCATTGTTCAACGTTCGTCCGCGCATGTAAGCCAACGGTGCAATCTCGATAATCTCGCGTTCCATGTAGTACTGCAATTTCTCGAATGGAATCATGTCATGAAGCCCATCGTAGATTGGTCGCAGGTACGGATCAATCTTCTCTTTCAAATCTCCGGGAAGAAATCCTAAGTTCTCGCCCGCTTCAACGGCAGGCCGGGTGATGATAATTTTCTTTACCCATTTATTTTTCAAGGCACGCACTGCCAGCGCCACCGAGATGTAGGTTTTACCCGTTCCGGCAGGGCCAAGCGCAAACACCAGGTCGTTGTCTTTCACCAGCTGAACCAGCTTTTGCTGATTTACAGTTTTCGGCTTGATGGGCGCTCCTTTTGTGCCGTACACAATTACATCGTCACCACCGTTCTGCTGACTCTCCGGAAGCATCATCTCCTGTTCGCGGGCTATGTAGTTCTGCACGTTCTCTTCGGTTATTTTTCCGTAGCTGTGATAATGGTTCAGCAATGAGTTAAGAATATCATCAATCTGAACGATCTCAGAAGTAGAACCTTTAATCAGAATCTGATTGCCGCGTGACACAATCCGGCTTTTCGGAAAAGCAGCCGCCAATGTGTCGATGGTTTTATTTTCGACTCCCAGGAAATCAATCAGGGATACATTTTCAAGTGTTACTGTTTTTTCGATCAACTGGAACTAGACTTTAGGTTTGAGATTATATACGAGGCTTTAGAAGGCAGAGACTGGATTCTTACACCCGACTTCTTACTCCTTACCCCTTTTTAATTTAGTAGTTAAAATATGTTTACTTTGCCAAACCAAAATTAGTGAATATCCCCGGCAGCATCAACCATGGCCATCGTTACTCTTCTTACAGATTCGGGCGAAAGTGACCATTACGTGGCAGCCATCAAGGCAAAAATTCTTGGCATCAACCCCGGCATTCGCGTAGAAGATATAAGCCATAAAATAAAACCTTCAGACATTGCCCATGCTGCCTTTGTGTTGAAAGCGGTGTTCCGCGATTTCCCGAAAGGTACAGTTCACCTGGTAGGTGTCGATTCAACCGGAAACCGTGGCGACAGCTACATTGCCATTCAGCTGGAAGATCATTTTTTTGTAGGCTGCGATAACGGACTCTTTGGACTGATCAGCGATAAGACGCACCAGCAACTGGCCGAACTCAACACCATTAATTCGATCGTAACTACTTTTCCGGAACGCGACATCTTCGCCCCTGCAGCGGTGAAACTTGCCAGTGGAGTTTCTATTACCAGTCTGGGCAAACCGATGCCTTCGTTCAAAAAGATGACCGACCGGCAAGTAAAGGCCACCAAAAAACAAATTACCGGAACCGTAATTCGTGTGGATGGCATGGGAAACCTGATCACCAATATTCCCAAAGCCGCTTTCGATACCTTGAGTCAGGGAAAGGTATTTACCGTTCAATTTGGAGGAGAAAAATTCAGAAAAATTCATACTACCTATCATCAGGCCGAACAGGGCGAATGCTTCATTGTTTTCAACAGCCTGGCGCTTTTAGAGATCGGCATCAACCGTGGCAACGCGGCCGAACTGCTTGGGTTGGGGTATGATAGTGTGGTGAATATTATTTTTGAAGAATAACATTAATTACAAGTTGCCAGTTATCAGATACCGGTTACGGGTAACCTCAAAACCATGATCATAAGAATCGTTCGCATGCACTTTACCGAAGCCGGGGTGGAAGAATTCTTATCCATCTTCGAAGCCAACAAAGTGGCCATTCGCAATTTTGAGGGATGCACCCACCTGGAACTGCTGAAGGATGTTGATGATCCATTTACCTACACTACCCTGAGTTACTGGAAAGGACCCGAATACCTCGAAAAATACCGCCAGTCGGAGTTGTTCGGCAAAGTCTGGGGCCGGGTAAAAACGCTTTTCTCGGAGCGCACGCAGGCTTTTTCGCTGGAGAAATTTATTGAACTGTAGGTTGATCAAAACTCAAAGATTAACCATATTTGCACCCCGATTACTCAGATTGTCGTCTGATAATCGAGTGAAATGCCTGAGTGGCGGAATTGGTAGACGCGCACGACTCAAAATCGTGTACCGTAAGGTGTGTCGGTTCGACTCCGACCTTAGGTACTAGAAGGATGGTGAAAGCCATCCTTTTTTGTTGGACGTTATTTATAATCAATGGCAGCAGTTTACATCCTCTATTCTGAAAAACTTGACCGATTCTATACTGGGAGCTGCCTAAGCTTTCAATTCAGACTTGAAGAACATCTTACTAAGGTTTATCCTGGAAGTTTTACTTCCAATACAGCCGATTGGAAACTTTTTCTCTTGATCGAAAAATTATCCTACAACAAGGCACGCGCCATCGAAAAACACATTAAGAAAATGAAAAGCAAAGTCTATATACGGAATTTAGTAACCTATCCACAGATCTTAGAAAAACTAAAGGAAAAGTACGCCTGAATTGAAGTACGCCACTGAAAACTAATCGTGTTTACCGTAAGGTGTGTCGGTTCGTCCCGATAGCTATCGGGACCGACCTTAGGTACTAGAAGGATGGTGAAAGCCATCCTTTTTTGTTGGACGTTATTTATAATCAATGGCAGCAGTTTACATCCTCTATTCTGAAAAACTTGACCGATTCTATACTGGGAGCTGCCTAAGCTTTCAATTCAGACTTGAAGAACAGTTGGCGATTTACCGAACCAGCGGTATCCGAACTTCAAAATGTGTGTATTGGTCCAATTCTGATTCAAACGAAACTGAACCGTTAATTGCATGAATTGCTTTTTGTACAATATACAATCCTAATCCATTGCCTTTCGATTGTTCATTTCCCACAAAGAACATGTCGTAGATGTGGCCCTTAATTTCTTGCGAAATACCCACGCCATTATCATACACACCCAACTCAACATAATCGTTATCAATTTTTGCTGTTACCTGAACTTCTCGCACACCTGTTCCTTTCAGGCTGCAATAGCAGATCGCATTTTCGATAAGGCTGAACAGAATGGCATCAATCAGATTTTTATTAGAATACAACACAAGATCTTCCGGGCAGTCTACACTAAACGAAACCGTAAACTCATTGATTTGTTTTCCAAAATTCGCCTTTACTTCAAAAATGAGCTGGCGCAAGTTGAAGTGAGTAAAATTATCTGGGCGGTTTATCTCACTAATTAGACGGAGTTTTAGCAACAGTCTGTCCATAGAATACACAGTCTGTACCGCGCGCTCAAACAGTTCCTTCGATTCCGGATCAGAAACGTGGCGTGCTATAGTATACAATCCAATCATGGACGAAATCGGAGATCGCAGGTTATGCGAGGCTTTATATAAGAATGTATCCAACTCATGATTGGCTTCTTCCAGCAAATGCGTTCGCTCCATCACCAATCGCTCCAGATTTTCGTTAACATGCTTTACTTCGGCATTAGCCAGAATCAACTCCTGTTTCTGTCTCCGCAGTTTGGTACTAAAGTAGACTAAGAGAATAACCACCAATGCCGAAAGGACGGTGAACGATAAGGTAATTACCATCTTAGTTTTAAATTGTTCCTGCTCTTCCTGACGCTGTGTTTCACTAAGCGACAGCTTATTTTGAAGGTCATCAATGTTCAAAAACTTTTCCTTAATGACACTTAGAATCTGGTGGTAGTCTTCCTGGTTCTTATAGAAACTGCTGCGGTTGCTTTCCAGAATAATTTCAAGACGAGTAATATCGGCCAGTAGCGTAGACCGTGTCTCAGCATCAATGTTCAACACACCCCGTGCGAGCTTCTGATTGATGATCCGTATCTTATCATTAAATTGTTCGCGTTGTTGAGCCAGTTGCTCGTTCTCAATAGTTGCCTGAGAAATAATGTTTCGTATATCATCTTTTACCCCGGTTGTATCGGAAATACGGGCGATGTACTTTGTATCCTGTGTCTTCACTGAATCTTCGAATTCCACCATGAGTTGCTTTAGCTTTTCATTGAGCCTGCTACGCATTTCTTCGCTGAGATTCTGGGACTGGTAATTTTTGAACAACGTATAAAATTGCTCCAGTGATTTAATGGAATCAATCGGAAAATCAACCTTATCCTTACTTTGTAAAATACTACCAATCACGGGTCTTTTCACCGTAAGCACACTTCGCGATGCTGAAGTAAGCAAGTTCACAACTTGAAAATCCGGAATATGAAACTGATTCGCTGATTCAATTTTTTCATTCAGTGCCAATACGATTTCAAGTTTACCTTCGCTGTCGGTGGTGATGGTTGTGGTCTTCTCACCCTTAAAGGTTACACTTACGGCCTTCAATACATTTCCTGCATTATCTTGCACATATACATGAGCCAGCTTGTACGATTTTTTTCTCACGATCACTTCAAGCACTCCTTTACTGTAGTTCCATGAAGCAGCCTCAAGATTCTCATCCTTAATAGTGATTGACTTCAGTGGAATATCCAGAGCATCCAGTTCAACAAGTGCCTCCGCCTTACTCCCTACTGAAAAGAATGGTTTGCCGTTAACCGATAATTCGATATTAGAAAAACGTTTCAAACTTTGATCATACGTTTTTACCAGTACTTGCTGTGTGTCTTGCGCTGCTGAGACTGAAAAGCAGAGCATAAAAACAGAAAACAGAACACACAATCTTACACTACCAAATTTGCCATTTCTCAACATTTTCCCTATTGAAATATTTATATTCACTTTATCTCTGGGCTGTTGTTGAATAAATCGCGCACCACTACAATGTCATGTTTTTCCTCTTTCTTTCGGTGCCGAGGTACTTCAAGACTAACAATACTTTCAATTTTATTCTCTTCGATTACCTTTAGGATATACTGACTAAAATAAGGAATGCGTAGAACAAAACCACCTAGCGAGTCAGAGTTGCTCTCATATACAACAGCACCTTTCACATTATCCACAAGAACAAGTCGAGTATTTGGAAGTATTCTTAACATGGTTGAGTCATGCCAACCAATTTCTTTATACCGCAAGATACCTTCCATAATTATTGGATACGTCTGTACATTGATATCCACGCGGTAAATATCATCTTGCTGTTCACCATTCCGGTTCGAAGAAAAATAACCTGTAGTGCCCAAAGAATCCACAACAAAAGAAAAATCATCTGCATGCGAATTGATCGGATACCCGAGATTGACAACATCAGAAAAACCATTTTCGAGAATGTCTGTTTTAAAAACATCTATCCCTCCCATGCCAGCATGACCCGTTGACGAAAAGTACAGAACTCGATTTTGCACGAATGGAAACGATTCATCATATCGTGTATTGAGGTCTGTCAGGTTCACCGGTTTACTCCATTTACCATTCTTATAATCACAACGGTATAAATCCTTTCCACCTTGCCCCCCACGCATGTCTGATGAAAAATATAAGATGCTTCCGTCATCAAGAATTGCAGGATCAGTTACTGAATACGAGGAACTGTTATTGGGAAATGCGTAGGTTGTATTCCATTTTCCATCTTTCCATTCTGCAAAATATATTTGCAAGGTCCTTCTTCCATCGGCATTAGGCTTGTCGGCCGATTTTGTATAGACCATACTTTTTCCACCGTTAAAAAATGAAACAGGGCCTTCTTGAAATTTAGCGGCATAGCCCTTCGCTACAAATTCCGGTTTGCTATACTGTTCTGTAGCGATGCCCAAGCTATCCTTAATGAAGGAGGCAAAATACAAATGATAAAAGGAAGTTTGTGTTGTCGCATCGCGTTTGGTAATCAGTGAATTTGTTTCGCGGTTCGACAAAAACACTAATCCATCCCCGAAAGGGATACCACCTATTTCATTTGCTTTGGTATTAACACCAATGGATTCTACCCTAAAATACAGCGAATCTTCCTGCAAAAACTTAATATTCTTTAATCGCCATACTTTCTTTGCAATGAGCAAGTCATCAGGCGTCTGGTTCAGCATTAGTTCATAATACCGAATAGCCGATTCATAATTTCCAAGATTTGCATACGCTTCAGCACAATAGTAAAGATCGCTCACCGGCAAAGTATGATATACATTCGTAAATTTCTGATACCACAAAACAGCCTGAACAGGCTCTCTCATAAAGTAATAACAGCGGGCACTGCGCAAATTAACCTCCTCAGAAGGCTGCTTCTCAAAAATACTTTGATACAATACAACAGCTTCCTTAAAATTTCTTTCACCATAAGCCATGTCGGCCTTTGCAAAGGAATGTTGCCATGCCGTAAACATGGTTTGACACCTGCCTTCAATATTCAAGAAAACACAAAGTAAAACGATCAACTCGTTCCGAAAGCAATATATGTTCTTCAATCTCATCGGGGAGAATCCACTTTAGTGTAGTGAAATTGAAACCGGTAGTTCAGCATAATCTCATGCGACCCGCTTACCGTTTTTGGAACATCTCCGATTGGAAAATCGTACGCATAACCGAACTGAAATTGGGGCGTGATCTTTCCCAAGAAAAGGAAATCAACCGACTCATCTTTTCGGTAAGAACATCCGAAAGTAATCGCTTTGTAAAATATGAAATTAAGATTCAAATCAACTGATAACGGTGTGCCTGGAAAATACTTTACCAATACATTAGGCTCCACCTCCAGGATTTCGGTTACGGTTATCCGGTACTTCGAAAACAAAAAATAAGTGGTTCGATCCCAATGCACCGTCATACTATCATTCACTGTTGATTTCTCAGGAAGTAACTGGGGTGCGGATAATCCAAGGTGAAATCGGCCTGTGCGAAGATATACACCAGCACCTGCATCAAAAGACGTTTGTGAAAAGGCTGATACAGCAACCATAGGATCATTGCCGGAGTCAGGCGCGAGCGAAGCATAGTCTGACTTTCGATTGCGAACACCGGCCTGAAGGCCAAAGGATATTTTTGCAGACGGACCAACAGAAATTTGATAAGCATAGCTACCCATTGCCGTAAAATTCTGGTGTACACCAATCTTATCGTTCACCAACGAAAATCCTGCACCCATGCGCTTATTCTTAAAGAATGCATTTCCAGAAAGCACCTGCGTTACAGGAGCTCCATCAATGCCTGTCCACTGCGTACGGTGCATGAGGGTTAGACTCAACGCTTCATCTATTCCAGCATACGCTGGATTGATGATGAGTCCGTTGAACATATATTGAGAGTACTGTGCATTTTGCTGCGCGAATGCCATGAAGGTGATCAGGTTAAGCAGAAAAATAATCCAGGTGGTGGTCAGTCGTTTCTGTGGCTGGGTGATGTTGCACGTCATACGCCTAGCGAATCAATTCAATGGATCCTTGCTTCTCGAATACCAAAGTGCCGGCCACACCTCGAAAAGTGTAAAAGTATGTGCCCGTAGGTGCATTACCTCCGCGCTGCGTTTCTCCACCCCAGGCTACAGTCCGGTTGTCGTAGCCTGAAGCACTAAACACAATTGATCCCCATCGGTCAACAATAGTCACTTTGTTTTCTAAAAACATCTCGACATTGAATAGCACCCACACATCGTTGGTGCCATCACCGTTTGGGGTTACCACCTCACCGACTTTAAATTCAATTTCTTCTCCGGGCGGGTTATTGGGATCCCATGGTGTCGGAATACAACAAATAGAGCCTCCTGTTTTACTCTCTCCCGCAAAAATGGTAAAGTCTCCATACACTGCATTAATAAATATCGGAATGTTGCACTTGGTGTTCAACGTAGTATTGAGCACATCATTAACTTTTATACCAAGCGTATTGCCAACAAAGACGGTTAGTCCCTGAGGCACCAGCACAATCATTTCGCTGGGTGCAACCTGCTGTTCAAAAATAACGGTCTTATTATCCTCAACTGTAACTTTCGAAGTTGCCGTGCCATCAAAGCGAAGGGTTATGCTAATCATACCACCGGCACACGCACTGCATTCCTCTGGACACATCGCGGGATCTTGGGCATGGCAGAAATATGCAAACATTACCAAGATAAGGGAGGAACCAGTTTTTAGAAGCATCACCAGACTCCTGAAAAGAGTGCCCATAGTTTTAGGGAATTGCAAACGTTAATTATACACTAAAATCAGCAATAGTACAAGGAAACCGAAGTTTGGTAAGACGTAGTAACGAAGGCCCCAAGGCTTTCTGGAAAGAAGATGGTCCGGCTCTTTTTGAAAATTTGACCGCCAGAAACTGTACTCACCGGTTCCTTGTATCCACAATACAGAACCCCTACATTCATTAGATGAAGTCGAACAAGAACATTTTTACGGTAGCGATAAAGTCTATTGGGCTGGCGTGGCGTACCAATAAAACGTTGTTTCTTGTTCTTGTACTCATCAACATCTTCCAGGGTTCGGTTGTCTACCTGCAGTTCACCAGCTTCTCGGCCATTGTGGACCAGATCATTTTTATTAAACAGGGGACAGGCGAAATGTCAAGTCTGATCCGCTCGTCAGTCATTCTGGGATTCTCCTTTCTGGTGCCTACCCTGCTGAGCAACGCGGCCAACTTCTTCCGCTCCAAGTTTCGCCTTGACCTCGATATGCAACTTGACATGTATCGCATCGACAAACAAAGCGAACTCGATATCGGTGTAATCGAAAGCAACGCCTACCAAACCTTGTTACGCAGTGCACAGGAATGGGGCACCAGTTCCATGCTTAGCTTACAGGATTTTATTTTCTCTTCAGCCACCAGCTTTGCCGGCATCATTACTTCCATCGGTATCCTCTGGACACTCAATCCCTGGTTGGTATTGTTTGCCGTGCTCGCAGCCGCACCTGTGTACTTCTTCTACAAGAAATATAGCATGGAAGTCTTTCGCATTCGCTACTTCTCTATTGACGATCATCGTATCATCGGCAATCGCATCGCTCACTTCGAGCACCTTCAAAAAGCTGTTGATGTCATCTTACTTCGACTCAAAGGATGGTTAAAAGGCCAGATACACGAGCGGATGAGCTCGTACAACAAGAAGATCATTGATGCCGAAAAACGAAAATCGATTTCGTATAACTTTTTAAGCCTGTGGTACCTTTTATTTCTGTTTGCTGCCATCGCCTTAATGACCTACAAGTCGCTTACAGGCGTGATGGCTGTGGGCAGCCTGTTACTGGCATTCAATACCTACACGCGGTTTTATCAAACCGTGAACGGTTATGTCGAATCAATTTCCTGGACAGAAGAAGCCGCCCGTTATGCTGCACGCTGGTTCGATCTGTTCGACATGAAACCCAACATCAAGTCGAAAGAAGATGCTGCGCCTGTTGAACACAAGAAACCTCCGCATATTGAATTTAAAAATGTTTCGTTCCGGTATCCGGCCGAAGAAAAGGAAAATCCGGTTGTACTGACGAACTTATCGTTTGTGATTAACCCTGGCGAGAAGATCGCTATTGTAGGTGTGAACGGTGCCGGCAAGACCACGCTCATTAAATTACTTTGCCGGATATACGATCCCACGGAAGGTGCCATCCTGATCGATGGAAAAGATCTTCGCGATCTAAGCCTCGAAGACTGGCAGAACGCGATTGGTATTCTCTTCCAGGACTTTCCGGTGTACAACTTAACCATTCGCGATTCCATTCGGGTGGGCCGCATTGCAGACGATGCAAACCAAGAGCGATTGGATGAAGCGGCCAAGTACTCGGGTGCCGATGAATTCATCACCAGCTACGACCAACTGATCTGGAAAGAATTTAAAGATGGAATCGATCTTTCAAAAGGACAGCATCAACGCCTGGCGGTAGCGCGCATGTTCTATCGCAATGCTGCCATTACCATTCTGGATGAACCGACAGCTTCCATTGATGCTGTTACCGAAGAAAAGATTTTCAGCTCGCTGGAAAAAAACATGGAAGGTAAAACGGTGATCCTGATCACGCACCGCTTCAGTACGGTAAAGAATGCCGACAAAATTCTGATGATGGAGTATGGAGAAATCATCGAGCAAGGATCACACAGACAGCTAATGAGTTTGAAAGGAAAGTATGCCGATTTGTACACTATGCAGGCTAACCGGTATTTGGAGAATGGTGCAAATGAGTAGTCGATAAGTCTTCCTTGTTTACTTCAGTACTATCCACTACTTCACCCCCTTCCCTGCATCCCACGATTGCTGAAGCTTGAGCGCAAAAACAATCTGGCCGGTGTGGTAGGCGTTGTGCGCGCTGATGTTGGCAATGGTAGGGTACCACGCTTTTAGCTTGGCTTCATCGGCTGTTTCAATGGATATTTCCAGCGCGGTTAATACACTGTCCAAACCGGATACTACTTTTGTCCAGTGCGCCTGATCAAACTTATCGAATGTCTCTTCGTTGTTGCCGGAGAACTCGCCTTCGGTTTGTCCGTTGAACTTAGCCAGTTGTCGCTTGTTCCAAAACAACAAGTGGTACGCCAACTGACCTACCGAATGATTGCCGCTACTGTCGCGCCACATGGCCTGCTCTGCAGTAACACCTTCCAGCGCAGCATGTACCGGAACAAACCATTCCTTTTCCGTGTGTGTGGTTTTCAGTTGATGGAGTAATACTTTTCGTGGCGACTCACCGGAAGCTTCAGCATCCGGTTTGGTACAGGAAGTAATGATGAGCACGCTCACAAGCGCAAGAAAGGGGAGTGATGTTTTCATAGTGATACGGTTAACACGAAGATAACCGAATTAACCAGACGATGTCAAACGGATACTTTCTACTTCACGGTTATAACCACACGTTGGTATCGCGTTAATTGTGGTAAACCCTTGTCTGTAACTTCCAGAACAATATGAATATCATTACCTGCTACCGCATCGGTAGGAATGGTTATCGAAGCGCTTTTACTGTTTACCCCGATGATGGATACCCTGCCAGCATAGGTATCAACCTCATGGTATTGCCACCACGTGTAGGTAACCTCATCCTCATCCGGATCCTTTGCTAAGCCTGTCAAGGGTACCACAGTACCTGGTTTTGCTGTAACCCTGGATTTTGTTACAAGCGAAACTACCGGTGCATGATTCGCATTTTTATAATCCTGTACACACCAATCCGCACGTGCTGCAAAATCTCTCTGCATCACATCAATCCAGCGCGACTGCGGATAACTAGAATCAAGCTGCCCGGTATACGGATTAAAATCCTTCACATCATTATCCTCCCAGCGACTTGGCACAGCTTTCGATTGCCGCAATCTTCCACCCCAACCACCATAGTTTGGATTTTCAAGACCCTTCAACCCAACATCAATGAGGTGCAGAAACGCTGGCGAATCGCCTTCCGAAAGAAAGTCATACTGATTGAAACTTCCCCATTGCGCATTTTTCATTTTGGAAGAATCGCCATGAATGTGCTCGTCATCACCAGGCTGCTGCTGACCATCACCGTAGCTATAGTACATCCTAGTAAGTGGCCCATGATGAAGAATAATATTTTTGCTCATAAACTTCCCTTCAAAGTATGGCAGTAATTCTTTTGGTACAATTTTCTGCCACGGGTAAGCCAGGCATCCGAACTGACCTGCATTGTAGTAAACTTTAATACCAGGCCAGTTTACCTCCACATACTTCTTATAGGTAGCATCCTGATCCATGATGGTGTAGATAATAGCTTTGTCGGAAACTTTCTTTTGAATTGCCGGCCATTGCTTGGTGTGACGATAATGGTCTTCGATCGATTTTAATGCGCGTGCAATTGTATTGGTTCCACCCCATGCCTGCAGATAAATAGCTTCGCGGCTGCTGTCGAGAAGTTTTTGCTTGATCCACTCAGATCCTTCCGTGTCTTTTGCCATCTCGCCTTCGAAATCGATGTTACCTACCTTAATCAGGCTTCGTAACGTTTCGGCCGTTGGATATCCCGTTGCGTGTGTACTGAGTTTTGGATAAACTTTTTCATACGCATCTATCAACTCCTGCATCCAAGTGGTGCCGGGCCAGCGCAGATCTGTTTTCGCACCATACATTTTCTTTGTCATCTCCATTTCGGAAACAAACGTTGTTCCTTTTCCATCGCCTTTGTAATGCCACATGGAACTGCTGTACACAAGACCTTCAATATTGAATTCGTTTGCATACAGCAACATCCGGATGAATGAATCAACATCATCAATTTCGCCATCGGTGGTAATAATGGTTCGTAGTGTTGACGATTTCTGCTGTGCAGCAACATTGCCCACCATCAATATCGTGATCAGAAAAAGAACCAATCTCATCATACTTAAAGTGTTATTTTCTTCGGGTTAGCAAAGCTGGTCGTTACACTTTGAACAGCAACGACCAGCTTGTTTAGTTCAACAAAAAAGCTCGAACTCCTGTGTTCTTCAGACAATCTATTTTGTTCACCACTATTCTTTTTTACCATCGAACGTAAAACCCATAGCTTCCATTTTTACACTCGTTACTTTTTGCGCATCATCACGAATGAAGGTGAGCAATGCTTTTCCACCAGCATCGTATTTATCAGGCGTTGATGTGGGTGTGAGCTCTCCAACTTGTCCACCGGCATTGAGCATCAGTTTACCTTCAGTGGTACTTACTTCAATGAATGGAAACGGAAGACCTGTCATGGTGTACTTACCGGCATACACGGTCAAATCAACTTTTGCATCGGCAGGCTGAGCAACGGTGGTAGTGGTTGTGGTCGTAGGATTTTTAAACTCAACACTCAACACAATCATCAACGACTGACCGGGATCTGCACCCGGGTTTTTAAACACTAGATACAGATCGTGCATACCGGCCGTAGGCTCTAGTGATATTAATGCCGGCTTTGGGGCAAAACCACCACCCGGATTATCCTTAATCATTTCGCTGGTGCCAATTACCTTGCCTGTGGGTTCATCAATTCGCAATTCAATTGTTCCTCCTGCCGCATTCAATTGTGCTTTGGGGGCCATCGCCATAATCTCAACCTGTGTTAACCCGGTGAGATCAACTTGATTCAGCGTCATATAACTTCCGGATTTTGTGGGAATGCTAAAATTATTTCCTCCATACGACATCTTGTTTACGAAAGAGTACGCATCGAAACTATGCGGACCTACTTTGGCATTACGAAGGGTGAACGACTCTTCAGAAGAAATAGAAGGTAACGTACCTGCACCATTGTCGCGATAAGCCGCACGCACGATAAACACACCCTGACCTTTATCTTCCGGTTTTGGTTTAGTTGTGTAACTGCCTTTTACCGGAAGCGATTTTACTTTTGATTTCGGATCAGCAAGACTTAAGATATACTTCACCATCTCCGAAGCATCGGCTGTTGAAAGTTGTGGATGACCAGCCATCGCTACTTCGCCCCACACACCACTTCCGCCCGAAATAATTTTCTTCGTGAGTGTCTCCAGTGCAGTTGCTTTGCCTTTGTACTTCTGGGCTACTTCGTTGTACGTTGGGCCGATTGATTTCTTATCCAGGCTGTGACACGCCTTGCAATCACTTCCTTCAATGAGTTTCATGCCGCGCGCTAATCCTACGGAAGCATCGGCTGTACGATGACCTTGTGCGATTTGCGTTTTATCATGGCCCTCTGACAGGTAGTCGATACTCACTGCAACTTGCTCGGGCTTTATTTTTCCATTGGCCAGACTACCGTCTTCTCTGTCGCTTACTTTAACCGAGTAGTCAAACGTGTTATCGGCAAAATAGAATGACTTATTGCTTTTACCCATATCAAATACCACCACCGGAGGTTCGTTACCCGCAGTAAGTTCTACCGATTGAGATGACAATGCTCCTTTGTCATCGGCCACCAGTAACGTTGCTTTGTAAACATCCGGTGTGGTTAAGGTAATGTTGGCTTCGGGCGAATTGATGACTTTACTGAAGCCCGACTTCGAAGTAATTTTCCAGGTGTACTTCAGTGCATCACCGTCCGCATCGGTTGTTCCATTCGATGATAATTTTGCCTTGAAGGGTACCGCACCACCGAGCTTATCGGCCGTAATCTGCACTACCGGTTTTCGGTTTCCTCCATTGTATTCAATACGAATCAACCGTGCATCGTCATTGGCAGTAAACCAGCCCGATCCATACTCCAGCATGTACAAGTCACCGTTCGCATCAAACTCCATATCGATCGGATTGCTGAAGCGATAACTTGGCATGAACTGTTCCATCGAAACAAAGTTTCCCGCTTTATCCATCGTAACGGCCATGATCCAGCCGCGCATCCAATCGTACGTAATCAATTTACCATTGTAGTACGTAGGAAATGCGCGCGCAGCGGTTTTAAAATCTTCACTGTAAAACACTGGCCCTGCCATAGCATTCCGACCACCAGTACCCACCAATGGAAACTCGGGTGACGGACCGTACGGATACCAGATAAATGCTTTTTGTGCAGGAGGCAATTCTTTCAAACCCGTGTTGCTTGGTGATGTGTTAATTGGCTTGTCGGCACTCCACTTCTCACCGGATTGATTGGCAGCAAAATCAAATTTAGTATACGCCTTGTTGTCACCTACAAAATGAGGCCATCCAAAATTTCCGGCCTTACGTGCCTGGCCTACTTCATCGTGACCGGCCGGTCCGCGATTGGCATCCGGCCCGTTGGCATCTGGTCCAACTTCTCCCCAATACACGTAGCCAGTTTTCTGATCTATTGAAATACGATACGGGTTACGATGGCCCATGGTATAAATCTCGGGGCGTGTTTGTGGTGTACCTTTTGGAAAGAGGTTGCCTTCCGGTATTTCATACGTTCCATCGGGCAATGGTTTGATGCGAATAATTTTTCCACGCAAGTCGTTGGTGTTGGCGGATGACTTCTGCGCATCCCACGCTTCTCTTCCGGCACGTTCATCGCTCGGGCTGTAACCATTCGATCCGTGTGGATTGGTATTATCGCCTGTTGACAAATACAAGTTTCCGGCTTTATCCCACGCAATGGATCCCCCGGTGTGGCAGCACTCTTCGCGTTGCACGGGAATTTCGAGCAATACTTTCTTTGAATTCAAATTCAGCACATCGCCATTCAACTCGTAACGCGCCAGAATATTTTTAGCCTCCGTACCTTCAGGGGAGTAGTATAAATAGATCCAGTGATTCTGCGCGAAGTTGGGATCTTTGTTCAAGCCCAGCAATCCGTCTTCGGCTTCCGAAACTTTACCCGTCTTATCGGTATACTTGGTACTTACCGGAATCGTAGCAATGGTGGACAGCTTCTTTGTTTTAAGGTTGTAAATTCTAACCGCCCCTCTGCGCTCAATAAATAAAATGCGGCCGTCATTCAATACGGTTAACTCCACCGGCTCGCTTAGTTTCTCAAACAATACCACTTTCGAAAACCGATTTTCTTCCGGCCTGGCTTTAGTGTAATCCAGGGGCGCATCGCCACCCATAGCGTATTGCAGGCCAGCCCAAACATGATTCAGAAAAAGGGGTTCCGAAAATGTTTCATCGGTATGGCCCATAGCGGTGTAAAACGCGCGACCACCATCAAAATCATGATACCAACTCATGGGGTGATTCTCACCATTATTGCCTCCACGATACGTCTTCTCATCAATCTTCACCAACACGTTAATTGTTGGATCGATCTGCTTAAAACTGTAGAACTCATCGGTGCGCTCAAATTCATCGGGCATACCTTTCGTTGCCCAGTGATCTTTTTGAACAACCCGAAATTTTCCTTTCTGTACATTATCCGGATTGGGGTGGTCAAGAAAATACGCTCCGGCCAATCTTCCGTACCACGGCCAGTCGTACTCACAATCGGTAGCCGCATGAATACCTACATACCCGCCACCAGCCTGGATGTAGCGTTCAAACGCTGACTGCTGCTCTGCATTGAGCACATTGCCCGTAGTATTTAAAAAAATAATGGCACGATAGCGCTTCAGATTCGCGGTGTTAAACTGCGCTGCGTCTTCCGTCAGGTCGGCAATAAAGCCTTTCTCCTGCGCCATTTTTGTAAAAGCAACTTTTCCGGGCTCGATTGACGCATGACGAAATCCATCTGTTTTACTGAATACCAACACCCGTGGTAATTCTACGGTAGAAGGACGATACGTAAATGCCAGTGAAAGCATGATGATTCCCAAACTGTACAAAACTTTCATAAGCGATGCGGGTTGTTTCATAGTTATTTCGTTGTGGCTCTGGTAAGCGTGAAAACAAATATAGAGTTCTTATTGTGTACAATATACACATCAAACGAAGTAAACGATGCACACCTCAAAAAAACTGATCAAAAAAGAAGGACAAACGGTTAAATTACCAGACAGCGCACCGAATAAAATCCAGCACACAATTCTTTCAGTAATTTGGAGGATGAATTATTTCGTTGCGTAATAGCGGCTGGCCATCCAGGAGATCGGAAGCCCCACCACCACCATCAGAATAACAATACCGGTAACACTTGAAACGGCTATTTCGCGTGGTGCACCATGACTGATCGGCAACACAATCATATTCATACCTAACCAGATGATGATGCCGTATAATAAACCGGAAACGACTTTGTGAATGGCCCGAAAGTTTAGCACAGGATAAAGGATAAAGTAAACGGCTGTCCAGAAGAACGCGATGAAAAAATGAAAGAGCACACCCCAGCTTGCCGATACGATGCCGCCAGCAAACGCGTCTTTGCCAATGACTCCACTGGCGATAAACTGAAACATGCGCAGGGGGTTAGCGGAGTAAACGACAATAGCAGCCAGTGCATCCAGCACACCCACCACCAGGCCGGTTAGTAAAATTGTCGGAAAAGATTTTTTCAAGTGTATCATCCGCGTAAAGTTTAAACTAAGATAACCACCTTTTCGTAAGTCATCTGTGGGTTTACCGTGAAAGTTTTAATTGGGTATTCGCCTATTTTTTACTTGATTTCGGATTCAAAATAAGTTCTTGAAGCATGAAAGTCTTTGTTGTAAAAGCATCCACAGTACTCCTTGTCAGTCTGTTGTTTGCCTGTGGTGAAAATAACAAATCAACCACGGAAGAAACACGCGACAGCCTGGCTATGCAATACACGATTTTAAGTACACTGCCCCACAATGCCGATGCATACACGCAAGGACTGGTTATCTATAACAGCAAAATTCTGGAAAGCACGGGACAAAATGGTGACTCGTGGGTTGCCGAAGTAAATCCCGGCTCCGGCCAGCACGATAAAAAGATCATACTCCCCGAACGCTACTTCGGTGAAGGCATTACCGTGCTGAACAATAAAATCTATCACCTAAGCTGGAAAAACAAGGAAGGATTTATTTATGATCCAACTACCTACAAACAGATTGGTGAGTTTACGTACAACACCGAAGGATGGGGCATTACCCACGATGGAAAAAACCTGATTATGAGTGATGGCACAGAAAAACTTTACTTCCTCGACACGGTTAGTATGAAACCGGTTCGCACCCTTACGGTACTGGATGGCAACAACAAAGTAAAAGAGCTTAACGAACTGGAATACGTTAAGGGCTACATTTATGCCAATGTATACCAGACCGCCTGGATTGTTAAGATTGATCCCAGCTCCGGAAAGATAGTAGGCCGTTTAGATTTTTCACCGATTGCCAATGAAATCAGAAACATGTATCCACAAGCCGATGTGTTGAATGGTATTGCCTATGATGAAAAATCAAAAGCATTTCTGATTACCGGAAAACTTTGGCCCAAGAGCTACCTGGTTCGATTCAATTGACCCCCAAGAACCATTCATTAAGCGTTATCAAAATTAGACGAAAGAATTTTGAACCACCAAGACACGAAGACTCAAAGGATCGCGAAGTGCCTTGCGTAATTTTAAGTCACACTGTTCTTCGTGCAACTTCGTGTCCTTAGTGACTTAGTGGTTTAAAAATTAGACGCAAGAGTTTTACACGAAGACACAAAAGTCACGAAGTGCTTTACATTAACTCTTTAAACGCCACCCGCTTTACGATCAGCCCCACAACAACTCCAAACGTGGCAAAGCCAAGCACGATATACAGCAAGTTCTCCTCAAATACTTGTGTGGTCAGATTCAAAAAACGGCCAATCAGGTAACCGGTAGTACTCACGGTTAATGCCCAGACCAATCCGCTAAAGACACTGTACTTCAAAAATTGCAGCGGTTTAATATTACTCATACCAATAATGATGGGGATAATGACCCGAAATCCATACAAGAACCGATACGAAAACAAAATCTGAAGTTTGTGCTTGATGAAGAAATTCTGCACCGGCAAGAACTTCTCCCTGAGTTTGGGTCTTCGCTCAATAAAGTATTTTCCGTTTAAGCGGCCGATCGTATAATACAACCAATCGCTGATGAACGATCCGGCAAAACCAAAGAACAAGGTGTATGGTCCTTCAAACAGCCCGCGATGAATCAGTGATGAGGCCACCAATATAGCGGTCTCGCCTTCAAAGAAGGTACCGATCATCAGTGCGATGTAGCCATATCGATCAAGAAATTCTTCCACGTTCGGTTAATCATCCCCACTACTTTCCAACTTACAAAAACTATCCATACCAAGGTGCATCAGTGCATCACCGGCATTCACCACCGGAATATTATTCAATCCGATAACGTATCCTGTCTCAACCGCTATTATTTGTTCTTTGAATTCACCGAAAGGATCGGTTAGGGTTCCCACCCACTCGCCTTTATGCACCAATTGACCGCAGCGCACATTCGGTTGAAACAATCCGGCATTTCGTGCACGCAGCCACGATGTATTCCAGATAATTTTACTCTCCTCTGCAGGATCGGGTGCCCAATCAATCATGTTCAAGTGTTTCATCAGGCGAAGGGTTCCGGCAATACCCTCCTCAATGGCTTGCTGGTCAAACCGAAGCGATTCGCCTCCTTCATACACAATGATATTCTTACCTTTTTTCGAAGCCTCCTTGCGCAGCGAGTTCGGCCGGAATGGTGAGTCCAGTGTAAACGGTGCATTGAATGCTTTGGCGAGTTCAATATTTTTTTCATCGCGAAGCACGGCACGCACCTGCGGATAATTGGAGCGCATGGCACCCCCGGTATGGAAGTCGATACCATAATCGATGTATGGAACAACTTCATGCATTAAATGATACGCCACACGACTGGCCAGCGATCCGGTTTTATTTCCAGGAAACGACCGGTTAATATCTTTACCATCCGGTACTTCACGCGAGTAGTTGAGAAACCCGTAAACATTCACAATAGGCATACACACGGTTGTGCCCCGCTTAGGTTGATGGAGACCGCTATCCAACATTCTGCGTACGATTTCCATACCGTTGATTTCGTCACCGTGCATACCTGCGGTGAGCGCCAGCACCGGGCCATCTTCTAATCCGCGTGAAACGTAGATGGGTGTATCGATCAGCGTGTGCGAAGGAAGGCGCGCAATGTTGATATCAATTTCCTTGAATTCACCGGGACGAATTTCGTGGCCTGCTATAATAATTGGTTTCATAGAGAATAGTACACGGTCGACAGACCACAGTCCACGGTAAGTTAGGTATAAATAGTCAACGGTCAACAGACCTCAGTCAACAGTCGATTCAGTAAAATAAAATCAAATGATGTTAATGGAAGAATTTGCTGTGAACAGTCGACTGTGAGCTGTGGACCTAAGCATTTATTTTATCCTTCTGAATTTTCTTTTTCATCGCATTCTTTTCGAGGTAACGAATGATCTTACCGGCAATATCTACTTTGGTGGCGCCTTCAATACCTTCCAGGCCGGGCGATGAATTCACTTCGAGTATGAGTGGCCCGCGTTTGGACTGTACCATATCCACACCGGCTACTCCCAGGCCCATGCGCTTGGCGGCTGCGAGTGCGGCATGTTTTTCTGCACGACTTAATTTCACTACCGTTGCCACACCCCCACGATGAAGGTTCGATCGGAACTCGCCTTCGCGCGTTGCTCTTCGCTGCATAGCACCCACTACCTCACCATCCACCACAAATGCACGAATGTCTGTGCCCCTTGCTTCTTTAATAAACTCCTGAACAATAATGCGCGCATGCAAGCCATGAAATGCTTCAATTACCGACTGTGCCGCTTTTCTGTTTTCTGCCAGCACAACTCCGAGACCTTGGGTACCTTCCAGCAATTTTATAACCACCGGAGCTCCGCCAACGGCTTCTACAATACCTTCCGTATCGCGTGAGTAGTCCATGAAAATTGTCTTGGGCAACCCCAACCCGGCTCGCGAAAGTATCTGTAAGCTCCTCAACTTATCGCGTGAGCGAATCAATGCCTGCGACTCTACAGCGGTAAATACTTTCATCATTTCAAACTGACGAACAACGGCCGCACCATAAAACGTAACAGAAGCACCAATACGAGGAATGATGGCATCGAAGTAATCGAGCTTTCTTCCCTGGTACAATACCACCGGGTTTTTCTTCTCGATGAACAACACACACTTCATGTGATCGATAATTTCAACTTTATGCCCACGCGCTTCACCCGCCTGCTTAAGCCTGCGGGTAGAATACAATTTCGGATCGCGCGAAAGTATCGCAATATTCATACAGAGATGGATTTGATTTATTTCTTCTTGAGCGATCGTTGCAACTTTCTTTTTTCGCGGTAGGATAAATTCTTCTTTTTCACATCAATCAAAAAGCGGTCGCGTAAAATCTTTCGGCCGATCAAGATCGGAAATTTAAGTAAACCGCGATTGCTCAGCGAGAACTCCGTCATTATTTCTTCATTAAAGATTTTTAATGTGGTGTGTATAACAAACCTCCGCTCCAGGTCGCCAAAAGAATTTTTAATGTCGCGTTCTTCAAATTCAGTAAACGTAAATTTCATTCCGGTAAACTCCGGGTGCTCGTCATCCAGCAACACAAACTCAAGCTTACCCTCAACGACTTCTGCCCGCTGACAATGAAGGCTGGAAGTATAGGCACCGGTATCGATTTTAGCATGAATGTTTATCAACCCGAGTCCGGGTAAATCGACACGATCGTAGCGACCTAGAATTTTTTGCATTGTCTAATGTACACCGCCCTGATTCAAGGTTCCAAGTTCAAGGTTCTCTTTTATTGCCAGACACCTTACAAAAAAAATCCTTGTTACCGCTTCGATAACAAGGACCTCTTTCTGGAAACGCTTTGTTCGTTAACCTTAGCCTTTAATTTTAAAAGCAACGGCTGTGTTTTCCCACTTCAGCTGCACTTCGTCTTTAACGACACCAATGCTGAAGGTTTCAACAAACGCATCCGCCTTACCCGGCTTTACCGTTACGCGCAACACATCATCTTTCACGTTGTACTTGTATGCGCCCCACTGCTTTGCATCTTTATTGAGAATGATGGTCCATTCGCTTTCGCCCGGAATAGTAAACAACGCGTACTTACCAGCCGCAACCTCTTTACCTTCAAGTTTTACTGGCTTATCAAATTCAATGGTGGTGGCTTCGTTAGCACCGGTTCTCCATACTTCTCCAAACGGTACGAGACCGCCCATAATTTTACGACCGCGTGCCGAGGGTTGGCAATATACAATTTTCACTTTTGCACTTCCGGCAACGCCTTCCGCTTCAGCTTTCGGGCTTGCGGGTTTGTCTTGTGCCTGCACGAATGAAATCATCGCAACAAGCGCCATCATTAATGTAGTAATTCTTTTCGCCTTCATTGTTGTTTGGTTGAGTTGAACTTAAACTGATGTACGAAAAATGCCCCCGAATGAATCAGGGGCATTTTCCTATTTTGAATTTAAACCTATAAACTACCTTTTCAAACGTCCTAGTTAATCGTTTGGTTTTCGCCATGCCAATTATTTTTTACCGATTAACTAAAAATTAACATATACGGTAGTTGTGCAACACTATCGTCCAAAAGGATTTAATGCTGACAAGGCTCGTTTGCCGCCTCCCATTTTATTCATGGTCTTCATCATTTTACGCATGTCGCTGAATTGCTTGAGCAACTGATTGACTTGTTGAATAGAAGTACCGCTGCCTGTTGCGATGCGTGCCTTACGGCTGCTGTTCAGAATATCCGGATTTTCGCGTTCTTCCATCGTCATCGACCGGATAATCGCTTCCACCGGTTTAAAGGAATTATCGTCAATATCTACATCCTTGATGGCCTTGCCCATTCCCGGAATCATACCCAACAGGTCCTTCATATTTCCCATCTTCTTTACCTGATCTAACTGCGAAAGAAAATCATTGAAGTCAAACTGGTTTTTACGGATCTTTTTATTGAGTCGCTTGGCTTCTTCTTCGTCAAAGGCTTGTTGTGCTTTTTCTACGAGTGAAACCACATCGCCCATACCCAGAATACGACTGGCCATGCGATCGGGATAGAAGCGATCGATAGCTTCCATCTTTTCACCCAAGCTCATGAACTTGATGGGTTTGTCTACTACTCTGCGAATGGAGAGCGCAGCACCACCACGGGTATCGCCATCAAGTTTGGTAAGCACAACACCATCGAAATTTAACCGGTCGTTAAATGCTTTTGCAGTAATGACAGCATCCTGACCTGTCATCGAGTCAACCACAAACAACGTCTCGGAGGGATTCAGCGCAGCTTTCAGTCGGGCAATCTCATCCATCATCGCTTCGTCTACCGCCAAACGGCCAGCCGTATCGACAATAACGATGCGGTGGTTATTTTTCTTGGCGTGATCGATAGCCGCTTTCGCGATTTTTACTGCGTCTTTATTTTCGGGTTCCGCATACACTTCAACACCTACCTGTTGGCCGAGTACTTTCAACTGATCGATCGCAGCCGGACGGTAAATATCACACGCGGTGAGCAACACCGAACGGCCTTGCTTCTTTAAGTAATTGGCAAGTTTACCCGAGAATGTTGTTTTTCCAGAACCTTGCAACCCTGCAATCAGAATAATGGCCGGATTGCCCTCGACCTTAATATCCTCGCTTTGGCCACCCATCAGGGTAGTAAGTTCATCGCTGGTGATCTTGACCAGCAACTGGCCGGGTGAAATCGCGGTGAGCACATTTTGGCCCATTGCTTTCTCGCGGATTTCATCCGTTACATCTTTGGCTACTTTGTAGTTAACGTCAGCATCGATCAGCGCTTTCCGAATTTCCTTAATGGTGGATGCCACGTTGATTTCGGTGATTCTCCCCTGTCCTTTCAGTGTTTGAAAGGCCTTATCCAACTTGATACTTAAATTATCGAACATGGACTGTTATTTATTTGATTCGTGTGATTACCGTAATTCTTACCTGCCGTAAAAGCAAGGGGTGCAAAGTTAACCGGATCGCGGGTAAAGAAAAAGGGGAAATTCGGGGTTAGGGTTCCGAATTTCGGTTTCGGGTTTAAAGGTTAACGGTTTCGAGTTTCGGTTACCGGAAAGGAAAGTAAGCAAACGCTTCTCCGGCCGAAAACGAAGTACGCTCTTTGGGGAGTTCAAGAAATCCGGTTATATTTTTCAGGTTAGCAAAATCACCTGAGCCTCCGCCTGCATCCGGATAGGCCATCAACTTGCCGTTTTCATTTTTAACCGATACCTGAAGAAAGTAAGTGAGCTGCGGTTCAAACACAAAATCTGTGGCCAATATTGCTTTCGAATCGGGTATTGCAACGCCAACACTTTTCAACAGCCATGGTTTAATGAACCGGTAAAAGCACATGTATGTAGACACCGGATTGCCCGGCAATGCAAAGACAATTTTTCCTTTTTCAGAAACACCAAACCAAAAAGGTTTACCAGGACGTTGCGTTACCTGATGAAATAGCTTTTTAACACCAAGTTCCTGCAGTACTTGTGGAACGAAATCAAATTTTCCTTTTGATACACCACCCGATAGAATGACTACATCAACTGTGTTGATAACCATCTTGAGCGATTCCAGCATTGAATCTTTTCTATCCATCAGGTGAAACTGATTTCCTTCCCACCCCAGAGTTTCCATCGCAGCCTGGATGGCATAGGTATTTGATCGCCTGATCTGATGCGGCTCCGGCACTTCGTGCACATCCACCAGTTCATCGCCACTGGCAACAATAGCAGCTTTTGGAAAAACAACTACATCTACCTTGCTCTTTCCAACGGAAGCGAGCAACGCAATTTCCGCGGGCGATAGCATCATGCCGGGTTGCAACAATACCTCACCCTGTTTCGCATCCTGACCTTGTTGATGGATATGCTGCCCTGGAAGCATTTTATGAACAACTACCCTGGCCGTATCACCGCTGATCTCAACATCCTCATAGCGAACTACGGTATCGGTATCCACCGGCAACATGGCTCCTGTCATTACTTCAATGCATTGACTAAAATCGCGCAACTGCTGAGCCGGGGCTCCTGCCGCCTGCACACCTTCTATTACAAAATCCATGCTGCCCGATTGCCATTGCTCGTACCGAAGGGCGATACCATCCATGGCCACACGATTGAAGGGTGGAAAATCCCGATCGGCAACAATTTTTTCAGCCAGCACTCTTCCCACAGCATCGTGAAGGGGCACAGCCTCGTGCAACGGTTTAAAAAGATGACTGCCAATAATACCCGTTGCCTCTTCTACACTAACCATGGTAATTATTTTTAACTTTGTTTAATACCACAAGGTACATGAGTAAAAAGAATTTTACACACGTCAGTTCATCCGGCAACCCGCAGATGGTTGATGTCTCCGAAAAAAAAATCACGAAACGAACTGCACGGGCACAAGCCATTGTTAACGTGGGCGATGAAATACTCCGGCTTATTCAAAACAACGAACTGATCACCAAGAAAGGCCCAGTGTTTCAAACCGCTATTATTGCCGGGGTGATGGGGGCTAAGAAAACTTCCGAACTTATTCCGTTTTGTCATCCCATCGGGCTGGACGATTGCCAGGTATCCATTGCGGTAATCAAGGGCAAAATTGTAATCAATACTACAACAACACTGTCGGCAAAAACCGGAGTGGAAATGGAAGCCCTGACGGCAGCTTCAACCGCAGCACTTACTATTTATGATATGTGCAAAGCACTTTCGCACCACATTGTTATTGAAGAAATAAAACTGATGGAAAAAACCGGAGGTAAAAAAGATTTCAAACGCGCCTGATCCATGACCTTACGCAAACGCCTTTACCTTACCCTTGAACCCTCGGCCAAGGGAGGTATTTGGGAAACCATTTTCGAATTTATACTTATCTCCACGATCCTTCTGAACATTCTGGCCATTCTCATCGATTCAATTCCGGAGATACACAACCAGTATGCAGGGCTGTTCAGAAAATTTGAAATCTTCACGATCCTTTTTTTTACGATCGAATACATTGCCCGAATTTATTCCATTGTAGAAGATGCCCGGTATAGCGATCCCCTAAAAGGCCGATTGAAATACATAACATCACCGATGGCCATTATCGATCTGCTGGCCTTTCTGCCGTTTTACTTTGTTTTTGTACCGATGGATCTTCGCTTCCTGCGAATATTCAGGTTGATGGCGTTGTTCCGATTATTCAAGATTGCACGATACCTTCACGCGCTCAAAATTTTCAAGCGTGTATTGCTGGACAGAAAAGAACAACTTGTATTGAGTTTTTTGTTCATACTCTTTATCCTGGTAATCATTTCGTTCATCATGTTTTATGCCGAACACGATGCCCAACCTGATAAATTCACGAGCATACCTGCCACCATGTGGTGGGGAATTGCTACGCTTACCACGGTTGGCTATGGCGACATGGTTCCAATCACATCGCTCGGAAAATTCTTAGGCGGCATCTTCGCGATTGCTGGCGTGGGCTTGCTTGCGTTGCCCGCTGGTATCTTGTCGTCAGGGTTTTATGAAATGCTGCATCAAAAACCAGAACCGAAGCAATGCCCGCATTGTGGAAAAGAAATTCATGAGTAACACAACCGGAATTTGTGGCGTAATTTTTTTAGGTGGTAAAAGCGCACGGATGGGAATCAACAAAGGACTACTTGATTTCCACGGAAAACCTCAACGTGAATTCCTGTTTGAATTGTTGAACAACTTCTGCGATCATGTTTATACTTCCTGCAAACACGCTGACAATGTACCCGCTTCGTTGAACCCGCTACCCGATACACTGGAACTGGAGAGTCCGTTGAATGGAATCATTTCTGCTTTTCGGTTACATCCTTCGGTAGCATGGCTTACCGTTCCGGTGGATATGCCCTTCATACTGGATTCAACCGTATCCTTTTTAATTCAGCATCGCGACACAAAAAAAGTCGCCAGTTGTTTTTACGATTCCGAAGGTAACGATCCGGAGCCATTATTCACCCTGTGGGAACCACGTGCACATCCATTATTGGAGGCCCACTACCGGGCTGGCAACCGAGGCATAAAACCCTTTTTGCAACACCACGATATCAACCTGGTGAAACCTCCTGATCCGCGTCTTCATCAAAACATAAATTCAAAAGATGAGTTGGCTGCTTATCTTAAAGATCTTCGTAAAGGATAGTAAGTTCTACTCTGCGATTAAGTGCGCGCTCAGCATCGGTAGTATTGTTGTTAAGCGGTTCGCGCATACCCTTGCCTTCTACCTTGATGCGATCAGCCTCTACTCCTTTTTTCACCAGGTAATCATACACTGCACGCGCCCGCTCAACAGACAACCTCATGTTAAACTTGTCGGAGCCCACATTATCGGTATGGCCAACCAGTTGAACATTCAGATCAGGATTGTCGTGCAGCGCATCCGCTAATTGATCCAGGTAATCCGAAGCATCGTTACCAATGCCGGCACTATTGAACTCGAAATTAAAATGGAGGGTAGTCTTATCGAGCACAAACGGCTCGTGTGAAATCAATCCGGCATCGGCCTGCGCCAGTATCGAATCCTGACGTGACTTCAATTTTTCACTGAGCGATATTTGCGCAGAAGATTTCTCAGCTGCTGGTATTTTCACCACTTCATCTTCACTGGCATCATGGTGGGTTGAATCGGCTTGTGTTACGCGTTGCAGTTCTTCGGTTTTTGTTGCCGGTGCTCGTTTCTTTTTCTTCTTCTTTGAACGCAGCGGGCTTACCAGTTTTTTCCATTCCAGCCCAACCTCTATAGCCCCTTGATTCGATACCTGCTGTTTCCCCACCGGGATATCGTAACTTACACCTACAGCAAAATTTCTTCGGTGCAATTGTACCCCCACCAGTGCGCTTTTATTCAAAATGTATTTTGTAATAACATCAATCCGCTCGGGCAACTCGCGCGAATACGATTTTAATTCGTAGCTCGTAACAATACCGGCATTTAAAACCTGGTTGGATGAATTGAGGGTGTATAAGATTTCCGGAAAGACACTAACTTTATCTTTTGTGTAGACTCGCTGGCCCGCCATCAGCACCATCGTAGTATGTATACCATCGGCATTGCCCCAGAGTACATCCGATTTATTGAAATCAAAAAATGAAAATCCTGCATACGAAATTTTATTGCCGCGCTTATCGGTGTTTTGCCAGTACATACCCGGACTAATGGTAACTATATTCTCGCGCCAGCGATCGCCCGGTTCACCGTTATCTACTGACGGATCAAAGCCGCGATCGCCAACGTATTGAGACTCCGTGAACAATTTTGTAAGGTCAGCGTTCTGATTCAGGTAAAGCAGCTTCATCCCAAAAGAAATAGAATGAAACTTTACGATCGGCACCGTTACACCGTACGACACCGCTACTTCCTGTGTGCTGTACACACCAGCAAACCCTGAGCGATCATCCAAAAAAGAAAAACCAATACCTGACCAACGTTGCCCCTTGCGGTTGATGAAGGGATACGAAATACTGAAGCTGTTGCTGGTTAGATTAAAATCGCCACCGGTTTTCTGATTCCGGAAATCAAAGCTTGAAAGAATATAATTACTGCCACTCACCAGGGCCGGGTTAACCCGCTGCGGTGTAAAATTAAACTGACTGAATTGAAAATATTGCCCATACCCTTGCCTGCCAAGCAAGATGAAAACAAAAAACAGTAACCAGCGTGTGTTCAGCAATCTCATCGCAGCAGTACTATACTTCCGGAGTTTTTACCATTAAGTTGCATCGGCTCACCCGAAAGCAAGCTGCCTTTTACTTTCCAGAAATACGTGCCGTTGGGCTGCCTGATCCCGCGTGCTGTACCGTCCCAACCGGATATCAATTCACCAACACTGGATGCTGAGAATACCATACTTCCATTCCGATTGAATATTTCAAAAGTAAAATTCTCGGCCTGGGTTACGCCATAAATTTTCAGTATATCATTCTTTCCATCGTTGTTTGGTGTAAATAAGGATGGCACATAACCGTTTCGTTCTACCGTAATAAGCATTTGCGCATCGTCTGCACAGCCGATGGAATCATAACCGGTTACCCGATACGTGGTAGACTCCGTAGGCGAAACGGTTGGATTGGGAATGGTGGTTTCAAAAATTCCATTGGCACTATCCCACACATACGCTTCTGCTCCGGCTGCTTCCAGTTGAACAGATTTACCATAGTACACGTGCGTGTTCTCCGTTGTGATCGTTACATCCGGCTTACTAATTCGTATATCGAATTCACGATCAACCAAACAACCAGTACCCAGTGTCATCCTGGCGTGTACTCTATCATCATGGGCAACTGGGTAGGCCAATGCTGAACCGGTGCCCAGCACTTCATGGTTGCTGTTCTCCCATTGAGTGGTAAGCCAGTAATCTTCTACGGACAGGTTCAGCACACTGTTTTCGCAGGCATATTGAATTACCTGTTCATGTCGCACGGTGTCCTTTACTTCAATGTACCAGGCCTGCACATGTGCACAATCTGTTAATAAATAGTAGAAGACCACATCGGATACTTCTGACGTATACTCGAGCGAAGTTGCCGTTTTCAGAAAACCACCGGAAAAAGAATACCACGTTGCTGTTGATGGAGCTGTAAGCAAACGCTTTTCATTCGAACAGACTTTAAGGGTATCTGCCTTGAACGTCTGACAACTACCACCACCACCACCCACACCACCAACGCATACACCATCGCTGCCTGCATGCAACGAATTGTCAACAGCTTGAATTGCAAACTGCACTCCTACTGCCGCTGCGTTTTTAAGTAACACAAAATCAGCTGCCCCATTGTTGCCATGCGAAACGTTAAGACGCTTGCCGTTCAACAAATCAAAATTGCAGGACTGAAGCTCATCCAGGTAAACATCGTAGGTTAACGCGGAAGCTGCTGTATGATCATCCTGGGCACCTTGCCATTTTATAAACACACGATCAAAAATTGCAAACGCATCGGCTCGCACAGGTCGCTGGGGAGCGTGGTTTACAGGAGCCTGATTTTCGAACAACACGAGTTGCAACGAACCATTCCTTTGAATCTGAATAATATCGAGGTCGCCATCGTGCTCAACATCACCAAACGCATCGGCAGTAACACGTGAGACTGACAATGTATCGAATTCATCCGGTGAGGTTTTTATTAATCGAATGGAATCACCTGCAGCAGTTTTATGCCAGTAACTCAGATCGGCTACACCATCCGAATTCAGGTCTGTCATCCATACATTCGGCCGGAACATCGACTCTGAAACATCTTCGATTGCATACCCACCCTGATTACTGAGGTAGCGCTTTACAACATCATTTCCTGTAATGTCTTTTCCGTTGAGAATAAGATCAACGATACCATCATGATTAAGATCGCCTGTGGATACGATGCCTGTCAGCTCCTGTTGACTTGCTCGATCAACCTGCAGCGCGTTGTGGTTGAGTAGTACTCCGGAGAACAATGAATCAGCATTTACCTGTCCACTGATGAAGAGATCGCGATAGCCGTTTCCATCGGCATCCAGGGTTGTCATGGATTGTGCGCGAATGGCCAGCGTATCGATTGGTATCCAATTGTCACCGGCCTTACGGTAAATCAAAATCTGTTCGGTGGCGCTACAATTAACAATCCATTCCGGAAGGGCATCGTTGGTTACATCTTGCAACAGCATATCCGAAAAGGCTGGCAAGGTGTACGCCTCCATCACAAACGAAAAGTTTCCTTGATTCAAAAAAACGTTGGCGGTACTACTTGTCTGATCTCCCGAAATAATTAAATCAAGATTATTGTCGCGATTGAAATCAGCAATAAAAATTTTAGCGGCTGCGATCTCTGCCTGATAAACTTCGTGTGGCATTACAAGGGTATCACCTCTATAAATGGAAATAAACTGCTTGTTCTGCTGATCGGTAAGGAGCAGCACAATATCCAGCAAGCCGTCATTATCAAGATCGGCCCACTGCGGTTCAGCGGCCTTGTACTCCACCGGGAGTGGCAGTCTCCAGGTCTCCTCGAAATGCTGCGCACACAGATTATTACTCAGCAACCAAAGTGTTGCCATGAGTATTACACGTATGATGGAACTATTATTTCTGTTCATGACTGACTTCGATTTTTTTAAGTTGGAATGTTAACGGCAGTGCGATCTTACTCTTCACCGGTTTACCGTTGTAGGTAGCTGGCTTCCAGGCCGGCATTTGCTGAATGAGCCTTATCGCTTCGGTATCAAAGGCTGGGCCCAAGGATTGTGTTACTTTAATATCTTCTGGCTTGCCATCTTTATTAATGACGAACACAACCGTTGCTACTCCCTGCACAGAGTCTTGAATTGCCGCTTGCGGATATACCAGGGCAACACTGAAGTATTGATACAGATCAGCGTAACCCATTACAGGTTCGGCTTGTACGTAAAGCGCTTCCTCGTGTGTCGGATTTTCAGTTGCAGGCTTTTCTTTTGCTAAAGCATTGGATTTCTGCCCTGCCCTCAGCACCACAGTGTGCTGTTTATGTCCTGTTTCTACTGAAAGCGTATCCTGCCTGACCGTGACTGGAGAATTCCCTACCTCGGGTTCGGGCAGGGACTGTACTTCCTTTTGCAGCTGGACTTCCGGATTTGGAGGGGCGTCCATATCTTTTCGAAAAGACAACCACACAAATACACCTGCTACTATACCCGCCAGTAGCACGACACGCCACTTCATTACATTTTTTGATGATGAAGCTTGCTTTTGTTTTGCCAACAAGCCTTCAAAGTCCATATAGCTTCTGATCTCCTGATCTGACAATTCCGGCTTGGGTTTCATTATGATGATTTTTTGCTTCATGGTTTTAAAAAGAGTTTTCGCATCTTCTCGAGTATGCGATAGGTTTTTACTTTGGCATACGTTTCAGATATGCCCAGAATATCCGCTACTTCCTGAAAGGGTCGCTGTTCAAAGAATCGTAATTCAATAAGCTGCAGGTCACTTTCCGAAAGACGCTCCAGTATTTTTGGCAGCTTCACCAGCAGATCGTCCAGGGCGGTTTCTGCGGTAAGTTCAGTATGAAGATTTTCGGCTGCATCATCGCCCAGTGCTACGAATCGCTCACGCTTGGTTTTTCGAAAGAAGTCATGGCATTCATTCAATGCGATCCTAAACAACCAGGCCGAAAATGGTAATCCTCTGAACTGAAACTTACCTAGGTTCGTCAGGGCTTTCAGAAAAACCTGAGAAGTAATGTCAGCCGTGAGTCCTTTATCTCCTATGCGATGATAGACAAAGAGAAAAATCCGCTTAAAGTACTTTTCATAAAGCAATCTAAACGCTTCAGGATCAGCCTGTGAATTCCGGATCAAGGCTTCCTCGTTTTCCACTTGCTCGTGTTGCTGGCGCTGTTCTCTAATCACAACCGGTTATGTTGGTGAGTACTGAAATCTGAAGTCTAAATGCACAATTCCCTAAAAGATACAGCCAACAGAAAAATATTTTCAGGTTTTTATTACACCTCGTCAGAACGCATCATTTCGACAAACTTTAGGATAGCGGGCACACTACCTTTAATGCCGAAAAGCAAGGAATATGAAAATGGGTATTAAGCTTCCGTTAAATCCAATTCACCGCGATTTGGTTCTGGTGCTGTGCATTAGTCTCTTTACAGCTATTGCACTGGTATGCTGACATTCATGATTTTTGGATAGCTACTCAACAAAAGAAAAAGGCTCCGGGGGTGGGGCCTTTTTCTCTTTCCTGATTAACAGCCAAACTATTAAACATTCATGGCCATGGCCGGCCGTGCGGAAATCCATTCTTCGCCATCTTCAAAAACTTCTTTTTTCCAGATGGGCGCTTTCTCTTTTACTGAGTCGATGATAAACTGGCAGGCCTCAAACGAATCGCTGCGATGCGGTGTTGATACCGCCACGGCAACAGCCGTTTCTCCGGGCTTTAGTGTGCCAATGCGATGACTCACCGCCCAACCCTGTAACGGCCATCGGTGAGATGCCTCATCAATGATTTTTCGAATCTCAGAAACCGCCATCGTTTCGTGCGATTCGTATTCGAGCCACAACACATTCTTTCCATGCGCATTGTTACGAACAGTACCAATGAAAACATTAACAGCTCCGGCACCCAGGCTCGAAGCTGTATCAATGACCTTTTGCACGTCAATGGGTTTTTCTGTGATCTTAATCATGGTGATAAAGGTTGGTTGAACAATCATGAAGGGGCAATGAAGGTAGAGATTCAACCACGAAATATCAAGCTATTTTGCGCTGTAATTTCAACCTCCGCTTACAGGGGGAATTAAGGCTATTTCGTCCGTTTCGGTTAGCGTGATGGAGTCGTCTGCATAGGTATCATTCACAGCAATGAGTAACGAGCGCAGCCCGGTAAGTTCAGGATATTGTGCCATCAATGTCTCGCGAAGGGCCGCAACCGTTTGTCCATTTACGTCAATAGTTTTTTCACGGGCACCCAGAATGTCTTTTGTAATACCGAAAGCTTTTACGTTGAATTGATTCATGGCTTAAAAATAAACACTACCCAGTTGAGTTTAAAGTTGTGAGCTTCGGGTTCCGAGTTTAATGTTTCGGGTTGGGGGTTCGTAATTATAAAAACATACCTCTTGACTCGAAACCCGAGACCCGAAACCCAATACTAAACTCAAAACTTTGTCGTAATTTGAGATTTATTTCGAATTTAATTTGACGCTTTACGATAACCATAATCGCCCGATTACCTACGTTCGGCTGGCTGTGACCGATCGGTGCAACCTGCGCTGCTTTTACTGCATGCCCGAAGAAGGTATTCAATACCTGCCCAAAAAAGCGTTGCTTACCTTCGAAGAAATTGAACGGCTTATTACGCTCCTCGCTTCCATGGGCATACGCAAAGTAAGGCTCACCGGTGGCGAGCCCTTTGTACGAAACGATCTGATGAAACTCATTCATACCTTGGTGGAAATTCCAGGCATCAGCGATTTACATCTTACTACCAATGGAATACTTACCGCACCACACATTCCGGTGTTGAAAAAACTAGGCATTGCATCCATCAACCTAAGCCTGGATACGCTGGACCGTGAGCGCTTCACCATCATTACCAGGCGCGATGAATTCGAAGCCACAAGAAAAACCCTCGACCTGTTGCTGGCTCATGAAATACCGGTGAAGATCAATACCGTGGTAATGGACGGAAAAAATATTGACGACATCCTTCCCCTGATTGAACTCACCCGAAACCATAACGTTTCTGTTCGGTTCATCGAAGAGATGCCATTTAACGGTGAAGGAACACACTACCCTACGTTACATTGGACGTACACCAAAATTGTAGAATACATTCAATGGCACTACCCTTCGCTTACAAAAGTTCCTGATCCGGAATCGTCAACAGCCTATCATTACCGTATTCCCGGCTACCAAGGAAGTATCGGGGTGATCGCTGCATTCAGCCGCACATTTTGTGGCACATGCAATCGCATTCGCGTAACCGCACAGGGTGTATTGAAAACCTGCCTTTACGATGATGGTGTGCTGGATATCAAAAAACTGATGCGTGATGGCTGCTCAGATGCTGAATTAAAAGATCACTTGCAGCGCGCATTCCGTCAACGACCAAAAGACGGATTTGAAGCGGAACAAAAACGAAAAGACCACCGGCCGGTGCATGAGTCGATGTCGACAATCGGAGGATAAAGTAATTAGTCAATTATCAATTAGTTAATGTGCAGATTTTTGAAGCCTAGAATTATGCCGATCGTTTTGTTTGTGCTTTTACTCACGATGAGTTGGTGTGGGGTTGCCCAGGAGAATTTTAAACCAACCTCTTCTTTCTCGGTTACCGGAAAGGTAAAATCAACAAAGACCTTTACGATCCATGATATCCGGAAAGTAAAATCAGTCTCGATTGGCGATGTCGCAATTACCAATCACAAGGGTGAGGCCAAAGGAACCGCCAAGGCCATGGAAGGCGTACTGCTGAAAGACATTCTGGCCACGCTCGAGATCGATGCTGAAAGTCCGAAAGTATTAAGCGAGTACTATTTTGTTTGCATCGCTTCCGATGGCTATAAAGTTGTGTACTCCTGGAATGAACTCTTCAACACCAAAACAGGTGACTCGGTATACATCGTTACCTCAAAAGATGATCAGTCCATCGAAACACTCGCAGAAAATATTTTGATGGTATCAACCCAGGATGCACGAACAGGGCGCAGGTATCTTAAAAATCTGCAGGAGATAAACGTTGGCCGCGCAGAATAATTTACAGTTCATGGATTCGAACCAAATCATCCTCCTCGCGTGCTTCTTTCTTATCGCGCTGGTTTACGCCTCGGTTGGGTTTGGCGGTGGCTCCAGTTACCTCGCGTTGCTGGCGCAGCCCATGTTCATGTTATTGCCAGATGTGATTCGCCCAACAGCGTTGCTGTGCAACATCATTGTAGTAACAGGCGGCACCATCATCTTTTATCGCGAAGGAAAAATTTCATGGAAAGAAGTATGGCCCTTTCTGATAGCCAGCGTGCCAATGGCATACTTGGGTGGTTTCTGGGAACTGAACCACGATACCTTCTTTATGTTGCTGGGGGTTACGCTAATCATCGCGTCTATTTTCTTGTGGACACAACCCGAAAAATTCTCCTCCGAAAACAGGAAGATCAACACCACCCGCAACAACATCGTGCTGGGGGGCGTGATCGGACTGCTGTCCGGATTGGTTAGTATTGGTGGCGGAATTTTTCTTTCGCCTATTCTTCACTTCATCCGATGGTCTGATGCCAAACGAATTTCTGCGCTGGCCAGTCTTTTCATATTCGTAAACTCGGCTAGTGGACTGGCCGGGCAGTTTCAACGGGGCCTCCCCGACATTCAATGGCATTTCATTGTGCCGCTGTTGGGGGCCGTACTGGTCGGGGGACAAATCGGATCACGCCTGGGTGCCCGTACTTTCAATCCGTTATACATCAGGCGCATTACGGCTGCTTTAATTTTAGTGGCCAGCATTTTTATTTTGAATGATCATTTATAATCTGCATACTTACGTTTAGTAAGGCCCATTTTTTTAACTTAGCAGTAAACCTCGTTCGCCCTAACCCTGTATGAATTTTAAATCAATCATCAGCAGCCTGTATTATTTGTTGATCTATGCCGATGGAAAAATTAATGACCGCGAAGTATCACTCGGAAAATTAATGATAAAGGAAGAAGGGTTTGACGATGCAGAGTTCGACAAACTGATGGAGGGCTTAACCGGAAAAGACCGCACCAAGCTGTTAGCCGATTGCGTCATTGCCCTTAAGAAACTTGTTATCAAACAACAGATACGGGCCATTGCCTGGATGTGTGTAATTGCCAATGCCGATGGCTTTATGGATAAGCAAGAGTGGATGCTTATCTACAAAATCTACAACACCGAGTTAAAGCTATCCCTGGACGAAATTCTGAAAGAACAGAAAGAACTCAACAAGATTATACACGGCAAGTCATTCCTGTCGTTTGGTGTAAAAGTCGATTAGGCTTTTTCAGATATTGAGTCCGCTGTTTTTAATTGGATCAATCCTTCCTATTTTGCTGCCTCATAATCCAGCCGCATGAAAAAATTAAACTTCACCGAGCAGGTGCTTCCGCATGTCATTGCTGTTGTCTTCTTCCTGGTGGTAACGGTATTCTTTTTTAATCCGATTTTCTTCGATCACAAAACACTTGAGCAAAGTGACGTTACCCAGTTTGAAGGTGGCGCAAAGGCCTTGCAGGACTTTCGTGAACAAACCGGTGAAGTAGCACTCTGGGCACCATCGATGTTCAGTGGCATGCCTGCCTACATGATCAGCGTAAAGTGGAGTAACGAACCGTTGTCGTACACTAAAAGAATAATATCGCTGTTCCTTCCGCACCCTGTGCGCAATATCTTCGTGGCCTTTCTTTGCTACTACATTCTATTGCTCAGTTTTCGCATTCGACCATACCTGGCCATTGCCGGGGCTGTTGCCTTCGGGCTCTCCTCCTATATGATCATCGGGCTGGGTGCAGGCCACAATGCCCGTATCGGAGCCATTGCCTACATGCCCCTGGTGGTTGCCGGCATTCACCTGGCATTCACGAACCGAAAAATATTGGGCTTTGGAATTACCGCCATCGGCCTGGCCTTGCACCTGATGGAAAATCACCTGCAAGTAACCTACTACCTGCTCATTGTTGTTGGCGCTTACGGAATAGTGCAGTTAGTTTACTTCATCAAGGCGAAGCAAATCGTTGAATTCGCTAAAGTAATCGGACTGTTGATTGTTGCTGCGGCACTCGCACTGGCCAGTATGGTCGGTCCGCTGTGGGCCACATCAGAGTACACCACCTACTCCACCCGGGGTAAAGCCGTGCTAACAGCACCCGGCAGTACCATGGCACCCTCCGGTTCAGGCGTTTCAAAAGAATATGCATTCGCCTACAGCGATGGTATTCTGGAACCGCTTACCCTATTGATTCCGAATTTGTATGGTGGATCAAGCCGCCAAAACATTTTTAATGATCCCAACAGTGCTTCACGCAAAGCCCTGCAACAACAAGGAATACAGTACGATCCAAACCAGATGGCCCTGCCCGCCTATTGGGGGGATCAACCGTTCACGGCACCGTATTATGGTGGCGCCATCATGGTGTTTCTATTTGCCGTTGGTGTAGCCTTTGCCGAGCGAAAATTTTTATGGTGGCTGTTGCCTGCTTCTGTTCTCGGTATTATGATGAGCTGGGGTAGTAACTTTGAAACCTTCAACTATTTTATTTTCGATTACCTGCCGGGCTACAACAAATTCAGGTCGGTAACTTTTGCATTGGTGATTGTCTTTTTTGCACTGCCCCTCATTGGCTTGCTCGGCCTGGAAAAGCTTTTTGAAAAAGGTCTTGACAAAACTACCTGGAGAAAATTGTTTATTGCCCTTGCCGCTACCGGAGGATTTTGTCTTGCTCTTGCGTGGGGCTTTAGCATGCTGTTCGCCTTTACGAATGACCGCGAGGCCAGCAACATTCCACCCTGGCTGATGAGTGCCCTGATGGAAGACCGCGAGAACCTGCTGCAAAATGATGCGTATCGATCCGTGGCATTCATTCTGGCAACGTTCGTCATGATGTGTCTGGTTCTCTGGAAAAAAATTCCCGCAGCCGCATTCTACACCTTTCTCATGATCATGGTCACCATCGATCTTACTGTGATCGACCGAAGGTATCTCTCCAAGGATAATTACCAACGCAACCACAAGGCTGCTGCCTTTACGGCAACACCCTCCGACCAGGAAATTCTTGCCGACAAAACCTACTACCGGGTGTACAATCTTACCGATGGAACTGCACGCCCCTCATACTACCACAACTCGTTAACGGGTTATCACGGTGCGCCCCTGCGCAGGTACCAGGACCTGATGGACTCCTGTATTGAAAAACAAACTCAACAACTCATACAAGGCTTACAGGCACAGCAGACCGACTTCTCGAGGCTGAGTGTGCTGAATATGCTGAATGCAAAATACTTTGTGTTTGGTCCGGATCGGAACAATATGATTGAAAATGCTTCGGCCAATGGCAACGCCTGGTTTGTGCGCGAAGTAGTGCCGGTAACGTCAGCGAACGAAGAGCTGAAAAAAGTTAGCGAGGTTAACACGAAAGATGTAGCGGTACTTAATACTTCAGAGTTTAAGGTTTCGGGTTTTGAGTTTGACAGTTCGGCAACGATCAGCATTACCGAGTACAATCCTAATTACCTGAAGTACGAAAGCCAGTCAGCACAAAACGGATTGGTGGTGTTCTCTGAAATTTATTATCCAAAGGGGTGGATAGCTACCATTGATGGAACGGAAGCTGAGATTATTCGAGCTGATTACGCCTTGCGAGCCTTGCAGGTGCCGGCCGGTAAACATACCATCGAGTTCAGGTTTGAGCCCAAACCCTACTTTGTAGGAAACAAAATCACAATGGTTTCATCGTGGCTCTTGCTATTGGTGTTGCTGGGTAGCCTAGGATGGAGTTGGAAGGAGTTTAGTAAAGAGATGTAGTAAATGCGATTTTAATCGGTATCGATTTTTAAAACCATCACTACTATCGTAGCCTAAACGCGCGGAATAAGAATACCACGACCACACATCCCAGCAACAGCAGCACGACTGGCAAAAACCAAACACTCAGGCCCTGCAGTGTACCCAGGCTTACTTGAATAGTGGCCCATGTTAAGTAGGCGAAAACCATCACCACAACAACCCGAAGCAACCTGAGCATGAGTGCCGCATTTCGGTATTGGCGCGCTGCGTTTTCTTCAGTGATGCTAACAGGGAAATTTAAAGACGAGGGTGAACGAAGCAATTTGCTCATCGAAAAGAATAAAACAGCAGCGATTGCCGGAAGCACAAACACCATAAACTTTCCACCGTGTCCGTCTGGTTCGCCTTTCACATTAAAGTGTGTGGGTATGCTATCTGGAAGTAACCGGTAATACCACGCTACCAGCGCAACCGTAGCCATCAAGATTAACATACCAACGGCATCAATGAAGCGATCGGCTTTTGGATATCCAGGTTGTGAATGGCTCATGAGTTGCTATTTAGCACTAGAAATATAGTGGCTATTTTTTTCTGCTTGACTATGAAAATAATTAATATCCATAAATTGGATCATCTAAATCTAATGTTGTTATGAAGAGAACAGTTGTCTTTGTTTTGGTCCTCCTGACAATCTCCGCTCAGGCTCAAGAAACAGATCTATACCAAAAATTTGTTAATGATGAGCGCTACACCACTGGATATGTTGTGGACAATAAGGGAAATGAAATTGGAGGTCTGATGAAAAAAAATGACTACGTTTTATCTAGCGTGGTCATGATTACAAAGGATGGTGTAGAAAAAAAATATACACCCGCAGATATTCGTAAGTATAACCTGAATTTTAAGAATTATGTTTCTGATGGAACCCAGTTTTATGAACTCGTCTACGAAGGTAAAGTAGGATATTATCAACGCGCGCTTTTTATCCAGGCAGGTTCTTGGGAGGGAGGTCCTACCATGTACCCTGGAATTCCACCTATTATGAGTGGTGGGAATCGTGAAAAGCTTAGAATTTATTTCTGCAAGGCAGGTACTAAAGAGTTCATTCAAATAAAGGATGGAAGCTTTAAGAATTCTATGTCAAAATTCTTTGCTGACTGTGAGATACTAAAAACGAAAATCAAGAAAGGTGAACTTACCATTGAAGATCTCGATCTTATCCGGTACATCTACAACAACGACTGCAAAGAGTAACGTATAAGTCCGTAAGCGATGATACTCCGCACAAACTATCACCTTAACAAAAAATGCCGGGTTCATCACCCGGCATCCAATCTTACAATATCACAATCTGTTAATCTTCCAATTCCGATTAACCAAGTTTCTCCAGCACATCCATCACTTCCTTCACCGCCTTGCGGCTGGATTCCAGGAGTGCTTTCTCTTCAGCATTCAGATCAAGTTCGATTACTTTCTCTACACCATTCTTGCCAAGGATAACCGGCACACCCAGGTAACAATCATTAATGCCGTACTCACCGTCAAGCTTGATACAAACCGGAAATACTCTGCGCTGATCTTTCACAATAGCTTCCACCATTTGCGCAGCCGCAGAACCCGGAGCATACCAGGCTGATGTACCCATGAGTTTTACCAGTTCGCCACCACCAACTTTGGTTCTTTCAAGGATAGCGTGCAATTTATCTTTGTCGATCAATTCAGTTACCGGTATACCCGCTACCGTAGTGTACCGCGGCAGTGGCACCATAGTATCACCATGACCACCCATCAACACCGCCTGAATATCTTTCGGAGAAACGTTCAGGGCTTCGGCCAGAAACGCACGGTAGCGTGCGGTATCCAGAATACCAGCCATACCGATTACACGGGTGCGTGGAAATTTAGATGTTAAGTGCGCCTGATACGTCATCACATCCAACGGGTTGGACACTACAATGATGATGGCGTTTGGCGAGTACTTCACAATGTTTTCAGTCACCGATTTTACAATGCCTGCGTTGGTTCCGATAAGGTCATCGCGGCTCATGCCCGGTTTGCGGGGCAGACCCGAGGTAATCACCACTACATCCGATCCGGCTGATTTTGCATAGTCGTTGGTAGCACCGATAGTACGGCTGTCGTACAAATCAATGGGCGCTTTTTGCCAGATGTCAAGCGACTTACCTTCGGCCAGTCCTTCTTTAATATCCACCAGCACGATTTCGTTGGCCACCTCGCGATAGGCCAGCACATCGGCACACGTTGCGCCAACATTACCAGCGCCAACTACAGTTACTTTCATAAGAATAAAGATTTAAGTTTTATATATCGATTAATGACGATCGAACGGAAGGTTAAATGGACTTGTATGATGTTAAAATTCAGCACTGAAATCGGAGGAGAAATCCCGTTAAAACCGGGCACGAATTTAGGGTACCGGCTGCCAAAAGTAAAAGGTTATTCCATAAAATATGGCGATACCGTAAAGGTGATGACCGAACGGGTTTGTTCCGTGATTTTGAACCGGTTATCAATGCGGTAGCCCACTACCCACACAATTTCGCCTGCGCTTTCCAGCACAGTAACGGTATCCTTGTCGGAAACAGATACTTTATTATTGATTAGAAAGTCGCTTACTTTTTTGCGGTGCTCCATCCCCAGCGGATAAAAGAAATCGCCAGCACGCCAGCGTCTCCACGTTAAGGGAAAGGTTATTTTCGTTGCATCCAGTTTGGCTTCGAGCAGATCAGACGTCCGGGTCTGATCCTGCGACAATACTATCTCCATATCCCACGGCCCGATCGATGCACGGGATTGTCCTTCCTGCACAACGGTATCATTCCAGAAATCAACGTGCTCGGTGATAATCAATTTTTCGCGATCGATTACCAACTTATGCGTGGGCGATAAGAACTGTTTGCCGGGTTGGCCATGCAAGCCCTGGATTATTTCGCGTGCCTGCTCAAAATTAAATCCATACTCGCGCATAGCACGCCACAGCAAATGTGCCCCCTGACGGAAACCCTCAAAACCTTTTTTATCGATGGTGACTTTATCTTTTGACGCGGATAGAAATGTCGATTTCCACTGCTCTACTTCGTGGTGAATCACTTCCAGATCGCCCTGAATTTTTTCAAGCCCCGCATGGAGTGTTGCCTCCAAGGAGGGATTGAGTTCTTTCAGTTTCGGCACTACCTGATGACGGATAAAATTCCGTTGATAATCGTCCGTAAGATTGCTCTGATCTTCGCGCCATTCAATTCCTTTTTCGTGTGCGTACTGTTCAACCTGTTCGCGTGTAGCAAACAAGAGCGGCCGTATTACTTTTCTGTTTTTTACCGGTATGCCGGCAAGCCCTTCCAGCGAAGATCCTTTGATCCAGTTGAGCAATACCGTTTCAATGGTATCATCAAAGTGATGGCCGGTGGCCAGCCAGTGGTGTTGATTTTCTTCGAGCAGTGAATCAAACCACGCGTAACGCAATTCGCGGGCGGCCATTTGGGTAGAGAGATCATTCTCCCAGGCAAAGGTTTGCGTGTCGAAGCGCTCGATCACAATGGGCACCTTCAATTGCTGACAGGCATGAAAAACAAAATCTTCATCGCCATCCGATGCTGCTCCTCTCAATTGAAAATTACAGTGCGCTACCTGTACGCGGTAGCCTGCTTCCAGGAACAAGTGCAACATCACCATGGAGTCTACGCCCCCACTTACTGCCAATACAACCGAATCAGACTTCTGGCAGAGCTTATGATGATTAATATGGTTCAGAAATTGCTCAAGCACGGTGTAAAGGTACGATTTCCGGTTTTAGTGCCGATAGAAATCGGGATACGATTTGTAGCTTGCAGCACAGTATGAGAATTTCAATTATCAGGAGCCTGAATTCAGCAATGAAAGCCACTTTTATTGCAACGCTTTTTACATTACCTGGCCCCCTGGCGTTTGCACAGAAAAAGGTTGTGATCGAACACTCCGATCAGATGCGAGGAGGAAAACAGGGCAGTGAGCGATTCGATCGATTAATAGGTAATGTTATCCTGGTTCAGAACAGAACAACCATTTACTGCGACTCGGCTCGTTTTTTCCAAAAACGGAACTATGTTGAAGCATTTGGCAAAGTGCGTATTCTCGAGGGCGATTCCGTTACCATTACCGGCCGCAAGTTGGAGTATGACGGAAATACGAAGAAAGCCCAACTTCGAACCAATGTGGTGTTTACCAAACTAGGTACCGCCACCCTTCACACCGAACACCTCGATTACGATCGGTTGAGAAACCTGGCCTACTATTACAACGGTGGTCGGTTGGTTGACAGTATCAACACACTCACCAGCAACAAAGGCTACTACGACATTGGATCGAACATGGCTTCGTTCAAAAAAAATGTTGAAGTGACGAATCCCGATTATACCATGACCGCTGACAGCTTGCAGTATAACTCACGCACCAAAATCATTTACTTCCGAACCCCTACCACGGTTATCAACAACGACAGCAGCAAGGCCGTGTATGAAAATGGTTACTACGAAACCAACACCAAAAAATCGGATTTGAAAATCGGACTGGCCGAAACACGAGACTATAAGCTGGAAGCGGAAGACTACAAACTGGATGACATTAAAAAGATTTATTTCTTTCGCAAGAATGTAGTGATGACACACAAACTCGAAAACCTGATCATCCACGGGCAGGCAGCCGATTATTACCGCGCACAGGGTGTTGCCAAAGTCTTTAACAATGCCTGGCTGGCCAAAGTCACAGCCGACAACGACACGCTCTTCATGACTGCCGATACATTGGTATCGATCGATAATGTTGACCCGGCCAAGAAACGGTTACTGGCCTACCACAACGTGAAGATTTACAAGAACGACATGCAGGGGATTGCTGATTCGGTGGAATACCGCTCGGCCGATTCCACCATTTACTTCTACAAGACGCCTGTACTTTGGTCTGATGGAAATCAAATGACAGCCGACTCCATTCGGATGCTGATGAAGAACAATACCATAGACCGCATCTTCATGGTGAACAACGCCTTTGTAGTTTCGCGCGACACGTTGATCAACTACAATCAGATAAAAGGGCGAAAGATGACGGCCTACGTTCGCAAGCAGGTGATCGATCGCGTGTTTGTGGAAGGCAATGGCGAGTGCTTATACTTTGCGCTGGATGAAAAGACCAACGCTTCAATGGGCATGAACAAAATCATCTGCAGCAGCATGACCATCAAGTTTAAAGAAGGCCGGGTATATCGCTTAAGCTTCTATGTAAAACCGGAGTCCAATTTTATACCACCCCATGAACTCAAAAAAGACGATATCGAACTAAAAGGATTTCTGTGGCGGGAAAAAGAAAAGCCCTCACGCAAAGACGTTGTTAAAACACCTAACCAACAAGATCCTTCCCGCTTAGAGGAGCGAAAGCGTTTGTAGTGTAAAATCTCGGCCCGCCCAACGAAAAACTTTTCATTCTATTATGACAATCCGCTGAAAAGTTTAAATTTTGTAAAACTATGCAGTGACTATGAGAAGATTCTTACTGTTGGCGGCTATTCTTACTACTGGCTGGGTTGCTACTGGTCAGGGTTTTGAAGTTGGCCAACTGCAGGATGTCTACAAAGGCACTATCGGAGACGTTATTAAAGCCCCCATTCGTTTCAAGAATATTTCAGATAAACCTATAACCCTCATTGTTCGAAAGGTTTCTGATCAGATCGGCAGCACCCAAAAGAACTTCTTCTGCCTGGACAACAATTGTTTTGATCAAAAAGTAGAAGACTATATCATCAAGGTTGAGCCCGGTCAGACCTTGTCAAACTTTCATATTGGCCTGGAGGCCGGGCTGGTTTCAGGCGTTAGCTCTGCCCGGTATGTAGTGTACAACAAAGCAAATCCAGGGCAGCCCGTTGAATTTGAAGTGAATTTTACAGTGGAGGAAAAGCCGGAGCGTCAAAACATCTATAATTCACGATCCGTAACCCTACACGATGTTTACCCCAATCCGGTAACAGATCATGCCACCGTAAACTATAAAGTACTGAGCGACAGAGTAAAAGCAAAGATCATTGTACACAACATCCTGGGCAATCTGGTAGGTGAATACCAACTTCCAACAACTGATAACTTCGTTCGGATCAAGGCCGATGACCTCAGCCCCGGCATTTACTTTTACACCCTCTACATCGATAACGAGAGTGTGATGACGCGAAAACTGATCGTTAAGAAAGATTAGCAAACTTTTACCCCTTGTTTTTCATCATAAGCCTGCGGGAAATCCCGTTTTTCAGATTTCATGTCTTATACTATATTTGCGGGCTTATGCGGAATATTTCAGCGTCCATTTATGTCATTTTGATCATTTTGATCAGCACCTCGTGCAGCAAATTCCGGAAAATCGAAAAAAGCCAGGATTGGCGGGTGAAGTACGAGGCCGGCCTGAACTACTACGCCAAAAAAGATTACTACCGGGCATCCGTACTTTTTGAGCAGATCCTACCCATTGTGCGTGGGCTTCCTGAAGGCGAAAAAGTGCAGTTTTCATTAGCCTATTGCCAGTTTTACGACAAGTTGTACCTCCTGGCATCGGAACAATTCCGAACATTTTATGAAACCTATGGCCGAAGCACAATGGCTGAAGAGGCACGCTACATGTTTGCGTACTCCCTGTTTAAATCTTCACCCAACGCAAACCTGGATCAGAGCAGCAGCATTGAAGCCATGGCAGCCATGCAGGAATTCTTAAACCGCTACCCCAACAGCCAGTTTAGAGATCAGGCTATTGGCGTAATCATAGACACGCAAAACAAATTGGAGAAGAAGGGATTTGACAATGCTTATCAATACTACCGTATGAGAAGTTACAAAGCTGCGGTGGTGGCGTTGAACAACTTCAATAATAACTTCCCCGATTCTGATTACATTGAAGAGTCCTCATACCTCATCATCGTGTCGGAGTATCGCCTGGCGCTTCAGAGTATTTACTCCAAGCAGCAGGAACGCTACAAGGCCGTGGTAGAGCACTACAAAGAATTTGTAGACAAGTATCCACAAAGCAAATTTCTGCGCGAAGCCGAGAAACTTTACGCAGATAGTCTGGAAAAATTAGGTCAGTCAAAAAATAATAACACGTAATACTATGGCAGTTCAATCATCAATCATCACCCGCGATGTGGAAAAAATCACATCACCAACCGGTAATGTTTATCAGTCGGTAGTGGTCATTTCAAAACGCGCACGCCAGATCTCCGTCAACATCAAGGAAGAACTCAACAACAAACTCGCTGAGTTCGCCACTACGGTTGACAACCTGGAAGAAGTGTTTGAAAACCGTGAGCAGATTGAAATCTCAAAATTCTACGAGCGTATGCCAAAAGCTACTACTACCGCTACGGAAGAATTTCTGGAAGGCGATCTTAATTTCCGTTTCCGCGGTACAGAAGAAAACCTGGACGCGTAACAGTTATCCGTTATCCGTTAACGTTGCTGTAGCGAACGTTTAACGGATAACGATTAGCGGACAACCCATGCTCACCAACAAGAAGATCGTGCTCGGTGTAACAGGCAGCATTGCCGCCTACAAATCGGCCATGCTCACACGTCTCTTGATCAAACAGGGAGCCGAGGTAAAGGTTATCATGACGCCAGCCGCGCATGATTTCATCACTTCGTTAACCTTATCAACCCTTTCGAAAAATCCTGTCCTCACCGACTTCTCTAAAAACACCACAGGTGAATGGAACAATCACGTTGACCTCGGTCTGTGGGCCGATGCCGTAGTGATTGCTCCCTCCAGCGCCAATACCATGGCCAAAATGGCGAATGGTATCTGCGACAACTTGTTGCTGGCAGTATACCTTTCTGCCCGCTGCCCGGTATTCTTGTCACCGGCTATGGACCTGGATATGCTGCAGCATCCCGCCACCCAGGAGAACCTATCGAAGTTGAAAAAATTCGGAAACACCATCATTGACCCCGCGTATGGCGAACTGGCCAGCGGCCTGGTGGGTACCGGAAGAATGGCCGAGCCCGAAGAAATCCTTCAGGTACTCGAACAACACTTCGGATCGGATAAAAAAAAACTTCACGGTAAAACAGCGTTAGTCACCGCAGGCCCGACTTACGAAGCGATTGATCCTGTCCGCTTTATCGGCAATCATTCAAGCGGTAAAATGGGATTTGCCATTGCCGAAGCATTGGCCGCACAAGGCGCTCATGTAAACTTAGTTACCGGCCCAACCGCACAGCATACCAACCATCCGCTGATTAACGTTAAGAGGGTAACATCCGCAGAAGAAATGTACCAGGCTTGTTCTACGCTTTTTTCGACTACTGACATCACCGTGCTGGCTGCTGCTGTTGCCGATTACAAACCGGCAGAAGTAGCTGCACAAAAAATCAAGAAGAAAGACGAGAACCTCACGTTGTCGTTAACAAAAACACAAGACATCGCGGCATCGCTGGGTAAGCTGAAACACAACGGCCAGGTGATTGTTGGCTTCGCACTGGAAACCGAGCAGGAACAAAGCAACGCCATCAAAAAACTGGAATCCAAGAATTTCGACTTCATCGTATTAAATTCACTCAACGACAAAGGGGCCGGCTTCGGCCACGAAACCAACAAGATTACAATTATCGATCGAAGCCACCAGGTAAAAACATTTCCACTAAAGGATAAAAAAGAAGTAGCCACTGATATTGTAAACGCTGTTATTCAAAATCTTCATGATTAGAGTACTCATCGCTTTCTTTTTCATACTCCTGTCGGGCGTTGGCGTTGCGCAAGAGTTAAACTGCACAGTCACCATTAACGCCACACAAGTACAGACTACCGACCGTGGCATCTTTCGCGATATGAAACTGGCCATCGAGCAGTTTATGAATTCGCGCAAGTGGTCGGCCGATTCCTATAAAAACTACGAAAAGATCAACTGCAACATGTTGATCACGATCACCAAGATGCCCTCGATCGGAAACTTCACGGCATCGGTTCAGATTCAATCTGCCCGACCGATTTACAACACCAACTACTCAAGCCTGGTGTTTAACTTTGCCGATCGCGAGTGGGAATTTGAATACATCGAATCGCTTCCGCTGGAGTACAACGATAACACCTACACGGCCAATCTTACGTCTTTACTCGCGCTCTATGCGTACCTCATCATTGGTGTTGACTACGATACGTTTGTTGAGTTAGGCGGAACACCGTACTTTCAGAAGGCCCTTCAGGTTGCCAACAATGCACAGCAGTCAGCCCGGCCCGGGTGGCAATCGCTGGGCAGTAACCGTAGCCGCTACTGGCTTGTTGAAAACTTAAACAACGGCCAGCTAACCGATGTTCGAAAAACACTCTACTCCTACCACCGCCTGGGGCTGGATACCTTTGATAAGGATGCGGATAAAAGCCGGGAAACGATTCTGAAAGGATTACGGGATATTAAAAAGGCCCGCGATGTAAACCCAAGTTCCATTCTGATTGTAAGTTTCTTTGATGCCAAAGGAAAAGAACTGGCCAATGTCTTTTCCAGCGGAAACATCCAGATCAGGCGCGAAGCCTACGACATCATCGTGTACATTGATCCGTCTAACCGGGCCGCCTACGAAAAAATTATTCAAAACTAACACGTGCCGCCATCCAAGATTTCCCGTTTGCCAATCTTGTAATAGCCGATTGATTTAAGCAGATTTGTTGGTATAGAATGTATGGGCACCAAACAACTTCGGATAACCGGAACGGCACAAATCAAAAACAGAATTTCCGAATTCAAAGGCAGGGAAATTAATCTTGTTCTGACTGATAGTACTGTGCATGTTGGACGCCTGCTGGACGTAACCGAAAACAAGATCGTACTGAAGAACATGCGCCTTAAGCGAATGTCGTTCCCGCTCCAGAACATTCTTGAACTTTACAACGACACGAAAGCCTGATGCTGAAGCACCTCACCATAAAGAACTACGCACTCATCAAACACCTGGAGTTTAAACCTTCGGCCCACCTCAACGTGGTTACAGGCGAAACCGGTGCGGGTAAATCCATCATGCTGGGTGCCATCGGCCTGCTGATGGGAAACCGTGCCGACACCAAAGTACTGTGGGATGAAAATGAGAAGTGTGTAACCGAAGGTGTCTTTGAAATCAAGAATTATAAACTGAAATCAATTTTCAAAGCTGAGGATCTTGACTATGATGACAACACGGTTATCCGAAGAGAGATCAGTCCGGGAGGAAAGTCGCGCGCTTTCATCAACGATACACCGGTAACCCTGGAAGTAATGAAACGCATTGGCAGTTTGCTGATGGATATTCATTCACAACACGAAACACTTCAACTCGCCAATCAATCCTTTCAGCTAAGTCTTGTTGATGCGTATGCCGGCAACAACGCCTTGCTGGAAACCTACGCCACGCACTGGGATGCCTACCAACATGCGAAGGCAGCGTTTGAATCGTTGCAAGCCGAAGCTGAAACCCTTCAACAAGAAGCGGATTACATACGCTTTCAACTGGAAGAACTAACCAACCTGAACTTCGAAGAAAACGAACAAGAATCACTGGAGTCTGAACTGAAGATTTCAGAGCATGCTGAAGAAATCAAAAATCGCTTTCAACAAACATTGGATGTGCTTTCGCGATCAGATGCCGCTGCCCTAAATGGACTCACTGAAGCACGCGTACAACTTCAGTCCGTTGCCGGTTACGCCCCCCAGTATCAAACACTGCTTCAGCGCCTGGAAAGTGTGCGCATCGAACTGGACGATATTATTCAGGAAATTGAAAACGAAGAAGATAAAATTGAATTCGACCCCGAACGTTCCGAAGTAGTAAAAGAACGGCTGAGCAATCTCTACCGGCTTTTAAAAAAACATCGTGTCAACGATCTGAAGGAGTTACTCGCTTTTCAGGAAGAACTTCAACGCAAGCACAGCATCACCAACAACCTGGATGGCGCCCTGGCGGAACGGAAACGCGAATACGATGTCGCCAGTCAGCATCTGAAAAGTTCCGCGGGCAACCTCAGCGAAGTAAGAAAGAAAGCCTTCGCTCCCTTGTGCAAGCACATTACCAAACTCTTACACGAACTGGGTATTCCGGATGCAACATTAAAGATCGAAGCACAGCCTGTTGAACCAACGGCCAGTGGCGCTGATAAAATAGAAATCCTGTTCAGTGCCAACAAAGGTATTGCCGCGCGCGCACTGGCACAGGTGGCTTCGGGTGGAGAGTTTTCGCGGGTGATGTTTTGCATCAAGTATGTAATGGCCGAAAAGAAAGCCATGCCTACCCTGATACTCGATGAAATCGACAGTGGAATTTCCGGTGAAGTAGCCATGAAGCTTGGCGACATGATGAACGTGATGACGGCCAATCACCAGATTATCACCA
>Ga0315910_10000309_pt1 | contig 52078 bp, 49 predicted proteins | sample EdamamesoilMG_FD_204470 | JGI IMG/M metagenome (GOLD analysis project Ga0315910, IMG submission 204470) | Garden soil microbial communities collected in Santa Monica, California, United States - Edamame soil | ecosystem: Environmental > Terrestrial > Soil > Garden | place: USA: California... | reverse complement strand
CTTTTGATCTTAGTTGCACAAAAGCAAGATAACGCCTTGCATTAAGAAGAGGACTTCGGTTCTCTTCTTTTTTTTCGGCTAAAAAGAAGGAGGCTGCCCTTTTGAGACAGCCTCTTTTAAGAATCTTACTGCTCCTATACTACTTTGCTGTTCGCTCGAGTTTGAAACGTGTTTTCAAATTTCCTACCATCACGGTAAAATATCCATCTTCCAGTTGTTGCACACCATGCTTATCCGGAAAGGTAAGTTTCTCCAACGGCTTGATCGTAAACGAAAACGTTTTTGATTCTCCTGGTTTGATCAATTCCTTCTCATAGTATTTTAAATCACGAACGGGGCGCGAGATGCTGGCCACTTCATCGTGCAAAAACCAAAGTACAGCTTCCTTGCCTTCACGCGAACCTGTATTTTTAACCGTAACACGCGCAGTAATTTCAGCAGCATCGCTGGTCAGTACCGAATCGCTGAGCTGTAAGTCGCTATACTCAAAAGTGGTGTAGCTCAGGCCGGTGCCAAATGGCATCAGCGCAACAGGGTTTTCGATTTCGTGCGCCAGGAGTACTTCACTGATTTTATGATTATGCGGTATCAGTCGGTTTACGGCATACGGATAATTGAAACTCAACTTGGCGCTGGGATTTACCTTGCCGCTGAGAATCTCTGCAATAGCCTGTCCGCCCTCAAAGCCGGGTAAGCCTGCAAAGAGAACTGCTTTACATCCACCATACACTTTTGTAATCACACGCGGGCGACCACTCACCATCACCAGCACCACAGGCTTGCCCGTTGCTTGCGCGGTCTTGATCAGGTCAAGTTGATCGTCCGGTAAACTGATATCTGAAATACTCCCGAAGCCTTCGGCATACGCGGCCTCACCTGCTACCACTACAATAGCTTGTGCACTGCCTGCTTTTGCTTTCAGTTCGCCTGCATTACTGGCAAGCACTATTTTGCTGTCGGGCATTTGCTGTTGAAGGGCACCAAACACGGTGAGCATATCTTTTGGATAAAGTGATTCATCGTCTGTCATCCAACGCAATGTCCAGCCGCCAGCCAGCGGGCTTTTCTTGTTTGCATTCGGGCCGGCCACCAAAATATTTTTTACATCCGTAAGGGGCAATACATTTTCATTCTTCATCAGCACGATCGACTCACGTGCAGCTTCCAATGCTTTCGCTTTGTTCTCGGCACTGCCAATGCGATTGAACCGATCGTTACGCGGATAAGGATTATCAAACAAACCGGTTTCAAATTTTAACCGAAGGATACGACTCACCGAAAGATCAATGCGTTCTTCGCTGATCTTACCTTCCTTCACCAACGCATTCAGGTGATCGCAAAAATCGGTGGTGTAGGGTGTCATCGCCATATCGATGCCCGCCATGATGGCTTTGTAGGTTGCATCGCGTTCGTCAACGGCAACCCGATGATTGCGATACAAGCGGATGATATCTTCCCAGTCGGTTACAGCCACCCCGTTGAACTTCAATTGATCGCGCAGAATTTCTGTTAGCACCCAATGTGAAGCGTGCACCGGTTCGCCATTCAATTCACCGCTGTTAATCATCACTGTCTTAATTCCACTTTCAATAGCGGCTTTAAAAGATGGAAGATGAAATTCATACAAGGCTTGTTCCGAAACATCCACCGGTCCGCGGTCCCAGCCATACTTCGGATCGGAGTACGCGAAGAAATGTTTAGCCGTAGCGGCTATTTTATAAGGAGCGATGGCCGAATCGTTCTGAACAGTCTTCGTAAAAATACTTCCCATCGTGGCGGCCACATACGGAGACTCTCCCAGTGTTTCGTAGTACCGTCCCCACAGTGGCGTGCGTGATAAATCCAGCACGGGTGCAAACAGCCAGAGGTGTCCAAGGTCTGCAGTCTCAATAGCAGTAACATGCGCCATGTCAGCCGGAAACTGATTGTTATAGGTAGCCGCAGTATTGATGGCATGCGGAAAAATCGTTCCGCCTTCGAGGTAGTTCGGACCGTGCATGTGATCAACACCGTAAATGATCGGAATCTTCAGGCGCGATACGCGCATGTTCGTTTCTTGCAGATCCTTGTTAAACTGGTACCACGTTTCAGCCGAAACGGCAATACCATTAAGGAACGATCCAACATGATACTTCTTCAGCATGGTAGCCAGCTTGGCAGTATCAACTTTTATTTCGATGCGCAGGTCGGTGCCGGCACCCCAACTGGCGTTGGTAGCAATTTGAGAATTGTTTATCTGCGTCATCTGCCCGATTTTTTCTTCGAGCGTCATCTGACTGATCAGGTCTTCAATCTTTTTTTCGATGGCTTCATCCGCACTGCGTTCAGCACGTCTGTAATCGGCAAGCGAAATTTCTTTTGTTTCAGTACGCGTTGGTGACTGGCAACTGGAAAGCAGCGCGACAGCCGTAGCGAAGACCGCCACGGTTCGTAGAAGGTTTTTCATGTTGGGTTAAGGCGTTTGGTTCAGATTAAAAATAATACTCCACGCCAAAGTTGTGCATTTACCTTTACTCTATTTCAAATAAATGATCTCGCAATCGTTTTCGTATTGGAAAAAGAATAGTACACACTCCCTTGTATTGGGAGTTTTAAATTCAGGTAAAGGCTGGCTTTACTTTTTATCTTCAGCTGCTACCGTAACCGGATCGGGCGTATTCGAGATAACCCTGCCCCACTTCACCTTTCCCCAGATGCGTTCGTGCAGGTAAAACAAAATGATCTTCGTAAAGACTTCGAAGCTTCCAATGGTGAGCGCACTTTTCCACTCACCGGTAATGAAATATGAAATAACAATCGTATCCATTGTACCAACAATGCGCCAGGATACACCTTTCGATAGGCTTCTTAAGTGTGTGGGGCCAACGCCTGGAATTCTGCCGAACGGAATAATATTCCAAAGCCGCTCGTGCAGGTAGTACAGACCGATTTTCGTCAATACTTCCGTGAGCCCGATCTTGATGGCGTTTACGGTATGGCCTGTTACAAGGAAAGCCATCACCATTGTATCGATAGTGCCTGTTATCCGCCAGGTAATTCCCTTGATCAGACTTCGTAAATGCGCATCACCCATTTTAATCATGGTGCAAAGAAACAAAACTTTCCTTCATATTCTATATGTTCAATAGAGTTTATATATATGCCTAATGGCTGTTCGTTCAAATTTTTCATACTTTCGAACGCTTATCTTTGTTTAAGGATGAAAACCGCAGATTACTGGATCAACCACTTACACTTACAGGTTCACCCGGAAGGTGGATTTTATAAGGAAACTTACCGATCGGCCGAACGTATCGCGCGCGAAGCCTTACCGAAAAGGTTTGCAGGTTCCAGAAATTTTTCGACAGCTATTTATTTTTTATTGCGCAGCGAAGACCGATCCCTATTCCACCGCATCCAATCAGACGAATTATGGCACTACCATGCCGGAAGTTCGCTGTCCATCTTTATTCTGTATGATGATATTCTGAGCATTCAGAAATTGGGGCCCTCCCTTGATAACGGTGAATCCCTTCAGGTTATCGTGCCTGCCGGATGCTGGTTTGGGGCAATCGTTAATGACGTCAACAGCTACACACTTTCCGGCTGTACCGTTTCACCTGGCTTTGATTTTGAAGATTTCGAAATAGCAGATCGGGCAACATTACTTAAAACTTTTCCGGCCCATCAAACCATCATTGAACAGTTGACGAAGTAGTGATGCGGTATTTTATTTTTTTCTCCGGAATAGTATTCATTTTTCTAACACTCAGATCGCAAGCGCAAGAACAGGAAATTGTGCGCGGTATTGTAGTGGATTCTGCAACGTTCAATCCACTACCCTATGTAAACATCCGTATCAAAAATTCTTTCCGTGGAACCAATACCGATGCGCAAGGAAACTTCAGTGTATTGGCCAGCAAACAAGATACCCTCATCCTTTCACTTGTTGGATACCAAAATGTTGTTATTCCACTAGTCGATTGGGAACCGAGTATGATTCGCATGGCCGAATCAAGCATCATGCTGAAAACCGTAACCATCACCGATACACAATTGGATCCATACCAGGGAATGTTCGATGACCAGAATGCCATCCTCGCGGAACGTAAAAACCGATTCTACTATTCACGACAAAAAAAGGAGAAGCGCAGAGTGGTTTGGCTAAAAGAAGACAACATCCGTGTAAAAACTTATGTGGATGTAGTGATCAACGATCCGGCAACGAAAAACCGGTTGATGAAAGAAAACAACCTAACCGAAGTGCAATACTATGATGTACTGGCGCAGTTCAATGAAAAAAATTATAATGTTATGTACTATCTCACCGCTGGGGAACTGGTGACACTCCTCAACAACTTTTTCAACCGCACAGCCCCGCTCAAAAAATAGCTATAGCGTGTAGGTTCTATACGATCGGATCATTTCCGAATAGGTTTGTCTTTTAGCACAGGCCGTCATCACGGTAACAATTCGTTTTGTTTTGGTTGCCGAAGTCTTGGCACTTTCAACCCATTTGCTAAAGTATTGCTGATGTGAATTGGGTAATGACTTGAAGTACGTTAGCGCTTGTGGATCTTCCTTCAGGCACGCCATCATATCCGTTGATAATGTAAGCTTTCGATCATCTGCCTCCATCACCACCGTAAGTTTGTCGCCATGTTTCTTGCCGGTGGCGTTACGCATCGTATTGTTTATGGGTAAAATAAACGTGCCCTCCCCCATGGGTAGTAGCGAAACTTTCTCAAAGACATACTGATCAAGTTTGCCTTTCACCCGAAATGAAACCTTGCAACCAGGCTTTAATTTCTTTGCCTGCGCTGCGCTGATCTCAATGTATGACCAGCCGGTTTTCTCTCCCTTTTTTTCAAACTTCAAAATAGTGGTAGCAAACTTGATCATCGTTGCACGAAAATACTAAAAGTATCACATCCTTAATTTAAAAGCGTATCGGGAACTTTGGTCTGCCTGACATCTGTATATACAATAATTGTGACTACTTTAGCAGGCATGGCGCTGGAAGACGACATCAAACAAGAGAAATTTACAAGCGAGTTTGAGAAGATGGCTGTGAATATACTCTTCACCAGCAGTTGGCTCTACAACATCAATGCGGCCCGGCTAAAGCGGCATGACATTACTCCAGAACAATTCAATGTATTGAGAATCCTCCGCGGCACCCATCCGCAGGCCATGATGCTTGCCGATATTACCAGCCGCATGATCGACAAAAGCAGCAATGCCACACGCCTGGTCGAAAAACTTCGCTTGAAAGGATTGGTGAAACGTGAAATCTGCAAGGACAACCGCAGGCAGGTAGACATCTTCATTACCGACAAAGGCCTGAACGCGCTCAAGAAAATCGATACCGATAGCAGCGAGTGGCTTTCCACGCTGAAGAATATAACCAAAGCCGAAGCCTCAGAGCTTAACAGGATACTAGACAAACTCCGCAGCTAAATGCCCAATTTTAAAAGCTTCGGAACCAAATTCGGGAAACAATTGTAGTTACAACAATTGTATATAACTTCGTTAATCTCCCACACCATGGATCGCAAGAAATTTATCCGAAACAGCCTGGTTACTGCCACCGTAGCCGGACTAACCAGTGCCTTTAAAAATACCCAGGCGCAACCTGAACCCGCTAAAGTTCTTGAACCGGTAGGCTTTAATCATTTACCATCTGTAACAACTAAAACTATGAATACCGTACTTCACAAAGCCAACACCCGCGGCCGTGCAAACCACGGCTGGCTGGATTCTCACCACACCTTCAGTTTTGCCAACTACTACGATCCTACCCGCATTCACTTTGGTGCCCTGCGTGTATTAAATGACGACATCGTAGAAGGCGGAAAAGGATTTGGCACACACCCGCATGATAACATGGAGATTATTTCCATACCGCTTGCTGGTGACCTGGAACACAAAGACAGCATGGGCACCACGGCTGTGATCAAGCAAAACGACATTCAAATTATGAGTGCCGGCACCGGAATTTATCACTCGGAATACAACAAGAACAAAGACAAGCTGGTAAACTTCCTGCAGATTTGGGTGTTTCCAAAACAAAAGAACATTCAACCCCGCTACGACCAGATTACTTTTAAACCTGAAAACCGTGTTAACAAATTGCAACAGGTAGTAAGTCCATCAAAAACAGACGATGGTGTTTGGATTAACCAGGACGCCTGGTTTCACCTGGGTAACCTGAAGAAAGATTTTAAAACTGAATACACAATAAAACAAAAAGGAAATGGTGTGTATGCCTTTGTGCTGAATGGCGATGTTACCATCAACGGACAACAACTAAACAAGCGCGATGGTTTTGGAATCTGGAACGTTGACGCGGTTTCCATTGCTGCCGACAGCGATGCAGAACTGCTGCTGATGGACGTACCCATGAACTTTGAATACTGATAAGATTAGAAAACTGGACGATTGAAATTCCCTACTTTTACAATTGTCCAGTTTCAAATTGTGTACCTATGCAAAAATCAACGAACATCGAGCACCCCATCTCCGACTTGATCAAAAACAGAAAGAGTGTACGCGCTTTTTCACCTGAACCGATCGAGCCTGAAAAAATTTTCTCGTTGTTTGAGGCAACACGCTGGGCACCGTCCAGCACCAATGAGCAGCCCTGGTTTTACATTTACGCAACACCACAGCAACCTGAACTTTGGAACACACTGTTTGAATGCCTTAATGAAGGAAATAAAATCTGGGCCAAAGATGCCTCGTTGTTAATCCTGAGTCTGGCACGGAAAAACTTCACACGGTATCCAGGTGCCAATGCACATGCCCTGTACGATCTGGGTGGTGCCAATTCATTTCTCTCCTTGCAAGCTGTGGAAATGGGATTGCAGGTTAGACAGATGGCCGGTTTTAATCTTGATCTTACTATTCGCAAGTTAAATATTCCCGACAGCTACGAAGTAGGTGTTTTTATGGCCGTTGGTTATCCTGGCGATCCGGATGCACTCCCCGGAAATTTAAAAACGCGCGAACTGGCACCGCGTGAGCGACTGCGTCAACAGGAATTTGTGATGAACAAACCTTTTAACCATGGTTGAAAAAATAGCCATAGCTACTATCGGTCGCGAACACTATCACACCAGACTGGTAGCAGCCGATCATCAGTTACAAGCCGATGAACCATTGGATAATGGTGGCCAGAATCTTGCGCCTGCACCCGGTGATTTTCTTCGTCTGTCGCTGGCCTCGTGCACGGCCATCACGCGTAGAATGTATTCCGATCGAAAGGGATTTAAGGTGGATGAAATAAATGTACGGGTGTGGTATGAAACCATTGAAGGTAAAACTGTTTTTCATCGCAGTGTAACGGTAACCGGAGAAGTGGATGAGCAACAGCGAAAACGATTACTTCAAATTGCCAATGCTTGTCCGATTCATAAGGTGTTAACAAATCCTATTGAGGTGGATACAATTTTTGTTGATTAATCGCTACTTTAAATTTTACGATTCTATCCATGAAGAACATCACGAAGAAGTACACCAATGGCGAAGTAACCATTGTCTGGAAGCCAGATGATTGCATTCACTCCGGCAAATGTTTCAGGGGATTGAGTGAAGTATTTGATCCGCGAAAGCGCCCGTGGATAACACCCGAAGCATCAACCACTGAAAAGATTATTGAACAGATCAAGCGATGTCCTTCGGGTGCATTGAGTTACTACCTCATGGTGAGGTTGCCAATGTCGATAATCAATCGACCGATTCCTGAACACGCTTCCAATCGAATTCAAAAGGAATGCTCTTGAAATCATTCTTCGTTCTGTACCTGCGCGCTTTGTCAATGCGGCTATCATTGTGCGGGTGCGTCATCAGTATCTCAAGATTCCTGTTGTAGTCCAGGTCTTTTTCATTAAGGCGTTCAAAAAAACGCGCCAGACTTTTAGGTGCTATGTGCGCGTCTTCCAATAACTTAAGGGCGTACTCATCAGCTTCTTCCTCCTGCCCTCTGCTAAAACTATTTCCGATTATATCCTTTAGTATTTGCGTAAGTACACTGGGATCGCCTCCGGAAAGAATGGTAACAATTGCTGTGATGGAAAGCTCCTTCACCAGTTTGTCTACCACGTGTCTTTTTTCAGCGTGACCAATTTCATGCGCCAGTACTGCGGCCAGTTCTTCTGGCGTTTCCGTCAGCTCAATTAAACCGGAGAAGACGTAAATATTTCCACCAGGAATAGTAAACGCATTAATTTCTTCACTGTCAATAATGGTAAACTGATACCGATAAGGTGTACTATCAATCGATTCGATAAGCCGGGCAGTGATCTGATGCAGTGCGCTATCAGCCGCGTTATCTTTGATGGTTGGGTACTGATCCCAGATGATGTCTTTGAACAAATCGCCCAACTCTTCTTCCTGCGCAATGGAGAAATCATAGCCCAGATCGATATCCGATTTGTTGATCTGTTTAACAACAAAGTAGCCGCCCAGAAAAAGAGCAGCACCAACGGCAAGCAAAATGATCAGATCACGAACAGCAGTTTCGCGCATACACTAAAACGGAGGTTTGTTAATGGGCTCAGTGTTATCATGCTCAGGTCTTACTTTGTATGCTACTTCATAAGCCCACTGCCCAAACAGCAGGAAGTAATACATTTTTCCCTGGCGGGCTTTGTAGGCCGCAATCAAGCTGATGATAAAATAAATGATGGTTGCCAACGCTGCAAGAATAGCGTAAGCCCAGAAAAACTCCGTGAGCTTTTGCTCTTCCGAAAACAGGATGGTAACACCCCAGATCACCAACCCCCAGTTGATCAGGGTTGTTGGAATTTGTGAGAGCAACGCTTGCAGGCAATGGAAATGGATGAACTTGCTCTTCTTCCGGTTGAGGTAGTAATAAATAATTGAGGCAATCAGGTTGATGACTGGCAGCGGAAGCCCTACGGCCACCGCTGCAAACATCATCAGGTAAGACCCCATCGCATCCTCGCGCTCGCGCTCCGGAATTTCGTCAGGTTGGGGTAATGGATAAAACTCCATGCTTATTATAAACTAGTTAACAATAAAATTTTAATCGAGTGAAAACGGAGGATACTCGTCTGTCATGTAGCTCATGTAAAGACCCACGCGTGTACTCCAGCGCATTACACCGGTAATGAAATTGTGAATGCCTTCTGGAAGTCTGCCGGTAAAGAGGATAACCCACCAACCGATAAACACTGCAATGTTTACACCGATGCTCAAGAAAAGCAATACAAAACCGTGCGGAAGCCAAACGTAGAGCCAACCGAAAAATGCCCGGAGTATCGTAAGGCCGCGGCTTGTTGACTGTGGATACGGAATCTCTACCGAAGTAGCATCATCTTGTGCATCAATACCAAAAGCAGGGTAGCCATCGGCCAGGTTATAAAAGCGTGCATTCAACCGGGTCTGCCAGCGGATAAGTCCAACCTGGTATTCGAAAAAGCTCTGTGGATATTTGCCTGTAAACAGAATGATCCAGAACGAGATGAACGAAAGAATAGCTCCCCAAAGTCCCATAAAAAGTAAAACAAATGCATGGGGAATAGCAATGTAGATGAATCCGAAAAAAGTTCTTAAGAGCAACTCTCCGCGGGAAAGCTTCTCAGCGTGTTTAATGGTAAAGGTCATGATTATAGGTTTTGGTTTATGAAAAGTAAGATTTTCAATTCAAAATACAGCAAAGAATTTTAATAACACTTCATAAGATCAACTTTTAAGCAACTTCTAAAAACTAAGCGGCATCGTAAAGGAAACTTCAGTGCCCTGGCCAGGCTCACTTGCGATCGCCATGCTGCCACCGTTACGTTGTATAAACTCCTTGCAAAGTAACAACCCCAGGCCGGTTCCTTTCTCCTGGTTGGTACCCATCTTTGAAAAGTAAGCGTTTGATCCGAGCACCATATCGATCTCCTGGGGTGTCATGCCCATGCCATAATCGCGAACACCAATCGTACAAAAGGTAGCATCAACTGAGGCCGAAATAGTTACCGTTGCATTTGCTTTTGAAAACTTAATGGCATTATGCACCAGGTTACGAAGGATGAGCTGAAGCTGGTTAGAATCCGCCAACACCACAATGGTTAACGGACAATGATTTTCGAGGGTAAGATTTTTTCGCTGAGCAACTTCATCAAGTAGTGTGCGGGAATCTTCAATCACATTGCGAAGGGCAATGGGTTTAGGATCTGTTCGCAATCCATCCATCTGGCTGAGCGACCAGTTCAACAGGTTTTCCAGTGTTCGTTGGGTAAGATTAAGATTACCCTTCAACTTAGACGAAACGGTTACAAACTCCTCCGGTTTCAACGATTGATTGGTGAGTAACTCCAACAACGCTTGCAGATTATTAATTGGTCCACGCAGGTCATGGCTAATGACGGAAAACAACTTTGATTTCAGTTGATTGAGTTTGTGAAGGTTTTCCGATTGTGTTTGAATTTCTTCCTTCTGTTGTTCAATGTCTTTGTTCTTTGCCTTTAGCGCCCGGTTTACTCTTGCCTGCAACCTGCGTATGCGAAACATTACCAGAATAAGCGAGCCGAGCAGCAAAAGCCCGACAAAAAGCAGAATGGATATCAGTCGCTGGTTCCGAACTTGGGTTTGCGACAGTGCATTTTCCTCTTCCAGCCCAAGAATGGTTTTATCTTTATTCTCCAACTCATAGAGCGATTGCATCTCCTGAATCTGCCCGTTCTTCTGTGCATTATAAAGACTGTCTTTGTACTGGCTAACCAGTTGAAAATGTTCTACGGCAAGTTCTGACTTACCCATTTCAGCATAGATCGTGGCCAGCAAATCATGCACTCGAATAAGAATAGCATGGTTCTCAATTTCCTTGTTAATCGGTATTGATTTGTTCAACATAAGCACGGCACTATCTCTTTTACCCAGCCTATAAGCATTTTGCCCGGCTTGCAGGTAGGAGATTCCTAACGCCCGGTGATTTCCAACCTCCTTGTCGAGTTGAAGCGCCACCCGGTTAAAATTTTCACTTTGCTCATAATCACCGAGGTTATAATGTATCCTGGCCAGGCGCCCGTACAAAATGCTGATATTGACTGAATCGGCAGACTCTCTATAAAGAGCCATGCCTTTGTCAACATAAAATAATGCGGAGTCATACTGCTTACGTGCTGAAAGCAGCATCGATCGTTCGCGATATACATCGGCAAGCAAGGTGAGGTTGTGATGTTGCTTTGCCAGCGCTTCCGCCCGACTAAGATAGGTTGCTGCCTGATCGTAATTGGATAAATCAATAAATGTTCTGGAAAGTCCAACCAGGCAATTGCCCCACAGATTGATCTCGGGCGAATTCTCCAGAATTTTAAGCGCCTTAAAACCAAACTCAACACTCAACCGAAAGTTGGCCTTGGTCCAATTGGCCTTGGAAAGAACAAAGTAGTAGTACCCTTCCAGCACGTGATACTTTTTTTCGATCACCTGAGGAAGATTTTTGTTGATGACGGCCACCGAAGAATCCGGATGGGAAAGAAACATGAGCAGCGCCTTGTCGGCCGAATGCTTTAACGATAAACTGTCGGATGGTTGAGCGAACGTAGCACTGCAAAAAATGAATTCAAGTGCGGTGAAAATTAAACAGACGGTAGCCTTCCTGATCATTCAATAGCGAAAGATTGAAGTAATCACTTATCTGCTTTTGATACAAATCAAACTTAGCTTAAAAAGCATGTAAGGTTACCGGGCACTACAATGTTGCCTGTACTTTTTTTGGAAGCTTCGACCGGATTAATGTATACGATTGTTCAATAAAAAAACTCAGTTCTTTCTTAGAAATCTTTGCTGACGAATCCACGAGAATCCACTTGTTACGGGCCATGTAGGGCGCGGGAGTAAACCCTTTACGCTCCTGCAGCTCGGCAAATTCTTCGTCTGTTACTTTAAACGATACGCTAACCGGTCCTTCCATGCCGGTAACACAAAACATTTTCTTGGCCACACAAAAGCAAAGATCGTTTCCCCACTTTACATCCTCTGTGGCAGAAGGCAGCTTCAATGCAAGTTCTCGAATAAGTGCTAGTGTCATTTCTTTTTACCAGTTGCTTTTTTGGCCGCTGCAACCTTCTCCTTACCTGCATCGCTCATGGCAAAACTGCGTGTCATTTTCTTGATATTTTCAGCCTTACGAAAACGCAGCGCACTCCAGTCTTCATCAATCGCAACCATGCGCACCGGCTCGAATCCTGCTTTTCCTAAAACATGCCAGCCATTGTCGCGGTTAAATTCACAGGTGTATTTCTTGGAAGTTCCTTTTGGATACGCAAACCATATTACACCGTCTTCCTTCAAAACCGAGGTAATCTCTCCAGCCAGGTCGTCTACCTCTTTTTGCTTGGTAACAAAGGCGAGAAAAAACTCAACAGTCTTTGCATTGGCCATGCTTGACTTAATAGTAGCCACGAGTTTCATCTCATTCAGCTCTTTTTTAAAACTGTCGGGAGCCTGAATGATGTGTAGCTGTTTTTGTTCTTTGTAGTTAAGCTTTTTGAAGACGGGTGTCATGGAGTATAGTCTTAAACGAAAGGTACTATGATTTACTTACCATACTCATCAAGACAGGAGTAATTTTTTTGCCGCTTGCGCTATTCAAACGTTACCTTTGCGTTTTCCAAATAAGTATGAATACCTCCTCCATTCAGGAAATCAAAAAAGAACTGCACACCCTCGAGCCCGAAACCCTGCAAGCCTTGTGCATGCGCCTGGCGAAGTATAAAAAGGAAAATAAAGAATTACTCTCCTATCTATTATTTGAGGCCCACGATGAGCAGGCGTACATTGAAAATGTTAAAGAAGAAATGAGCGAGCTCATTGAAACCATTCCCGACCGGAATACTTACCTCATAAAAAAGGCACTTCGAAAAGTACTCCGGTTCGCCAACAAGCAAATTAAGTACTCGGGCATTCCACAAACCGAGCTTGCGTTGCGCATCAGTTTTTGCATTCAAGTGAAAGCGAAAAGAATTCTTCTTCAAAACAGCACGGTTCTTTCTAACCTTTACCGACAGCAGGTAATAAAAATAAATACTATTCTGGCCAAACTTCCGGAAGATCTTCAGGCCGATTACACCCACGATATTTCACGTATCTCTTAGAACTATGAAACAGGAGCAACCGAATAATCCCTTGCACGGCAAGACCCTCGAAATGATTTTGATTTACCTGGTGGATAAATATGGATGGCAGGAACTGGGCGAAAGAATTCCGGTGAACTGCTTTATCAGCAATCCCAGTATCAAATCGAGCCTTACGTTCTTTCGAAAAACACCCTGGGCAAGAAAAAAAGTAGAAGATCTTTACCTGGATTCGCTGGATTGAAAAAGTCGGTACGTCATTGGTAGTAAAAAAAGAAAAGGCGCCAACATGTTGCGCCTTTTCTTTTTTGTATGGTCTCAGCTTATTTAGAAGCTTGCCTTAAATTCTTTTTCAAGGTACTCGTTCAGATTTTTCAATCCCCGCAGCATATTAACACGCTCAGGCGTTGCTTCAGTGTTGTCGTCTTTGTAGAGAACCTCTACGAATAAATCACGAAGCATATAAATGTGAATCTTGCGACCGTTTTTTAGACGAGTTCCCAACGTAACGCCTTTTTTCTTCAGGTAATCGGCCTGCTTTTGAATAGACATCTGCTGGAAAATAAACTTGAGGATCATGGTACTATTGGTTGGTTTTCAACCATAAGTGCCAATTGCAAGCCATAATGAAAATCCCTCAATTCGCTTTAAAATTGAGGGATTGACCGATGATGAGTGTCTAATTTTGGGAAATAAATTTCAAATCAGCCTCAAAGTAGCTCATTCGCCAGGTTGGCCAGCTCTGAACGTTCGCCTTTTTCAAGGGTGATGTGAGCATAGAGATCATGATCTTGAAGCCTGTCGATCAAGGTTGACAATCCATTACTTTGCGAGTCAAGGTAAGGTGTGTCAATTTGATAGATGTCGCCTGTGAAAATGATCTTTGTATTTTCTCCGGCCCTGGTAATAATCGTTTTTACTTCGTGCGGTGTGAGGTTCTGCGCCTCGTCTACAATGAAGCAGATGTTGGATAAACTTCTTCCGCGAATGTAAGCCAGCGGGGTAATCACCAGCTTCTCAGTATTTACCAACTCAGTAATTTTCGAGTACTCTTTATCCGTTTCGCTGTATTGGTTCTGAATAAATTTCAGGTTATCCCAAAGCGGTTCCATGTACGGATTCACTTTCGATTTTATATCACCTGGCAAGTAACCGATGTCTTTATTACTAAGCGGTACAATCGGTCGCGCCAGGTAAATCTGTTTGTATTCTCTTTTTTGCTCCAGCGCGGCAGCCAGGGCCAACAATGTTTTACCCGTTCCGGCAACACCCTGAATTGACACCAACTTGATTTCAGGTTTCAAGGCGGCATGAATGGCAAAAGCCTGCTCTGCATTTCTGGGCTTAACGCCATACACCGATCGCTTTTCAACATGCTCCATCATTCCATTAAGTGGATTGAAGTACGCCAGTGCTGATTTTTTTCCGCTCTTGAATATGTAGTAATGATTTTTAATGGGCGTAATCTTGCCCAACAAATCACCCGGAGGACAATATCCCTTTTCGTACAGCAGGTTGATCATGTCAGAGTCGATATCTTCAATGATCGTTTTGCCCGAATAAAGCGAGGAAATATTTTGAACTTTACCGGTAGTATAATCCTCAGCTTGCAGCCCCAATGCTTTTGCTTTCAGCCGGAGGTTTACATCTTTCGAAACCAGGATAACCTTGCGGTCCTTTGCCTCCTTCAACAACTGAAGCGCTGAATTTAGAATGCGGTGATCGGCCTTTTCTTCGTTAAAAACTTTGTTGGCATCAATCGCACTCTTGGTGTCCATCAACACTTTAAAGTTGCCTTTACCCTTGCCATTAATGGGGTTCCAGTTGTGGAGCATTTGCCCCTTGGCCAGTTTATCAATCAGGCGGATGAATTCGCGGGCTTCAAAGTTCTTTGTGTCGTTACCTTTCTTGAAGTTGTCCAGTTCTTCTAAAACTGTTATCGGGATGCCTACATCGTGTTCGTCAAAGTTGAGAATGGAATTGTGTTCATAGATAATTACGGACGTGTCGAGGACGAAGATTTTTTTCTCCTTCTTAATTTTTGCCATGCTTCACAAAGAACTAGGTTAAAAAAGTGCTTACGGCAGAAATGTAGGTAAAAGCTTATGAATGCAAAATGTAACGAAGTGATAATTTTTTTGGTACTTTTACATCCCGTTTGATCGCCACTGTTACCGGGCAACGGCCCGAAAGGCAAGTGAAAACAAATCGCCCTTCTCATGAGGTGTGATTCGCAGAACATCAGCCAGCACCAGCAGCACTAATTTTTTTGACGCGTAGAATTTCTTTAGTCCGCTGAGTTCACAAAACTTTTTCAATGTGATGGTATTGTTTACATCCAGGTATTGCATCAACAATTTTTCATGATCGCCATAGTGAAAGCGAATGTCTTTAGATCGTTGTGAGCGTTTTACAATCTCACGCACCTCGCGGCTGGCCTGAATACTTTTATCGTCTACACGAACGTAGCAAGACTTGGCGCCATCCGCTTCATGATAGTAATGAGGCTTTCGCTTACTCTCGGATACCTCGTATTGAATTACCGTTCGCGAACGTGCATTTAGAATAAATGTTTCGGTAACCTGCAACGCAGGCTTACATTTTCGAAGCGCTTCTTTAATAAGATAAGATTCGTCTTCAGGATATTTCAACCCGGGAATAGTACCATCATCGCCAATGCCCACCAATAAAATTCCACCTTGCGTATTCGCGAAGGCAATCATCTCCCGAACAATTTTTTCCGGATACGTGGCCTTTCGTTTGAACTCCAACGTACGTCCTTCACCCTGACTAACTAATTTTCTAAGTTCTTTCAGTTGGTGTTGATTAAAGTCGTAGTCTTCAGACTTCATCAGGAAATGGAGTTGATTGCAACTAGTAGAAGAAATTTAAAACCTGATGAACTCAGAATTTACCACCGGCCATTTCATCATCGTCATCGCTATCTTCTTCTCCGGCACGCGGAAGCGTAAACATACTGCTCAACAAATCTTTAAACTGAAGTCCTGCGGTAAGATTGTGCTTGCTGATCAAACTGTACTCGGCCAATCCATGCAGCGCAAATTCCATCAGAAAGAGTTTCATGCCCTGATCCTGATTTTTATGAAACTCATTTACCAGGTCAGCCAAACCGGGTACAGCCTTCAATGCTTTTTCATATTCAGCTTGTGGCATATCATGAAGCAGATCGATGGTGTTGCCATCGCCAAACCAGTTGGAGATTTTTTTATACGGACTTTTCTCCTTTTGCTTTCTGAATTTATCAGGATCGGGAAAGTACGCAATGAATTGTGTACGCAACGCTTTGCCAACAAGATTCTGAGCCACAATGCCCGGACCTTCCTGCTCGCCTTCGTACACCAACTCCACCTTACCTGTAATGGCCGGGATTACGCCAATAAAATCAGAAACGCGTATCTGGGTACTTTTCTCATTATTAATAAGCGTTCTACGTTCAGCGGCAGCTACCAGATTTTCGTAAGCTGAAATGGTTAACCGTGCCGACACACCACTTTTGGCATCAACGTACTCACTCTTGCGAGCTTCAAATGCTATTTGCTCCACCAGATCTTTTACAAGTTCATTTCCCGCAACAACTTTTCGCTGTTCATCTTTCAGGCGAGCTTCCTGTTGGGTGATGCGCTTACCGATGTCGATGGTTTTAGGATAGTGTGTAATAATCTGACTATCGATGCGATCTTTCAGCGGAGTTACAATGCTTCCGCGATTGGTGTAGTCTTCCGGATTGGCCGTGAACACAAACTGAATATCCAGCAACATTCTGATTTTGAATCCACGAATCTGGATATCTCCTTCCTGTAAAATATTGAACAGCGCTACCTGTATGCGGGCTTGCAGATCGGGTAATTCATTGATCACAAAAATACTTCGGTTCGACCGCGGAATTAATCCAAAGTGAATGACACGCTCATCGGAGTACGGAAGTTTTAATGAAGCGGCTTTAATCGGATCGACATCACCAATCAAATCGGCAATGGATACATCGGGGGTTGCCAGCTTTTCGGAGTAACGTTCATCGCGATGCAGCCAGGTAATGGGTGTGGCATCGCCAAGCTCGTTTACTTTATCGATTGCATATCTTGAAATCGGATTGAAGGGGTCATCGTTTAACTCAGCGCCTTCCACACACGGAACGTATTCGTCAAGTAAGTTAATCATCAACCGGGCGAGACGCGTTTTGGCCTGGCCACGAAGGCCTAACAGATTGATATCATGCCCCGCAAGAATGGCGCGCTCAAGATCGGGGATAACGGTTTCTTCGTACCCCCAAATGCCGGCAAAGACAGATTCTTTTTTACGAAGTTTGGCCATCAGGTTTTCGCGAAGCTCTTCTTTAATCGACCGCGAAGTGTATCCTGATTTTTTTAGCTCACCAAGTGTTTTACTTGTTATGTACTGCATGGTATACTATAGTGTTTTTCGTCTGTTCTTTTTAAAGTCTTCGAATACTAAATTTCCAAGTCCCTGCAGGCTGCTGTAGTACGCGTTACCATTGTTGGCTTTCGTAAATTCTCTCACAAAAGCTTTCAGGTACGGATCGGTGGCAATCATGAAGGTAGTAACCGGAATTTTCAACTTCCGAAGTTGCCCGGCCAGGTTTAACGTACTGTTGAGAATTTTGGGATCCAGGCCAAATGCATTTTTATAGTATTTAATTCCTTGTTTGATGCATGTTGGTTTTCCATCGGTGATCATAAAGATCTGCTTGTTGGCATTCTTACGCTTTCGCAGAATGTCCATGGCGAGTTCCAAGCCAGCCACCGTATTGGTATGATATGGACCTACCTGTAAGTACGGTAAGTCTTTAATTTCAATTTGCCAGGCATCATCTCCAAAAACCAGGATATCGAGTGTGTCTTTAGGATATTTTTTGGTGATGAGTTCAGCCAATGCCATAGCTACTTTCTTGGCTGGTGTGATCCGGTCTTCACCATACAGTATCATGGAGTGCGAGATGTCAATCATCAACACGGTGGAGGTTTGTGTTTTGTATTCGCTCTCCATTACTTCCAGGTCTTCCTCTGTCATCAGGAAGTTGTCGAGGCCGTGATTGACCTGGGCATTGCGGAGCGAATCGGTCATCGAGATCTGTTCGAGCGTATCACCAAACTCGTAATCGCGTCTTTCGGTAGTCTGTTCGTCTCCCCGGCCGCTGTGGTGTGTGTTGTGTTCGCCTTGCTTGGTTTTCTTCAGTTTTCCAAAAATCTCTTCCAGGGCAGACTGTCTGAGGTTCTGTTCACTTTTGGCGTTCAGCTTAAATTCGCCTGTTGGTCCTTCTTCGGTGATGTATCCTTTTTGTTTTAAATCATCAATAAAATCACCCATTCCATACGTATCGCTGGTCAGCCCATATTGGCGGTCGACCTCGGTTAACCATTGAAGGGCTTCGGCAACGTTTCCAGCTGTCATCAGCACCAACTGCATAAAAATTTTCAGCAGCTTATCGAAGTCACTCTGAGGTTTGCCTTCGTCTGGAGAATGTTTTGAAAAGCGATAGCCAAGCATAATCACACAGTATACATCCCTAAACCATTAATTTCTGCATTCTGTTTCGGCTTCAAAATTTTATTTATGAAAACTTTACCCGCGCATGTAAGAAATCTGCCAGAAACAAAAATCTTCGGTGAACGACCTCCAATACCTTTGTTCTACCGAAAAGATAAAACAACACAACACCTATCATTATGAAAAAGTCAATAGTAGTCGCTTTAATCCTTGCAGCCTTTACCTTGTCATCATGTGGTTTTGCCACAACCTGTGCAACGTATGCTAAAAAGCAACCAGCAAAGAAGACCATCAGCAAAGAAACACGCATCTAGTCAGGACTCATTAACCTAAACGATAACAGCCACCGGGAGTATTCCTGGTGGCTTTTTAGTTTCTGAGAGGATACTTCTCAGTACCCTACCGAAGCTGTTTTCTTGGATTTCGCCTTCTGAAGAATCTTCTGGTAGTAGTCTTCGTAGTGGGGAAGTATGCGTGTAATATCAAACTCCTGTGCACGCTTCAGCGCATTTTCCTTGAACCGCGGAAGATTGTTTTTATCGAGGATGAACAACGACTTTCGGGTCATGTCTTCAATGTCGCCTATCGGACTGAGAAATCCGGTAACGCCTTGAATATTTACTTCTGGAATCCCGCCCGTGTTCGATGAAATCACCGGAACTTCGCAGGCCATCGCCTCAAGTGCCGCTAACCCAAAACTTTCTTTTTCAGATGGCATAATAAACAAATCTGCCACAGACAGTACTTCTTCAACCGCCTCGAGTTTACCCAAAAACCGAATGTCATCGCAGATGCCGTAGTCGCGGCACATTTGCTCTGCTCCATTTCGCTCAGGGCCATCGCCAATCATCAGCAGTTTAGCTGGAATTTCCTTTCGAACATTGGCAAATACCTTAATAACATCGGGTATGCGCTTTACTTTTCTGAAGTTGGAGGTGTGAACGATCAAGGCTTCTCCGTTCGGGCAGATGGCCTTTTTAAAGTGATCTTTCTTTTGCTTTTTGAATTTCTCCAGATCGATAAAGTTTGGAATTACTTCAATGTCGTTGGTGATTTTAAAGTGCTGGTAGGTTTCGCGCTTCAAATCGTTGGAAACAGCAGTAACGCCATCGGATTGATTGATGCTAAAGGTAACAACCGGCTCGTATGATGGATCTTTGCCTACCAGGGTAATGTCGGTTCCGTGAAGCGTAGTTACTACCGGAATATTAATTCCTTCTGTCTTCAAAATTTGCTTGGCCATGTAGGCGGCCGAAGCATGTGGTATGGCATAGTGAACGTGCAGCAAATCCAGCCTTTCATTCTTTACTACACTCACCATTTTACTAGCCAGGGCCAGTTCATAAGGCGCATGTTCAAAAAGCGGGTACGATCTGAAATCCACTTCATGATAAAAAAGATTCTCGTTAAGAAAATCCAGCCGCGGGGGTTGTGAATAGGTGATGAAATGTACTTTATGACCTTCCTGCGCCAACGCCTTGCCAAGTTCCGTAGCGACTACACCGCTACCGCCAAAGGTTGGATAACAGACAATGCCTATTTTAATTTGATCCACGTGGTGAAAGGTTTAGTTAAATCAACATTGCTGTTGACGGACTATGTTTTAATTTATTGTGCGATAACCTTAGTCTGTGGTGTCTCTGAAAACTGTTGCCGGTCGCCCTTGCAGTAGTCAAAGATGGACTGGTAGATCACATCTTGTATCCGGGAACGCACATTGGTGTTTAAAAGTTTAGTATTGCGATCGGGATATACTCGGTTCGATAAGAAAATATACACAAGATTAAATTCCGGATCAATCCACATGCAAGTGCCGGTAAATCCGGTGTGTCCAAAGGTTTTAGGAGAGGCCAGCACGGAAGTAGGGCTGTTTTTCCAATCGCTTTGCACAGGCTTGTCCCAGCCTAGCCCTCTGCGACTGGTTTGAAATGTTTTGTTGGTGAAGAGCTTTACTGTTTCGGGCTTGAAGTATGAATACCCGCCATAATTACCCTCCTGCAATAACATTTGTCCGAGTTTGGCCAGGTCGTTTGCGTTGCTGAACAAACCGGCATGGCCAGACACGCCACCCATCATGGCCGCGCGTTCGTCATGCACCGTACCTACTACAGTAGATCGCCTGTAGATTTTATCCTGCTCGGTAGGTGCGATCATTTCTTTCGGGAACCTGGTTAACGGATTGAATCCTGTTGTGGAAGCTCCGAGTGGCTCATAAAAATTTTGCGCCATAAAATCATCCAACGGCTGGTTGAGAATTTTCTCGGCTATGCGCTGAAGAATCATGAACCCCAGATCGCTGTAGCGATACGGATAAGGCGTGCGCGGTGGCTTGTCCAGCATTTTTGATTTTGAAATCCAGTTCCACACCGAGTCACGCAGTATGCTGGTAGCAAACAAGTCGGGAGCAATCTGTAACGGATAACCTGCACTTTGAATTTTACTATAGTAGAGCGGCAGAAAAACAGTGTCCTTCACGGTAAGCGGCCAAAGCGGAATGAACGGTGTCAATCCCGACTGGTGTGTAAGCATATCGATGAGTGTGACATCTTTCTTATTGGTGTTTCGTAACTCGGGCAGATAAACCGATGCTTTTTTGTTGAGGTCAATCAATCCCTTCTCATGCATGAACATAACAGCCTGCAACGTGGCCGATACCTTGGTGAGCGATGCGAGATCGTAAATGGTTTCGTCTGTTACCGGTGCTGTACTTTCGTAGGTAAGCGTGCCATACGATTTTTCAAATACTACTTTTCCATTTCGGGCCACCAGCACCTGGCATCCGGGAGTAGCTTTGTTTTGAATCGACTCGTAAACGATGTCATCAATTTTTGCCAGTGTACGGCTGCTCATCCCGGCTTCTTCTGGTGAAGTGAAGATCAACCGGTTAATGGCTTTTGTTTCAGTACCGGTGCCTTCCGGAAGATCAGCCGAAATATTGATGGGCAATTTCCCATCGGCCTTCAGTCCGCCAAAGATTACCTGTGGAACAATCTGCAATACTTCCGGAGTATTAACATACGAAGTAACAAACGTGGAAAATTCGTGTGCGCTTTTCAAAAACGTTTCGTGCCCAAAGTCGCAGGCAATTACTTCCTGCTCGCTGCCCAATTCATTCAGTACACGCTTCAGTCTGTTGATGACGGCTTCGGATGTCTGCGGAAATACTCCTACAATAATTACTTCATGATCTTTTAGCGCATCAGAAAATTCAACAAGATCGGTCTTTTCATCAAGCGTGAAGTACGAAGTGGTAATGTAGCGCGACAGGTATTGGTAGAACTCCTTGTTTGGTTTGCTGGCATCGCTGGTAATGTAGGCGAAGTGTCGGTTATCGAGCGAAGTAATTGGCAGCAGACTTTTCTTATTCTGAATAACGGTTACGGCCGACTCATATAAATGATGATTGAGCCACCGGGCCTCACTGGAGTTGAGCCGTTGTAGAATATTATCGGTGTCTACGTGCTGTTCCTGCCAGAGTGCAGCATCGTACTTGGCCGCCAGAATTTTTCTTACCGAGTTGTTCAACTGCTCTTCGTAAGCGTCATCCGAACGAATCAGCTTTTTGATTTTTCGAATGGCAGGCCCGATTTCTTCTGTTGAAATCAAAACATCATTGCCCGCCTGGAACGCAAACATTTCAGCTTCCCCTGTTCTTTTTTTATCGGTGATGGTTTCGGTCAGTTGAATATCAACGAATGTAAGCCCGTTGAAATGAAGTTTCTTCTTCATCCAGTCGCCTGTGAAGAGTGACGCGAGTTTGGAGGAATGAAAATTATTCTTTTTGATCAGACTTGCATTTTGATAGAACAGCGGAAACTCAGGACTTACCGGCATCACACCGGCAATGTTGTATTGAAAGAGTTTCAAAAACGGATACGACTGAATGGTGTCAATACTGGCTTCGATAGTAGGAACACCTTTTTGTACATCGGTTACCGTAATACCATTGACAGGAAAATGTTTGGCACAGGCCAGCACGTGTTGATTTTGCATGCCGGCCATAAAGGCGATAGCCTTGTTGGCAACTTTATATTTGTTTGCTCCAAACGAACGGTAACCGATACGTGGATCCTGCGGGTTATTGTTGAGATCGGCCAGCGGAGCAAAATTCAAATTCACGCCCATTGTCTTCAATTGGCGGCCAACTTCCTTTCCAAACCTGTAAAGTAACGAGTCATCGTGAATGGCCCCCAACACCAACGCGCGCGGAAAACTCATGGTGTTACCAAGGCTCATGCCCGGGCCCCACTCAGCATCCTGCCCGATGAGCAACGGCACATCAGCAGCCGCTTGAAAGGTATTGGTAAGCGTGGCTTGTTTCAGTGGACTGCCCTTCAGAAAAATAATTCCTCCAGCCTGGTGACTTTTAACCCGATCCGTAATTTCTTTAATCACCGTGGGTTCATCGTGCGATGACACCGGCACCATAAAAAGCTGACCGATTTTCTCGTTGGTGTTGAGCGTGTTAAAAACGCTGTCCACCCATTGCGATTTTGATGGCTGGGCCAGGCTGCAGATAGAATTAATCAGAATAAAAAAACAGCAAAAAACTTTTCGTGTCATCAGGCCGTTACGTTTTGAAAAAGAGGATTATAGCGCCACCTTTGGCGTAAAGTTAAAGTAATTCACGAAAGGTCGATGCACCCTTGGATGCAACGCCCTGACGATTGCGTGGAACGGCAGCACCTGCCATGCGAACTATAAACTGCGAAGTGTATGAAGTTGATTCAGATTTTTGCCAAGACTCCCAATCATAAGAAGTTCAGCTACAGGCCTCGTCATTACGATCCGCTGGAAGAAGAACGCAAAGATCGCCAGGTGCGTATTCGCGAAGAACTAAAATTGACAGGCGAAGAGCAGAAAGAAATTGATACACATCGCCCCGGGGCACGCATTGCCGGATCATTCAAGCAAGCAAAAAAAACCGCTACGGTTCAGGCCGATCCATCGGCCAATTTCCTTCGGCTGATTATTTTACTGGTTATTACCATCGGCCTTGTTGGATTTCTGCAATACGGACAAATTGCCATCTATGGTGTAGCCTTATTTATCGTTCCATTTTACCTGTATCTTAAGTTTCGAAAAATAAAACGGTAAGGGTCTGAATTTTCTCCCTCATTTTTTAAATCCTGTCGATCGCGATTAAATAATTTGCACTTTTGTAATTAGCCTGTTGAGGCCCTTGTGCACATGCCCGATATCATTCAACTTCTACCGGATTCCATCGCCAACCAGATTGCTGCCGGTGAGGTTGTACAACGACCAGCCTCGGCTGTTAAGGAGTTGATGGAAAATGCCATCGATGCGGGCGCCAATACCATCAAGCTTATTGTAAAGGATGCCGGCAAATCGTTGTTGCAGGTTATCGACAACGGCATGGGCATGTCTGAAACAGATGCGCGCATGAGCCTGGAACGGCACGCTACATCTAAAATCAAAAAAGCAGAAGATCTATTTACACTCCATACCATGGGCTTTCGCGGTGAAGCATTGGCTTCCATTGCAGCCGTATCGCAGATGGAAATGAAAACGCGTCAGGCCGATCATGAGCTGGGCACACTGTTGGTAGTAGAAGGTTCTGAGGTAAAGAAACAGGAACCTGTGGCCTGCGAAAAAGGTACCAGCATCAGCGTTAAAAATCTCTTCTTCAATATTCCGGCCCGCAGAAATTTTTTGAAATCAAATCCGGTAGAGTTGAAACACATCATCGATGAGTTTCAGCGACTGGCCTTATCGCATCCTGAAATTTCATTTTCATTTATCCAGGGCGATGAAGTGGTGTATGATTTGCCAGCCGGAAAACTAAGCCAACGGATTGTTAATCTTTTTGGAAAATCATACCAGGAACAACTGGCTACCTGCCAGGAAGAAACCGATGTGATCAACGTAACGGGCTATGTTGGAAAGCCTGAGTTTTCGCGCAAGACCCGGGGCGACCAGTTCTTGTTCGTCAATAAAAGATTCATTCGCAGCAACTACCTCAATCATGCCGTGATGAACGCGTTTGAAGGACTGATGACCGACAATAGCTTTCCGTTTTACGTGCTGTTCATCGAACTCGACCCCAAGCATATTGATGTAAACGTTCATCCCACAAAAACAGAAATAAAGTTTGATGATGAGCGCGCAGTCTATGCCGTAGTACGTGCGGCCGTACGGCAAGCTATTGGTTCGCACAACCTCACTCCGGCTATTGATTTTAATGCCGATGTAAACCTGGTTTCGAAACTGAGCAATACAGCGGTAAATAAAGAAGTGTACTTTGAAGAACGTTTCAGTACAGCGCTGCATCGTTCGAACCTTGAAAACTGGGAGAAGGTTTTTGAAGAACGTGAAAAACAACACCCTGCTCAACAGCGTGAAGAAGTATTGCAACCCCAAACACTTCGGTTTGAAAGTTCGCTGAATCAACCGGAAGGATCATCCGAAGAAAAAGTATTATTTCAACTTCAGTCGCGATACATCGTGCGACAGGTGCGATCCGGCTTGATGATTATCGACCAGCAAGCCGCGCATGAACGAATCTTGTTCGAAAAATTCGTAGCACAGGTAAAGAATAAAACCGGGCAAAGCCAACAAAGTTTGTTTCCGCAGACGGTAACGTTTAGCCCGGCCGATTTTGCGCTAGTGCTCGAAATGCAGCAGGAAATTGAAGCGCTTGGGTTTCGAATTGAAATTTTCGGGAAGAACACTATTCTGGTTAATGGTTCGCCTGCAACGCTGGCTGCGGGGCGTGAGAAAGAGTTGTTTGAAGGGCTTATCGATCAATTCAAGATCAACCAGTCTGAACTGGCCCTGCCCATACGCGAAAACCTGGCCCGGTCGCTGGCAAAACGGGCGGCAATTAAAAGTGGTCAAAACCTGGTGCGTGAAGAAATGCAGGCTATTATTGACAGTCTTTTTACCTGCACCAATCCTAATTATTCGCCTGACGGTAAGCAGACATTTTTTATTTTTGATTTTACTAAAATTGAAAGTTCTTTTAGCCGTCTATAACAGTACTACGTTAAGAATAAAATCCAAAAATCATCCGGTAAGTATATGATACGATTCACCCCGCTGATCCGAAACCTTGTAATGGTCAACGTTGTTGTGTTCCTCCTGCAGCAATTTATTGGAGGATTTACCGAGTTGATTTCGCTGTATGGAATTCAATCCGATTACTTCAGACCCTATCAGTTATTCACGTACATGTTTGCACATGGTGGATTTCTGCATATCTTTTTCAACATGCTGATACTGTCTTCTACCGGGCCGATACTGGAAAATTACTGGGGGCAGAAAAAGTTCCTAACCTTTTACCTGGTTACGGGCATAGGTGCCGGAGTATTTCACCTGGTCATCGAGCATTTCTTTTTCCCCGGTGCAAATTCGATGATGCTCGGTGCATCGGGTGCCATCTATGGTGTGCTGATGGGCTTTGGCATGATGTTTCCGAACCTGGAAATGATGTTATTGTTTCCGCCCATTCCCATTAAAGCGAAGTACCTGGTATGGGTGCTTGGGGTTATGACTTTTTTGATGAGCGGATCGGGCGTTGCGCACTTTGCTCACCTCGGAGGTATTATCTTTGGCTATATAATGATTCAGATCTGGCGAAACCAGGGCGACAGGTATTGAGACTATGTTTGACGAATTTAAAAACGCCTTTCAACGATATAATAATGGTCATGTTCAGTTGATCATTGTTAATGTTATTGTTTTCGTTGTTCTGGGTGTGCTCATGGTTGTTAGTGAGATCGGAGGATTTCAAAGTGTTTATAAAATCATTCATGAACAATTTGCTATTCCGGCACGGTTCGAAAATTTTATCACACATCCCTGGACAATCATTACCTATGCCTTTGCACATGCAGGGGTTATGCATATTCTCTTCAACATGCTTGCGCTGTATTGGTTCGGAAGACTTTTTGTTGAATACCTGGGAAGTGACAAACTGATTGCCGTTTATTTTCTAGGGGCGATAGCAGGCGCTGTTTTTTATCTGCTCGCTTATAATACTATCCCCTACTTCATTCGCGAATCTGATTCAGTACTCGAAGCGCATGGTGTTTCCATTTCTATGGTGGGAGCATCCGCAGCGGTTGATGCCATTGTTGTGGCAGCCGCAACATTACTTCCGGATTATACTTTCTTCTTGTTGTTTCTTGGTCCGGTTAGAATAAAATACATTGCCGCAGTCACTGTATTTCTGTCTTTTCTTGGTACTGTTGGCGGAAATGCCGGAGGCAACATTGCCCACTTGGGCGGAGCTTTTATAGGCTTTGTTTACATCAAGCAATTGCAGGCCGGTGTGAATTGGGGGAGCTGGATTACACTCACCATCGATTTTGTAAAAGATCTATTCAAGCCAAAGCCGAAAGTAAAAGTCACCTATCGCAAAGACGAAGAAAAAAAATCCAAACAGGCTCCTCCTAAAACAAAAGGCGCATCAAATGTTTCGCAAGCCGAGCTCGATGCCATCCTCGACAAGATTTCTGCCGGGGGCTATGAAAGCCTCACCAAAGATGAAAAAGAAAAGCTGTTTAACGCCAGCAAGAAATAAGTTACGCATGGCTGGCAACTGGTAGTAGCCATTGTTCTACGCTCCACCCAAAAATTTCCTGATCTCGCTAACCATTTCTTCAGGTTTCTCTTCCTGAACAAAATGACCAGCATCTTCGAAAAGAACCACCTTGGCGTGGGGAAGTTTCTGCTTCCAGTTTTCCAACTCAAAAGGCGGAACGAATTTGTCTTTCATTCCCCAGAAAATCAACGTGGGTTTGTTGTTGATGACCGCAAGGTTCCGCCACAAACTTTCCCACCAATCAGAGGCCTGAAGTAATTCTCCGGAAAAAGCATAAGCCCCTGCTCGTTCACCAACCGGCAACGCTGCTTTATAGTGCCGGTGAATTTCTTTTGTAAGTTTCTTCTTATCTCCAAACGCAGCCGGCATAACCACGTTTACCGGGAAGTTCAGCCTGAAGTATAAAAATCGTCCGAGCCAGCTGCGCATTATTTTAGCCGGACCACTGTAATGCTTGTCGTTCTTCAACGATCGCATCCAGGTGTTGAACAGGATGATAGCGGCACTATTTTCCGGATGCTTAATGGCATAACTCAGCGCAATGCTGCCACCAAAATCATTGGCTATCAGTGTCACGTTTTTTAAGGAAAGCATATCCACAACTCTTTCAAACCGCGCGGCATGTGCCTGACAGGTGTAGGCTCCAGTTGCAGGCTTGTCCGATAATCCAAACCCCAGCATATCGATGGCAATGCACCGGTATTCATTACGCAGTTCCTTGATCAGATCGCGAAATCCGAAACTCCATTCGGGGGTTCCATGCACAAAGAGTAGTACTGGTCCGGCTCCTTCATCGATGTAATGCAAGCGATGATGATCAATTTCTATCCATTGGGAATTAAAGGGAAAAAGACTTTTGTTGATCCAGGCAGGTTGCGTTTTCATTGGTTAAGCGTTATAGCGGTTGATCAGATGGTTGGCGAGCTTATCGATGGGGATGGTTTCGTCCTGAAGATAGAGAATCACCAGGCCATCAATCTGCGCGAGGAAAAGCGTGGCTTCGAGTTCAGGATTCTTGTAGCCCAATTTTTTAAAAACCTTCTGAAATGTTTGTGACACATTGCCGACAACCTCCTGAAACGATTTTCGCATTGAAGTAACTACTTTTTCCTGCAGTCGAATGGTATGGAGTAGCTTCCAGAACGCTTTGTGTTGTTTGATGATCTCCACCGTTTTGAGCACATGCATTTTGATGGCTTTGTTCGGGTCCGTTTCCGCTGCATAACTGCTCATGGATGCGTGGATGTCAGCAAAGCCAAGCGCCATCATTTCTTTCAAGAGCTCTTCTTTGCTTTTAAAGAAGTTATACATCAGCCCTTGTGAGACGTTGGCAGTCTTAGCAATCAGGCTGACGGGCGTGCTGGCATAGCCGTGCTTGGCAAACAGCTTTAGCGCTGCCTGCACGATGCCGTCTTTTTGGTTAGTGGATTTGGGCATACTTTATTGTACATGAACGTTCATTCATGTAAAAAGTTAATAACCAGAGAGTTTTTATTGAATGATCAAATTTGATTAAGCAGGAACTAAGACTGTTCTCTACGCCTTATTCGCCAACTGCCCACAGGCGGCATCAATATCTTTTCCGCGGCTCTTCCGGATCCGGGTGGTAATGCCGTGTTGCTCCAGCAAATCCATGTACATGTTCAATACTTCTTCGGAGGCTTGCTGAAATTCTCCGTCATCAATCGGGTTGTATTCAATCAGGTTTACTTTCGAAGGCACAATCTTGCAGAACTTAAGCAAGGCTCTCGCGGCTTCTTCCGTATCGTTAATGCCTTTCCATACTACATACTCGTAGGTTACCTTCCGTTTGGTTTTGTCGTACCAATACCGAAGGGCATCTCCCAGCTCTTCCAACGAGTTGGTGTCGTTAATGGGCATAATGGACGAGCGGGTTTTATTGATGGCCGAGTGAAGCGAAACCGCCAGGTTGAACCTTACATTATCATCGGCCATCTTGATAATCATTTTGGCAACACCCACCGTAGAAACGGTGATACGCTTGGATGCCATGTTCAATCCTTTTTGTGAGGTTATTTTTTCAATGGCCGAAGTAACGTTAGCATAATTCAACAACGGCTCGCCCATACCCATAAACACAATGTTGGTTAAGGGTCTGCCGAAGAAAAGCTCCGCCTGCTCCTTGATGGCTACTACCTGGTCGTAAATTTCATCCGGACTTAAATTGCGTTGGCGCTTCAATCGCGCGGTAGCGCAGAAGGCACACGCCAGGCTACAACCCACCTGCGATGAAACGCAAGCCGTGATTCTCTTTTCGGTAGGAATCAGCACCGATTCAACCACCATGCCATCGAACAGCGTAACCGCGTTCTTGATGGTGCCGTCAGCGCTGCGCTGCATGTGGTCTACTTTGATGTGGTTGATGGTGAAGTTTTCTTTCAGCATGTCGCGCAAGCCGATCGACAGATTGGTCATCTGATCAAAGCTTTTTGCCGACTTGTTCCAAAGCCATTCATACACCTGCTTGGCGCGAAATGGCTTTTCGCCCTGCTGAACAAAGAACTCCTGGAGTTCTTCCAGTTTCAATTTCCGGATGTCGCGCTTGGATGTAGTCTCCACCATGCTGCAAAGGTAAACAACGCAAATCATCTGGCGTAATGTGAACGGAAGATTACGCAGGTTATCGGCCATGATCAGCCTGATCCGGGAAACGGAAGTATACCCGGATGCAATCGATAATTTTAATTTCTATCTTAACCGGCAAACAAAACCTATCAGCCATGACGCCCGGTGTAAGAATTTTTCTGTTTGTAGCTTCAATGGCCACCTGCACAGTATCGGTCGCCCAAAAGAGCGATGTTGGATTTCGCTTTGAGGAATACTTTGACAAAAATCAATTAGACGTTACTTACAATGGGAAGGTACTAACGGCCTACTGCTTCTTTGATTCGATAATGAAGCCGGTATTGTTTCCGATCAACACGTTGTCGGGTAAGACTGTTACCCGGGGTTTCCCGCTGGCACCGCGTGCCGGTGAGCGGGTTGATCACCCGCACCACATTGGCATGTGGCTTAACTATGAATCTGTAAACGGGCTGGACTTCTGGAATAATTCAACCGCCATTCCCTACAACAAGCGGGCACACTACGGCAGCATTGTACACGATAAAGTTATCTCCATGAAAACGGAGAAAGCAAAAGCTGTCTTAAAAGTATCGGCTGTGTGGTTGGATCATAGCCGGCAGGTGTTGCTGAATGAAATCACCACCTATACTTTTATGGTAGTGAAGAATAATTTTGTTATCGATCGGTCTACACAACTTACGGCCGTGCAGGATGTAGTTTTTAAAGATGTAAAAGATGGCTTGTTAGGAATTCGTGTAGCCCGCGAACTGGAACATGTTTCGGATAAACCAGAAACCTTTGTTGATGATAAAGGAAACTACACGGCTGTTCCAGTGGTGGATAACAAAGGTGTTACCGGCCTGTACCTGAGCAGCGAAGGATTAAAAGGTAATGATGTATGGGGCACACGCGGCCGATGGACAAGCCTGAGTGGTGTGATGAACCGCGAACCTGTTTCTGTAACGATTATCGATCACCCGGCTAATCCAGGCTACCCAACCTACTGGCATGCACGCGGGTACGGATTGTTTGCTGCAAACCCCTTGGGCCAAGCAGCTTTTAGCAAGGGAAAAGAAAGCATGAATCTTTCGTTGAAACGAAATCAAGGTATAACCTTCACGTATCGGGTGATCATCCGATCGGGCGATGCCATTACCCCGGCTCAAATTGAAAAACTTGCAAAAGAATTGAAGTAGGTTTTTAGTATCCCACAGCTCCTGCTTACTACCCCTGCTTTAATCAGCACTCATAAGCAAAAGCTGCGGGAACGTTTTACTTCTGAATAATCACTTTTTTAACGATCATCGTATTATCCACCTGCACGCGCAAAAAATAAACTCCCGAAGGATAGTGTGTAGTCTCGATGGTATGCCGGAATGATGGTGGGATATTGCTGAACGAAGTATTTGTAATCTGACCACCTTGAGCGTTGAGCAATCTAATGGTTAGGTACTGTGCGTTCAATCCATTCACATCCACGGTAATTTTTTCATGGCCTGTCGGAACCGGAAACACGTTAATGTGCTTACGAAGGTCTGCTTCGGCAGTGGTAATTAAAAACAGTGGTTCGCGGATTGTATCCGAACATCCATTGGATGCCGTTACGGTTAACTGTACTTCAACATTTCCATGATCCGTAAATGTATGCTCGGGGTTCTGTTCATCGCTGGTTTCGCCATCGCCAAAATCCCACGCCCAGGTAACAGCATCCACACTGGTGTCTGTAAACTGAATGGGGTTATGCGTGTTCAGTTCGCCAGTCTCAAACTCAAAAGCGGCTTCGGGATTCGAAAGTGTAGTAACGGGCACTACAGCAGAAACAGCTTCACAGTTCAAATCGCCTTCGATAAATTTAATCGTTACCGAGTAGTCGCCAGGATCGCTTACTTCGATGGATTGTGTGGTTGCTCCATTACTCCACAGGTACTCCGTAGCATCACCAGACGATAAGGTAACATGCGTGCCTTCACAGATCGCTGTAGATCCCGATGCTTGTATGGAAGGTTTTCCTTTCACTTTCACATACGCGGGAATGCGCAGTCCTTCGATAGAATAGGATGCGTTAGAAACATAAAATATAGTATCGCTGGTAAGGTCTGTTACCACCAATTGGCTGTCGATAGAAAGTGGATCACCACCAAACTGATCAACATACCATTTGTAATTTTCTGCACCGGTGGCTTTGAGAGTATCGCCTTCGCCATAACACACCGTAAGCTCTTCTACAATCGGTGCTTCAATGTTGAACGCAAAGTTGTAAAGAGAATCTGCAAACTTGGCAGATGTGACAAGATCGGTAAGATTATTTGCCGCATGCAACGCGAAGGTTACGGTAATCTCTTCGTTCGCGTTGATGGTAAACGGCCCGCTTGATACTACGTGACTCACATCGTTACCTTGTGCGGTTGAAGTACCAGCTTCTGCTTTTGCACCTGAGGAAAGGCTGGTAAATTTTTCGAGATCGGTGTAGCCATCGTAAATACCTAGTGGATTTCCCACGATGGTATGATCATTATCGATAGCATAGTACAATGGATTTTCCGTAAGCAGTTGAACGCCCGCAAGTGGCAATGTGGATTGCTTTGGATACACGTAACCCATTTGTGTCTGGGCATGCCACGCGGCAGCATCACCTTGTCCACCCAGGTTAATATCCCAATCGGCAAACAGCCCGAAGTAAAAGTTAGTCAACGCGGTGGCCTTGGGATTTTTGATTTTATACTCTACAATCACAAACTGATCGTACGGTTCTTCCTGCCATACCAACGTGCGATAGCTGATGTTCACGGTTTGATTTTCTGCCACACTGCTGTTCGAAAACGCGCCAAAGACTTCCGCATTAGCGCGCTCGCCTGGAATAATTTCCTGAATGGGCGCGAGCGAAACAAAATCCTGATCATACCCCTGGCTGGCGTTGCGCACCGTATTGAGAATGCTTGCTGACGAACTGCCCATCATCACGCCCATCTCATACAACATGGAGGCTTCGTTAAAAACAAATCCTACTCCATTTGAAGAATTCTCTGTATTCTGAAAACCCACCCGGCCGGCAGAAGAAATAGAAGTTTTGATAAGGTTGTCATCAATGTTACGATACGGTGGATTTGTGCTGATGGAAATCATCTGTGTATCGTTGTACGTTCCATCGGTATAGGTAATGAGAATGTTTACTTCGGTTCCTTCCGGAACGGTACCCGTTGTAAATTCAAATGGTGTGGTGGTGTTGGTGATGGTAACGCCTTTTCCAATTGCTCCCGGCGTAATCTTGTCTTTTGTTATGGTGATGAGTGGTGATGTGGTTGAAATCGAAATTTGCAATGCACCGGACGTAGCCGTGAGGTAGTTCTTGAAATCAAGAACCATTTTCATTTTGTTGGTTCCGTCAACAGCATTCAATTTCAAATTCGAAGCCCTCACCGATGGTGTTACAGCGGTTACTGCTTTGTGTACATCCAGTCTTCCTTTTCCCAGCTTATACAGAAAGGCACCATTTTGCTGGTACATGCTTTCATCGGCTGTTACCCGCAATTGTTCAGCAACTTGCAGGGGCGTGAAGTCGGGGTGTGTGGCAATAACGAGTGCGGCTGCACCGGCAACAATGGGCGATGAAAAAGATGTTCCCTGAGAAAAGCCGTAGTTGTTGTCGAACTCCGCAGTAAAAATGCCAACACCAGGTGCCGAGATGTCGATGGTTGGTCCGTAGTTGCTGAAGCCAGCACGCTTGTCGTCACTATCGGTAGCGGCCACCGAAATTACATTGTCGTAGGCAGCCGGATAAAGTACACCATCATCTCCGTCATTCCCCGCAGCGGCCACTACCACACAACCCATATCCACTGTAACAAAGGTCATGATGTCCTGATAAATCTGGCTTTTAAATTCGCCACCCCACGAGCAGTTGATCACACGGGCGCCCTGATCCACCAGGTATAGCACACCCTTGTACAAATCCGAATTGTAACTTCGCGATGTTGATTTTTGATTATCGGAAAAGTGTTTGGTGAACATCAGTTTCGACCGGTAACCAACGCCTGCCATGCCGATACCATTATTAACCGAAGCACCGGCACACGCGCCTACTTGTGTGCCGTGATTGAAACCGGGTCCGCTTTTGGTAATGCCCGGATCATTATCACCAACAAAATCCGGATTGTTAACGGTGGCCGTATCGGCACCCGAAAAATCCCAGCCACGCCAGTCATCAATAAAGCCGTTGTTGTCATCGTCAATGCCGTTAACCGGATCGGCATCGTTGATACGCAACTTGTTAACCAGATCAGGATGATCGATATCGACACCCGAATCAACAATACCAATTAAAACATCTTCGCTGCCAAACGTAACGTCCCACGCTTCTAACGCTTTTATTTTTGATAAATAGTATTGCGATGCAAGGGATGGATCGTTGGGGGTAAACAGCATGCGATGGGTGTAAGCCGGTTCTGCCAGTTCAACGTAGCCCGAAGCGTATAATTCATTGATAAAATCTTCCACCGCCCGCGAAGCATCAAAGCTGATTTCAACGTACTGTGAAATATCGACAACCGGTTTAAAAGCTTTTACCCGACCTGCCGAATTTCGCGAACCAATAGTTTTAGGAGCCAACGCTCTAATTGTTCCGCCCAGGTTGGGCATACGGCCGCTGGTTACGCTTCCATCAAAAAGCGATTTGTATTCGCTTTTGATCTTAACCAGCACTTTGCCTGCCTGATAGTCGTTGATGGTAGCCCGCTCGGGGAGTGAAAATTTTTTAATGGTTTTTTGTGCGTGCGCAGCCGTAATGCTCGCAGCCAGTAGAAAGCCAGCCAATAAATATCGCATACTATAGATTAATGAGATTCAAAAGTACAATCGTTCTGTCAAATTCTCCTATTCTCCAAGGCAAGGTTTTGGTCTGTACCTCAGTACGCGCGCAATACCAAATTACATTGTTGCTATTGATCGAGAATACAGCAGAAAGGTGAGTCCGTAAACCTTCTCTTTTACCCGACAATTTTTGGTGAAAAAGGCGGCAGCAGGATCAAATCATACCCCTGGATTTCAATTCCAGGTATTTGTTGATGGTATTGACGGTAAGATTTTCGGGTGAAGTAAGCAGGGATTGAATGCCATGCTTGGCCAGCTCTTTCACGATTAATTTTTTGTCGTAACTGAATTTCTCGGCAATGGCTTTGTAGTACACCTCCTTCAGGTTGCCGGCCGGTTTGGCAAGAAGTGATTTCATTTCGGTGTTTTCAAAAAAGATAACCACCAGCAAATGCTGCTGCGCAAGTCGTTTTAAGAACGGTAGCTGCCGGTGAAGACTATAAATGGATTCGAAATTGGTAAACAACAGCAGCAGACTTCGCTGAGTGATTTTTCTGCGCACATGATTGTACACGACTGAAAAATCGGTTTCGCGATAGGCCGTCTTTTGATTGTAAAGCACTTCCATGATCTGCGACATCTGACTGTTCTGCCGTGCTGCGGGAAGAAGCGTACCTATTTTATCCTGAAAAGTAAGCAGGCCTGCTTTGTCCGATTTTTTGATAGCGATGTTCGAAATAACGAGGCTCGCATTGATGGCGTAATCCAACAGGCTTAATCCGTTAAAAGGCATCTGCATTACACGTCCTTTGTCGATGAGGCTGTAAACCTGCTGCGAACGTTCATCCTGAAAATGATTCACCATCAGGTTATTCTTGCGTGCCGTGGCTTTCCAGTTGATGGTTCGGAAATCATCTCCGCTTACATATTCTTTGATCAGCTCGAACTCCATGTTGTGGCCAATGCGTCTGATTTTTTTTATCCCTGTTTCCGTTAACCGGTTAGAGATCGCCATCAGCTCGTACTTGCGCATCTGGATGTACGATGGATAAACGGGCACAATGGCATCGGCCGAAAACCGAAACCTGCGCACCAAAAATCCCAGCGGACTGCTCACCAAAATATTAACCGATCCAAACGAATACTCCCCACGTTTTACCGGGCGTAGAAAATACTTAATTGATTTCGTTTCACCCGCTGAAAGTGTAAGTTCAAAGTTAAAATCGCGCCTTTGAAACTGATGAGGAATTTCATCCACTACGTTTACGTCTATTTTGAAGGGATAAAAATTCTCGATATAAATTCTGATTTCGTTCTCATCGCCATTGGAAAGTTTTTCGGGTGTAAAACGATACCCATGCAACCCCTTGCGCACCCTGAAAAGTAAAATGGCATCAGCCAGTGTTACGGCCACCACCACCAGAAAAAGTATTTTCGGAATAATCACCAACGCACCGGCAATGAAGCTGGCAATAAATAATACCACCACCACGCTGATGGCGAGGAAGAGCCGGTTGTTGAGGTATAGTGCGCGAAACAGGTTCACTTACCTGGGCACTTCAATCTTATCGATAATCTGACGCACTACTTCATCGGCAGTAATGCCTTCCATTTCTTTATCCGGTGTAAGGATAACCCGATGGCGAAGTACAGGCAAGGCTACTACCTTGATATCTTCAGGCGTAACAAAGTCGCGACCGTTTAACGCTGCAAAAGCTTTGGCGCTGTTGAGCACCGCTACCGATGCCCGCGGAGACGCGCCCAGAAAAAGTGAAGGATTGTTTCGGGTTTCGTGAATGATTTGCGCGATGTACTTAACAAGGTTGTTCTCTACCATAATGTTTTGCACCGCCTGCCTGAATGCTTTGATCTGCTCGGCTTTCAACACCGGTGTTACTTCACGCAGCGGTTGCTGCCCTTTGCGCTGATGGTGCCCGCTGATGATGGCCATTTCATTTTCCAGCGATGGATAGTTTACAGTAATCTTGAAGAGAAAACGATCCAACTGCGCTTCGGGCAGCCGGTACGTGCCTTCGTGCTCAATAGGATTTTGCGTGGCCACTACCATGTACGGATAGCCAAGCGGATACGTAGTACCGTCTACCGTAACCTGCCGTTCCTCCATTACTTCAAATAATGCAGCTTGTGTTTTTGCCGGGGCCCGGTTGATTTCATCGATCAATACGATGTTCGAGAAAATCGGACCGGCTTTAAATTCGAACTCTGATTTCTTCAGGTTATAAATTGAAGTTCCCAACACATCGGAGGGCATCAGGTCGGGCGTGAATTGTATACGCGAAAAATTTACATCAATTACTTTCGACAGCAATTTGGCGGTAAGTGTTTTAGCAACACCGGGAACGCCCTCAATCAACACATGCCCATCGGCCAGAATAGCGGTGATCAATAAATCAATCATAGCCTCCTGACCAACAATTACTGTGGCGATCTGGGCTCTGATCTGCTCAACGCTTTGGTTCAGCGCTTTTAAATCAACACGGTTTTCAAAAACATTTTCTTCCATATTCATCTCAATTAAAATCGTTAGTGCTTCGGATTGTAAAACAATTCTATCTTCTCATTCAGGTCGAGCAGTTGCGCTGCTGTAAGGTGTTCCTGGCGTTGAATGTGTACAATAGTGTTCACCAGGTTCGTTACATCTTCTTCGCGGTTGCCCGACTTACGGGCAAGGGTGTTGATAAAGACAGCATCAAGTTTAGTAGTACTGAGCCAGTACCGCGAACGAATTTGCTCCAGCAGAAAATTAATTTTCTTGGTGGCTATACTCTTGTGTTCGCTGTTTTGATAGTACAGGTTTCCGATGGTGTTGACAAACTCCAGCGTAGTATTAGCCAGCGGCTTGATTACCGGAATGATACGCTGCTTTCGTCTGGCTTCAAAAATCATATACAGGATTACCGAAAGTATAGTAATGAGATAGGCCCAGCGCAAGGGTTCGGTGGTGAGAATAAAACGCAAGGGCGTTTGCACTTCCATACGACCGAGGTGGTAGTACTCCGTCCAGTGTACATCCTGAACAGGAAGGTACGACAGCGTATTTTCACAGAATTTGTAATGATCATCTTTCAGAAAGTAGATGTTGGTAAACGCCAGCGGAATAGAGCTGAGTATCAGGTTTCCTTTTCCCCACGTTACCTTGATGAGCACCGGCAGCTTAAGATCGTTTTCGGCCAGAATGGTGGTGCGGGTTGAGTCGAAGGAGTCGAAGTAATTGTGTGTGTTTTTTCGCGGAAACTCGTACGCAGCATGTTCAACCGAAGCACTGACGAATGCTATTGTTGCTGTATCATTCTGATTGAGGTAGCCGTGAATATTGGTTTCGAAAAAATAATCGCTGGTAGATACATTCAGCGTATCGGCAAAGACATCGTAAAAGTATTGTGATGCAATAAAGGCATGGCCACCTTGTTCAACATTTTTTAACAGTATTTCCACGTCTTCTTTACCGGGCGAAAACGAAGTAGATAAGCTGATGAAGTTAACAGGCTGCTCAATAGAATCGTAAAGTTCGTAGAGTGTATAGTAACTCTGATTAATTTGCTTTCCGGGAAACAACTGACCAAGCGTTTCATGTAAGGCATAGCCCCCAAACGGATTTTTATCTTCCTTATGAAAGGTAACAGACCAATCCAGGTTGGTGGGCGCATAGAGGCGAACACCCACATACAATACAAATGCGGCAACGAGGTAGAAAATATATTTCCAGTCCTTCAACGGTTTAGTGTTTTAATTTCCAGGCTGTGAATTTTTCCTTAATCCGATTGAACAGATCGGGTGTTAATTCAAAGTATCCGTACCAGGTGTATTCAAAGTAATAGTTCAGTTCGCGAAAATCTTTCTTTAGTTCCGACACTTGTAATTCGTTCAGGTAGTCGTGGTTTGTTTTACCGGGTTCCCAATGAATCAATTGTTTATCGGAAAGCATCTTCAACCCCTGCAAAAAATACAACCGAATAGCCAACCGAAAATCTTTTTGCGTCAACGCATCCTGCAGCAGCTTATCAAAATCCATTTCGTGGATATTCTCTTGAATAATAGTGTGATCGATCGCCTGCGCGTTTCTGCCTGAGAAAAAAATCTTAACTGCGTCCAGCTTCATCAGGGCAATAACCGCATACACCAACAGCATAACCGCGAGTAGATAAATAACAAGTTTACCAATGTCGCCAGAACTGGTACGATAGAATAGTTCGGCCAGCAACTGGCGAAGCGCGCGCCAGAAACGTGTCCATAAACTAACGGTAGCGCGATCGGTAGAGTAGGTCAATTCGTCATCGCTTTTTAACTCATCAATGGTTGCCGGATTGAAATGCCGTACTTCCAACGTACTGCTGTCGTAGTACTGTTGTACTGACGTAGTATCGATGTCGCTCTCCTCTTGCGCCCATGCGGGCATGGAAAGCACCAGCACTACTGCCAGGTAAAGAAATTTTTTAATATTCGCCATGGTGATCGGTGATCGTATCCGCCTGGCCAAGGGTTTCGATGCGGGCCATCAGTCCGCGGGCTAATTTTGATTCAACCAGGTTGAAGTATTGAAACACCAGGCCAATAAGCGGCAGTGTGGCTAACAGGATGCTGGCCAGAAAGTACAGCACAAACGAAACACTCATGATCAACTGCGTGAAGAAATTGGGTTCGCTAAACGGTGTATCCAGTGTGTGTGTACTTTGAATAATCAGAATGATATAACCCGGCATAAACAGCAGGAAGGAGAATACATACTGCACGTACACATTCACAGCCCCGATGCCGAACGTACTCCACCATTTTCCGCTGTTGAGCGAAAAGATTTTGTCAATGCTTTTAAAGAATCCGATCAACTCGAAATTCTGGATCACAAAAATCATCGAGAAGTTGATCATCAGGAAGAAGGCAAGCAGGTAGTACCCCAGGTACACCACAATAATCAGGAACGGAGAGATGGTGGCGAATAAGTACATGAGGATGGCCAGCGGAATTAAGAGTATGATGAGCGCCAGGATCAGAAAAAACGAAAAGCCAATCATCCCCAGAAAATTCATCCAGAATGTTTTACGAACGCGCTGCCAAACGTCACGCACGTCAATGGCCGTTGATTTTTTTTCGTAGTACAGGTATACGTAAGCAAAGCAGGTGGAGACCGTGGAAACACCCCCTACCAGCATGAACAACAGAATGCCAAAAAACTGAAGTACAAAGCTGGCCGATTGTAGATCGTCAATCGTGCTAAAGGCACCCGGAGCTTCAGCTCCCGTTGAGGCGGCCATCATGCGTTGAAAAATATCGATGAAGAATATTCCGGAAATCAACACGGGCGGCCCGGCAATAATGAGCAGACTTTTGGTAAGTCCTTTAAAATTCTGCCGGATGAAGCCGTAGGTAGCATTCATCTTGGCGCTGAAATTTCGCGTTTGGTTAAAATCAATGATGTCGTGGCTGCTCATGCTTGTGTAAGCGGTAAGGATATAGTACAAAGTAGTAGATCATGATAAAGGCCGAAACCCCAATGATCAGTACCTTTATACTCCAATGCATAAAGGTATAGCGTGTAATAAAAGATTCAATGAACCCGGCCACAATAAAAAACGGCACCAGCCCGATGATTACTTTCAGTCCTTTCAGGGCGCCCCTTCGGAAAGATTCCAGGCGTGAGTAAGTACCCGGAAAAATAATACTGTTTCCCATTACAAACCCCGCAGCGCCTGCAATAACAATGGACGTAAGCTCGATGGTACCATGAAGCATTATAACAGGAGCACCAACAGCAAACTGACTTTCCTGGTAAAAGAATGTAAAGAATGTGCCCACCATAATGCCAGTGTAGAAAAGCATCGCGCCCGATAGCAACGTAGAGATAGCACCCAGCACGAACACGCGGAACGAAACATAAATGTTGTTGAGCGTAATCATAAAGAATGAGTTGGCCTCCGAGTCGCTGTCGTATACGGCTGTGGGGTTTCCACTCTTTATGTTTTCGATTGTCATATTTACATACGCATCGCCCATAATCAACCGGGTAAAGGTATCATCATAGACGGTGGAAACTATGCCTATAAGAATAGCGATAACAAAAACCATAAAGGCATGCAGCAGCGGCTTGCGTATTTGCCACATCACTTCGGGCACTTCATATTTCCAGAAGTGGATAAAGCGGTTCTTCTCCTCCTTTTTATTCTTGTAAATCTCCAGGTGGATTTTTGAAGTCAGACCATTCAGGTACTTGGTCGTGCGACTGTCAGGATACTGCGTGCGGGCAAACGAGAGATCGTCTGTTAGTTGAATAAAAATTTCAGCCAGCTTATCAGGCTGTGGCCTGCCCGCGTTCAGAATGTTCTCGAACTCCTGCCAGCGTTTTTGATTCAGTTTAATAAAGGCCGCTTCTCTCATAGCCGGTAAACGATTTTATACTTTTCGATTGGGCGCAGCGTGTTATCCTTTTTCCGCCACTTCAATCACTTTGTTCCAAACCCGAAAAACATTTCCCGAACAAATCTTCTCAATATCTTCCGGTGAGTAGCCCCGTTTCAGTAAAACAAAGATGAGGTTCGGATACGTTGAAACATCCTTAAGGCCAAGCGGCAAGCTGTCGCCAACACCATCATAATCGGAGCCGATACCAACGTGATTAATGCCAACCAACTTTACTACGTGATCGATATGATCGGCCACGCGCTCAACATCCGAAAAGAGTTCCTTGTGCTGTTTACCAAACTGCTCAATGATGGGTTGCGCGGCAGGATCGGCCGATGTCATTTTTTTATCCTGCAGTATTTTCTCAAGCGAGTCGCGCAGGGTTGTGTTTTGGCGTGCCACCGAATCGAGAAAAGACGCCCCGAAGTTGATCTGGATTACACCACCGTTGCTGGCCAGTGCTTTAATCATATCGTCCGTCATGTTACGTTGAAATCCAGGCGTGTAGTATCGGCATGAAGAATGCGATGCAATGCAGGGAGCTTTGGCAAGTTTCATCACATCGTAAAAGGCACTGTCAGACACGTGCGAAATGTCTACCATAATACCCACGCGATTCATCTCGGCCACTACCTGTTCACCAAAAGGGCTTAAGCCTTTCCAGGTTTGAAGCGTGTCGTACGAAGAGTCGCAGATCTGATTGTCTTTACCGTGTGTAAGCGTGATGTAGCGAATGCCGCGATCGTAAAAGTATTTTATGTTACTGATATCATTCCCAACCGGTGCTCCGTTTTCCATGCCCATCGGCAAGGAGATTTTACCAAGCTTGAAGTTGGCTTGTACTTCTGCCGGAGTGCCGGCCAGCGCAAACTTATCAGGAATGGATTCAGCAATGCCGCGCACCATCATAATGAGCGAGTCGGCCAGTTGCTTGCCATGATCGGGCTTGAGCTGATAACGGGAAGGAATGTAAATGGACATGAAGGGCGCATCCAGTCCGCCTTTTTTGGCGCGCTCATAATCAAAGTCGCCTTCGGTGGTGCTGATGGGTATGCCCATGTATTCGCGTTCAAGTCTGAAGTGCTTAACATTGAGGCGATAGGGCAAGTCTACGTGGCCGTCTGTGAGGATGTATTGGTGCGCCAGGGAATCGGCAATCGATCGAAGCCGCTCATCCGGAAGGGATGCCAACTCCGGTGTTGGTTTGGTTGCACATGTATAAAAAATGCTCGCGATCAGAATCAACACAATTCTATTCAGCGCAACGTTTCGTAAATTCATCATCATTAATTTTATTGCAGGGAATATCGCTTCAAGTATAGGTAAAAATACTGAGCTTCATCGTTATGATTCACACCATCCGCGTAAGGACCACTCAAAATGTTTTCATTGAATATCCGTTGGCCAGCCTGGGCGACAGGATGGTAGCCTACCTGATCGATTCATTCATTCTGGTGGCATACATACTCCTCTGCTTTTTAGGATTTGATTTGCTGGAAATCAACGACTCGTGGGTGAATATCCTGGTTGTTACCATACCTTACTTGTTGTATCATTTACTGTTCGAAATGTTAATGAGCGGCCAAAGCCCCGGCAAGCGTGCCATGAAAATTAAAGTAGTGCGCTTGGATGGCTCTTCCCCTACTATCGGCAACTACCTGCTTCGCTGGCTGTTTCGCATTCTTGAAGTGATGGCCATGCAAGGCACCATTGCCCTGGTAACAATTGCCTCCAGCACAAAAGGTCAGCGGTTAGGCGATGTGGTAGCCGGAACCAGCGTAGTGAAACTGGTGAAACCCGAAGACACTACAGCCGATTCGGTGTTTACATTGGTTGAAGATGGATACGAACCAGTTTTCAGTCAGGCCATACACTTGAACGATCGCGACATCGAGATTATTCAGCAGGCGCTCATTGTTAACCGGCAAAGCGGAAACGTAAAGCCTGTGATGGCTGTGGTGGAAAAGTTGAAAGCCTTGTTGAACATCGAGACTGACTTGCCCCCGGTGAAATTGTTGTACACCCTCATTAAGGATTACAGTGCTCTGACAGCCGCCAAGTGACAACCAACTTACCTGAATTCACCAAAGCACAACTCGCCCTGCGTAACGGACAGGATAAACCCGATATCTGGGTAGCCTACCAAGGATTGATTTATGAAGTAACCCGATCGCGATTGTGGCGCGATGGCAAGCACTACGAACATTGGGCAGGCCAGGACCTAACAGACGAATTGAAGGATGCCCCCCACACCGAGAAGGTGTTTGATAAGTTTACTGTAATCGGTCGTCTGAAAATATAAAAGAATGGTATTTTTTTAAGGTACACACGAACACACATCATCGTGTTGTTTTTTGTTGTAATTTACTATTATAGCTTTGTCTGAATTTTGTACTTAGACCCCAGAGTTATACTACCACGATGATCCTTATTGCCGATAGTGGAGGCTCCAAGATTGACTGGAGACTTCTTCAAAAAGACGGAACGATAGGCCAGGCCAGCGCCCCCGGATTCAATCCATATTATCAACCCATCGAAGATTTGAAGCGCAGTGTTCAAGACATCCTTGTTCCTCAAATTAAAGATGAAGTTCGGAAGGTATTTTTTTACGGTGCGGGTGTTTCGTCAACCAAAAATCAGTTAACGATAAAGAGCGCATTCCTGGAGTTTTTTCCGGAGGCACATATTGAGATTGGCTGGGATTTGCTGGCTGCTGCGCGTGCCCTCTGCGGCCACGAACCGGGTATTGCCTGCATTATGGGCACCGGCTCGAACTCCTGCCTGTATGATGGCACCAAAATTACCGGCAATGTTGCTAACCTCGGCTGGATTCTGGCCGATGAAGGTTCTGGCGCTAACATCGGTCGTAAATTTCTGGTGGATTACCTCCGCGAAAAAATGCCCGCTACCCTGGCACAACAATTCAAAGAACGATTCCCACTAACACGCGAAGAATTTTTAGAGAAAGTATATCAACAAGAAAGACCAAGTGCATTCCTGGCGAGTTTCACACGCTTTATCTTTCAACACCTTGGCGAACCGTATTGCTACAAATTGGTTTACGACAGCTTCTCCGAATTTTACGAGAACAATGTAATGCAATACGAAAACTACAAGAACCTGAAAGTACATTTCACCGGCTCGATTGCATTTTACTTCAGTGACATTTTGCGCCAGGTGGCCAACGATAAAGGTATCACCGTAAAAAATATTCTGGAAGGTCCTATTGCCGGACTAACCTTGTACCATCAGCAAGACTTAAATTAATTTGACTACTACTGAATCATCGTCAGCGTACGAGCACCTCGAGAAAATGAGTGTGCATGAATTGCTGGTTACCATCAACAAGGAAGACAAAACTGTTCCGCATGCCGTTGAAAAAGTAATTCCACAGATTGAAGCGCTGGTTACGGTTATTGTTGAAAAGATGCAGCACGGTGGCCGACTCTTTTACATTGGAGCCGGCACCAGCGGTCGCTTAGGCGTGGTTGATGCTTCTGAAATTCCACCTACCTATGGAATGCCCCAAGGCAAAGTTATCGGGTTGATTGCCGGTGGCGATAAAGCCATTCGAAAAGCTGTTGAACATGCCGAAGACGATACCGAACAAGCCTGGAAAGATCTGGAGGAACACATCATCAACAAACAGGATGTGCTGATTGGAATTGCCGCCAGCGGGCGCACTCCCTATGTAATCGGAGGATTGAAAGCAGCGCGTGCCAATGGTGTTGTTACTGGTTGTATCGTTTGCAATCTGAACACCGCTGTAGCAAAAGAAGCCGATTATCCTGTTGAAGTTGTGGCAGGACCTGAGGTAGTCACGGGCAGTACACGGATGAAATCCGGCACAGCGCAAAAACTTGTACTCAATATGATTTCCACGGCTACCATGATAAGGCTCGGCCGTGTACGGGGCAATAAAATGGTTGATATGCAGCTCACAAACAATAAGCTCATCGACCGTGGCGTGCGCATGATTATGGACGAACTTGGTGTAAGTGCAGACGAAGCCAGCAAGTTGTTGAACGAGCACGGTTCCGTGCGAAATGCCGTTGACAGCCGTAAACAGGGCTAACAACTACTTGGTAGTTTAAGATTCCGGAATATACTTACATAGCCGCCTCTTATCCTTTTATTATCGTTACCTTTGATGTCCCTTCTTAGTCGTCAAATGACGCCAGGCTTTTTTAGGAAGGGTTAAAGACACCAGACTATGAGCGCATCCATAAACATAAAATTTTCACCTACGCGGTCTGACTTCTTCACCACGTTGAACCAGCGCGTGAATGAATATTTTAAGTCAAATAACATCAGTCGTCAGGGAAACACCGAGATGAAATTGAAGACGGTATTCATGTACACGCTTTATTTTCTTCCCTATGTTTTTCTGCTTGCCGGAGTGGTAACAAACACGTGGTGGATGCTGGCACTTTGTATTGTTATGGGTTTAGGTAAAGCCGGAATCGGGCTGTCGGTGATGCACGATGCTAATCACGGAGCGTACTCCAATAAAAGCTGGATCAATAACCTGATGGGATATTCTATGAACCTTGTAGGTGCAAACGCATTCAATTGGAAGGTTCAGCATAACGTATTGCATCACACCTACACCAACATTCACGAGGTAGATGAAGACATCAGCCCGCGTGGTATTTTAAGAATGACACCGCACGGAGAGTGGAAAGCATTCCATAAATTTCAGCATCTCTATGCCTGGTTCTTCTACGGGTTGTTGACGTTAGTCTGGACGGTGCTCAACGATTTCAAGCGCATCATTCGCTACAACAAAGACGGTATGGTGAAACGTCAGCGGGCGGATATTCGGGTGGAGTGGTTTATACTCATCGCAAGCAAGCTGTTTTACTTCGCATACATTTTGGTAATTCCAATGTTATTGCTGGACATCACCTGGTGGCAATGGCTGATCGGCTTTTTGGTGATGCACTATGTGGCTGGATTTATTCTGGCAATAATCTTTCAACCCGCTCACGTTATTGATGGCACCGAATATCCGATGCCGGATGACGATGGAAAAATGGAGAACAGTTGGGCGATTCACCAACTCCTGACCACGACCAACTTTGCCAACAACAGCACGTTCTTTTCGTGGTATGTTGGCGGCCTGAACTTTCAGATAGAGCATCATCTTTTTCCGAATGTTTGTCACGTACATTACCGGAAGATTTCGAAGATTGTAAAGCAAACCGCTCAGGAATTTGATCTGCCCTATAAATCGGAACCAACCTTTTTACATGCCATTTGGGGCCATGCAAAACTGCTGAAAGAATTAGGCAAGCAGCCGCAGCCTGCCCTGTAAGTCACAATGGAGATTACGTATTGAACCTTATCCGGAATTTCTCAGGATAAGGTTTTTTTATTGTCGATAAATTCAAAACCCTTCCTACTTTTGCCCGTTCATCAGAATTTCAAAACTATCAGCATGCAACTTCAAAACGATCTTTTAATTCGTACAGCAAAAGGTGAAAAAGGCGAACGTACTCCTGTGTGGTTGATGCGCCAGGCCGGAAGAATTCTGCCTGAATACCGGAAAGTAAGAGAATCGATAAAAGATTTTAAGACGTTAGTTAAAACCCCTGAGGCGGCAACCGAAGTAACGATTCAACCGGTGGATATTCTGGGCGTGGATGCGGCTATTATTTTTTCGGATATACTCGTTATTCCTGAAGCCATGGGCCTGCCCTACCTGATGGAAGAAAGTAAGGGACCATCGTTTCCGCGAAAGATAGAAACGCCCGAAGACCTGAAGACCCTGCATGTTTCGCAAGGTGAAGAACTGCAGTATGTACTGGACGCTATTAAACTAACCAAGCGTGAATTGAATGGCCGCGTGCCACTGATTGGTTTTGCCGGAGCACCGTGGACGATCTTCTCGTATATGGTGGAAGGTAAAGGAACCAAAACCTTCAGTGCCGCCAAGAAAATGTTGTACACCCAACCTGAACTCTCCCATACCTTACTATCGATGATAACCGAGAGCACCATCAATTACCTCAAAGCACAGATAAGCGCAGGTGCCGACATCGTACAGATTTTTGATTCGTGGGCAGGTGTACTAAGTCCGGATCAATATGAAGAATTTTCACTGCGGTATATTTCACAAATCTGCGATGCCGTTACTGAAGTACCCACAATAGTATTTGCGAAAGGTGCATTCTTCGCCCGTCAACAAATGAACACCATAAACTGTAATGTAGTAGGACTGGACTGGAACATGGGTATTGAAGAATCCAAAAGTTTACTGCCAGCCAAAGTGCTGCAGGGAAATCTTGATCCCTGTGCGTTGTATGGATCACTTGCTGATGTAAAGCGCGAAACGAAAAAAATGCTGGATACTTTCGGAAGCCATCCGCACATTGCCAACCTCGGACACGGATTATATCCGGATATTCAGGTTGACCAGGTAAAATGTTTTATTGATACGGTGAAGACTTACCGTAGCTAGCAAAGATACATTTAATGTTCTTCGTTAGCAGGTTCGTCCCACTCAAAATATTCATCCTTCTCCAACTCCAGCTCTTTCTTCTTCTGGGTGCCTTTGTTTTTGAAAGCATCTTTCAACTCTTGCACTTCGTTCTTTAGTTCTTTTACGATTTTCTTTTTCGCAGCCTCGGTATCGTACGATACCTTGTAATCATCTGTAGTGCCGGTGATTTTCAGGTAGAGGTAATTTGTTCCACTGCCATCGTCTTCAATGGCGGCTTGTGCCTCCAGATCAACGGGTTTGTTCTTGCGTAAAGGTGTTGCTACATGGTAGTCAATGTGCTGATCGAAGGTGTGCGTGCCACTTACTTTTAAACTTGTAACATTGGTTCGCACTTCCATCTGTGGAATGTAAATGGTTTTGTTTTCGATGTGGATGTCGTTCTTCAAATCCGAGAACCGAAGCTTGCTCAAGCCATCATCGTTCAAATACTTTTTTAGTTTTTGCATCGGCTCAAAATTGTTGAGTTCTCCGTTTTTGATCACCGCGCTGATATCGGCAATAAGCGTTTCGGGGAAGAGCGATAGATTGGGCTTCAACACCATCTCCAGGTTAACATCGGCATTGGCTTGGCCGCGCAAATGTTTGTCTTCAATAAAATTCTGATCAAAGTTTTCAAAAACATAAAAAATGCTGTCAACATGAATACCGTTAAGTTTGAAACTACTCACCACATCGATAGCCTTTGGATTTTTGGCATCCACTATGCCTGAAAAATTCATCGTACCTCCCATCGACTTCAGGTTGATGTTACGCGAAACAGCCATTTCATTTTTCACCAGCAAATCGCCCTGCAGGTTGCTGGCATGAAAGCGTTTGTAACCCATTGCTTTGATGTCGCAATTAAAATTCAGGTTGATGTTGCGTGAGATGTTGAACGCATAGTGTTGTGTTGATCCTTCAGCAGGTTCGCTAAACCCGATAGCAAAAAGCTGATTGAGATCCAGGTAACTTGACTTCAAATCGGTTTCTATACCTATTGGCTGATTCTCAAAAAGTAAAAAGGTTATTACATTTTTGAAGAAGCCATTCAACAGAAAATCACTGTTACCCAGGTTGCCCGATACATTGCTCAAGGCCAGATCATTATTGCTGAACTGCAGGTTACCATTTAGGTTTTGCACCGGAATTTTATTTTTTCCGTAGATAAAGCTAATGTACTGAAGATCGATGGTGCCCAATGTCGATACGCGCTGAGCCGTGGCTTTTCTCTTAAGCAGTTCAATCTTTCCGTTGAAGGAAACATCGGCCAGTAAAGTACCTGATACATCGGTAATGTTTTCGATTGGATAAAATCCCAATACAGAGGCCGCATCAATTCGTCCCTTGAAATCAAGAATCACTTCAGGGTTCTTAAAATTCTGAAGAATGAAATTGGCCGTAAAGGGTTCGTTGTTCAGGGATCCACTAATATCTTTTAAAATGAGTGCGGCTCCCGACTGATCAGTTACTTCAGGACTTGCAAATGATCCTTTCATGCTGGCCCCTTCAATTCTGGATTTATAATCCGGATGAAAAAGGGTGGCATCGGTAAATCCAAAGTCGATGGAAAGTGTTGGACTTTTCTTCTTGCTTATCTCGCCTTGCAAATTGGCTTTAAAGTATACATCGCCCTGGCTCTGATACTTCTCGAACATGTTAGCGGTTGATTCGGGCAGGAGCGATAACAATGTTTGAATGTCGGTGTTGTCGCCATCTACATAAAGGTCAATCATATTTTTTTCCTTCCAGGCATACGTTCCGCTTACCTGAAATCCTGAATTTTTTAGTTTGAGCAAAGAAGGTTTGATGGTGAGTTTTCGCAGCGGATCATCATACACCAGATCGCTGTTGATGGCGAATTGTTTTCCTGCCAGGTATGAATTGCCATTCACGTCAATTTTCTCCGTGATCAGATCGCCCTGCGCATGGATGTCGAAGATATTGGAAGCTGATTGAATGGAGGCGTGAAGATCCTGGCTGGTGAAAATCAATTCCTCATCAATGCTCATATCGAAATAGCGCACGCGTGTTTTTGCAAGCGTAATGTTTTTAAGCTCCAGCGAAATAGCTCCCGATCCTTTCGATTCACCGCCTTCTTTTAGCACCACATAGTTGCTCTTTCCTTTCGCGTCAATCTTGAGATTGGTTTCACTGTCAGTAATTTGCAGGCCTTTAATAATGTAAACGCCTTTCCATACCTCCACAGGATTAAGTTGAAAGGAGATGGTTTTTGCGGTAAGCAGCGGGTATTTTCCTTCGTGGCTGTCTTCCACATAAACATCCGAAAGGACAATCGAAAGCTGTGGGAATTTCTCAAAGACAGAAACATCCATTTTACCAATCTTCACCGGAGTGTTCAGGTGTTTGTTGGCTTCCAGCACAAATTGATTAAGGATACGATCCTTATACAGAAAGACCGAAACCAGGAGCGCGATCAACAGAACGCCTGCAGTAAGGGCAGCATAAAAAAGTACTTTACGGAAGGTTTTCAAAGCTTAAAAAATGGTTTTACAAAGGTAGTATTCCGTAAGGAAACAGAAATTTTTGCCCCCCCGGATTGATTCTGAAACGATATCACGGGCTATTCGAGTGGATAGATTCTAATTTTTTCTAAAAAACGTTGGAGACTGAAGAAGATTTTTTGGAGAAAGAGAAATCTCTACTAGATTTGCACTCCCAAATAAAGGGAGCTCGGCTGGTTCCGAGCATTCCGCTAAAAGGTGGAAGGATCGGGACGAAAGAGTAAAAATAATGGGAGCTTAGCTCAGCTGGTTCAGAGCATCTGCCTTACAAGCAGAGGGTCGGGGGTTCGAACCCCTCAGCTCCCACTTAGTAAAGCCACCAACTGGTGGCTTTTTCGTTTTATGCCAGCTTACTTTTACATCTTATTCTCCGATTCAGCCGATCAATACTATGTTGGCCACACTTCTGAACTTGTAGCTGAACGACTCAGAAAACACAATTCGAATCATGAGGGGTATACTGGTAAATACCGGGATTGGAAACTGGTTTACATCGAGGAGTTCGAAACAAAAAAACAAGCCTACCAACGAGAGCGGGAGGTAAAGAAATGGAAGAGCCGAAAAAGAATTGAGCATCTTGTTCGCGGTTCAGAGCATCCCGCTTAAAGGCGGGAGGGTCGGGGGTTCTAACCCCTCAGCTCCCACTTAGTAAAGCCACCAACTGGTGGCTTTTTCGTTTTATGCCAGCTTACTTTTACATCTTATTCTCCGATTCAGCCGATAAACAACGTAATCTGCATAAGCTCGCATTTCCGACCCTGCTAGCTCCAACAGAAAAGACCTCGATTGGAGGTCTTTTAATTCTTATCAGTTATTTCTTACCGAGTACCTTCAACATGGTGTCGCCTATCTCGGCTGGTGATTCTACCACGTGAATTCCACAGTCGCGCATAATCTTCATCTTGGCAGCCGCGGTATCATCTGCTCCACCAATGATTGCACCAGCATGGCCCATTCTTCTACCAGGAGGCGCAGTTTGGCCTGCAATGAATCCTACAACTGGCTTTTTATTTCCATTTTCTTTGATCCAACGAGCGGCTACGGGTTCATAGTTACCACCGATTTCACCAATCATAACGATGGCTTCTGTTTCAGGATCATTCATCAATAATTCTACAGCATTTTTGGTTGGTGTTCCAATAATCGGATCGCCACCAATACCAATGGCCGTTGATACACCCAATCCAGCCTTTACGATCTGATCTGCTGCTTCGTAAGTAAGCGTTCCCGACTTCGAAACAATGCCAACTTTACCTTTCTTAAAAACAAAACCTGGCATAATTCCAACCTTGGCCTCACCTGGCGTAATAACACCCGGGCAATTTGGACCAACCAGCACCACGCCTTTATTCTGTATGTATTTCTTGGCCACCATCATATCCTTAACCGGAATACCTTCGGTGATGGCAATGATTACCTTAATACCTGCATCCGCAGCTTCCATAATGGCATCACCCGCAAATGCCGGAGGAACAAAAATGATTGAAACATCAGCGCCTGTTTTTTCAACGGCTTCCTTTACAGTATTAAATACAGGTCTGCCAAGATGTTCTGTACCTCCTTTAGCCGGTGTTACACCACCCACTACATTTGTTCCATACTCGATCATCTGGCCGGCATGGAATGTTCCTTCCGAACCGGTAAAGCCTTGTACAATTACCCTGGAATCCTTGTTGACTAATACACTCATGGATGTTTGATTTTGAGAAGCACAAAATTAGGATAATATCCCTTTCGACCAAATGAACAGAAAACACAAAAGCCGCTCTAAAACAGCGGCTTTTGTTACTCTAAATCTTCACTCCGTTTCTACTTCTTTGCCGGAGGCGGCTTAAGGCCATTACGTAACAGGAAATCATGGTACGCTTCCTTGTACTCAGGCACATCAGGCGCTAACTGGATAGCCTGGAGGTATGCTGTGGTGGCATCAATCAACAAGTTATTCTGTTCATAGAAACCTGCCAGCACCAATTTATTGAGCGCTGTTTCCTCGGAGGTTTGCGTCTGAATTTCAGAAAGCGATGTTGCAATTCTTGCCTTGTCAGCCTTCGACAACCGTTTTAACGTTCCCTTGGCCGATACCTTTGTAGGATCTGCTTTTTCA
>Ga0315910_10000308_pt1 | contig 52230 bp, 42 predicted proteins | sample EdamamesoilMG_FD_204470 | JGI IMG/M metagenome (GOLD analysis project Ga0315910, IMG submission 204470) | Garden soil microbial communities collected in Santa Monica, California, United States - Edamame soil | ecosystem: Environmental > Terrestrial > Soil > Garden | place: USA: California... | reverse complement strand
TATTGGGTAATGCCTGGTAAATGAATGAAGGCACAGGTGCCACAAGCTTTCAAGGCGCTACAGTACAATTCTAATTTCGCTAATCTGCCGGATTGTAACACCTGCATAAAGATGTAGTGTCCCTGTGTAGGTGTACAAAAAGGCTGCTGCCCCGTAGGGGTTGTATTGTTGTGATCTAAAACAAGGCATAAAAAAAGAACACTTACTCAGTGCTCTTTAAATAGTAAGCTTACCTGCTTAGTCTCTCTCCCAAAACGGAGGTGGTTCAATGCCCAGCGAGCGGAGGTAAACATAAATCTGGGCTCGGTGGTGAATTTCATTGTCGATGAGGTAGAGTATCGACCAGTAAATCTGACCTTCATACATACCAAAGAATTTATCCACCTCATGAAACCGCTCAGCTGTAATCTGTGGCCACAGTGCGGCAATCTCTTCGGTTGATTGATCCCAGAATTTCAGCAGTTCTTCCTTGGTTGTAAACGCAAAGCCGGCCTGTGTTTCTGCATAATCGCCCCAGCTACCGTTCACCACACCGCGAATGCCGGGTGCCCCGAGTGTTAGCAATTCGGCAGCAAGTTTCTCAACAGTGCGCATGCCTCCGATGCTGTAGGTAAAGAGTTTGTCTTCCGGAAACGCCTCGAACACTCTGCGTGTGAGTTTACGATGACCTAGCCACTGTTGCAGTACCAAATCGGTTGAGAGTGATCCTGATTTTTTGAGTTCTTTTTTTGTTGCTTCCATAACCTGATGTTTTAAAGTTTACACCAAATCACGGTTATGCTCATGACAGCCCTATGTCAGCAGCAAATGCGGCAGATATTTTAATTGTAACGGGTAGCTGTTTTTTTGGAGCAGGTAGTTGGCAATAAGCAGGTTGGCTGCCCATTGCCAATCAAAGCTTATTCGAATATTTTCAGATAACCATTATCCAGCAGGTATGCCTTTCCGTCAATAACAAAAACATCATCGACATAGGCACTGCCCTCTGTCATGGCGTTGTTGTGTTCAGTCCAGGTTTGTGATTCGTTGCTGAATATCCAGAGATTATCTGAACTGATTACGTAGGCCGTACTTCCAATAACAAACGGACTGTTAAAGGTTACGCTGCTTCCAAAATCATCCGGAAGGTCGATGGTTTCAAAGGATTTGTCATCCAGGTTGAAGTGATTCATAAAGTCGTTGTTGATGTTGTACCAGTACATGTCGGCCCCAATGCGGTAGATCGCTCCAAACCCGGAGGATGTCTGCGTGGAGTAAGGAGTCCACGTTTTGGTGGTAGTATTGAATTCGTAAATGCCGCTGCTTACCGGCAGAAATATTTTTTCGTTGTATTCTACCCAATGTGTTTCACCGCTAGTAAACGGCATATCGGTTAAGGGTGTCCATTCATCAGCGGTGGGATCGTACTCCCAGAATTTTGCCGAAGCATATTGACTGGCATAGCCTTTTCCATTGGCCGAGCCGGTTAGTCCGTAGGCATAATCACCGGTAGCCGGAAAATTTTTCAGCGCGGTCCATGCATCCGGGCCATCGAGGTTGTATTTCCAGAATGCCTGAGGCGCATCTGACTCGCGGTCGATCAGGTAAATGGTGTTGCCAATAGCAAAGCCTTTGGTCCACAAGGTTCCGTTAGAGGGGTGTGGTGTAAGTGCTACTTCTTCTTCGGTTACCAGCGAGACGGTTAAGGCCAACGGTTGGCAGAAGCCACTTTCGGGATTTTGCTTACAGAAGCAAACGGAGTCGGCTGATGAAAATGTTTCGCACGAAGGATTGTCATCGTCTTTATCGCACGCAAGAAAGCCAATCGAAAATACAGCCCAGAGCAGTGAGGATAACAGCAGGTGAATGCGCATGATGTTGCAGGTAAATTGTTTGGATGGCAAAGGTAGTGTAAGTAGCCGCTAGAGATTGTTGTGCATGAGTTATTAGCCGACAGGCTGCCGATGAAGCCGATGATCTACGTTGTTGTTAAAACGCAGGTATTGATGATTTCTTCATTGCAATTTGATTGGGGTTTGTTGCATAAAGTTGTTTCTTTTGTTGCAAAGCACGAACGTCCTGGGGTCGCCATTTTCAGACATGGTGGCTATAGGTAATAAAGATGCATATATTTGAGTGTTAGGCGCAAGACAAATAGTATCACATGAAATCAATATTCCTTTCTACTTGCCTTTTAATAATACTCCTTGCTTGTGTTAGTAGGACAAAAGAATTAGAAAGCCTAAAAGTAACTGACCTCAATCTTGATTCTATTGAAAAAGCAAGGATCAGTAAACCCTTACCTCCTCTAATAATTTATTCTCAATACAATTTTATCGAGCTAAAATCCAAGGACTCAATTTTCTTTTTTCAAATTACCGGTTCATTTGACGATATTGGGAATATCATCCTGGATAAAGATTATCTGAAATATGAACATGAGCCTCTTATTCAGGTTTTTGACTTAAAAACTTTCGTGGACTCATTGCTCTCGGCTCGTACTAAGCTTTTCGATGGAACTTATGATAATAGAATTACAATTATATCTGACACATCAATTATTCGAAACAATGAAATTTTCCAAGATTTCAAAACATATAATGGCGACACCATTAATTTTATAGCTAGGAAAATTTTTGATTTTGAAAAAGAATTGCTGGCTAAAAGTATGATAGAGAAAAATAGATGACAAAGTCCTGCGCCTAACAAAGGCTATAAAGCATTACTTTTGATTAATTTTTTTTAAGGATAAAAGTAACGCATTATAGCCAGGCGTTTCCGGCAAGGCCATCGGACAATTTTATCTTTATATGGTGATTGACATTATTCCCTTTCGGACAAGTAGGTTGACTACAAAATTGACCAAACAAGAAATAACAAAACGAATTGACTTACTATTTGACAAACACACCGACTTGATTGGATACACTGAGAGCGACACGTTTGTAATGGAACGTAAAATTCAGTATCAGAATCCATTTAAACCTATTGTCAGGGAACAAGTAAGTGAAAGCGGTGCAGGGACGCAGGTAACAATCAACTATCGACCAAAGACATTCGTGATGATTTTTTATTCGAGTATCATTTTGGTATTTGTTGTAGGAGCAGTTAAGCTCTCGACTGCGACAGGTTTAGGAGGCAATCCAAGCGGACAATTCATCGTTAGCGCCTTGATATTATTTCTACTTTTAATGATTGGCTTTAACGTAGAGAGAAATAAAATTGAGAAAAGAATTAACGGTCAGATCGAATGATGGCCCAGCCGCCAACAAAATGTTTATAGCGTGAGGAGTGGAATGATTAAACGACCACAGCAAAAGCTAGTTATGTTTGCGGCAATCATGAGATATGGCATCTTGCAATTCAGCCAACCATCCTACCCTAAAGTACAGGATAGTGTTAATTGCTAAAATCAATAAATAGCAGGCCACACTTATAACTCTTGGTATGAAGCCAGCTTACATTGTTATTCTTGTTTGTAGTATTTGCTCTTTTACGGAGGTTGCTCATGCCCAGATCGGCAAGCGGTTTCCATCCGAAAGAAAGGAAGTCAGTGATCCTGTAACAGGCGCGCGCCTGGTTTTTTTAACCAGCACTCCGGCAGGCGATTCTAAAATTTATCAGACACACAATCAATGGACAGCCGATGGGCAGTGGCTTATCTTTCGTTCAGCGCGCGTAAAGGGTGAAGCATTTGCTGTTCATGAAGAATTGGGTGATATCGTGCAGGTTACGGAAGGTGGCTACATGGGCATGCTTAACGTAGCGCATAAAAGCATGAAGTTGTATTTCATGCGTAACCCGAGCGAAAGGGAAGCATCAAAACCAACGTCCGTAGAAATTGTAGAAGTAAATCTGGAAGCTTTGTTTGCCGATAGTAAAGCCGGTAAGGTAAAGAAGGCCGCAGCGTATCAACGGGTGTGTGGTGTAACGCCACCGGAGATGGGTGCTGGCGGAGACATGGCACTCGATGCCGATGAAGCGTGGGTTTACTTTCGCATTGGTCGTGAAGAAGCGGCCCGGCATTTATCACCCGATGTGAAAATTGAGAAGAGCTTTGGTCCGCGCAATATGGGCGCGGGCCCTTCGGGAATTGCAGCCATGAATATTCACACCGGAAAAGTAAAACATGTTGTCGCGGTGCCGTTTCAGGTGGGGCATATTCAAACCAATCCATGGGTTACGGGCGAGATTGTTTTCTGTTGGGAAACCGGAGGCAAGTCGCCCCAGCGCACGTGGACGGTGAAGGCGGATGGTTCGGGCTTGCGACCGCTGTATCCGGAGTCAGAATACGAGTGGGTAACACACGAAGCAGTTATCACAAAAGATGAAGTAGCGTTTGCTATCATGGGGCATCGTCAAATACAAGGTGTGGATACTACCGGTACCGTTGTAAGCGGGGCTAACCCCGGCCAGGAAGTTGCGTGGGGGCCATCGGGTACGCGCGAAAAACCAACAGGGCTTGCCATCGTGAACCTGCGCACACGCGAGATGACGATTGCCGGACAAACACCCAGCGGCAGTGGACTGTGGCATGTACACGGTTCACCCGATGGACGGTTTGCTGTAGGCGATGACTTTGCGCGCAATCTTTATCTGATCGACAGGCGCTCACATGAAATGATGTTACTTTCGGCAGGTCATAAAACAACAGCGGCTGACCACCCGCATCCCACGTTCAGCCCCGATGGAACAAAGATTGAAATTCAGTCGGCTATGCTTTCAGACGATAATCGCAGTATGAATATCTGCATCGTACATGTTCCGGAAGCATGGCTTCGCAGAAGATAACACGATCAACAGGGCTGCTGTTTTCGGTTTACCTCATGTTGATTTCTTTGGTCTAGTCGTAGTAGTCACCTTTGTGGCGGTGGGCACACGTTTGGAAGGGCGTTGCATGGAAATAAATTTGCCGATGCTCAATCCCTGAACAAGAATCGAGAAGACTACAACATAGTAGGTAATGGAAAGGAATAAACTTTGATTGAGTTCCTTATCCAGCGATAAGGCCAGCGCCACCGATACACCACCACGCAACCCACCCCACACCAGAATAGCAATCGTCTTCTTATCAAACTTGCCGATGTTGGGTACGATACGAATGGGAATCCAGATAGAAAAGAAACGTGCGATTAGCACCACCACGATACCGGCACAGCCAATGAGCCAGTATTGATGAAGATCGGGTATGAGCAGTAATTCAAAGCCGATGATCAGGAACAGCATGGCGTTAAGAATTTCATCAATGAGTTCCCAGAATTTATCGAGGTAATCTTTGTCGATAGCCGACATCGCTTTGGCTTTACCATAGTTGCCAATAACGAGTCCGGCAGCAGCCATAGTAAGCGGGCTGGATATATGCAGAAATTTTGTGATGAGGTAGCCACCCATTACAATCGCTACGGTTATCATTACCGTTACTTTGTAGTCGTATATTTTTTTTATTCCAAGCGATCCGATGTAACCGAGAATGATACCAACCAATAGTCCGCCACCTGCTTCTTGTACCAGCAAACCGGCAACATGACTAAAGGTAATGTCTACGGTTGTGCCCTGGGCCAGTTGAATCAGGATAACAAACATCAGCACGGCAACGCCATCATTAAAAAGGGACTCACCGGCAATGCGTATTTCGATTGGTTTTCGAATGCCGGCTTTACGAAGAATAGCAATGACCGCCAGTGGATCAGTAGGCGAGATGAGTGCGCCAAAAATCAAACACTGAATAAACGGAACATCCAGTTGCAAAAACTGAAAAATCGCCAACATCAATCCGCCTACAATAAAGGTGGAGAGAATCACACCAACGGTTGAGAAGATGATGATGGGTATGCGTTGCTTGCGCAGGTCGTGCATGCTCACATGGATGGCTCCTGCGAACAGCAAAAAATTAAGCATGGCACCCATTAGTACGCTGGGGAAATCAACGCTGGCGATGATGCCGGACACGGGTGTGTAAAATTCAGGATAGGTTTTTCCGATCGCCACCAGGGCAATGGAAGTAAGAATAGCCAGCAACATAATGCCGATAGCCGATGGTAATTTTAAGAACCGGCTGTTCAAATAGGAAAACAAGGCGGATAGTACAATGAGCAGCGAAAAGGTATAGTATAACTCCATAGATTTGGTTTGCGGTCTGTTTCAAGATACGAAAGTGATGAAAGATTTTGTTGATTGTGCTGGTATTTCGCTAAACCAACCGCGAAAGAATACGACTGCTGGTATTGGGAAGTCGCAATTGCCCCGGTAGAATGTCGCAATGGGCATGGCGTTAAAAGTCAGTCAAGTTGTAATTTTGAAGGAACAAAATTCAATCCTTATGAAAACAACCAACATCATCTATTGGACAACAACCATACTCTTCGGTGGCTTTATGCTGTTCACAGCCATCCCCAATATACTGGTGGATGAAAATTCAGTGAACCTGATCTCGACCATGCTGGGCTACCCGGAATATATGATTCCCTTTCTTGGGGTAGCGAAAACCCTGGGCTCGCTGGCGATTATCATTCCCGGATTTCCCCGTATTAAAGAGTGGGCGTATGCCGGATTATTTTTTGATGTAGTGGGTGCCGGGTATTCTGCTATTTGTGTAGAAGGCATTCAGCCGCCACACCTCACGTTTGTAATTATACTGGTAGTAGGTGCTGTGTCGTACCTGTACCATCACAAGCGACTTAAAAAGGCGTAAACACAAAAAGGTTACTGCCTCCTGGTTTTTGTAGTATTAATTTGTCAGCGGATAATGAAATTATTCGCCAGAGTTCCCCTTCATCTTCATAGAGGATACGAATGGTGCTGTTCTTATACAACAAATTCCATCGGCCTGCCTGTTCTTTGATTCGCTTGATCCGGCAGGTGTTGTCGGCATTTAAATCAAAAATAGCTCCGGCAAAAATCCGGTTGATGGATTCCATGGTGGAGGCTTTCTCATTTTCATTTTTGATAACCGTAAGCTTCCACCGCTTTGCCAGTTGAGCAGGTTTGATTTTGATCAAACCAGCCATTTTAACGTTGGCTGTATCAGCAAAGGGTGAGGTATCCTTTGCTTTAATCAACGTGTGAATCACTTTGTCTCTCACGTTAATCACAAGTGTGTCTTGTGATAATTTAAGAATGGGATACCATACAATTCGTCCCTCGTCTGTAGAAAGTAAGAGTTGATTGTTGGCATTCAATTCCCACGTTCCATTAATGCAGGAATATTCGCACATCCTGAACCGGTTGTTGGGAAGAAAGTGATAGAAGGCACTATCGCCAACGGCAAGCTGCATGGTCTTTTTTGAAACGGGTTCGGTCTCGTTAGCCCGTTGGATGGATTCGAAAATCCATTTACCATGTAGCATCGGATCTTGTTTTTGGGCAAGCAATGATGTGGTAAGGAGAAGCAGGCTACAGGTTAGTTTTGCGTAGTTCATTCTTCGGTATGTGGTGTTACGATCATTTAATCGAACCAGAAATATTTCCAGTGCGGTGTGTCGGTGTTGTGCGCGGAATACCATCCCTGATTATTGCGCCTGGCATTGGGCGTCATCTGTAAATGCCAAACGGCATGACTGAGTATTACATGATTGTCGGTTGGGTTGTACACCACGAGCTCGCGCGTTCCGAGCTGATCAAATAAGAATCGTGGTTGTTCAAAATACAGGTTGAAGGTTGTCTTATCAGCGGCATAGTGATACACGTCAATGCCGGTGATTCCTGTTTTGTAGTCGGAGTGCAGTCCGCTTATGGTGAGGGGGTAACTACCGGTTTGCTTTTTATGGGCTTCAATTTGTTGAATCAATTCACTACAGTTTTGGATTGCTTTATTCCGGCTCCAGGTAGTGAGGGGTTTCATCACGAACAGGTGGCAACCAAACAACGTGATGGGCAGGAGCAATAATAACAACGGGATTACCGCATTGGTTACTTCGTTGGCTCGGGCTATTTTTCGTAAGAGCAGGCGTGAGTAATGGATCGAGATCAACATGAGCAGTACGCCTGCCAGCACACTGGTTGATAACATGACGAGTGATACACAAAGTGCAATGATGATCAGGTTACTCCAGACAAAGCCTTTGGCAAATCGCCACGAAGCATAGGGCCGGTCGGCTACGGTGTCAATCTTTTTAAGTCTTATTACTTTATAAAACCACAGCGCACTGGGAATGCAAGTGAGTAATCCAAGACCGCTGTATAATTGGATGAAGGTGGCCAGCGGCACAGCTAATGGGTCGTAACTGCCCGGCATAAACGGGTATAGTAACATGATCATGCACACGATGTAAATCACCAGCATGAGGCTGACATAGCGTGTGGTTTTTCTGTTCATGATAGTAGTGGAATTCAATACACAAAGATCACAAACGATTACGAAGTTTCACAAGGCCTACCATTTCGGCTTACAGAAATTAACCCCACTTCACCGGCAACGATTTTATGCTGCATTCATCACTAAAAGTTACAGGCATACGGAACTTATGCAGTATTGATCGCGTACTTGTATCTTTACCACTTCCTTTGTCTTCATGAGCATTCGTCAGCGCTACTATTTTATTATCATCCTCATCCTTGGTGCGTTGGCTACAATCAGTCCGTTTTCAATTGATATGTACCTGCCGGGGTTTCCGGCTATTGCCAAGGATCTCCATACAACCATCGACCAGGTTCAGCTTTCGCTTACTGCATATTTGGTAGGTATTGCGCTTGGCCAGATAATCTACGGTCCGCTGGTGGATCGCTTCGGACGAAAGACTCCTTTATATATAGGACTCATTATTTATGTAGCGGCATCCATTGGTTGTGCGTTTACGCATTCTGTTTCAGCACTGATCGTAATGCGTTTTCTTCAGGCACTTGGCGGATGTGCCGGCATTGTAGCAGCGCAGGCATTGGTGCGGGATATTTTTCCGGTGAACAGAACGGCACAAGTGTTTTCGATGATTACGCTGGTGATTTCCGTTTCGCCTATGATCGCTCCAACGGTAGGGGGTTATGTAACAGCTGCCGTGGGATGGAACGCGGTGTTTCTGGTGCTGGCGGGTATCACACTGTTGATTATTGCCGGAGTTTACTTTTATCTTCCGAATGGCCGACAGCCTGATCCATCGTTGTCGTTAAAACCGGGTGCTGTGATGCGCAATTTTCATTTGGTATTGCGCGAGCCTCAGTTTCTGGTTTACGCACTTGCCGGTGGGTTAGCAACCGCTGCGCCTTTTGCGTACATCGCAGGTTCAGCCGATGTGTTTATGAATCAATATAAAATGAGTGAGCAACAGTACGGATGGATATTTGCGTTGCTGGCGTTTGCCATGATTGGGTCAACGCAATTGAATCATATTCTGCTCAAGCGATTCAAGAGTGAGGAGATTATGAAAGTTACGCTCGTGTATCAATCAGTAACCGGGCTTTTGCTTGTTGTCGGAACCTACTACGGTTGGTTCCATGCATACGGGTTGATTGCGCTGATGTTTGTATTCCTTACCGGCCAGGGATTAACCGGCCCGAACATGACAGCGCTTTCGTTGGCTCCGTTCTCGCAACATGCGGGCATTGCCTCGGCCCTGATGGGTAGCTGGCGATTGGGTGCCGGGGGTATTATTTCCGCGATCGTAAGTTTCCTTCACAACGGTACGCCCATGCCCATGATTGGGATGATGGCTGCTTGTGCCGTGGTAAGCCTGATACTGCTTTACCTGGGCAGTATGTTGATTCGCGAACAGCAGGAAGAGCACACGGCATTAGTCTGATTGCTTACAAAGGCGAGAGCACAAACTCTATTTTTCCAGGGCCTTCTTTGATGTTAACATCGCGGTTGATGATGAGGATCATTTTTCGTGGCGTCATGCTTTCAATAATCCAGTCTTCTGTAAGCAGCGGATCGTTCTGCGGAATAAGCCGTAAAATGGATTCATCATTTTCCAGCGACCAGGTTCCCTCATCACTATCGCCACTGGGTTGTGTGCGACTAAACGCTGAGGTGGTTGCGCTGGCCGGTGATGGCATATTGAGCACAAGCCTGTACTGACTCAGGTCGCCTGTGTAGGGTGCATTGTCAACCATTACTTCTGTAAGTTTCCAGCCTCCGGCAACGATGCACATGCGCGAAGGGCAGTCCGGTATGTCTTCTGAACACGCGGAGAAGAGTATCACGATCAACACAAAAACGGTAATGGTGCGAAGCAGGGTATGGCGAGAATTCATAGTATTCATCATTGGTGAGGTAAATATCCTCAGCAGCCCGATGCCACGGTATAGCACAATGATGTTACAGCTTCGCTTTTATGGAAACGAGCGAATAGAATTTTTAAACGAGTTTTTCTTTCAGGGCTTTGGCTACCGCTTCGGCCTGTGAATGTACGTGTAGCTTGTCGTAGATATTTCGAACGTGTGAGCGCACGGTGTCAATACTGATTTTCAGATCGTCTGCCACAAGCTTGTAGCTGTTGCCTTTGCTGAGCGATGCCAGTACTTCTTTTTCTTTCGGGGTAAGCTGATAAGGGTTTGCAGGAGTAATCTGTTGCATGGAAGAAAGTACCATGCGTGCAATGCTGGGCGACATGGGTGAGCCACCTTCCAACACATCTTCAATGGCAGCGAACAAGCGTGTTGAAATGTGTTTCTTTAATAAGTAACCGGACGCACCGGCACAGATGGCATCGAATACATTTTTATTATCATCAAACACCGTGAGCATCAGTATCGGAATTTCCGGGTGTGAAGTTCTTACGCTACGCACAGCATCAATTCCATTCATACCCGGCATGTCGATGTCCATAATCAACAAATCGGGTTTCAGGTTTTTGAGGTGATCCCGTACTTCTACCGGGTTCTTAAAAGCACCAGCCAGTTTTACCTGTTTGTTCAGTTCAAGCATGGATTGGATGCTTTCGCTCAGTTCAGCATTATCCTCGTATAAGAGAAGGGTCTTCATAGCAGTAAAGGTGGTGGGTGGGTCATTAATTTACCATAGCATAATTATGTTAGCCCAATGGAGAACTCAATGGCTGTACCGCTTCCCGGGTTACTGGCAATGGTAATTGTTCCGTTTATTTCGTGGGTGCGTTCGCGCAGGTTACGTAATCCATTCCCTGATCGTATTGTTGCTTCATCAAATCCTTTACCATTGTCGTTAATCTGAATGGTAAGAATTTGATTTTTCTGATGAAGGGCAATAGTAAGCTGAGAAGCTTCGCTGTACTTCACGGCATTGTTGATAGCTTCTTTCACGATCAGAAAAATGTTTTTGCGTTTAGCGGCATCAAGAATCAGGTCTTCGGAAACCTCTTCCGTGAAGGTGTAGTGCATGTTGGCGGGCTCGATGATCTCCGAAGCAAATTCACGCATGCGAATAATAACCTGCTTCATGGTATCGTTGTTCGGATTGATAGACCATACGATGTCGCTGATGTTTTCCATCATGCGTGAAGATTGATCCTTGATCCGTTGAAAGTAGTCTTGTGTATTTTCGTTTTTTGACAGCGCCACCTGGCTGAGAATATTAATACTGGAAAGGGTTGAGCCAATATCATCGTGCAGGTCGCGGGCAATGTGGTTTCGCACGCGCTCTATTGCAACCTGTCGCTTGATGTTGTTAACGACCCGGTACCGGTTTACCAGCAGGATGCCGATGATTGCGGCCGCGATAAAAACAATCAGGATAGTTGTGTTCAGTACTTTCTGCCGGCTGAGGCTCAGGGTTTTTAATTCCTGATCTTTTTTGAGTAAGGCTATTTCCTTTTCTTTTTTATCATGCTGATATTCATCTTCCATTCGCTTTAGTTGAAGAATGATTTCCTGACCTCGTAACGAATCGTTTACGGCATAGCCGCGCTTCAGGCTTGTAAAGGCTTTCTCAAATTGTTTTTGGCCAGCATACCAGTTGGCTAGTTTGTCATAGCCTTCGGCTACGTTAACGTGATCACCTTTTTCATACGATAGCCTGATGTTTTCAGCGAGCACCTGTTCTTCGTTGGCTTCAGTCTTCACAGGTTTATTCAGCATAATCAGTTCGGCCCTTACTTTGGTTACGTACAAACTGTCGCCCGATTGTTTTCCGATGGTACCGGCCTCCATAAAGTATTGGCGTGCTTCGGAAATTTTTTTCTCCTCTTTCAACACCAGCGCCATGTTGTACAGCAGGTTTTTTAAGTCGGGTGTGGCGTTGAATTCGCGCGCGCGTTCTATGGCTTTTGTAAGGTATGTTTTGGCTTTGTCTGGTTTGTTGAGATTACGGTATACTTCGCCCAGGCTTGTCCAACTGGAAAGCATGCCGCGTTTGTCGCCCAGCTCTGTTTTTAATTTTTCAGACTGCAGCAGGTACTTCTCGGCCGTAGTGTACTGGTTAAGTCCCAGAAAATCGCTACCCAGACTTTGCAGTGCAAAAGATTGCCCCCGTGCATTTTTAATTTCTTCAAACAAGGTTAAGGATCGGAGGTGGTACGTAACAGCATTATTGAAATCACCGATGTCGTTGTACACATTGCCCACATTGAGTAGCTGACCAGCCAACCTGGTTTTGTTGTTTGCCGGTATGGCATGTAAACTTTCCAGCATGTAGGGCAATGCCTCTTTGGGTCTGCCCATCGTTTTGTAATACAAGCCTGTGGTGTTGGCGTAGTTAATGGCTACCCGTTTGTCGTTGGGATAGTTGTTGCGTAATACGGTATACAGCGAGAGATAGTATTGAGCACTGTCGAGATTGCCCGTGCGCTGATGGAGTGTTACCAGTCGGGCATAGGCACCGGAAATACCGTGGTTGTAGCCGATTGATTTGGAGAGGGTTAATCCCTGGCGAATAACTTGTTTTGCTTTTGTGAGATCTGTTCGTACCAGCTCTCCGGCCAGCATATCGAGGGTTAGGACCTCAAGTGTGTCGCCTGAGTGTTTGGCAATTACCGTGGTAAGACTGTCGATCAGTTTGGTTTGTGCGAAACTGAAACCACAGCAGCACAAGGCAAGGAGCGTAAGCTTAATTTTCACTGCTCCAAGTTAGAAGACTTTTTTAGTTTGGCAACGGTCTTACTTTTTCCGGATAGTTTTTTCTAATCGTACTTGCTTTCGCTTCCCACATAACGACTCCAGCAGAATACTTCTTTTGTCGACATCGATGACCTGAAAGAATTTTTGCCTGGCGGCTGGGATATGCAAAAAACAAACATCGGAGATAAAGTAAATTCCATCGGGACTGTACTGAGGATCAGTGGGCTTCACTTTTACGTTGGTGAGATCCCGGTATTCAATTGGTTTTACATCGGCCCCCCGTTTTCCCTGCAGGGTGTTAATATCAACCTCAAAAACAAAATCACGCATCAGGTTGGTAAGTCGTTGTTTCCCCGTTTTCGATAGTGTAGAGGATGAAGCTTTCTTCAGATACCGTGTATAGCGGTTTCTTCGGTCTGTTAGCACGAGACTATCAGCCTGAAAAACTCCAAGCAAGAATGGTCCCTTTAATGAATCGGGCAGTGAGTCCGGATCGTTTGATAGTGTATACAGCACTTCTCTTGAAAGCGGTTTTTGAAAAATGCTGTCGCCTCTTAAGAAGTAATCATTTTTGTACAGCACTTGGTTGCTGGCTGCCTCAAATCCGGTATTGAACCAGTACAGCGTATCAGCGGTTTGATACATCATGTGTTGATTGCATCCTCTGTAATTTTTTACTCCAGCCTCGATCCATAACGTCTGCGCGAGAAGGGTATTGAAAATGGATGAGGTATACAGCCCAATGAATACTAGTGCGGCCAGAATTCGATTTGTGGCTTTGTTGCTTGTCATGTTGCACGATAACTTGGTTGCAATTAAAGGTAGTTCTTCTAGTCTGCCTTTACAACCTTAAGATATTTTGCCACACCGTTATCGTGTATGCGAAGAATGTAGGTGCCTGCGCTGAAGTCTGCTGTTGGCAGGATGTATTTGTTCTGGAATGAGAATCGTTGAATCCTCCTTCCCACAATATCCAGCACAACGACCTCATGCGGTTTGCTGTCATCCCACTCAAGTGTAAGTGTAGACGTAAATGGATTTGGAAAGACAGTAATGCTTGTTTCGGTTGATTCGACTTCTGTAATCAAGTACACAAACTCATCCGACAAATCCGTGCAGCTATTTTCCGTAACAGCAACGGTGTAAACACCATACTCCAGCATATTAAATTCATACGCCTGATTGGTGGCTCCTGAAATTTCATCACCACCCCGATACCATTGGTAACTATCACCACCTGACGACACAAGTTCCGTTGAATTCGCGGTGATGGTGGCCACGGGATAGGGGTTAACAATTACCGTAACAGGATCGGAAGCAGGAGTCACACAACTCGCAGCATCGGTTAGTACTACACTGTAAATTCCGTTTTCATCAATAGTAATTTGCTGTGTTGACTCTCCATTGCTCCAATCGTAATCGGTAAAACCGGCAGGAGCGGTTAGTGTAAAACTTTCGCCTTCGCATAAACTCACCGTGCTACCGGTGATGGTTGCTGAAGAAGTAAGTGTTGGTTTCGAAAGCGGTTGGATGGTAGCGGTTACCGTTGTTGGAGTACTCTCGCAGGTGCCGTTGTTGATGGCCACAGAATAATCGGTAGTGGTACTGATTATAGGTGTAACATAAGTAGCATTTACCTGACCGGAAATGATTACGCCACCGGCATCGTACCACCGATACTGTCCGTTGGTTCCACCCGAAGCGGTTAAGGTAATGGCAGCAGGAATACAATTTGAATTTCCATTGGCAGTTGGAGCAGGAGGAACTGCATTGACGGTAAGTGTAACGGTGTTAGAAAATTTATCAGGAGCGAGATCACCGGTTATCAAACAGCGATAATCTCCGGATCCAATATTGCCGGTAGTGTTGACGCCAAGGGTTGCTGTTGTTGCACCAGAATATTCACCGCCATTTGTAACAGGGGTAAAGACAGAACCATCAAATTTTTGCCATTGATAGGTAAGGTTATCGGCCCCGGTTGCAGTTAAGGTAATCGAAACATTGTCGCCACTGCATACGGCAGCAGATGCGGGCTGGGAAGTAATGCTAATGGAAGGACCCGAGGATATCAGATTTTCATACACCACCAGAAGACCTGCGGCACGGGTTAGTATAATTTCAGGTTTGCCATCTAAGTCTAGATCGCCAGTAGTTATGCCGCGCGGTGCTGTTACCGTAGTATTGAACGGAGCTGCAAACGAAGCGGCTGTCAATGCACCGCTGGTGTGAATGTTCTTGAAGATTGAGAAGAGGTTTCCTGTTTCGCTGGTGGTGATAATTTCAGGTTTGCCGTCACCATCCAGATCGGCCACTGTAGCAACCGCGGTTACGCTTGGGTTGGTCAGATCAATTCGTGTGAAACTGATGTTGCCTACCGTGCTGGTATTATGAAAAATACTAAGCAAGGTGTTGCTGGTGCCCGTTGAATGATACAGCATGATATCAAGCTTACCATCACGATCAAAATCGCCTGAGTACATACGCCCCGGATTATCACCCGTTGCGAAATCGCCAACCGAAGCAAATTGTGCTGCGCTTAGTGGAAAGCCACCGGTATTTCGCCACACACGCATGTTATCGGTATTCGGGTTTGCTGCAGCAATATCGACTAATCCATCATTGTCAAAATCACCTACAGCGGTTCCTCCATTTGCAGAAGGTTTAGGTAATCCGATGGCTGCGCCAAACGTAGCGAATGCTCCGGTTCTAAATGTTCCGGGTTTAGACCTGTTTCTGTAGATGAGTAAGTTTGTTCCTGCATCGGTGGTAATCACATCTGTTTTTCCATCCAGATCAAAATCGGCCCAGTTCTGATTCAGGCCATTAACACCACCAATGTTATTGTCAAATTCTATTTCGTTGGTGGTGGTTGTATTTCTAAACATGGCCGTTTGAGATACAATATCAAGCCGGCCGTCTTCATCCAGATCAACCATCCGAAGATTGATAGCGGATTCATTTGTTGTGTCGCTTATGATAAAGGAGCTGGACGATATGGCGCCCGTTGTATGAACATTCTCGAACGACCAGGCATAGTTTCGGATGATTCCCGTTACCACACGCGATTCAGCAATCATTTCAGGTTTACCATCACCGTTTAAATCAGCAATTTCTACATCATAATCTGCTCCGGTTACAGGAAACGTAACCGGGGCAGCGAATGAAGTGCCATCAAATGAAACACCGGGTGAGAAGGTGGTAGAGAAGGGAAGATGATAACGCGATGTTCTGTTATCGCGTGTTACGCTTACGCGTTCATAACTTGCTCCGGGTGGAACAGTTACCGTTATCTGGTTTTTGGTAGCGGTAAGTACTTGCGCTTCGACAGCACCAAACCGGACTGTGTTTTTTGTGACATCAGTCGAAAACTTATTACCTGTAATGGTTACGGTGCTACCTATCGGTGCAGCTAACGGTGATACAGTATTCACAGAAATGACAGGCGCAGCAATAGTTTGGTTGGTGTAGAGAATCAATCCATGCTCACCTCCATCGCTGCTGGCGAAACCCACTACATCGGGTAAGAAATCACCATTTAAATCACCGATTAACGGAACCGCCAAAACCCCATTGGATGTTTCTTCATATTCAACAAGGGGAAGGAATGAAGTGGTGTTGAGCGTTCCGGGTTCTGTTTGACTTTCAAAAACTCCAAAGCCGTACCCGGTGCTACCACTATTTAAAGCAATCAGAATGTCAGGTTTGCCATCTCCATTTAAGTCGGCCACGCGTTGCGAGTACGCTCTTCCTACTTTGGAAAGTATAATGTCACTATCAAAAGATGTAAGACTTAATGCGCCTGTTGTATGAATGTTTTTTTTAACGACAAGATCGTAGTCGTTGAAGCCGTTGATTCGGTAGTATAAAATGTCGGCTTTATTATCGCTATCCAAATCAGACAAGGTTACACCGCTAACGACACTTCCCGAAAAAACAATTGGCGCACCGAATTGAATCGTACCGGGTGTAGAAATATTTTCGAGCACGCTAAAATTGTTCGAGCCTACTACTATTACCTCTGGCTTTCCATCGCCATTCAAATCTTTTGTAGACACAGCACCAGCCGAAGCGTCCAATGTTTGGATGGCAGCAAATTCAATGTTACCGGGTGTGCTGATGTTGCGGGCATATCGCAACCCACTTGAATTGATCAATACTTCCAATCGTCCATCACCATCGAGGTCGGCTGCATCAAGCCCTGAACAGAAAATACCGATGTTGTAAAATTGTTCGGCTGTCTCGAATAACACCGTGCCGGGTGTGCTGATGTTGCGACTTACAGCAAACCCACCCGTAAGAGGCGACCCTACTCCTCTGAAGAAAGTAACAAGGTCAAGTTTTCCATCATTGTCAAAATCGTTCAGCAGCGTTCCGTTGGAGTTTCCCTGACCAAGTTCACCGGAAGGAATTTCAACCTTCGCAGCAAAAGATGTCGCTGTAATATCACCGGTTTGTCCTTTGTTTAAAAAGATGGCAAACTCACCGGGGTCTTCAAAGGCAATGATGTCAAGCAGACCATCGCCATCCACATCACCGAGTTCTCCGCCTGCCAATCCGTTATCATTGAAGTCCCCATACGGAACGATTACATTGTTGAGAAACGAACCGGGAATGATGTGACCTATCAGATCGGGATCGCTGAATGTTAGCGGTAAAAAATCCAAAGCCGAAACCGCCACACGACTTGTGGTGGTATTGATAACGGAAATGGAATTAAGCGTTGCACTTGCCGGAACAGTGGCTACTATCTGTGTTGAATTAGCAGACACCAGTTGTGCCTTCACATTTCCAAAATAAACAATGTTATTACTTGTTGTTGAACCGAAGTTGGTTCCGGTAATTGTTACGTTCGCTCCTGGTAATGCTTGTGAGGGTGTGAAGGAGGCAATGACAGGACTTGTGCCCAACGCAGCCTTTTCGATAATAATATTGTCGATGCCGCTGGTGTAGCCCGCGCTGTTAATGTATTTGCATCGGATCTGAATTCCCGTGATGTTGGATAGTATGGCTTTGATTTGTGGTTTTAATGCAGCGGCTCCTCCTACACTACCGTATCGCCAGCCGGCATTTTCATCGAGCACAATACTATACGATGTCCAAGCGGGACTTACAGCGGGTTTATCAGTAAAACGAAAATGAAGGGTTGCTCCAGATGGGCCTGTAATGATGATATCGCTCACGGAATTGTCGGTGCCTGCTACAGATTGCTGAAGATCAACTTTGAAACTTGAGCCATAGGAGAAATCATGATTACCAAAAAATTTAGCAGGGGCAACCCAATACCAGTTAAAGCCGGTATTCACGCTTCCACCGGATGTGGGAGGTGTTGCTGAGAAATATCCTCCCGGATTTCCACCGGTGCTTTGATAGGTTGAGGTTGCAACTGTGCCACCCGAGTGTGCAGCAGTCCATCCATCTGCATCGGTATCGAAGGTGCTGGTAACTTGTGCGCGGCTAGTGTTGCAGATAACAAGGAAGAAGAAAAGCGAGATGTACTTTAAAGTTTTCATGATTACTTCGAAAGAGGTTTCAGGTAAGTCAATCCAACAATGAAAGAACGATTTACATTTTTGGTGTTGTCGTTCAGTTGCTTTTGCAGGTCGAGGATGCCGAGTTCATAACGGAAGTCGAGCGATACACTTCCATTTTTTAAAATGTATTCAATTCTTCCTCCGGCATTCGGCCCGAAATCAAAATGCGAGGCTTTACTTCGTTCGAAATCAAAATCTTCACTCGTTTCGTCAAAGCCTTTCATTTTGTATTTACCACTTATCCAGTAGGCTGTGTACACGCCAACGTTCAGGTGGGCTTTCCAGTTTTGAAGGGAAGGAACAATGATGGCATAGTCAAGCATGATCGGAACTTCCAGGTAATTCGCTTCCAGTTGATCGTAGATGTCGTTGCACACTTTATGGAAGTATCCTTTCTGAATGTATTGCAATTCAATCGTCAATCCATAATTAGCATTGATCTGTTTGAATGCTTTCGCACCTACCGAGAAGCCCATGTTCGAAACTTCTTTCCACGGTGTTTTAGCTTTGTAGTTCGAAAACGAAACCCCCGCGTTGCCACCGATAGACCAAAGTTGCGCGTTAGCGGTGAGCGGTAAGATTAAAGTAATTAAGAGGTATATTTTTTTCATAAACGATTTATGATTTACGTTAAATTTCAGAAGCCTATTGATTTGATTGCTCTTGCTTTGCATCTGACTAAAACGGTTCGAGCACAAACTCAATTTTTCCCGGCCCGTCTTTAATGTTTACATCGCGGTTGATGATTAATACCATTGTGCGCGGTGTCATGCTTTCAATGATCCAGTCTTCGGTTAAGGCTGTGTCGTTGTTTGGAATGAGCCGTAGTATCTGGTCATTATTTTCCAGCGACCACGACCCGTTGTCGGTTTCTCCACTGGGCTGTGTTCGGTTAAAATCAGAAGTAGTAGCAGTGGTGGGTGACGGCATGCTGAGAATCAATCGATACTGACTGAGGTCGCCCGTATAACGTTCATCATCCACATACACTTCGCTAAGCATCCAACCACCGGATACAATGCACATGCGAGAGGGGCAATCAGGAATGTCTTCCGTGCAGGAAGTAGAGGCTGCTCCGGTTATCAGCAACATCATAACGAAGGGTAGAATTCGGTTTGTCATAGTATTGTTTCTTAGTTACGGGTGCTTGTAATGAAGGAGGTAAATTCATCAGCCGAAGTGGTGCATTCATTTCCATTTTGGTTGATATCGGAAACGGCCCAGCCACCCACATTCGAATTGAAGGTGCGGGTGATTTGACTGAAAGCTGATAGGTTGATTGATAAATAAAGTACAATCAAAACAACGCTTGTTCTCATGGGGTATTGGTAGAGTGTTACGAAGGTAACAGCATGTACAAACCGTTGCGTACCCTAAAGATGTGAGGAGTTTGTTGGGAGATTGAAACGAAGGTTGGTTGAACAAGTAGTTGTTTATAAATCCGCCCCCGTTGCCGGTTCACTAGCCGTTGCAGTAACTAGTGAACCATGAGGCAATCGGGAGGGCACCAACCAAACAATACAAAGAGGGTCTTCGATAATCCAAAGTCTTTGTGCAAAGCTGGGCAAATTGGGGTATGAAAAAATCACATGATGATGTGACGCCCGGAGGGCAGAATGGTATTTACGTTAATTCCATCCACCCCCAAGTGCCTGGTAAACATTAATCACGGCATTCAGCTGTTGCTTCCTGGTTTCCACCAGTTCAAACTTGGATTCAAGGGCATCGCGTTGCGTCAGCAATACTTCCATGTAATCTGCGCGCGCAGATCTGAAGAGTATGGTGGAAATATTAATGGATTCGGTTAGGGCTTGCACCTGCTGGCTTTTCAGGTCATAGCTTTTTGCGAGGTTATCGATATTCGATAGCTGGTTTACTACTTCGGTATACGCATTCAACACGGTGCGATCGTAATTATAGACTGCCTGTAATTGCTTTGAATTAGCCGAGTAGTAATAGGCTTTGATAGCGTTTCGGTTAACCAGCGGAGCAACAAGTTCACCGGCCAGCGTAAACAGCATGGACTGTGGAGTCTTCATCAGGTAGCTGGCGTTAAACGCCTGATACCCTACACCGGCATTAATGCGCAGTGCCGGATAGAAGTTTGCTTTGGCTGCTTTTACATCAAGCTTCGATGCTGCCAATGCCAGTTCAGCTTGCTTGATGTCGGGCCTGTTGGCCAGCAGTTGTGAAGGTAACCCGGCATGAATATCCATTGGCACGAGTGTATTAAAGTTTTGGGAACTCCGCTGTACTACTTGCGGATATCGGCCCACCAAAAAATTGATATGGTTTTCGGTTAGGGTGATCTGTTGCTTAATGTAGTATTGATGACTTTGATTCTTCAATACTTCAGCTTCAAATCTTCGCACGGCCAGTTCAGTAACACGTGCGGATTTTTTTTCGAGCCGAACAATTTCCAACGCGTTTGTCTGAATTTCAATATTCTGCTGTAAAATCTCGAGTTGATTATCCAGCGCCATCAATTCGTAATAGGCGTTAGCGATCTCAGCGACCAGTTGCGTCACCATGAAATTTCTACCTTCCGTAGTGGAAAGATAGCGAAGGGCTGCGGCTTTCTTACTGTTGTGGAGTTTATTCCAGATGTCAACTTCCCAGGAGGCAGAAACACCAAACGCCAGATCGGGAAGTGGTTCCGGAAATTTTTTTCCCGGTGCAACCTCCAGGTTTTCTTCCACCGCTCCGGGGCGGGTGTAGGCTCCCACCTTCTCAATGCCACCTGCACCAAAGGCATTAACAAAGGGAAGGTATTCACCTTTGCTGGCCCGTACTTCATTTTTGGCAATGTAAACCTCCTGCATCATGATGTTAAGCTCCTGGTTGTTTTGCAGCGCGGTATCAATCAAAGCCGTAAGGTTAGGATCGGTAAAGAAACTACGCCAGCTCACTTTTGCAGTGTTTACGGTATCCTGCGAGCGGGTGAAGCCCGCAGGAATATTTTTGTTTTCGTTTCGTTTAACCAGGTAGGAGGGCAAACTACACGCTGTAGTTAAGAACATCAGCGAAAGTATAGTTACCGTCTTTATGGAATTTTTAGTTGTGCTCATGTTTTTCTGTTTCGTCCGGTTGAGGAAAACTGTCAAGTTGATGTACAAAATTTTCGGTGAGAGGAGCTTCGTCTTCGAATTTGATTAAATGCCGACCGTCAGCAAGTTTACCGAAGATGTAATACAAGCCGGGAATGATGATAACACCGAATACGGTTCCGAACAACATACCACCTAATGCTGAAGCACCGATAGTACGATTACCAATGGCACCGGCACCCGTAGCGATAATCAACGGTATTAGTCCGGCTACGAACGCAAACGAGGTCATCAAGATCGGGCGGAAGCGAACTTTGGCGCCTTCAATGGCAGCGTTCAGAATACTTTCGCCCTGCTGTCGTTTTTGAACGGCAAACTCTACAATCAACACCGCATTTTTTCCTAGCAGCCCCACCAACATGATTAAACCAATCTGCGCGTAGATGTTATTTTCCAGGCCCATAACCTTCAGCATGAGGAACGAACCAAACACACCAACAGGCAATGAGAATAAAACAGCAAGGGGTATAATGAAACTCTCGTACTGCGCAGCAAGAACAAAGTAAACAAATGCCAGCACGATGATGAATACATACAGCGCTTCATTACCCCGAATAGACTCATCGTACGAAAGACCTTCGAATGCGATATCATATCCCTTTGGCAATGTCTTGCTTGCCACTTGCCGTATGGCGTCAATGGCTTCTGCAGTAGTATACCCTTTGGCCGGCAATCCTTGTATGGCGGCTGAGTTGTACAGGTTGAAGCGTGTGATTTCATTCGGCCCCTGACCTTTCTTCAGTTTCATAAACGATGAGTACGGAACCATCTCACCGTGATCATTTTTTACATAGAGATTCAACAGGTCAGAAGGAAGTCTTCTGAATTTAGGATCGGACTGAACGTATACTTTAAAAAACTGATTGAATTTGATAAAGCCTTGTTCGTACGTGCTTCCAATCAGAATGTTGAGGTTCTCCATCGCCTTGCCAATCGACACACCTTTTTGCATCGCCAGGTTGTTGTCGATCTCTAACTCGTATTGCGGATAGTTAGCCGCGAAGAAGGTAAACAACCCGGTAAGTTCTTTGCGTTTATGCAGGTTCTCCATGAACTCCTTATTGATCTTATCGAATTCATGATAATCGGTATCGGTGGTTTTGTCGAGTAAGCGCAGAGAGAAACCACCCGAAGTACCAAAGCCCGGAATGGCAGGTGGCTCGAAAAATTCAACAATGGCCCCAAGACCTTTTGTTTTCATTTCCAGTTCTTCCATGATTTCTTTTACCGTGTGATGGCGCGCTGACCAGTTCTTCAGGTTGATCAGACAGGTTCCGGCATTTGATCCGCGGCCTTCCGTCATAATTTCATATCCGGCCAGCGATGAAACCGATTCAACACCATCAATCTCTTCGCAGATTTTCTGAAGGCGCTGAGATACCTGATTTGTTTTTTCCAGCGTAGAACCCGGAGGTGTTTGAATGATGGCGTAAATAGTACCCTGGTCTTCGTTGGGAATGAAACCGGATGGCACAATTTTGTTTTCGTAGTAGATGCCCACGCAGAATCCCGCCAGGATAGCAAACGTTACTACCCTTCGGTTTACAATCAACTTCAGCAAGCCTACGTAGCGGCCGGTAAGTTTTTCAAAACCTCCGTTGAAGTTGTCCAGCGATTTGGTGAGCAGGTTTTTTTTCTTCGGATGCCCATGATGATTTTTTAGCAGCATGGCACACAGTACGGGTGTAAGCGTAAGTGCGATGAGAGCCGAAATCACAATGGAACTGGCCATGGTGATGGAGAACTGGCGGTAGAATGTACCCACCGGACCGGACATAAATGAAATCGGTACGAATACCGACACCATCACCATTGTAATCGCGATGATGGCTCCGCTGATTTCACCCAGTACTTTTTTAACAGCATTGTACGGACTGATGGTTGGCTCCTCTTCCATTTTTGCATGCACGGCTTCTACTACCACAATTGCATCATCCACCACAATACCAATGGCCAGTACTAATGCGAAGAGTGTTACCAGGTTGATGGAGAGCCCGAAAAACTGAATAACGAAGAATGCGCCAATCAACGAAACCGGAACGGCTAGTATTGGAATGAGCGTTGAACGCCAATCGCCAAGAAAAATAAATACGACCAGGGCCACGAGTAAAAAGGCATCGCGCAGCGTATGAAGCACTTGTTCGATGGAGGCATCGAGAAACTGCGAAACGTCATAACTTATCTTGTAATCCATGCCGGGCGGAAAGCTTTGTTTCATTTCTTCCAGCTTGGCTTTTACTTCGGCAATTACATCGCTGGCGTTACTTCCATAATTTTGTTTCAATACAATGGCGGCCGAAGCGTGTCCATCCAGGTTGGAGTAGATGTCGAAGAACTCGCTCCCCAGCTCAACCGTAGCGATGTCGCGCAAGTGAATACTTTCACCGTTTGGATTGGCGCGGATAATAATACTTTCGTATTCCTCCGGCTTGTTATAACGGCCTTTGTACGTGAGCACGTACTCCAGCGACTGTGCGGCAATACCTGAGCTTTGTCCGATGCGCCCCGGGCGACCGATAATACTTTGTTCGCCAATGGCGCCCATAACATCTTCCACTGAAATGTTGTAGGCACGCATCCGTTCAGGATTTAGCCATACACGCATGGCATACCTGCGGCTGCCTAAAATTTGAGCACGGGCTACACCTTTCGTTCGCTGAATCTCCGGAATCATTTTTACGGTAGCGTAGTTGAACAGGAATTTCTCGTCCATACTCTTTTCGGTTGAATAGAGGTTGACGTACATCAACATACTTGGCTGAATGGGTGTAATGATCACCCCTTCGCGTTGAACCAATTCGGGCAAGAGGGGCATCACTTGATCCACGCGAGTCTTCACGCGTATAACGGCATCGTTTGGATCGGTGCCGGGTTCGAAAATAATTCGTAGCGTAGCCTCACCAGCACTGGTAGCATCGGTGGCGATGTAGCGCATATCCTGAACACCATTGATGGCTTGCTCTAAGGTGATCAATGTAGATTTCACCAATACATCGGCACTTGAACCCGGATAGGCAATGAAAATATTAACCGTAGTAGGGGCAATGTCGGGAAACTGCGAGATGGGAAGTTTCTTGATCGCCAATATCCCAACGAAAATAATGATGACCGATATTACAATAGCGAATACCGGTCTGCGTATGAATTTGCTGAACATGTCTTAGCGTTTTAAGGATAATGGTTTATTCAGCATAGAGGTATAGACTAGCGATCACCTCTTTCGGGTTCTCAAAGGCGCTTTCTATCCTTTCATTTTCATGAACCTGACGAAGTCCTTCCAGCAGTATTTTATCATTTTCAGTCAGTCCAGACTGCACAATGAACAGGTGCGGCAACTCGGCAGCGATGGTAATCTCGCGCGATTTTACTTCGTTGTTTTTATCAATCACGTACACATACTTTTTATCCAATACCTCGAATGTTGCTTTCTGAGGAATAAGCAGTGCGTTTTTAACAAATTGTTTCACCTGGATATTCCCGGTTTCACCATGACGTAGCAGTTCTTCCGGATTGGGGAATGTGGCGCGGAACGAGATGTTTCCGGTTTCGTTGTTAAAATCAGCTTCGATGGTTTCAACTTTACCAGGATAGTCAAATAATTTATGGTTCGCCATAATCAGTGACACATTCATCACGCTGTCTTTTTTTGCTTTGGATTGATACTCCAGGTATTCGGCTTCGGGAACATTGAAGTAAACCCATACTTTACGATTGTCAGAGAGTGTTGTTAACAAATCACCATCGTCAACAAGACTGCCCAGCCGTACCTGAAACCGATCCATGATACCATCGAAGGGTGCTCGTATTTCGGTGAATTGAAGATGAACCTGCGCGAGGGCGAGTTCGGCTTTCGCTTTATCATACTTGGCCTTTGCCATGGCCAGTTCGTTGGGCGACACCACATTACTGTCGGCAAGGGCCTTTGTGTTTTTGAATTCTATTTCTGCGAAGCTGGCTTCAGCCTGTGCTTTTTGTAGCTCGGCTTCGTAGAGCATGGGCATGATCTGAAACATTTTTTGCCCGGCTTTTACATGCTGACCTTCATCAACATAGATTTTCTGCAGGTAGCCGCGTTCGAGCGCCCGCAGTTCAATGTGCTGAATGGAATGGATTTGGCAGACATACTCACGTGTGGTGAGGGTATCCTTTTTTAAGGGGCTTGTTACCAGGAATTTTACCTGTTCTTCATGTTCTTCTTTTTCTGACGAGCAACTCGTGTAACCCAGCAGGGCACACAGACTCAGCAAGACGAGAGCTTTTCTCATAATTTTTCTTGATCGCAGATGGATCAGTTAGTTGTTAGTTTAATAGCGGAAATGATGCAGGTGAAGCAGCATAGCTAGTATGCGACTACATGCAGGTTGTTAACAGAATAGCGGGCTGGTTGTCTGGGGAGATTTTACAATCTGAATACCCGGAGTACGAGATATGGCGATCGGATGGCAGCAGGCGACTGGCAGGTGAAAGCAGAAAATTCACGGTTGCCAGCATGATGGAGTAAGTGTTCCTGAAAGGCGAAAGTGTGCGACTGGAGTTGATCGATACCCTGATCGATCAGGGTAAAAAATTCGTCATCGTCAGTCTCGAGGCGCTCTTCAATGTAGACGATTTCCAGTTTAACCGTTTGGGGTACCTCACGGTGGTAGTCACAGGTGCTGATGGTTTCAGCTTCGGAAATGGTAGGACCTGTACTGGCGTTGGTGAAAGCAAAGAGATGACTATATCCTAGAAGCAGGAGTAATGTACAGCCATATTTAAGGAGCAATTTCAAAACTTCAACTGAGGTTCTGTTTAAGCAAAAGTAAAACAAAACGGGTATTCTTTAGTATACCAGGTATGAACATAATATTGGATGATACTGCAATCGATCGCAAATGGCTTAATTAAAGGTTGATGTAAGCGATACCCTTCACTGAAACGGATGTACCCCGCTTTGGTTTTCTGTCGGTATTAAAAGAGGATTAGATTTCAACGTGAAAGAACACCAAGGTAAACCGGATTAGTGCGATGAGGAACACCCCCGCACGAGCAGTTTCAGACTTGTCAAAATCAGGGGATGTTTCTAATTTGAACACGTTAACCAAGCGCCCTATGTCTTCACCTCATGATGACGGTAAGGAGTTGAAATCCTCCTCACCGGCTAACTACAAGTTTAAGGAAATGAAAGTACATGCCTCCGATGAATGGATGGCAGACGGAACCAAAAAATACCGACAGGTATACGACCGCTACGAAACCACCTTTATGCGGGTGGAGCTCTCTTTTTTTAACAAACGCTTTGATGAGGGCGAATGGGAAGCGACCATTACCATGAAGTGTTTCTTTGTGAACGGAACGCATCAACGTGAACTGTGCAACCTCTCGCAACAGCGAAAGGTGCTGAAGGATGAAAACATTGTGTACATCCGCGAATCATGGGGAAATGCGACACCGGGCACCTACTGGCTTAAAGGTAGCTATGTGTGGGAAGCCTATGTTGACGATAGTAAAATTGGCGAGGCTCGCTTTTACGTGGAGGATATCGGCCCCACAAAAGAAGGCGAGAACCTGTACTTCGATGTTGAGTATATTAAATTGTTTGAAGGCGATGCACAGGCTGCCGCCCTACCAGAGAAGAAGTACCTGAACAAATTCAGTCAGAAAGATACGCGGTACGTATGGGGCGAGTTTGGTTTCAAGAATAAAACCAACAGCGACTATTATGCCGAGGTAGTCTTTAATTTTTGCAACGATGCAGGCCAGGCAAAAGGACGAAGTACAAGACTACTTTATATTCAGCCGAACACAGCCGGGCAGGTGTATCATCTTTTTCCGGCCTGGGGTAATGATACACCCGGTACATGGCGTGATGATTCTTATACGCTGGAGGTTGTCTTTATGGATACGCTCATTGCCGTAGTGCCCTTCCGCGTGGGGGATGTAGCGGAGGAAGGTGATGTGGTGTTGACCACCGCAGCACAAGCGCTCACGCCATCGGGCCAGGCTGCAGCAACATCAGGAAGTAAAACACACGATGATATTTTATTTGAAAGTATGGCTGAGCTTAACGCGCTCACCGGTCTTGATTCCATTAAAAATGAAGTGAATGAAATGGTGAAATTGGTTCGCTTCTACCAGGAAACCGGCAAAGATGTGTTGAATAAATTTTCGCTGCATACCGTGTTTACCGGAAATCCTGGAACAGGCAAAACCACTGTAGCCCGGATACTGTCGAAGATTTATAAGGGGCTTGGTATTTTGGAAAAAGGACATCTTGTTGAAGTAGACCGGCAAGGATTGGTAGCGGGCTATGTGGGCCAAACAGCCATCAAGGCTGATGAGAAAATAAAAGAAGCGATGGGCGGAATTTTATTTATCGATGAAGCGTATTCGCTCGCTTCTGAGTCGGGATCGCAACACGATTTTGGCGGAGAAGCCATTCAGATTATTCTCAAACGGATGGAAGATCAGCGCGGCAAATTTGGTGTGATCGTGGCCGGGTACACCGAGAACATGAGTCAGTTCATATCATCCAATCCCGGGCTCCGCTCAAGATTTGATAAATACTTTCAGTTTGAAGACTACGCAGTTGATGAGATGGTTTCAATCGCCCTTTCGCTTTTCAGTAAGGAAGAAGCACAACCCGATGATCCGGCCCTGCAACACTTGAAAAACTATTTTGCATTTCTGCACAGCAACCGCGATAAACATTTTGGTAATGCCCGTACGGTACGGCAGGTTGTTGGAGAATCAGTAAAGAATCAGCACCTTCGGTTAGCGGCCATGAAGAAAGAAGAACGCACACCCGAGATTATGGGTACCATTATTTTTGACGATGTAAGGGAATTTGAAATCAAAGACGTAAGTGCCGGCACACGACCACTTGGCTTTTCGTTTGGGAAGAAGTAAGGGAGAGTTGTGAAGTCAGAAAAGTCCGAAAGTCCGGAAGCGTGTCACAGGACTTTCGTTTTCTTAACGAGTAGATTGAATTTTTAAAAGCAGATCGAAGCAAATACTGATAAGCAGCACACATACTTTCGGACTTCCCGTCTTCCGGACTTTGAATTTTAAAAGTAGATCGAAGCGAGTACTGGTAAGACAGCATACATGCTTCCCAACTTCCCGTCTTCCGGACTTCCCGACCATTCCTATCCTCTTCCTCCCCCCGAAAACGCGAAGTACTTTGCTTTCAATTTGTCATCCCACTCATCGGCATATTTCCCCACGCGATCGAACGTACTTCTGATTTCGGATTTATCCAGACCTTGCAATTCGCGAATGGCCTTGATGTAAGCTTTGTCGCGGTAAACAGTAAAGGCAACTCCATAAAGTTGATGATTAACTTCCAGTAGTTCCTTAGTAAAGATGGCCTGGTTTTCTACCGGCACATCACAGATTGGTGCCAGTACCTGCAGGTAGCCGTACTGCTGAAGATTGCCATTTGCATCTTTGGATTGAAAAACATCGACCCACACACTGGCAGATCCAAGCCGCAGGTTCCATTGACCAGGCTGGTCACCGCGGGCGGCAGCAAGTTCTATTTTAAAATCGGTGAGTACGGACTCTACTAAATCATAATAGTGTTGAATGGGGTGTTCCATGAGGGTAGTTTTTTGTTTAAGGAAAGTTACCGGTATTGATCCAAAATAAAAAAGCTTCTTATGGGTCGCGGTTCTGTTGTACCTTCTATCTTTAGCGTTCATGGATGATGCAATGCGTATTGAAATCATAGAATTTGAAAATCGCCACCAGGCAAGTTTTAAAACGTTGAACGTAGCCTGGCTCGATCAGTATAGCCTATTGGAGTCGCACGACTTGCAGATACTGGATAACCCGCAGAAGTATATTCTTCAGAATGGAGGAGTTATTTACCTGGCGGTGGATGCTAATGAAGTAGTCGGTTCTGCTGCGTTAATGAAGGAACATCAGGGTGTTTATGAGTTGGTGAAGATGGCAGTGGCGCCCTCGCATCAAAAAAGAGGCATTAGTAAATTGCTGTTAGAGAAGTGTGTGAATAAAGCCCGCGAACTTCATGCTGTGAAAATTATTTTATTCTCCAATCACCAGTTGAAAGCAGCGCTGGCGTTGTACGAGAAGTATGGATTTCAACATGTGCCTGTTGCGGATTCCCCCTTTGTAACAGCGGATGTGCGAATGGAGTTGGTGTTGGAGTATTGATAATTGATAACTATTGTTGAGATGTGTTAAACTATTTTGTTAGCCTATATGAAAAGTATTCTTGTGTTGCTCCTGGTTTCGTCATCAGTTGCCGGTCAAAGTATTAAGTTGATGAGTGGTGATCTTCGGGTTCTAAAGGGACAGAAATCGTACAGCATTATTTTCCAGTACGACAATATGCTTATTGGAACAGGTATTCCGGAGCGGGCTTATCTGGCTGAAAAAAGAAAACAGTGGGAATTGAAAGAAGAAGGTTATGGCGAGGAGTTTGTAAGCCGATGGTTCCAGAGCCGGGCGGATTTTTATGAGCCAACATTTACGAGCCAATTTACAAAGTATAGTAAGGTAAGACTTGATGACCGCAACGCGCGTTATACGCTGATTCTGAAAACACAACGGACTGAAGGCGGATGGGACGGTGGAGTAATCGGACATCCGGGAGAGATTGATGGACTCATGCTGGTGGTTGAATCAGCAAACCTGGAAAAGGTTGTAGCTACAATCAGGTTTAAAGAGATCCCCGGAAAAAGTTCTAATGGCGGTGATTTTGAAATGATTAACCGAATACGGCTGGCGTATCAAAATGCAGGGAAGGGGCTGGGTATGTTCTTCAAGCGAAAGACAAAGTAAACGGATTTAGCAGCTATCAATAACAACGACACAGACCGTTGGTGTACTACCAAATCCACCACTCTGTTTTTACACCTACATAATGTGCCCATCGTTTGCTCCCGGCTTGTGCCAGGTAGGGCGAGTAAAGGTTCTCGGTAGCAAATTTATTGTAGCGCCCCACGCTGTAAACCAATCGGAAATGCGGTCGGCTCCAGACATCGCGCTTGCCATTGGGCACCAGGGTAGGTGCAATAGTAAACTTTGTTAACTGTGCTACATCCTGGGTTCCATCTTTGCGCCAGGCAAAGTCGAGTTCATGCAGTACATGCAGCCAATCTTTAATGTACCATGTTCCGCGGGCTCCAACAGCACCTTCTGTTTTTCGGTTAAACAACAGTTGCTTGCCTAGATAGTCCGGAGTTTTATTTAGACTATCGCTTGCTCCCCGGCTTTTTGTGAATACTGCGTAGGTGTTCAAAGAGTAATTCTTATCGATGTTCCATAGAAGTGTTTCTGTAATGGCTATCGACCACGCATCTTTAAAGCTATTGGTTGCCAGGTTTGGTCCACCATACGTTAAAAAAGTTTTGCTGGCACCACCATCACCACCGTTGGCAATACCCGATCCGTAACGAACGCTAACGGCATTGAACGATCCCGGCAAGGTTGTGGGCAAGGTGGTGTTATACTTGATGCCGGCTACATAACCATTGTCGGCCGGGTAAGTGTACACCGTATCTGCAGCGGTGGCATTGGCAAGGCGGTGGAACTCGCCCAGTAGTTTTACATAACCATTCTTCAGCGGTAGAGTGTGCTCAACAATAGAGACCGTTCTGTTTCTCAAACCCAGCACAGGTGTGCCGTTTACAATGTTCAAATAGAAATAGGGTGGAAGGGTGGAGGTGGTATCCACAGAACCGGGAAGGATCATGGCAACCTCCGTGTTTTTGTATTTGATACCGAAGCCTTGCGAGCTATGATCGTCAAAATAAAAATGATCGATGATGTGAATGTCATCGCCCCGAAAAAACTTTGCACCTACCCAGATGCTCCACGGTGTACCCATAATATTTCTGGCTTCGGCAAATAGCTCGGGAACAGCAGCCGTAATACCGCCCAGCGATTTGCTGGTTACGTTGCCTATGATCTGACCTTGTGTTGTGTAAAAAGCGAGCCTGGTTTGAACGTTGATGATGGTGCTGTCTTTTTTTGCATGAGGCGTAAAGTGCAGGGCTGCTGCCAGTTCAAAATAATCATTCTCTTCAAAGCGACCACCAATGGAGCCCATGCCGTTTAAGTTCAACGATCTTGGAAACTGTCCTTCAATACCAGGACCGTACGCTACCCCGGCACGTCCATAGCTGCCCAACGAAAAATGTTTATTGGTGATAAGCTGGGCATTGGCGTGGGTTAACAGGAGGAACAACAAACAACTTGCTGGTAGCTTCATAACATGACTGATCGGAAGTTTAAGATACGTCTTTTCAGAGAATTGTCCAGCGGGAATTGCCAATTACACGATGTCGCAAGCAACACCTTTTATTGTCGTATTTTACCATCGCTACGATTGGTAAGTTGAATACCTTTGGTAACCAATAACCAAAAGAACTATGCGGCCCAATTCAATTCCGGTTCAAAGTATCGATGAATACATCGACCGGCAATCCGAACCTTTCAAAAGTACGCTGGAAGAAATGCGTGCGATTGTTCATGCGGCAGCTCCGAAAGCGGAGGAAACAATCAGCTACATGATACCTACGTTCAGGCTTCACTATGCGTTGGTGGGAATAGGGGTCAATAAAAAATACTGCAGCTTTTACCTGATGAGCACAGCGCTGGCAAAGGAAATGAAAGCTGAGTTTAAGGGAATAAAAGGCACCGGCACCACCCTCCATTTTGTTCCTGGAGAAAAATTGCCTGTCACGTTACTGAAGAAAATTGTAAAGGCCCGGATAAAAGAAAATGAAGTTCGGTTATTGACGAAAAAGAAATAACACGGTTTACTCAAATAAGTGCTACCTGCATTTATCAGACTCGGCAACAAAGTAGCGCTCACCGTTTACAAAAACTTTGTCATTCTTAATGTTGATGTCAAAACTGATGGCGGGTAATTTTTTGCTGGTCATGTGTACGGTACCTTGCTCACCAGTGCCTTCTGCCTTCCAGGTTCCGGTTAGTTTTCCGTTGTAATCGGGATTGTCCTTGGACTTGAGCATTCCTTTTTTGTTGATCTTGGCGCTGAAGGTTCCGTCTTTACACAGATGAATTTCATTTTCTTTATAACCAACTTCATTGTTGGCAAAGGTGATCACCATTTTTCCGGAGAGGTACTCCTGCCAGTTGAGATCGGCATAGGGTGAGATTTCGCGCGGGAGATCAAACGAACTGTTTTTCATAAACGTTTGAATCGTCTTTTTTACCGGTTCGATAAACTGCGCCTGTACAATAGCCAGCGAAGTAACGCACGGTCCATGCGGGCTGCACTTGGCTGCAGCGTACCCTTTAAACGAGTTGTTAATGCTGGGCCCCGCTACAATAACTTCGCTCATCAACACCCCATCTACAATCTCAGCGTTGTTGGTGGCTTTAAGTTTCATGGTTTCGTTTAAATCAAATCCGGTTAACCATGACGTTTTCATTTCTTCCAGGTTTCCCTTTTCACTTCCAAAAACGTAAATCTCTCCGTAGTTATTTACGGAGTAAAGCAAGAGAACTTCGGTTTCGCGTGGCAGCGTGCCTTGCCATCCTTCGGGAACGTAGCTTGTAAACCCAAAGTGGGGTGCGTACAAGGTATCTCCGGCTTTATACATCACGGCAGGTTTAAGCCTTTTTCGCGATTGTGCCTGGAGTGAAGAGGCGATCATGACCACGATAATGAGAAGGAGTAACTTTTTCATTGTTAACAAATTGTTTTGTAAGCAATCGTAATAAAAGTACGCAAAAGGCAACACCATCTCCAAATGATAAATGTCAGGTATCTGTTATTTCATTCGTTTGTCAAAAAAAGTGTGATGGGCAGTATACAATTCATTCCTCCGTTAGAAAATACAGGAGCAGCCAGCAAGCAGCAGGTTGTTAATTCCCTTTCAGGTAATAGTGCGACTGATTCGTTAATACAACTTTAATAATCTGGTTTCACCACTGCCAGTTAAATATTCTCTCTTAGCGGAAAATTTAGCTTCGATAATCGGAGTATCCATTCATTAAACAATCTACAGTGGCCTATGAAAAAAAACTATCTGATCAGTAAAGTGAGGAGCATGCAGAAAAGTCATCCATACTTTTGGTGTGCTGTAATCTTTTTGGTTGCGGGCTTGGTATCGCACAGGGTATCAGCCAATGATTTCTCTTTGGTTAACAAAAGCCAGAGTGTAACCGTGAGCGGAACAATAAAGGATGAAACAGGTTCGGTCTTACCGGGTGTGAACATTCTGGAGAAAGGAACCACCAATGGTACGGTATCGGATGCCGATGGAAAATACAGTTTGCTTGTATTATCAAGTGAGTCGGTATTGGTTTTTAGTTTTGTTGGAACTTTATCGCAAGAAATTAGAGTTGGCAGCCAGAGCGAGATTAATGTTCAGCTTTTGTTCGATTCACGTGCGCTTTCAGAAGTTGTTGTGGTAGGTTACGGTACGCAAAAAAAATCGGATATAACGGGTGCAGTAAGTTCGTTAAAGAGTGAAAGTTTTAACCAGGGGCTCGTAACCAATCCGGGGCAGCTCTTGCAAGGGAAAGTTTCAGGTGTAAATGTCACCACTGCCAGTGGCGAGCCCGGTGCCGCACAAAATGTTATTATTCGTGGCATTGGAAGTTTGCGTTCCGGAACTCAGCCGCTTTACGTAGTTGACGGTTTCCTGCTCGACAACTCTTCTCAGGGAGTTGCTACCAACCCACTAAACTTTCTTAACCCAAACGATATTGAAAGCATAGATGTGCTGAAGGATGCCAGTGCAACAGCGGTGTATGGTGCGCGGGCCTCTAATGGCGTTGTAGTGATTACTACCAAGAAAGGGAAAGTGGGAAACACGGAAATGAATTTCTCAGCATCCACTGCCTGGTCTACAATGACAGGAAAAATACCCGTGTTTAGTGCGGATGAGTTTCGCAGCCAGGTAGTAGCCGAAGGTGGAACGTTAAACGACTTTGGTGGGAATACGGATTGGCAAGATGAATTGACTCAAACAGGTGTATCAAAGCAGTTGGATTTTTCTATTGGAGGCGCAACTGCCGAGAAGTTCTCTTACTATGCATCTGTGGGTATTCAGGATCAGGAAGGAATCCTGAAGACCAGCGACCTGAAGCGGTATTCCGGAAAGTTGAACATGAGCCAAAAAGCAATCAACGGGCGGCTGAATGTTGATTACAATTTAACGGCCTCTCACATGGAAAACTTACGCCCGAACATAGGAGCCACCATGAGTGACATGCTCAACCTGAATCCTACAATTCCAGCGTATACGAATGGTGAGCCAACCTTGCTGACCACAAATGCTTTGAACCCGTTGAAACGGTATGAGATCTATAGCGATGAGGCTATCAATAACCGAATTCTCACTAGCATTTCACCGTCAATAGAAATTATAGACGGTCTTGTATATAAGCTGAACCTTGGTGTTGACTACTCCGCTACAACCAGAGACCAGCAGTACAAACCATTTCCGTCTGTTATAAATGAATCAGATGTTTCAAATGGATCGCTGTCGACATCCATCAGCGCAAATACAAATAAACTGGTGGAGAACACACTTACCTATAATTGGAACAAGGGCGTTCATAATGGAATTTTATTGGCAGGACATTCGTACCAAAGTTTTTTGGAAGAGAACAGAACCTTCAACTATAGCGGCTTCGCCAACAACAATATCGAACCTAAGTACCAGGATCAAACCAGCACCGCGGCTTATCCAACATCTGTGAATGCGTCTGCGGTTAAAAACGAATTGCAATCATTTTTTGGAAGACTAAATTATTCCTACAACGACAGGTACTTGTTTACAGCAACACTTCGTGCCGATGGATCCTCAAAATTTGGAGAGAATAATAAGTATGGCTATTTCCCTTCTGTAGCCCTGGGATGGAACATCAGCAAAGAAAATTTTATGAGTAACTCGGTTTTTAGCAACCTTAAGTTACGCGCAAGCTGGGGTCAGACCGGTAACCAGGAGATTCCTTCTAAAATCACAAAAACCAGCTATACCGAAAATCGATTAATAACGGGTAATGATAGTTACAATACCTATCCATTAGACCCAGATGCTACTACCATTGGTGATTACCCTTACGGTATTGCATATACTCGCCTGGCCAACCCTGATTTGCAATGGGAAGTGTCTACACAAATAGATGCGGGTATTGATTTCGCGTTCTTGGACAATCGGTTGAGTGGTAGTTTAGATTATTTCAATAAGGTGTCATCCAATATACTGTTGGAAGTTACCCCATCTGATCCCGTACAGCCTACTTCTACTTACTGGACGAACATTGAGAACATGAAAATCCACAATAACGGTATCGAGTTAACACTGGATTATAATGGTAACACATCCGTCAACTTCTCCTACAGCATCGGTGGTAACATTACTTACATTCAAAACAAAGTGAAAGACTCGCCTTATTCGGTGCTTACCACTGGCGCTGCACAAGGCTCTGGTCAAACCGGAGCCACGATTAACGGCTATATTAATGATGAGCCCATTGGAGCATTCTATATGTTTCAATTTGAGGGCATTGGCCCCGATGGACTCAACGTGTTTAAGGATGTTGTTCCCGATGGAGTAACATTAGACAATGACCGTACCGTGGTTGGTAGTGCCATTCCAACGTTCATCTATGCTTATCATCTGAACCTGAACTACAAGAATATTTCATTGGGATTAAATTTTAATGGCGTAGCCGGAAACAAAGTTTACAATCATACGGCCATGAGCCTGTTTACCAAAGCACAGTTAACCAAGTCTAACAACACAACAGATTTCGCTGTACAGTACCCTGATGAAGTCATATCAAATGCCAATACCGTATCTACGCGTTATTTGGAAGATGGGTCTTTCATGCGATTGAACAACGCAACATTGTCTTACAGCTTGAATTCAGATAAAGTAGGATTGGGTCAGATATTCCGAAATGCCCGCTTTTCGCTTACGGGTCAAAACCTTTTTGTAATAACGGATTATTCAGGGTTTGATCCGGAAATCAATACCGGATCAACGATGGGCGGGATTCAAACTTTTGGGATTGACTACTTCACATATCCAAAAGCAAGAACATTCCTCATCGGTCTTAACCTGACATTTTAGCGGAAAGTGAACGGTTCTTTTGGTAACAATAAAATAGAAATCAAATGAAAAATATACGAGTAAATAAAACACTACTCCTCAGTACATTCTTATTCGCAATTTTCGGATGTACCTCATTAGAGGAAGAAATTCTTGATGAGTCTCTCACTGGAACCGGACAGGCTGAAGTTGTAAGTGGTTCGATAGCCCCCGTGTATGGTAAGCTCCGTCAGGTTTGGTTGCACACGGTTAACTTCGGACTGCAAGAGGTTGCATCCGATGAAGCCATCCTCCCGTACAGGGGCGGCACCGATTGGTACGATGGCGGAAAGTTCATTGCGGTTCACCAACACCTTATGACTCCCAGCAATGCTTTGGTTGGAGACACCTGGACACAATTAACATTATGCCTGGCCCGTGCGGTAGCTGCTGAAGAAGGATTGAAAGCTGAAGTAGACAAAGGTAATGCCTCAGCTCAAAATGCGCTTTATGAAATGATTGCCATGCATGCATACCTTAACATGATGGTGCTTGACAATTGGGGACTTGTGTTTAAAAAAGATCGTTCGGATCAGGTATCCGAAATTCTAAGAGGACAAGAAGCCATCGATTACATTGAAGGCAGGCTTTTGTCTGTCGTTGACGTTATCAGCAACAGCAATGGGCCAGGCAGACTCAACAAGGATGCTGTGCGTGCTTTGCTTGCTCGGTTGTATTTGAATGCTGCCGTGTATCGCGATCCTTACGGAACTCCCGACTTCAAGCAGGAGGACATGGATAAAGTAATAGCGTACACCAGCGATATTATTTCAGGATCTCGTACGTTGGCGCCTGAATACTTTGATTTGTTCAGCGATGATAACCATACTCATTCTGAACTCATTTTTGCGCTCGACCAGAGAGGTTTACTGGAAACCGAGCATAGCCGTTGGGCCTATTGGTCAATCTCTGGCGATCAGGTACCAAGACCGGAATTCCCAAGCACCAGGGGAACCGATGCTACAGCCGCTACAACTGATTTTATTCAAACTTGGGTTGATGCCTATGGCAGCGTAGATCCTGCAGAGGCAGATGCCCGCTTTTTTAAAGAGAACACCATCATACCCGATGAACTTAAAGATCTTACCGGGGTAACACCGTCCAATGATGCAGAGCACTATTACTGCGTAGATGCAACTGATTTTGAAATCGACAGAGGAATAATACGCGGCATTATCTGGGGGCCCAGAAAAGATGCCGGTGGAAATATTATGAAATGCGATGATGGAAAGGTTAGGATATATCCGGTTATCAATAGAAGAACCAGTGGTGCAAACCTCCGGTATGTAGACCATTCGCTTCAGGTTGATTTTACCGCTGAGGGTAGTTTACACAACACAGGTCACAGATTTTCAAAATATCAGTTCAGCCATACGGCCACCAACTGTTGTTCCTACAGCAGTGTTGATCTGGTCTTGATTAGGTTGGGAGAGATTTATTTGATGCGTGCTGAAGCGAAGCTTAGAAATGGAGACAATGCCGGAGCGTTGACGGATATAAATACCTTGCGAGCTTCGAGAAATGCTCGCCCCGCGCAAACTCCTCAAGCGTTGGCTTCTGTTGATCTCGATGTATTGTTTCGTGAATCGGGGTTTGAACTTTACTGGGAAGGTCTGAGACGAAATTATCAAATACGGTTTGGTAAATATGAAGAAAGCTGGACCGATAAGACCGATAGTGATGTTCACAAAAGATTGTTCCCAATTCCGCAGAAGGCAATTGACGGTGCCTCCAGTCAAAAAGGATTTTTAGTTCAAAATCAAGGATATTAATGTAGTCCCACTGTCCACGGTCGACAGTCCGCAGTCCAGGTAGCAATTACAGTGGACAGTCGACTGTGGATCGTGGACTTTTCTTAAACCACAACCATGAACAGTAAGCTACCTAAAATATTTCTCTTACTTCTGATAACACTTAGCACTCTTGTAAGCGAAGCGCAAACGGAAAAAAATCAATCCGCCAAACTTCAAGTCAATCCTCAAGCCCTCAACTTTATTGTAATGGGCGACTGGGGTCGCAATGGTGAAGACCACCAAAAGGAAGTAGCCGTTCAAATGGGAAAGACAGCTGCGAAAGGCAGCGTTGATTTTATCATTGCCACGGGCGATAATTTTTATCCGAAAGGTGTGATCAGCGAGTTCGATCCACATTGGAAATATTCTTACGAAGATATTTATACTGCCTTTTCGTTGCAGTGGGATTGGTATCCGGTGCTGGGCAACCACGACTATGGTGCTAATCCCGATGCGCAGGTAGCGTACTCTAAAATTAGTCGCAGGTGGCAAATGCCCGCGCGGTACTATTCCAAGAAATTCAATCTGGAGGGGGATACTACGAAACAAGTAGTCATTGCATTTATCGATACCACACCATTGATTAAAGGGTACTACTCCGGCAATGGTCACGCGGTACACGGGCAGGATTCTACTGCTCAGAAGCAATGGTTAGAGAAAGTGTTGGCCGATCCATCACCCAATGTGAAGTGGAAAATTGTTGTCGGGCATCATCCTATGTACACCGGTGGAGGAAGAACCGAGAGTCATGATACAAAATCCATTCGCAGAATTCTGGAACCACTTTTTGAGAAATACAGAGTGGATGCTTACCTGGCGGGTCATGAGCATAGTCTTCAGCATATTGCCGGTCCATCAAAGAATGTAAATCATTTCATTTCAGGAGCAGCTTCGGAGCGCACACCTGCGCGGATGTTGCCGAACAGCAAGTTCGCAGTTTCGGAATATGGTTTCATGTTGTTCTCGGTGCTGCGCGATAAGATGCTCGTTCAGGTAATCGATTACCAGGGACGGATTTTGTACACCACCACCGTGGTGAAGTAGTCGGTTGATGCTATCGTAGTAAATCGAATTTTAAATTCACAGAATCAGTACACATGTTCCGGTATCTAGTATTTTTCTTTAGCGTAGTCGGGATAACAGCAAACGGACAGGAGTACACTACTTCTTCCATCTTTGCGCATAACGATTATGTTCATCCGATTCCGTTTCTCACATCATACTATCAACAGGTAGGTTTTATAGAAGCCGATGTCTTTTTGCAGCAAGGTGAATTGATGGTGGCCCATACGCGCCAGGAAATTTCAAAAGGAAGAACATTGGATGAACTTTACCTGAGCCCGTTGGTCGATAAAATCAATATTCACAATGGTTTTGTTTACGCCAGGCATGAGAAGTCGCTAACCTTAATGATTGACTTGAAAACGGAGGGTGCTGCTACATTGAAAGTACTGGTGCAGAAGTTAAAGACGTATCCATCGTTACTGCGTTGCCCTACATTAACCGTGGTGGTTAGTGGGAATGTTCCGAATCCTGCAACGTGGAAAGATTACCCGACCTTCATTTTTTTCGATGGCCGTCCCGGCAGGCAATATACCGCTGAACAATGGGATCGAATCAGTTTTGTGAGCACGGCTTTTTCTGATCATGCATCATGGAATGGAAAGGGAATGTTGACCAAAGCGGAGCACGAGAAAATCACCAACCTCATTACCGGTGTACATGCCTCAGGAAAGAAGATTCGGTTTTGGGGTGCACCTGATTTCTCCAATGCCTGGCTAACCTTTATGAATTTAAAAGTGGATATTCTAGGTACCGATGATGTAACGGGCTTATCTAAATTTATCGCGAATAAACAAACCAATACCTATCAGCATCGGTCGCCTCATGTGGTGTATCAACCTCGATATGATTTTCAACGAAACGCTGCACCGAAAAATATTATCCTCATGATTGGCGATGGCATGGGCCTGGCACAGCTCTACAGCGGCTACACGTGCAACCGCGGTAAGCTTAGTATTTTTACTATGAATGATATCGGTTTTTCAGTTACAGAATCTACTGACAGTTACATAACCGACTCCGCAGCAGGCGCAACAGCCATGGCCACGGGCAGTAAAACAAAGAATCGTTTTGTTGGGGTAGATTCAACCGGACGAGTTGTGCCATCACTTACGGAAAAGCTGAAAGCACAACAGTATAAAGTGGCCATCATTTCGACTGGCGATATCACCGATGCAACACCGGCAGCATTTTACGCGCATCAGCCGGAAAGGAGTCTGAACGAAGCAATCGCGTCTGATTTTTTGGCTTCCCGGGTCGATGTGCTCATTGGCGGTGGAATGTATGCTTTCAAAAATCGAAAAGATGGAAAAGATCTGGTGGCAGAATTGAGTTCGCGTGGTTATACCGTGGCGGATCGTTTCACTTCGCTGGATACCATCCGCAGTAAAAAATTTGTCATGCTGGATGATCAGGCTGTGGTATCGAAGAAAAACGGTCGCGGTGATTTTCTTACCCAGTCGATTGTAAAAAGTATTACCACGTTTGGTTCAATACCTTTTTTCATCATGGCCGAAGGTGCTCAGATCGATCACGGTGGACATAGCAATGACATGGAGTATGTTGTTCGTGAAGTGCTGGATTTCGATCGGGCAGTAGGTGAGGTTATGAAATACGTTGATGAAAATCACGAGACCTTGCTGATTGTTACAGCCGATCATGAAACCGGTGGGTTAACCCTGCCGGGTGGTAGCACTTCCTCCGGATATGTTTATGGTAACTTTAGCACAAATGATCATACTGCCGTGCCGGTTCCAGTGTTCTCGTATGGACCGGGTGCAGAAAAATTCAGGGGAGTTTATCAGAATATAGAGTTGTTTACCAAAATATCCGCCTTGCTGGTGCCTGAAAAATAGTTTTTTTTGATGACTGTGGACATGCACCAATCATAGATAAAACTTTTTTAATTTTGGGGTACTATTTTCGCTACCCCACTTTTGTCCGATCTCGACAACGATAAACGCCTGAACGAAATTCTCGAAATGATCGGGAGGGTGGCGGCTCTTGATTTTTCGCGGATGCTTCCGGTTAGTAGTAAGAACGACATGATTGATGCCATCGCCCTGGGCTTGAATATGTTGAGTGAAGAATTGAATGCCAATGTGGTGGAACGATCGAAGCTCGATTCGATAAATACCAAGCTGGAGAAGTTTGCGTATACCACCGCCCATGATTTACGTTCACCACTCAACTCGATAACCGGACTGGTCACCTTGCTGGAACTTACGGTGAATCCTGAGAAAAATAGTGAGGTAGACAATTACATTTCAAAACTGAAGACCACCACCGAGCAGATGAAGAGTCTGGTTCAGGGAATTCTGGAGTATTCGAAGGTTAATGTGGGTTCGGTTCTGATGGAGGACATTGACCTGAATAACCTGGTGAAAACTGTTATCGATACGGATGAATTGAAGGAAAGAGCAGTAATTAAAATTTTCGATCCGCTTCCGTCTGTATGTTTTAACAAGTCAGCGATGGATCAGATTATCCGAAATCTCCTGAGTAACGCGATGAAGTATTCGGATAAGAAAGTTTGCGAAATAATAGTAAAAGGCGAGGAGGTTGATGGCCGTTATCAAATTGCAGTTACCGACAATGGGCCTGGTATTGCTCCCGAACACCAGGACAAGATTTTTGAATTGTTTAACAAGGTAGAATCTGAAGTGAAAGCCGATAGCCATGGTATAGGGTTGGCTACTGTGCGAAGTATTTTGAACGCTTTCGGAGAACGTATTTGGGTGAAATCAATCTTGGGCGAAGGAGCCACGTTTTATTTTACGATAAAGAAAAGGAGATAGTATGGAGCAACGCGAGAACGATAAAATCAAATTCACCTACACAGACGATGGAATTCTGTACACCGATTGTTTTCCAAATACAATAATGACGCTGGTGGATGGAAAGGAAAGTACACGCATTTCGGCCGAGATGGTAAACTTTACACCGCGGCCGCTGCTATGCGATCTCACCAATGTAGTGAGCATGACGCAGGATTGCCGTAAACACTTTGCCTCGGCCGATCATGCTGCAACATTTAGCAAATGCGCGTTGATTGTTACCAGCCCGATCAGTCGGGTGATTGGTAATTTTTTTCTTGGACTCAACAAACCGTTAAAACCGACACGGTTGTTTACAAACAAAGAAGAAGGCCTAAAATGGTTGCGTGAATAAATTAATGCAAGTCTTAAAGCTGTAACTCATTATGGAACGCGTTACTGAGAAAATAAAATTCACCCTTCGTCCGGATAGTATCATGCAGATTGAGTGTACTCCAAATACATTCATGTCGCTGGATGAGGGTAGGTTAAGTACGCAGGTGGTAGGTGAAATGACAGGCGGAAAGCCCTTGCCTTTGCTGTGCGATCTTACCAATGTGGTAAAAATGGATCAAGCTTGCAGAAAGCATTTTGCCGGGCCTGAGCATGCAGCCGTGTTTACCAACTGTGCGCTTATTGTGACGAGCCCAATCAGTAAGATTATCGGTAATTTTTTTCTGGGTGCAAACAAACCACTTCGCCCTACTCGACTCTTTACAAGTGTTGAAGATGGTTTGAAGTGGTTGAAGAAATGAAGGGAGGTACGAGGTACGAATTACGTCCCGATAGTTATCGGGATACGATTTACCTGCCTACTGAAAGAAATTGGGGGACGTTGTGAGGCATCCAAGACATCATCAATACATGAAGAGAATAATATCAATCTTAATACTGACTTCTTTTTATCTGACTTCTTTTTCACAGAAAGCGGAAAGTAAAATATCGAAATTGATCGTTGCTTATACTGGAGACTCGACCCAATTGACCGAAAAGTATGAGATTGACTATATCCGGAAAAAAGTATTCTACATTACTCCTGTTATTAATTATTTACATATCAAAGGCGGAAGACTCAAAACTAAAATTCGTTTGAATAAAAAGGAATGGAAAGAAATTGCGAAGCTGGGGTTAATGATCGATTTTGAAAAGTTGCTTCCATACTCTCTATCAAATGAGCAGAGAAGTCTCTATTTCATTGAAAGAATATCAAATCATGACAAAAACTTGATATTGAGACTCAATAAAGAAAGCAGACCTGAAGAATTGAACAGACTATTGGATGCGATCAGGACGTTGAAATAACCTTTTCTTATAAAGAGCGATTTGCCATCTAATGCCAGTAGCCAATAACCAGCCTCTAATACAAATATCCCATCATCACTTCATCCACAAATCTGTTCTCGCTCTTCAGGTGTGTGTACTTTCTCAGAATACCTTCCTGCTGAAATCCTGCTTTCTCGTACAAGCGAATGGCTTTCTCATTTGAAGTCGCAGTGCTAAGTTCGATTCGAAGTAGTCCCCTGGACTTTCCAAGTTGAATGATCTCGTGCATCATCTTCAAGCCATAACCTTTTCCGCTTTGCGATGGATCGATGGCCAGTCCACCTAAATAAGCAATGTGTGCATTGCGATGTTTTAGGGGAATGAACTTGAACATACCAACGGATTGACCACCGTCTTCAAATACATAGATAAGGCCGAGCAGTTCGTGGAAGATGGGTTCAAACGAAGCCTGGTCCATTTTCTCGTACAGTAAAAACGGATTAACATCCGGGTGCATGTACAGGTTGTAAATGAAATCGAAGTCTTGTTGGCGGGCCGGTCGTGTCATGGTGCTTTTGGTTCAGTGTGGTCATGTAAAACTAATTGTACTAGCCACTCAATTATTATACATTGTAAATAATAAATGTAGAACAACCATGAAACAGCTTTCCGTCATTCTGATTTCGTTCATTTCTTTTTCTGCAGGCGCACAAACCGCATGGAAAATAGTGGAAGGAAAAATAACCTCGCCCTGGGCCGAGCGTGTTGATGCCACCAATCCGTTGCCGGAATATCCACGGCCGCAGCTTGTGCGCGAAAACTGGATGAACTTAAATGGCTTGTGGGAATACGCCATCAGACCAAAAGATGAAGCAACACCAACCGCCTTCGATGGAAAAATTCTTGTTCCGTTTGCTGTTGAGTCGGCCCTTTCGGGGGTGGGCAAGGTGGTTGGAAAGGAAAACAAGTTATGGTATAAGCGTGCAGTAATATTACCGGCTACCGTTAAAGGTAAGCGCATCATGTTAAATTTTGGTGCGGTGGATTGGCAGTGCGAGGTGTTTGTAAACGGTACAAAAGCAGGCGAGCATCAAGGTGGTTACGATCCGTTTTCAATCGACATCACATCTTACCTGGTAAAGAAAGGAGAACAACAAATCGTCATCAGTGTTTGGGATCCTTCTGATGATGGACCTCAGCCGCGCGGAAAGCAAGTAAACAAACCGAACAGTATTTGGTACACACCGGTAACGGGTATCTGGCAAACGGTTTGGCTGGAGGGTGTATCGGATACTTACCTGATTTCAACACGGCAAACTACAGACATTCAAACCCAGACCGTTACTGTAAAGCCCCTGATCGATAATCTTCAGCCGGGCGATGTAGTTAATGTTTCAGCCTGGACAGGCGCTATGAAAGTTGCCGAGGCAGAAACGGCCGGTGCCGAAGCAACATTGAAATTGCAAGATGTTCATGTGTGGTCTCCATCCGATCCTTTCTTGTATGATTTAAAAGTGACGATCATGCGAAAGGGAAAAGTAGTAGATGAAATTAAAAGCTATTTCGCGATGCGTAAAATTTCAATGGCTCCGGATAAGCACGGCATTCAGCGCATGTTGCTCAATGATAAATTTCTCTTTCAGTATGGTCCGCTCGATCAGGGTTGGTGGCCCGATGGTTTATACACGGCACCCACAGACGAAGCTTTGAAGTTCGATATCGAAAAAACCAAAGCGATGGGCTTTAACATGATTCGTAAACATGTAAAGGTAGAACCCGCCCGCTGGTATTACTACTGCGATAAACTCGGCATGCTGGTGTGGCAGGATATGCCCAGCGGAGACATGGGCAACCGGTGGGAGAGCCGACCCGCCATTATTGGAAATGCCACCGATAAAGATCGCTCACCTGAGTCAGAGAAAATTTTTAAAACCGAATGGAAAGCCATCATTGATGCTACCTACAATTTTCCTTCCATTGTGGTGTGGGTTCCGTTCAATGAAGCATGGGGCCAATTCAAAACGGAAGAGATCGTAAAATGGACGATGGAGTACGATCCATCACGACTGGTGAACACGGCCAGCGGTGGAAATTTTGTTCCGGTAGGTCATATTGTTGATTTGCATAATTATCCGGAACCTGTAATGCTCGATCCAGCGTTTTATGGCGCAAAGCAGATAATTGTGTTGGGTGAATTTGGCGGACTCGGATTACCGATGGAAGGCCACACCTGGCAGGAGAAAAACAATTGGGGGTATCAGAGCTTTCCGAATAAAGATGAACTGATGCAGAAGTATACTTCTTTTATGAGCCGGTTTGAGCCCCTTATCAAGAAAGGATTATCAGCCGCGGTATACACGCAAACAACCGATGTTGAAATAGAAGTAAACGGATTAATGACCTACGACCGGAAGGAAATTAAATTTCCGGTGGAAGCATTAAAGGAAATTCATCAAAAGCTTTACCAGGTTTCGATTGAGTAGGGTTCCAGGTTTCTGGTTCCATGTTCCAAGGTTTGTTCCTTACAACCTTGAACCTGGAATCTGGAACTTGAAACCTGATAACATGAACAATTGATCCCAAACTATTAATTTCGCACGGAAAATAGTTCAGTAAGATGACCGATACCATTCTCGAAAAGGCTACCCATAAACTTCAGCAGGAAGGTTTTCTGAAACTTCAGGTTGATAAAGATCTTGATCTTGTAAAAGAAATCAACCGGTTGAAGCACGAGAAAAATGCTGTGATACTGGCGCACTACTACCAGCGTCCGGAAATTCAGGATATTGCTGATTACGTTGGTGATAGTCTCGGACTTTCACAGCAGGCTGCCAAGACCGAGGCCGATCTTATTGTCTTTGCAGGAGTACATTTTATGGGCGAGACAGCCAAGATTCTCAATCCGAAAAAGAAAGTAGTGTTGCCCGATCTGAAAGCCGGCTGTTCATTGGCGGAATCGGCACAGCCGGATTTATTTAAGAAATTTTTAGAGCAGCATCCCAATCACATTGTGATTACCTACATCAACTGCTCGGCCGAAATCAAAGCGATGAGTGATATCATCTGCACCTCGGCCAATGCGGAGAAGATTGTTAATTCGATTCCGAAAGATCAACCCATCATTTTTGCACCCGATAAAAATCTGGGGCGTTACCTCATCAATAAAACCGGAAGAGACATGGTGTTGTGGGAAGGCGCCTGCATTGTGCATGAGGCATTTGCAATTGATAAGCTGCTCGAACTTCATAAGCAACATCCTAACGCAAAAATTGTAGCACATCCGGAATCGGAAACACATTTATTGAAAGTAGCACACTACATTGGCTCTACTACGGGCATGATCAACTTTGTGAAGAACGATCCGTCAACCGAATTTATCATCGCGACAGAAGCTGGTATTTTGCATTCGATGTCTAAAGAGGTTCCAACAAAAAGTCTGATTCCGGCTCCCAGCCACGAAGACAATACCTGCGCGTGCAGCGAGTGTGCCTTTATGCGCTTGAACACGATGGAGAAACTGTACTTGTGCTTGAAGTATGAGTTGCCAGAAATTCATGTGCCGGAAGAAATTCAACGCAAGGCACTCATTCCGATTCAACGCATGCTCGAAATTTCAAAAAACTAATCATGCCGCAAACGGATGTACTCATCATCGGCTCGGGCATTGCCGGATTGTCGTTTGCCATCAAAATGGCAAAGCGTTTTCCGGATCAGTCCATTACCGTAATCACCAAGGCCGATGACAGTGAATCGAACACGAAGTATGCGCAAGGCGGAATTGCTGTAGTACTGGATGAACTCACCGATTCTTTTCAAAAGCATATTGATGACACGTTGCGCGCAGGCGATGGTCTGTGTAATCGCGAAGTAGTGGAACTGGTTGTGCGGGAAGGCCCTGAACGCCTGGAAGAAATTATCGAATGGGGTGTTGAATTCGATCAGGATGCTTCCGGAAATCTGGCGTTAGGCAAAGAAGGTGGGCACACCGCCAAGCGCATTATACATTACAAAGATGTTACCGGTTTGCAGATCGAGAAGAGCCTGCTGCACCAGGTTAATTCACTGCAGAATATCACCTTGTTGCCGCATCATTTTTCAATTGACTTAATTACGGAACACCATTTCAAAGAGAAGATATCGCAACCTAAGCCAGGCATTTCGTGCTATGGCGCGTATGTGATGGACCAGCACACGGCAAAGATTGAGAAGTATGTTTCGAAAGTAACGTTGTTGGCAACAGGTGGATCGGGGCAAGTTTACAGGACCACCACCAATCCGCTGATTGCCACCGGTGATGGTGTGGCGATGGCTTATCGCGCGATGGCGAAAGTGAAAGACATGGAGTTTGTTCAGTTTCATCCCACCGCTTTTTATGCACAGGATGACAACCCTTCTTTTCTGATTACGGAGGCAATTCGCGGACATGGCGCTTACTTACGAACTAAAGACGGTGAGCGTTTCATGTTCAAGTATGATGATCGTGGCGAGCTGGCCTCACGCGATATTGTGGCGCAAGCCATCGATAATGAGTTGATCACCCGGGGCGATGAATGTGTTTACCTCGACTGCACACATTTTCCGAAAGAAGATTTTGTTTCACACTTCCCGAATATTTACGAGAAATGTTTAAGTAAAGGTATTGACATCACTACGCAGATGATTCCGGTGGTGCCGGCAGCACATTATCAATGCGGTGGTATTGACGTGGATACCTATGGACGCACTTCAATTCAAAATCTTTATGCATGTGGCGAATGTGCCTGCACCGGACTTCATGGAGCGAATCGGTTAGCGTCCAATTCGTTGCTCGAGGCTATCGTATTTGCACATCGCTGCTTTGTGGATGTTGAGTTTAAATTAAACGCCATTGCCATTCCGCAAAACATTCCCGATTGGAATGCCGAAGGTACTACAGTGCCGCGCGAACAAATTCTGATTACGCACACCCGTAAAGAATTGCGCGATTTGATGAGCGACTATGTGGCCATCGTGCGCTCGCACGAACGCCTGAAGCGCGCCTTGAAACGAACGGACATTCTCTACCACGAGACCGAGCGACTTTATAATGAGGCAGTTTTATCACCTCAACTATGTGAACTTCGTAATCTGATCACGATTGCTTTTTTAATTATACGGCAATCGCTCGAACGAACTGAAAATCGCGGAACATTTTTTAATATTGATCTTTCGAAGCCATAAGCACAAACACGTTGCGCTTGAAATACCCTCTGCTTCAACTAGTTTTTTTTGATTAATTACTGAACATGCTGAGTATTTTTAGAGCAATCACTGTACTTTCTCTTCTTATTATTTCAAACGTGCACACCTTGTCTGCTCAATCACAAGATTGGCGGAGTGATGCTGATGCGTATTTAAAAATACTATTATCCGATGGCTTTGAGGATTACGACCTTCGCGACAATCTTGTCAATACACTAACGAATGAATTTAACAAGACGGGGCTTACCAACGAGTTAGCGGTTTTACTGGCCATACTGACCGAAGAATCATCAGCTTCAGAACACTACACAGAGATTGCAGCAAAATTATACGCACGCGAACCGTTACGTCATGCGCTTCTGATGCTAGCCATGAATAGTAAGCGAAAAGTGCCTCAACCGGAAATTGCAAAGGAAGCCATTGAGCGGTTAAGAGGAGTGCAAGGCTCATCGCGGGCGATGGTATATGCGCTGCTTGATTATGGAAGAATGTTGAAGGATGCAAAGAACTTCACAGAATCGCTTCAGATTTATCTGCAGGCAGTAGAAATTGCGAATGAATTTCATAGGCGCGATCCGTTGTACGGTCAGGCACTTGATGAGTTGGCGAGTTATTACACCACTATTGGCGACCTGCAAAAATCAGTGGAATTGAATGAACAAGTCGAACACCATGCTCTTCAGGAGTTGGGTGTTAACATCCCGTATCAAACTATTTCGGCTCATCGTAATTTCTCGTGGACATCACCAACCCTTTATGAAGGAAAGTCCACGCCCCTGGCCGATCAATACAGAATTGCTTTCATCCTACAAAACTCCATGAAAGGTCCTTATGTTGAAATGTTGGGCGAATTGCTAATGGAGGACTTTAATAATTCAGATACTCAAGATAGAGCGAATGCTGAGTATTCTCAATTTCTTCTGTATAACGGGTTGTCAGCGCTTACGATGTCCAGGTATGAGGAGGCTATTAAGTTGTATGGTGAGGCAAGAAAGAACTTTCAAAAAGCAGGCGCTAGAAGTGCTGAAAGTTTTTTAGGACTTACCACATCGCTGAATGGTATGGGTTGTGCCAACTACATGCGGGGCGAGTACATGCTGGCCTATCAGCATTTTAAAGAATGCTATGAAGTCTATCGCACAGTGGGTATGCTCAACGGACAGGATTTTGTATACCATAACATGCTGCTTGCATTGTCTAAGGGTAACACAAATCTGGAAGAATTAGAAAATCTCCTGGCATCCTTTCAGTTTGGTACAACCATTACGCAAGACTTCAACGACCGCATGGTCCGCTATGGCGATTTGATGATGGAGGTTGGCAATTACACCGGAGCACTTACTTTTTACACCAAGGCTTTTGATAACTACTGGTTAACCGCGCAATTGGAATACTACGATAAAAAGAAAGGGTCGTCTGAAGGCGATGATGCCATTGACGAGAACATAATTCCTCTTGAAAATATACTCTTGAAAATCGGTCCGTTAACGAACGTCTATGAAGTACATTCCTATAAACCGACCGGCATGACCTATCGCTTGCTGTTGAAGAAGATAGCCAATGCATCAGTGGCGTGTAAGGAATATTCCAAAGGTGGCGAGTATATAGTGTCGTATATCAATGAGTTCTACACGGAACTTGACCGAAAACAAAGTATGGGACAGCGCGGAACTAACCTGTATGAAATCTACCGACTGAAGCAAGAGCTGTTTCCGGCATACGATCTCTTTCAAAATATTCTTTACTATGATAGTACTTTGCGAATTCCTGAGAACGTGATGCGGGCCTTCAAGCATCTACTGGATTCAAAAGCCAACCTGCAATATGAATACCAGCACATGCGGTCCGTCATTGAGTCTAGTAGCGATGCAGTACTTAAAAATACTTACAAACAATACATGGAGTTACGTGATAAGATGGTTCGTGGTAAACTTGGTGGTGAACTTTCAGAAGTCGAGCAACAACAACTTACCATAGCGCTGGATACACTGCAGGCACAGCTTTCCAACCGGGTTTCAGGGTTGGATTCGCTCAGTAAAAGTTTTGTATCCTGGGATCAAGTGCAACATGCTTTGAAGAAAAACGAAGCAGCTGTCGAGATCAGAAGAATTCCTTTGTACGATAAGGGAAGTTTATCGGATCGTGTAATGTATGCCGCTTTTATTATTACCCGTGATTCGAAGTTTCCGGAGATTATTTATTTGGGCGGAGGCGAACTTGAAAAGCGCTACCTGAAGAATTATCGCAACAGCATCGCGTTTAAAGTTAACGACACGATAAGCTATGCTTACTTCTGGAAACCCATTCAGGATAAATTGGGCAAACAAGCGAAAGTATTTGTGGCTCCGGATGGAATCTACAATCAGATCAACCTCAATACCTTGTTTGATCCGAAGACAAAAGCTTATCTCGGTGAACGGTTGCGCGTGATTACAACAATTTCGACAAAAGATCTTTTGCGTGAAAAGAGACAGGCTTCGAAAATTCAACGGGTAAATTTAATGGGTCGGCCAGCCTATCAGTTGAAAGCAAAGGGAAAAGTTTCGTTTCCGCCAACCGGAGAACCGGTTGAGCGAACACTTACCCGCGAGCAGATTGCCTCGGGCACCATTAATGATTTACCAGGAACAGAAAAGGAAGTTGCCACCATTCGAAAAGTAATGGAAGATCAGCATATAAGAGTTGCATACTTTGTTGGTGAAAATGCCTCTGAAGATAATTTTAAGAAGAACCCGGGTTCGATCATTCACATTGCCACGCACGGGTTTTGGTTTCAGAATTCTACGCAACATGGTGAGGGCGATGCAATGTTTCATTCAGGCCTGTTGTTTTCGGGTGTGAAGAACGTTAGTAATAGCGAAGATATTGGTTCGGCAGAGGATGGTATTCTCACTGCGTATGAAGTGCAAGGCATGAGTTTGGATGATACGCAATTGGTAGTACTTTCGGCATGTGAAACGGCACTGGGTCAGATTGAATCCGGAGAAGGTGTTTATGGATTACAACGGGCCTTTAAGATTGCCGGTGTAGATAAGCTGATTTTAAGTTTATGGAAAGTGGATGACGTGGCGACACAAGAACTGTTTCAGATGTTCTACACAAACTGGATTGGTAAAAACATGCCGCTGGAAGAATCCTTTTACGGGGCCCAGGCTGCGATAAAAAGGAAGTATCCAGATCCTTATTATTGGGGTGGTTTTATTCTAGTTAACTAGTGTTCAAAGATTTGCTCAACTTGATGAGAGTAAAAAAGCCTGCGTTTTGCAGGCTTTTTTGTCGGGGTGAGATGATTCGAACATCCGACCCCCACGTCCCTAACGTGGTGCGCTAACCGGGCTGCGCTACACCCCGAACTTTAATTTTTCAGAAAGTATTCTGAAAAATTTCTGCGAATGTAATCTTTATTCTTC
>Ga0315910_10000307_pt1 | contig 52335 bp, 33 predicted proteins | sample EdamamesoilMG_FD_204470 | JGI IMG/M metagenome (GOLD analysis project Ga0315910, IMG submission 204470) | Garden soil microbial communities collected in Santa Monica, California, United States - Edamame soil | ecosystem: Environmental > Terrestrial > Soil > Garden | place: USA: California... | reverse complement strand
GGTCAAGAAACGAATTCTGGAAATGTACCTGAACGTAGCCGAGATGGGCCAGGGTGTTTTTGGCATTGAAGCAGCCGCCCAATATTACTACAAGAAGCCGGCAAAAAAATTAACACGCACAGAAGCTTCGCGCATTGCGGCTTGTCTGCCGAGTCCGAAGAAGATAAACGTTAACCCCGCATCAGTGTATGTGGTGAAGCGATCAACCTGGATTATTCAACAGATGAACTACCTGAAGAAAGATTCTGCTATCCAGGTACTCCTTAAATAACATCCTGATTACTTAATCTTCTTAATCAATACCACCCATTCAGGGCCACTATAGATTTTATACTGCTCTGAAAAATTTCCCTGATTTACAGCGAGCGAAAAATTCAACAAGCTGTTAAGGTAGCACACTACTTTTCCTTCTGGCACATCGGCAAATGTATTTCCAAAAACTATTTCGCTGTCGTAAACTTTGTTCTGATCGCGATAGACCTGCACGAGCACACGATCGCCAGCCTTCACGCCAAGTTTCTTAAAGGTACTGTGATCAATATTGGTCCACACGTTTCCATACTGAATATCCAACACCGGAATGCTACCCCGAATCACATCGTTATTATAAACTGCTTTTTGATACGGTATGCGCACAACCTCGGTGGTAAGCTTCGGTCCTACTTCTTCAAACGAAATTGCTTTTGCTGCAAGGCGTGCGCCTGTATACGCATAGACATCACGCCCATGAAAGGTGTACGATTGTTCAGAACCTTTCAACCGGTTTTTGGCTTCATCGATTTGCCGTACTTCATCAATGCCCAGAGTCTCGGCAACCAGCGTTAAAGTGCCGTTGTCGGGTGTAACGATAAAGTGCCCCGACTTTGTTTTCAACACCACCGACTTTCGTTCGGAACCCACACCCGGATCAATGATCGAAACAAAAACAGTTCCGGCCGGCCAGTACGGTGCCGATTGATTTAATCGATACGCTGCTTCCCAAATGTTGTAGGCAGGAATTTCATGCGTGATATCAAACATTCTCAACTCCGATGACACGCCAAACGCCACGCCTTTCATGGCCGCAACCGCCCCATCCTTTAACCCAAAATCAGATTGAAAGACAAGGGCATGATGCTGGCCATTCAAGGTAAACATCAGCAGGATAAACACACCCGTCAGTATACTTTGTTTCATACAGTCACCTATTGATCTACTCAAATTACAAAAGTTTCCGATTCCGAATAACACAAAAAAAAAGGCTGACCTTTCGGCCAACCCTTTCTGACGCTAAAAATTATGTGCGTTAGTTCTTAATGATCGATAATGTTTCCATCGGAGCATAGCGTCTCCAGATTTGCAATGTATAGGAGCCGGCAGGAATATCCGAGAAATCAAGTGCCAGCGGTGTACCCAGTGGCGTGGATACATTGATGAATCGCTTCAGGATATAACCGTTTGCTTTGTTGATAACCGTAATATTATTGAAGAATACATCGGCACTGGAAATCGAAACATAAAGTGTGTTTCCGGTTAGTGGAACAGGATACATCGTGTACGGAACAGAAACTGCATTGCTCGATACTACGGCAAATGCTTTCTTAAATGATCCTGCACTGTTCTTCGCTTCCACCTCGGCCGTATAACTTGCTTTGCTGGAGAAATTAAGAGGCGATGCAACTTTCAGCACATTATTCTCAATGTAAAAGAATGCGTTGTCTGATGAACCGGCCACCAATGTCAATACCGGTTGTGTTCCGTTTGCCGACAATGTACCAACTGTAGTACCCGCTACGTTCGAAGAAGGAATGGCTGTATTGCTAAGCGCTATCGTAGTAGGCTTTACATCACTGGTGGTGATTGTGAAGGTAGCCCGTGCCGTTCCCAGCGCATTGGTTGCTTCCACTTCAACCGCATACGAAGCCTTGTTATAGAAATTCAACGGTGTGCTTACTTTCAACACGTTGCTCTCCACCGTAAAGTTGGCGTTATCCATTGAACCCGAAACCAGTTGGAACGCAAGGGGCTGGCTACCCGCAGCCGAAAGATTTCCCACCGTAGTACCTGCGGTGTTGTTTCCGGGAATGGCCGTGTTACTAAGAACAATTGCCGATGGCGCAACATCGCTTGAAACTATGGTGAATGTTTTGCGAACAAGACCTGTGTAGTTCTTCGCCTCCACTTCAACGGAGTACGATGCACGGCTAGCAAAATCAAGATGCGCAGCGACTTTCAACGAATTACTTTCGATGGTAAAGCTGGCGTTATCCAATGAACCGGACACCAGTTGAACCGTTACCGGTTGTGTACCGTTTGCCGTTAACGCTCCTACTACAGTTCCGTTCGCATTGTCGGCAGGAATAGCCGCATTGCTAAGCGCGATTGTTGAAGGTACTACATCGCTGGACGTAATGGCGAACGTTCTGTTGTATGAACCTGCACTGTTTTGCGCTGTTACCTGAACCGTGTAAGTAGCCTTGCTGATAAAATTAAGCGGGCTTAAAACTTTCAGTGAATTACTTTCGATGATAAAGTTTGCATTGTCGTACGAACCTGTAGCAAGACTGAGTGTTGGTGCAGTACCATTAGCCGTAAGCGTGCCAACTACAGCGCCTGGCGCGCTGGCTCCCGGTATTGTAGTATTGCTCAAGGTAATGGCTGTAGGTGCAACCACCACCGGAGCTGTACCTTGCTTGGGATGCGCTTTCATCCAACCATACCAGTCAACATCAGGATCGCTCGTGGTCCAGTTGTAGTAAGTAGTACCATTCTGGGTACCCGTAAGCTTAGTTGTTGTTCTTCCGTTACCGTTGTACACTTTCTCCCACGCACTGTGGCCAAGACCGGAATATGCTGTGATGCGCGAACGTGTGTTGTCTATTTTATAAAGGGCGTTGTGAAATGAAGTCACCGAATAGATCGCGTTAGGATCATTATCGGCTGTGCCCTGGTGAATCCAAACAAATTGGTTGTTATCCACAATCTGTTGCACTTTCGATACGGCTGCATTCAGGTTTGTCGACATGGGTGTGAAGGTGGCAAACGCCTTGTAGGCCGCTGAGTTACCAATGATAAAATCACGAATACCATAACCACCGGCTGAAAGGCCCGCCATGTGTTGTTGATTTACATCAATAGCATTTGCGTAGTATACATTAGCCCACTCTACAAACTTTTGAATGCCGTTGGTGGCACCATTCCAGTACCCGCTGGCGTCCTGCGGAATTAATATAATAAAGTCAGTGTCGTGTGTTTTAAGCCAGTTACCAATCTGGCGGTTCATCAACGTCTCTAACGATGAAGAACTCCCGGCACCGGTTTCACCCAAACCGTGAAGCCAATAAAGAATAGGATACTTCTTTGAACCATCGGCCACATAGTTTGGCGGAAGGTATTCAACATAACCTTTAATGTTGGCATTACGGGTGTTGATGGGCACCTTCGTTAATTTACCCAACTGCGCAAAGCCAGAACCAGCCATCAAACAAAGCCACAAGACAAGAAAGAAAAACTTCGATTTCATTTTTTAATGTTTACTCTTTACCAGGGGTGACAACTTCTGTGGCGTTCAAGGATCTTTTTTTCTTGACAATCCAGTTGAAGCTTATCCCAAATTATTCTTCGCTGAAGCATCTTGTCTTTCCTGTTGACTACCCCTCGATCTTATCGTCAGGTAAAGACAAAACAATTCCACTCCAGCAATTCTGGAAGTTTTTTTGAGCTCTTAATTCAGCGTACTAAACCCGAGCCATCAAAACCGTAAGAGGATTTTTAACACCGTTATGAATGACCTTCACAACACCCTCTACTCCTGCACACGCTGCCATTCAATTTTTCATTTCTAGAATAATGAAAACTGATGCCCGTTAAATTTTCCAGTTCGGTTGGTTTAAAACTTTACTTGGAATTTTTACTTTCTCCCGATTTTCTTATTTCATAAAATCCGGAGGTGTGAGTAAAGAAGAATTAAACTTTTGTTCTGCACGACAATTGAATGTGAAAGTGCGCATTCACCCGATGACTGACCGATATCATCGATTAGCATATCGAAGCAAAGTCTTGGCATTAGATTACGCCATTTGAAGTTTTTCCGAATGGAAATAAACATTACAAGCGCAAGACTGAACGCTGGCAACGGGGTTACCTGCACTTACTGAGATCAGCAAGCAGACGCAAGTAAAGGTAACCGATCACTCGACCGGTGGCGTAATCGTGTGCGCAGTCATCCTCAAAAGAATAAAGCAGTAATCGCAGATAAACAGTCGGAATTTTATGATAGTCTGCCTGCGATCACTCAAAATATTTAATGGTTTACCCAACCCGCGCGGACATCGTCAGGCAAATGAGTATCTTTGTCGCTTGATCTTTTTACACCACTATGATTGCAGCTAACAACGTCTCTCTTCAGTTCGGGAAACGCGTTCTTTTTGACGAAGTAAACATCAAATTCACAGGCGGAAACTGCTATGGCGTTATTGGCGCCAATGGAGCGGGTAAATCCACGTTCTTAAAAATACTTTCGGGTGATATCGACCCCACCCGCGGAAACATCAGCATTGAGCCCGGCAAACGAATGGCAGTGTTGCGGCAGAATCACTATGAGTTCGATGAAATACCCGTGCTCGACACGGTGTTGATGGGCCATAATCAGTTATGGAAGATCATGAAGGAGAAAGATGCCATCTACGAAAAGCCCGACTTTTCTGAAGCCGATGGTATTCGCGCTTCCGAACTGGAATCGGAATTTGCCGAAATGAATGGCTGGAATGCGCAGTCGGATGCCGCTGCGCTGCTTAGCGGGTTGGGTATAGTAGAAGCCGATCATTATAAATATGTAAAGGAGCTGAGCGGAAATCAGAAAGTACGGGTGCTCCTGGCGCAGGCAATCTTTGGAAACCCAGACATTCTCATTCTGGATGAACCTACCAACGACCTTGACATCCACACCGTAAGCTGGCTGGAAGATTTTCTGTTGGAATTCAAAAACACGGTAATTGTAGTATCGCACGATCGCCACTTTCTGGATACGGTTTGCACACACATTGTGGATATTGATTTCAGCGCCATACGCCTTTACACAGGTAACTACACTTTCTGGTATCAGTCCAGTCAGCTAGCACTTCAGCAGCGGTCATCGGCCAATAAAAAGGCGGAAGAAAAAAAGAAAGAGTTGCAGGAATTCATCGCGCGCTTCAGTGCCAATGCCTCGAAATCAAAACAGGCTACCAGCAGACGGAAGTTGCTGGAGAAAATTAATGTGGATGATATTCAACCTTCCAATCGCAAGTACCCGGCTATCATTTACCAGATGAAACGTCAGGCGGGCGATCAGATACTCCATGCTGAAAACCTCAGCTACGCTTCCGAAGGAACCGTACTTTTCAAAAATCTCGACTTCTATGTAAACAAAGGCGACAAGATTGCTTTTGTGAGCAAAGACAGTTTAGCACTTACATCCTTGTTTCAGGTACTGGCGGGAGAACTGAAACCTACCAGCGGTGAATTTAAATTCGGGCAAACCATTACTACGGCTTACCTGCCCAGCAACAACGAGAAGTATTTCCAATCTAACGACAACCTGATTGACTGGCTGCGTCAGTTTGCCGAAGAAGAAAACAAAGACGAAGTATACATTCGCGGATTCCTCGGTAAAATGCTTTTCTCAGGCGAAGAAGTATTCAAGAAGTGCAATGTGCTCTCCGGAGGCGAGAAGGTTCGCTGCATGGTATCGCGCATGATGCTTGCCGGTGCCAATGTGCTAATTCTGGATGAACCTACCAACCACCTTGATCTTGAATCGATCACAGCCTTTAACAATGCGCTGAAAGATTTTCCTGGAACGGTGTTGTTCACTTCACACGATCACGAATTCATGAACACCGTAGCCAACCGCATTATCGAGATTTCACCCAACGGCTTCATCGACAAACTGATGACGTACGATGAGTACATCGAAAGCGACAAAGTAGCGGAACAGAAGGAAGCGCTTTACGCGTAGATTCGGGTTTCGAGTTTCGGGTTACACAGTTTCGGGTTGCGGGTTTAGGATTTCCGTTGGAGTTCCTGCATGGGCTAGAATGTGAGGCCGGTAAAAAAAATCAAATCGATAGACTAAAAATTATCTTTGCTGCGTCTATAGTGGCGAGCTATTGACGCTTCAGTACAAACCACCCTATTTAATGTCTAAATCTAAAGTAACGATTGGCTACGTTTTTAAAACGATCATCTGGCCACGCAAAAATATCCTCCTCGTTGGATTACTCCTTATTATTATACGAAGTGCAGCCGGCCTGGTACCACCCTGGGCAACCAAGCCTTTCCTGGACGACATCCTGGTAAAGAATGACCTGACACTACTTCCCACGTTACTTATAGGAGTTTCCGTTGCCATTCTTATTCAGGCCGTAACATCTTTCCTGCTCACCAAAATCTTAAGTGTAGAAGCTCAACATTTAATTTCCGTTCTGCGATCGAAAGTACAGCGGCACTTGCTACGACTTCCAACACGATTCTTTGATAATCAAAAATCTGGGGCCCTGGTATCGCGGGTGATGACCGATGTGGAAGGTGTACGAAATCTTGTGGGCACAGGTCTGGTGCAATTGTTTGGTGGCGTGCTTACTTCAGTGATCTCCATTGGATTTCTGATTGCCATCAGTCCGTTGATGACGTTATTCATGCTGCTGCCCATGACTATCTTTGGTGTTATCACCTTGAAAGCGTTCTCACTCATCCGTCCTATTTTCCGCGAGCGTGGTAAACTTAATGCCGAAGTTACCGGCAGGTTAACGGAAACCTTAAACGGAGTTCGCGTGATCAAAGGATTTAATGCGGAAGAACAGGAAATAAAAATCTTCGAGAAAGGTGTGGATCAACTCTTTCAAAACGTAAAAAAGAGTTTAACCTCCACCAGTTTTGTAACCAGTTCGGGTACGTTCTTAGTCGGCATGGCCAGTGTGGGCATCATGGGGTTAAGTGGATACTTCAAGCTGAGTGCAGGTGATTTTCTTCAGTTCACCATGTTCATGGTCTTTATGATTGCGCCTATTGTTCAAATGAGTAACATCGGCAGCCAGCTAACCGAAGCCTTTGCCGGATTGGATCGAACAGAAGAATTGCTAAACATTCAACCCGAAGACGATGGTACTACACGCACCATCAAGATTGGTGAGATCAACGGCAACATCGAGTATCGTGATGTTACGTTTGAATATGAAGCGGGCAAGCCGGTGCTGAAAGGAATTAATTTCGTTGCCCCTTCAGGATCCGTTACAGCATTAGTGGGAACTTCCGGATCGGGCAAAACAACCATCGCTGGATTAGCCGCATCATACCTCAACCCTACCAGCGGAATGATAACCGTTGATGGACTTGATCTTTCCAAAATTTCATTGAGTAGCTATCGCAGTCAGTTGGGTGTTGTGTTGCAGGACGATTTTCTTTTTGAAGGAACGATTCGTGAAAACATTTTATTTCCGCGACCGGAGGCAACCGAGCATCAAGTACTTCAGGCTGTAAAAGCAGCCCACGTAGATGAATTTACAGATCGGTTTGAAAACGGATTAGATACCTTAATCGGAGAACGTGGTGTAAAACTTTCGGGTGGGCAACGTCAGCGCATTGCGATCGCACGTGCAATACTGGCCGATCCGCGGGTTTTGATTCTCGATGAAGCTACTTCCAACCTTGACACTGAATCGGAAGCCTTTATCCAGGAAAGTTTGAGAAGTCTGATGAAAGGACGAACTACGTTTGTCATTGCGCACCGCCTGAGTACAATTCGCCAGGCTAATCAGATATTGGTTGTAGAACAAGGCGAAATTGTTGAACGTGGTCAGCACGAAGAACTCATTGAGAAAAAAGGCAGGTACTTTGAACTGTACACGTACCAGGCGAGAATATAAACCTGTTCAATTACTAGTTTGGAAACTTATCGACCATGATTTCGCTTTCGCGCGGATAGATTTTCAGATACGATAATTTGTAGGTAATGGTCTTGCGGCCTTTCATGTAAGCATACTCCCCTTCAATAAGGTCATCGTGAACAACAATCATTGAAAATGGCAATGTGGTGGCATCCGGCTCAATGTGTTTGTACAACAGCCCGGCACCTTCCACAATACTGCTAAACTCTCCTACTATCGGGTACCGGTTAGCTTCGCGATAACTGAGCGACACTTCAATGAACTCGCGTTGAGAACCCGGCCGGTCTTTCACAATGGCAACGCGCGCGTAGTTATCCTTCCGTGCTACTATTGTTTTTGTTTCGTGGCCGGTAATGAAGTTGCGTCCGCTCTTAACAATTACACAGGATACCGAATAAATACCTTCAAGTTCGTTGAACGGACCAATTTCTTTACCAAAGTACCTGCGCATCATGTCTTCGAAACTCACCTCTTCGTACTGCATTTTCTTTCGCTTGTTTCGAAAAACGGTTTGCTGTGCCAGGCTCACTTCAGCCAGACAAAAAATCATTATCGCTAATACTCCAAAACGTTTCATAGGTCAACGATTTCGTATATTAATCAAAACACTAAAACCGGATATCCGCATACACGCCACCGGTACTGGTGCGGCACGAAAGCCGGCCACGCAATGCGCCCGGTTTGAACAGCGACTTACCCAGGAGCATGCGTACACATTCCTGAATACCTTCGGTAATCGATGGATGCGGATGAACACACTCAGCCAGTTCGTCAATACCTTTATCCATCGAGATCAGCAGGGCCACCGCCTGGATAGCACTGGATGCGTGATTACCAACAATTTTCAGTCCGAGAATTTTCATGTGCTCATCGTTGGTCACCAGCAGTTTGATAAAACCTTGTGTGTTTCGTTTTGCGATAGCCCGGGGAATGCAACTGTAATCGAGCGTTACTACTTTGTAATCAATTCCCTTTTCGCGGGCATGGGTTTCGTTAAGTCCGACTCCGGCCACCTCCGGGCTCAAAAACATAATGGTGCTGATGTTTTCGTACACCAGTTTACGATCTGGCTTTCCAAATATTTTCTCAACCGCATAGCGGCCTTCCAGTTCACCAACGTTTACCAACGAAATGTCGGCCGTGATGTCGCCAACCGCATAAATGTTGCTGATGTTGGTTTGTGTGTCGTTATCTTCAATACCGCGCTTGGAGATGCTGATGTTCACGTTATCATCCCACAGTTCTTCATAATTAGGGGTGCGGCCCACCGCCACCAACGCTTTGGCAACATTAAAAACGGCCTTCGACCCGTCATCATACTCCAACTCATACTCCACCCGTTCGTGCTTTACTTCCATGCGAATGAGCCGCGAGTTACGGTGAATCAATACGCCATTATTCTCCATGTTGCGTTCAATCACCTCCACAATGTCTGCGTCTTCGAAGGGAAGAATCCGATCGCCCTTATCAATCAAATGAACCTTTGTTTTTCCGAAGCCCGAAAAAATGGTGGCATACTCACAACCAATAACCCCGGCCCCCACAATGACCATACTCTCCGGGAAATCTTCCATACCCTCAATGCCCTCGCTGGTCATCACAAATTTTTCATCGATGGGGAGTTCGGACAGGTACCGCGGTCTGCTGCCCGTTGCCAGCACCACATAATCGGCCAATACCACCTCTTTTTTCCGGCCACCCAAATCAATCTCAATTTCATGTTGACTGAGTAATTTTGCCGACCCGCGTTTAAAACTCAACAGGTTGGCATGAGGTGAATCCTGCAGCAAATGAATGTGTTCTTCGAGCATGGTTCTTCGCTCGTCTACAGCCCGCTTTACTTCATCCTGAATTTCTTTGTAGTTGATGCTGGGAACCTGCAGGTTGAAGCGTCTCAAGTTTTTGCGAAAGGAGGCTGTTTCACGCGAAAGCTCCCACCAGGTTTTTGAGGATAATGCTCCATTGGTTACCCCCGCCCCCCCGATGTGATTCTTCTCAATAAGCAGGGTTTTTTTACGAAAGTCGAGGGCACGCATGGCGGCTGCATAGCCAGAGGGCCCTGCCCCGATTACCACTAAATCAAATTTTTCCATATTCAGACTAAAGCGACTATTTCACAGCCTAAGGTACAAAGTTTACGGTAGTTGACAGCAAACCTTTTCTGAACTCCATACAGTTGTTAAGTGTGAGTTTTCAGAAGATTAATTCTTAGATTATTGCTTAATTTGGGGTGAAAATCACCGCCTTGAAAGCTTCCGAAAGAAAGGTTAGCCAGCTACATGAAGATACTCTACTCACTTTTATATAGCGGCCATAGCGTTGTCGATAGCCATTCCGGGAAGCGGGGAATCCTACTTTCAAATGCCATTGGGTTGATCCTGTTCGGCTTGTCGATGAGCCTGTTTGTGTTGTACTACTATTGGTATGGGTGGAGTCTTGTAACCGGAGCGATCCCGATCATCGGCCTTCTCTCGCTGGCTGGCATCGGCTTCAACGGCCTTGGACTGATTAATACCGGTCGGTTCTGGACGTGCCTGCTAATACCCGTAATCGTTACTGCACTTTCACTGGCTTCAAAAAGGGCCTACTACCACAAACAGGAAGAACTCGATTACTTTACTTTTCGTTTTTTCATTCTTGGAAGCTGCGCCTTCCCATGGATTTTATTCTCGCTGAAAGAAAAAACAGCCATGCTTCTTTGTGCCATTACCAGTCTGGGCATTCTGCTTTCTTTCGATCCGCTGCACGAAGCTTTTGGTGTTGGTTATATTCAGGATAAACTCAAAGCGTACAACTACTACTTCAGTAACGTGGTAATCTTCATTACCTACTTGCTGTTGGTTGGAGCACTCGCCCTGCTAAAATGGATTTCTGAAAAAAATGAAACACGCAACCTGGAACTGATCGATGAACTTAATCAGGCCAACCAGGAACTGGTGGAAAAAAATTCTGAAATTGAAGCCCAGCGTGCAGAACTGCTGGCACAAAGTGATGCGCTTTACTACAACCAGGAAAAATTATTAAAAGCCAACCAACTGATTGATGATCAGAACAACCGTCTACTGAATCAAAACCAATCGCTTTCCTCTGAATTGGTTGAGCGCAATACGGAGCTTACCGAAACCAATACGGAGTTGATCAAACACAACAATGAGTTGCGGCAGTTCTCGTATACCGTATCGCACAATCTGCGTGGGCCAGTGGCCAGCCTGCTGGGATTATTTGACCTGATTGACCAGCATGAACTCAGCGAAAACAATCGCGAACTTTTTGCACACATCAAAACCTCTACGCAACGTCTGGATGTGATCATTACCGACCTGAGTAAAATCATCGACATCCGGCATGACATTTTTAAAATACGGCAGCGCATAAATCTCGATACCGAAATCAACGAAATTGTGCAGGTACTAAACCGTGATAAACTTCACGAAGTTACCATTACCAAAAACCTGGCTTGCACCATTGCCTATTCGGTAAAACCAATGGTGCATAGCATTCTGTACAACCTGATGAGTAACGCGGTGAAATACCGGTCGCCAGAACGCGAGCCCGTTATTGAAATCTCCTCGTACGAAGAAGATAGCTACTATGTTATTGAGGTTAAAGACAATGGACTGGGAATTGATGTGAACCGAAACCGCGAAAATTTATTTCGGTTATACAAGCGCTTTCACTTTCACACCGAAGGTAAAGGTATCGGGCTATACCTGGTTAAACTACAGGCAGAAGCACTGGGGGGCTATGTAGAGATTGAATCGGAAATTAATCGGTTTACCTGTTTCAGAATTTACCTGCGCAAACCGGTAAATGTCGAACGTCAAGTTCTCTATAAAGAACCCTTTGCCGAAATTTTTTACGATGCCCGCATAAACTCAACAGGGGTTATCTGGCATGGTCCGGTCAGCAGTGAACAATACCGGATGGTGTTTCAAAAGTGCCTTGATTTTGTAAAGGTCTATAATGCACCAAACTACATCTCCGACATTTCGCATCAGGGACCGATCGACAAGGCTGATCAACTCTGGATGTTTTCTGAAATTATGCCCGAGGCAGCACGCAATGGTCTTACGCGCATTGCTGCCGTAAGACCGGATGCCGCTGATCCTAAAATTCTGGAATACTTAAAGGGCATCAATGAATCATTGGTACGACTTGGCGTTTGGCAACGCTTTTTCTTAACCATGCAGGAAGCTGTTGACTGGATGGAAAATGAAAATGAGAAGGCTAATCTAAAAATAAGTGTACGGGCATGATTGAAAGACTAATCGATCTTGATAAGGAGCTACTGCTTTTCTTCAATGGATTTCATACACCCTGGCTTGATCCTGTTATGCTTTTCATCACGCATACATTTACCTGGCTGCCGCTCTATCTTTTTCTATTATACCTCGTTATCCATGATTATAAGAAAGAATGCTGGACGGTATTAGTAGGCATAACACTCGCCATCGTACTGTCCGATCAAATTACATCCGGAATTATGAAACCTTACTTCGAGCGACTGCGCCCTTCACGCGAACCAAGTCTTGCCGGGTTGGTACACCTGGTCGATAATTACAAAGGTGGCGTGTACGGTTTCGCTTCCAGCCATGCAGCAAACACACTGGCTACAGCCACTTTCTTTTTTCTGGTGTATCGAAAGACAAGAAAATGGATAGCGTGGTTGTTCGTGTGGGCAGTAGTCATGACGTACACTCGTCTGTATCTTGGTGTACACTACCCGGGAGACATTCTGGTTGGCGGAATTATTGGTGTATTGGCCGGGCTTACCGGATTCAAATTTTACAAATGGATTGAAACGAAACGGAAGAAACGTTTATCCTCGAACGTTTAGCGTTCACCCAACAGTCGCTTTACATATTTTCCAATGATATCAAACTCCAGGTTAACGGTATCGCCTACCTTTAGTTGATGAAAATTGGTATGCTCAAAAGTATAGGGAATAATAGCCACGGTAAATCCTCCATCGCGCGAATTGAAGCATGTAAGCGAGACACCGTTTACGGAAACCGAACCTTTTTCTACCGTAACATTTCCAAGCTGCGCATCGAACTTGAAATCAAAAAGCCAGCTGCCGTTCATTTCCTGAATGGACGTCACCACGCCTGTTTGGTCAACATGACCTTGCACAATATGACCATCAAACCTACCGTTGTTTAACATGCAACGCTCCAGATTAACTTTACTACCTACCTCCCAGGTGCCAAGATTTGTCTTTTGTAACGTCTCCTGCACAGCTACCACGGAGAATGAATCTGAATCAACTTCTACTACAGTAAGGCAAACCCCGCTGTGCGAAACACTTTGATCGATTTTAAGTTCGTGACTGATATCACTCTTCACCGTAAACACACGATTACTCCCTTCATCCTTCACCTTCGTAACCACGGCTACGGTTTCAATTATACCTGTAAACATGTTGGAAAATTAGGTGATTTTATTTTAACAAACCCAACACTACTCTATAGATCAATTTTCCGGGCTTTACCTTGAGAATCGTAAACGATTATTTCTTTCACCCTGTTCGGTATCCTCAGCTTTCTGGTTGATTGCGATAAGTACCCTCCACCATACTGAAATTCAACCCGTTGTTTCTTTCCGTCATCATACAGTAACTCGGCCCAGGCATCCAATGTGGCTGGGGTAAATAGTGTGGATGTATCATCCACTTTCGTTTGAAATACTTTCAGTGTATTCCGATTACGGGAAGCAATTACAATATCATTTTTTGCTCCTGCGGTCCTCACCAATGCTTTTGCGTCACCCGGAACATAGAAACCACTTTTTTGCGTATCCATTACCTCAAACTTGTTGTTACCATCACCCAGCAAGACAAGGCCCGTAAGGGCATCGTATCTTCCTGCAAAAACTTCATTTCCAAAGTCATTTCCTACCAACACAACATCCAGGTTTCCATCCTTGTTTACATCATCGACAATCATGCCGTTTACCGGGGCAAACTGGGCAACCATGGGCAAGCGACTCATTTTAAATTTTCCATTGCCCTGATTCTCCAGGTAACTGGATTCCATATAATTCGCAGAAAGTATAACCGCATCTGCCAACTCTTCTTTGGTGAAAAGCTTATCGATTGTTGCGGCCCCATACTGCGCATACGATGAGAACTGTTGTCGGAACCGCGGGCTCTGGCTGTTAATCTCATCCCAGAAATGTATTGGATAAAGATCTTTCTCCCGATCGGTAAGCGTACGTTCAATATAGCATGCCAGAATAGCATCAACGCTTTGATTCTTATCAAAATCTTTAGCGAATACTTTTAGCGGATGATTGGCCGTAATTTGAAAAGCATTGTTCAAGCCAAGATTTCCTACAACGAAATCACTATCACCATCCCGGTCAAAATCTCCAGACACAATACTATTCCACCACCCGGTAAAGTTTTCCAATCCAGTGTCCTGCAGTTTCTTGAAAGTGCCCTTTACGTTGGTAAAAAAAGTGACTGGCATAAACTCGCCCACGATGATCAAATCACTTGCTCCATCGTTGTTGAAATCTGAAAAAATTGCGTCAGTCACCATGCCAATGGTAGCAACATCCGGGCACACCTCAGCCGTTACATCAGTAAAGGTACCGTTGTTATTACGGAGTATATAACTACGCGGTGCAAATGGATAACTCCCGGGTACTACGCGGCCACCAACAAACAAATCAAGATCACCATCATCATCAAAGTCGGCTGCGCGAACACATGAACCGCTGGATTCGATCTTTGGAAGAGCCAGTGAATCCAACACGTAATTTCCTTTTCCGGTATTACGATAAAACCTATCCTGGTAGTATTTTGATGGAGGCTGAAATTCCATACTTCCGCTTACTGCATACAAATCCAAATCACCATCGGCATCAGCATCAAAAAGCAATAGTCCTTCATCTTCATGCAACTTTGATTTAGTACCGGGTATTTCGCGTGCAGCATCGAACGTACCATCCTTCTGTTGAAGAAAGTACGTTATTGCATTTCCAGAAGCACCACCAATAACAAGGTCATCAAGGTTATCCTGGTTAATATCTCCTACGCTCATACCCGGCCCCGATTGCGAAAACTTATGAGGAAGTGTTCGTTGAATATTAAAATCAATACGATCTTCTTCCTGATGGTTGAAATCCAACTTAACGGATTGAGTTCTGTCCGCAAACAAACTTCCCTTCGATGGTGTTGGTGTGGGTACTGACAAGTCAGCTTCTGTATACCGTATTGTTACTACCTGATCTGCCTTGACATCAAGAAGCCGCTGAACCTTTCCATCCGGCCATTGAATAATCACGGAATCGGCAACAGTATAGGTACCCATGCCAAAATGCAGAATATTCTCCACTGAAGAAATGTAGCCACGCGCTAATTCCAGTTCAACAAATTGCTTCATCCCATTAGTATACACGGTAGCTTTCGTTCCAACTGCCATCCTATTCTGGCTGGTGCCCTGTAGCTTGATCCTTAAGAAATGCTCCTCAACAGGTTTGTCTTTAGCGTACAGTGTATTTTCATAAAAGTGAGCTTCTTCGTTTATATTATTGATGACATAATCAAGATCTCCATCATTATCAAAGTCAGCATAGGCAGCACCATTTGAAAATGATGGTTGCACTACACCCCAATCTTTAGAGGCATCGGTAAACGTAAGATCACCATTATTACGATAAACATAATTTGGTATCCTCACCACGGGCACAGAATCAAGTAACTGCATAAAACTTGCATACGCCTTAACATCTTCGCGGTAGGCTACAAAATCTCTGTCTGTAATGTCTTTGGGAAATCCGTTGGTTATGAAAAGGTCTTTAAATCCGTTGTTATCAAAATCAACAAATTGGGCCGACCAACTCCACTCTGTTTGAAATATCCCTGCCAATTGTCCTATTTCACTGAACCCAACACCATTTTCAATTCCGTTGTTCAACTGAAGCATATTTCGCATGTGTTGATATTCATAACCATACTGCTCGTTATGAATATAGGTAAGGTAGTTTTTGTTATTAATGGAGGTCTTCTTTCGTTCATTGCTCTCCGGCAGCATATCCATGGTTACAATGTCGGCCAATCCATCGTTATTAAAATCAGCCACGTCACTTCCCATGGAGTAGAGGCTTTGATGAAAAATACTTTGCGCGATCTGATTTGAAAATGTTCCGTTTCTATTATTGATGTAGAGGAGATCGTTTGTAATAAAATCGTTCGATACATAAATATCCGGCCATCCATCAAGGTTAATGTCTGAAATCGCCAATCCAAGTCCGAAGCCTTCATAAACAATACCAGCTTCCTTCGTCACATTGGTGAACGAACCATCGCCATTGTTTCGATACAATCTGTCGTTTGTCTGGGCAGTGCCATTTATGATTTTGGCTCTGTAATTTGAAGACAAGGTACCGGCCTGCTTATTGGTAAGCACATATAAATCCAAATCTCCATCAAGGTCGTAATCGAAGAAGGAAGCCATGTGACTGAATCCTACATCGGCAATACCATATTGAGAAGCAACCTCTTCAAATACCGGAACGTCATTTTCATTCAATCCCTTGTTTAAAAAAAGCATATTTGCGCGCTTAACTGAATCTTCGCTTTTGGTTGCGCACACGTACAAGTCTGACCATCCGTCATTATTAATATCCACCACAGTAACCCCAGAATTCCATCGGCCGTAAATATTTACATTTGCTTCCTCTGTTACATCTTTAAATTTTAACGCACCCGTATTGAGGTACAATCTGTTGGGCATAACGTTTCCTGTAAAAAAAATATCCTGAAGCCCATCATTGTTAAAATCAGCCACGGCAACTCCTCCACCGTTATAGATATAATCATAAATAAAAATATTCAGGCTGTCTGACTCAGGAATAGTATTTGAGAAATTCAATCCGGTCTCATCGGCTGTTCGAAGTACTAATAACGTATCAGGAGATTCCTTACACCCCAACATTCCCAGCCATGCTAAAACTACAATCAGTATCCGGCTTTGTTTTTGGATTGAATTTAACTGCATGAGATAACCAATTTTAATCAATTAATCATTTATACTTTTAAAGGCAAGCATAGAATCGTTGTTGCGCCCAATAAGCAACATCAACTTCCCTTGAGCGTTGGGAATCAATTTTGCATCCCGTACTTCACCCCGGATAAACAGACCTGATTGCGTTGGTGGCGCATATACAAACTTCCCTCTTCCATCACCCGTCAGCAGCACACCCCTGCTGGCATCCTGCCTGGCAACTTCGTGCTTCAACCCACTGAAATTACCAAGAAGTAAAATATCGAGATTGCTATCGCCATTCACATCGTCTGTTACAATTGAAAATACAGGAGAAACTTGCGCTTCTACGGGCAGTGGCATGAGTATAAATTCAGTATTGCTTTTATTAATAGCAACTGAACTTTGAAGTGTTGCTGCCCGATAATTTAAAGCAGCACTTCGCTGCTCTGGACTGAATAAATCAGCATACGACATACCTGCATACTCCGAATACTTAAGCGCTCTTTTTTTCAAAAAAGGCATTTGAGATGTGATGTCTTGTTTTGAGGCAAACGGAAAACCATGTACTTCAAGCGGAGGAAAGTATGTTATGATAAATTCACTTTTTCCATTCTGGTCAAAATCACTCACGTGCATTTCCATCGGGCGGCTTGCAGATGCTTTGAACCGCGAGTTCAGTCCCCAGTTGCCTAATACAAAATCCATGCGTCCGTCTTTATTCAAATCGGCTGCTGCAATGGATGTCCACCACCCCTCGGTGGCAGGAATCGTTTTGGGAGGTTCAAGTGATTTTCCATTGTTCTTGTAAATAGTAACAGGCATCCATTCGCCCACCACGACCAAATCCTTGAGTGAATCATTGTCAACATCAGTCCATACGGCTCCTGTAACCATTCCTGCATGAGCCAATGCCTCTGTCGTAATTGTCGTCCAACTACCTGCGTCATTCCGGATTAAAAAACTTCCCGGATCCAAACCATAATTTCCAGGTACCACACGTCTTCCTAAAAAAAGATCTTCATCACCATCGCGATCAAAGTCCTCTGCTAGTATGCACGAAAAATTTCCATTGATCTGTGTTAGGTTATTATTAACCTTTACCAAATTACCTTTGCCATCATTCTGATAATAGCGGAGTTGATATTGGTTCAATGATAACTCCGGCTCATTTCCTCCAGAGCCCACCAAGAGATCGAGATCACCATCCTTATCTGAATCAAAAAAAACTCCACAGGTACTTTCATATACTGAATCTACCAATACGGATTGCTGCTTTTTTTCTATGAACACACCAGTCTTAGATTGCAAAAAGAATTTATCATAATCGCCCAAAGCTCCGAGAAGGACAAAATCTTCAAGGCCATCATTATTGATATCGCCTGTTACTATCTTTGGTCCTTCCGTAGAAACTTTACGAGGAAGTAGTCGCTCGCGATCAAAATCGTTGAACTCGTTCTCTTGATGCGTTGTGTTACCCTTAAGAACTTTAGAAGTTATCTCCTGAAAAAAATGAGCGCGCTCCGGCTGCCTTGTATAGAATTGAGCATTTGCATTTTTATGAGACACCGTTAGAGTTGCATTGGCCTTAACATTGAGGATAGTCTGCTTTTTCAAATCGGGCCAGACAACAACTAATGAATCGGCATTCGACAATGAATCCAGACCGAAAAGAAGTTGTGGTTCAATAGAACTCTCAAAGCCTCTGGAAGTAAAATTCTGAAGTACCTGCATCCCAAGTGAAGAGTATAACAAAACTTTTGCACCAATACCGAAAGGGTTACCTTTACTTCCCGCTAACTTTACTTTAAGGTAATTTTTTTTGCTGTTATTCCGGTAAAGGAAAGCTGGCATGTTGAGATTGTTCACCACCAGATCAAGATCACCGTCATTATCCAGGTCACCGTATGCGGCACCATTACTGAAGGAAGGTTCTCCCAAGCCCAATGAATCAGCAACACTGATAAAGGATTTATTACCTTTGTTTAAGAAAGCATAGTTTGGAATTTTACTGGAAGGAATCAGTGCCAGCAGGTCTTCAAAATCAAACTTTCCTTTTTCCAAAACGATCTTCTTGATGTTTTCACGGTCCGCCACAAAATCAGTAAAATCCATATTGGTTATATCACGATAAATGCCGTTGGCTACCAGGATATCCTTTCGTCCGTCATTATCCATGTCAAATAAAAGACTTCCCCAACTCCAATCCGTGGCTTCAACATTCAGTAAACTTGCCAACTCCTGAAAATTACCATCACCATAATTCCACTGTATACAATTCTGCATGTGTTGGTAATGATAACTTGATCGAACCTTAAGCTCTTTGATGTTGGTTTCATCAAATCTGGTCATGGTCTTTAGTCGCACATTATCACCTGGCAACATTTCGGTTGTAAAAATTTCAGGATTACCATCATTGTCCAGATCAGCCACATCCGAACCCATACTAGAAGCGGAAATCACACCCGTACGACTAATGATATCTTCAACAAACGACCCATCTCCTTTGTTGATATACAAATAATCGCGTTCCCAAAAGTCATTGCTCACGTACATATCCGGCAGCATATCATTATTAAGATCACTCACTGAAATTCCTAATCCAAAACCAATCTCGCTTCCGAAAATTCCGGCTTCTTCGCTAACATCGGTAAACCGGCCATTGTCATTTCTAAATAATTTATCTCCACCTGCCTCATCGCGTCCATCGCGTGTAACATAAAACTGATCAACACGATCAATTGTCTTAAAGCTATTGTTCAGCAGATAACAATCAAGATCTCCGTCACGATCAAAATCAAAAAAGGAAGCGTGTGTCGAATATCCTTTATCATCCAGTCTGTACTCCTGCGCGCGTTCCGAAAATGTTAGATCGCCATTGTTTATGAATAGTTCATTTTCGCGATTGCCACCCTTTACATCGCCAGAGTTACAAACATAGATATCGAGCCAACCGTCTGCGTTTACATCAGCCATTGACACACCGGTACTCCAGCTTTTTGAGCTTTTTACGTTAGCTGCTTCTGTAATGTCTTCGAATTTCCAATTTCCAAGATTTAAAAAAAGTTTATTACCACTTGTGTTTGCTGTAAAGTAAATATCGGGCAATCCGTCATTGTTTATATCCCCAATGGATACTCCTCCACCATTATAAAAATTTCGATAGGTGTAAATATTGTAGTCCTTAGTGTCGGTTACTTCATTGGTGAAAATCAACCCGGTCTCTTCTGGCTTTAAACTGGTGAAGAGCTTTTCAGATGCACTGCTAATCTGATCTGAGTTACCGCAGGCTCCAAGCACCAGGCAACTCGTTATTACGAAAAGCCGATTTACATGTGTTAATCTATTCACTACCTGTTTACATTTAAAAGGATTTCAAATAGGATAAAACTAAACCCAAAGTAATTGAATTCAATTCAATAGCAAATGAAAAGTACTAAGATCATCGAAGCATTAATCAATAGTTTGAAGGAATTGAAAATTCAAATTTTAGATAAAAACAAGAGAGGCTGTCTTTAAAAGACAGCCTCTCTTTAAAAATTAATAAAGCATTAAATCTAGTAACCTTCGTTCTGCTTAAGAGAAGGTGTGCTTCCGGTAAGGCTTAACTGAATCTGTTGTGTAGGTAGCGGAAAACTCATGTGACGTTCCCCGAACACTGCAGCACCTGTCAGATAAGTTCTTCTGGTCTTCTCTACGGCAATGTAATCATCGATGGTTTGCTTCGCATAGAGGTATCCCCAGCGCTTAAGATCAAAGAAACGATGACCTTCCAGCGCAAGCTCCAGTCTGCGCTCCAGACGAACTGCAGCACGAGCAATATCCTTTGTTGCAAATGTTCCATCCGGGTAAGGTTGCACTTCGTAATCTGCCCAGGTAACACCTGCATCATCAATATCATCAATCACCGATGCGCTTCCAACAGCCTCCGGACCTTGAGAACAATTTGCGGCACGTGTGCGGATATCATTTACCAGATCTTCCGCTCTGTCTAAATCACCAATTTCAACTTCACATTCTGCCAGCATCAACATCACATCAGCTAGTCTGATCAATTGAACATTGATGGTATTATTGGCAGCGCCATTCCATCCACCTGCTGGTACAGGGTCTGTTTTATACGGCATATACTTCTTGTTATTGTACTGACCACCGTAGCTTGGTGAACGTACCCATGAAGTAGCATGAATACCCCAATCGTAGAAAGGAACGCCATTTCTACCAATAACAAAGTCAATGCGGGGATCTACCCGGTCGGTAGCGCCCGGATTAGCATTCGAAGTATTGTCATTCAGTGGAACACCGCCAGCAGTAACTCGATAGGCATTGGCCAGGTTCTGTGATGGTTGATGAAATCCGCAGCATCCTGTTGCGGCACCACCACCGTGAGGATATGCTAACTGGTTAAGCCAATTAGCATTTCTTGCCTGATTACCATCGTTACCACTTGACTGTATTGCAAAAATACTCTCTGTATTATTCTCAGTTTCAGTTGAGAATAGGTCATGATAGCAATCTACCAACGCATAATTTGGTAAAACCAGATCAAACTGTGCTTTGGCTAATGCCAGTTTGGCTGGATCAAGCGCTGAACTTTCATTGCCAGGTTGTGCCTGAAACATATAGACTTTACCCAATAAAGCACGGGCCGCAAACTTGTTTGCCCGTCCAATTTGAGCCTGTGTGTTTGGAAGCAATGCAATTGCTTCCAAAAGATCAGCTTCACATTCAGCAAGGACATCTACGCCTTCATTTGTTTTCTTCAGGTCAGTATCACCTTCGCGATAATAGGGTACGTGCGTGAATACTTTATAAAGTTCAAAATGGAAATAAGCTCGCAGAAACTTGGCCTCGCCTTCAATACTGGTTTTCCGCGCTACATCCTCCGGAACAAGCGGGTTAAAGTCGGGTGCAGCGGCCAACAAATTTAATGTCGAATTAGCACGAGATATCCCCTCATAATGGGGTACATACTTGTTATCCAGTACGATCATACTCGGTGTCCATTGGTATTGCTCCGTTTGCGCAAACCCTCCTGGATCATCTGTTGCTTCAGAACCTTTGTAAGCATCGTCAGATGTTATACTTCCAAAAACCCAGTTTATTGGGTTAGCGGCCCATACGTTAGCATTATCAATACTATAGCCATCGAGCATCGAGTAAGCTGCAATTAATTGAGCTTCCGTTCCAGCCTTATTGGACAACGCGCCCTGGTCAAGAACGCCTAGAGGTTCCTGAACCAGAAACGAATCGCTACAAGCCCACGAGATAGCCAAGCAAATGACAAGATTTGCTGCGCTAAACTTCAGTTTGGTTACACTTTTCATATTCTTCGCAATGTTTTTGGTTAAAAGGAAATGTTCAGGCCCAAAACTACTGACTTGCTGGCCGGATAGTTACCAAAGTCATATCCTGCCCAGCCATCGTTATTACCTTGATTATTGGCAATGTTTACACTGGAAAGTGCAGGGTCAATGCCTGAATACTTGGTAATCGTAAACAGGTTAGAGCCCTGTACATACACTCTGGCCTTTTGCAATCCAATTTTATTGGCAACTGGAATCGTGTAACCAAGGGTCATTACTGCAGCCCTCAGGTACGACCCTTTCTCTACATAAAAGTCGCTCGACAGATTACTATAGGTATCATCAACATCTACTTCTGGTAAACTTCCACCAGGGTTTTCAGATGACCATGAATCGGTCAGCACCCGCTCATCAACATTAGAGGCAAACTGACCAAAGACGGTGAAAAGTTTATTGTAGTTGAATATCTCCTGACCAAACGATCCAAACATATACATGGTAAAGTCAAAGGCTTTGTAATTCAACCCGATGTTAAGCCCCATGGTAAGGGATGGGTGATAGTTTCCAATAACCCCCTGATCGGCATCAGTAATCCGGCCATCTTTGTTCAAGTCTTTCCATTTGAACCTACCCGGATCCATACCAGCTTGATAAACAGACGTGGGATCACCTGTAGCTGCAATAGCACCAGCATTCAAGTCATCAATCTCGTCCTGGCTCTGGAGTATTCCATCCACCTGGTAACCATAGTACGTACCAATAGGCTGACCTACTTTCCAGATGTTCACCTCGCCAAATCGCTTATCGATACCTCCGGGAAAAAGTGATTGTGTGCTACCATCAAGTGAATTGATCTCATTCTTATAATGCGACAAATTAAGATCAACTGTAAGATCCAGATCGGACGTGATATTTCCCTTATAACCTAACGATAAATCAAAACCCGTATTTGTCATGGAGGCCACGTTCGATACAGGCACCGGAGCGACCCCGGCAGGTCCAGGTAGTGTTGCTCCAAAAAGAAGATCATCAACCTCTTTCTTATAAACATCAAGCACAGCCGTGAACTTTCCATCTAACAATACAGCATCAAAACCAATATTGGTTGTTGTGTTCTCTTCCCAAGATGTTGATGGGTTACCAATTTGAGTACGTGTTAACCCGCCTGCAGCTGAAGTGTTGGTTCCATTAATGTCATAACTTGCAAAGAACGGGGTAATTGAACCATACTGATCGTACGTATTATAACTGACAGTTCCTGGCATCCGTTGATTACCCATTACCCCCCATCCGCCTCGGATTTTCAAATCACTAAGCCAGGATATATCCGACATGAATGCTTCTTCTGTGATTCTATACCCCAACGTAAAGGCCGGGAAAACGCCATATTTGTCTGTAACGAAATTTGAGGAACCATCTCTACGAACAGTGAAACTAGCCAGAATTCTGTCGTTAAAATCATAGTCAACTTTTCCAAATGTTGAGACAAGAGTTCCGATTGTTTGGCGGCTTACTAAGGTATTATAATCGCCCAGGGCTTCACTCAGGTACCGGTGTCTTACATCATAGCTGAAGTATCCAACCATAGATGCATTAATATTTCGGTTTCGGCCTTCGTTGGCTTCATATCCTACAAACGCGGACACGTTGTGTTTACCAAACTTTTTACTGAATTCTAACATGTTGGTCCATGTCCAGTTCATGCCAGTGCTCCAGTTTTCAGAATAAGAAACTGTTGAATTAACTTCTCGGTTCTCCCATCGGGCATAGCTAAAGTTTGGAGCAAAATTATTCGAGTAATCAATAGCAAAATTTGTCTTAGCTTTTAACCAGTCTGTTATTTTGATTTCAGCAAAGAAGCTTCCCAGCAATCTGTAGTTTACCTGTTGATTGTCTTTGTTGCGTGTGGCCATCGCTACCGGGTTCGAACCATTACTAAATCCTGTTTGCTTGGCGCCCGCAAAATTTCCACCGATATCATACACAGGAACAATTGAATTTAATTTCAATATCTGCGTCATATTATTCTGCTCGTTCTGGCTTCCACCTGCCATCGTCACCCCTGACATTCTGGAAAAAGCTATATTCTCACCAATAGTGAACCTTCCTGCTGTTGCCTGACTGTTTAAGCGAGCCGAAAATCGTTCAAAATTTGTGTGAATCATTGTTCCTTCCTGCTTGAAATAGCCAACAGAACCACTGTATGTAGCCTTGTCTGTACCACCAGAAATGCCAATGTTGTGATCCATGATGAGGGCATTGTTTCTGAAAGTCTCATCCCACCAGTCGGTTCCGTTCTGGTTAGATTTCATGATCAGGTATCCACCATTGGTTGGTGAAGGAGGGAAATAATCATCTTCATCTCCACCCCATCCAGGAGGGGCATAAAAATATTCTGGGATTACAGGATTGTTCGCATTACCTCCATAGAATGGTACCGTAGATGGATCCTTCATTACTTGCCATCTCGCATAGTCTTCAGGATCTTTAATCAGGAAGTCATTATATCCCCCAACCGGAGCCTGGGATCCAACATAACCGTCATACGTAATTCTTGGAGTGCCCACTTTACCCTTTTTGGTGGTAATAATGATAACCCCTGCACTGGCACGCGAACCATAAATGGATGCAGCACCGGCATCCTTCAAAACCTGCATGCTCTCAATGTCATTCGGGTTGAGCGCATTCAGAGATTTGTCACCCTGAAGTTGGATACCATCCACGATAATAAGCGGATCGCTGGAACCAAAAGAACTAACACCTCTAATACGAATGTTGCTTCCACTTCCAGGCTCACCTGAATTTGAAACCGTAACACCAGCCGCCCGACCAGCAAGCATCTGACCTACGTTAGCAGCTTTCGCATCCTTCAATTGATCGGCATCCACAACGGTTACCGCACCAGTTATATCGGCCTTACGTTGACTGGTATATCCAGTCACCACGAGTTCGGTTAGCAAACGCACATCCGGGGTAAGTTGTACGTTAACAACCGATCTGGACCCCACAACAACTTCGGCTGTTGCGTATCCAACGAAAGTGAACAGAAGAACGGAATTGTCGTTCTCAATGGAAATTTTAAAATTTCCATCAGAATCACTTGCCGTTCCGGTCGAGGTGCCCTTGACGAGCACGTTTACACCAGGCATTGCACCGCCTGTTTCATCCGTTACTGTGCCCGAAACAGTTCGTTCTTGAGCCAATAAGGCAGATGTGAACATCAGCAGCAAGGCCGCTGTCAAACTCACTTTTCTGTAGAGTTTTCTCATCATCATAATTTTGGGTTTATAAAGTTTGGTTACTATGTATTGTTATTTTAATGTTCTACAAAACATTATTATGACAATAGCATTAATCGAATGTAAAAATTTTGATTTCAATCGATAACAAAACCCTATAAAATATTTTCACAATCGTTTGCGACTTCGTTTGTGCTGACGGTTGCGCAAGCGTTTACAGATTTATGTTATTGTCCGAACGACTATTTGGAATCTTCTGGCGCATCAAAAATTCGCTCGATGACTCTTCATTTTATTTAATGTATTTTCGGCCGACTTTTTATTATGGCACTTTTTGATAAATACCCCGTATCGGTCTCAAATTCCCAAAGTGGTGAGAAAGAACTCTTCTCCCCTATCAATGCTGGAAATGTAGGTATGTATGTCTGCGGACCGACAGTCTATAATAATGTGCACCTTGGTAATGTGCGCACGTTCCTGAGTTTTGATATTATCAGCCGATACTTAAGATTCCTGGGGTATAAAGTGCGCTATGTTCGGAACATCACCGATGTCGGCCACCTGGAAAACGATGCTGATGAAGGCGAAGACAAAATTGCCAAGAAGGCCAGACTCGAACAGCTTGAGCCCATGGAAATTGTGAAGCACTACACCGAAGGCTTTCACGAGGTAATGCGGCAATTCAATATTCTGCCCCCGAGCATTGAACCCTCAGCAACCGGGCACATCGTAGAGCAGATTGAGATTACCAAGAAGCTTATCGCTAACGGGCTGGCGTATGAAGTTAACGGATCGGTTTACTTCGATGTAACAGCCTATAATAAAGAGCACAATTACGGAATACTTTCCGGCCGGGTAATTGAAGAATTGATGGAGAGTGGTCGCAAGCTCGATAGCCAGGATGAGAAACGTAACAAGGTTGATTTCGCCCTTTGGAAAAAAGCATCTCCATACCACATCATGCGATGGCCTTCACCCTGGGGCGATGGTTTTCCAGGCTGGCACATTGAATGTACAGTGATGAGCACAAAGTACCTGGGCGAAACCTTCGACATACACGGTGGAGGAATGGATTTAAAATTTCCACATCACGAATGTGAAATTGCCCAAGCAGTGGGGGCACATGGAAAACCTCCGGTTAAATACTGGATTCACTCCAACATGCTAACCGTGAATGGTCAGAAAATGAGTAAGTCACTCGGTAATTCATTTTTACCAGCCGAGCTCTTTTCCGGGAATCATCCGCTGCTGGCAAAAGGTTTTGGCCCGATGACCGTTCGATTTTTCATGCTGCAATCGCACTACTCCAGCACCCTTGATTTCTCAAACGAAGCATTGATCGCAGCTGAAAAGGGATTCAAAAAGTTATCGAATGCATTAGGCATAATCAAAAAGCTAAATCACTCAGGGGGTTCAAGTTCAACCGACAAAGAACTTGCGGAAAACCTGACAAGCCTCGTTGATTTGTGCTACACCAACATGAGCGATGATTTCAATACAGCCAAAACACTGGCCGTACTATTTGAAATGTCTGCGCGTATCAATGATTTCAAATCCGGAAATATTCCACTGAAAAATATCAGCGAAGAAATGTTCTTGCTATTCAAAGATACCTACATCGGTATGATGGAAAATATTCTGGGTTTACGCGAAGAAGAAGAACATAATCAAGAACTGTTAACCGGAATCATTACTGTGCTGATCGATCTTCGTAAGAAGGCAAGACAGGATAAAAACTTTGCACTCTCCGATAAAATTCGTGACGACCTAAAAGCCCTGGGTGTTCAACTCATGGATGGAAAAGATGGCGAAATGAATTTTACCATCGAATAAATTGTTGGGCATTCATGGTATCCTGATCATTTAATGTTTCGAAAAATATTCATTTTCCCTATTCGCATTTACCAGTGGACGATTTCACCACTCCTTGGCGCTCATTGCCGTCATACACCATCTTGTTCTCAATACACCGTTGAGGCCATACAGGAATGGGGCGTGATTAAAGGTATCTGGCTGGGTACCAAACGAATTTCACGTTGTCATCCGTGGGGTACCAGCGGCTACGATCCAGTGCCCAAAAAATCTTCATCGGCACATCCCAACCACTCATCAAAATAACAGCAACACACAGCGCACATCTGCAGAAAGTTTAAGCGGAAAAATTTACATTTCGTAAATTCATTTCCTTAACCTTAACTATGCCTGATTTTCAAATCAAGAAAACACCAAAAGCTTACGATGTTTGCATTGTGGGTTCAGGTGCCGGTGGTGGAATGGCCGCCTATGTACTGGCCAATGCCGGAATCAAAGTTGTTTTACTGGAAGCTGGCCCATTGTATGATCCCGCTAAAAATGTTACACAATTAAAGTGGCCGTGGGAATCTCCGCGAAGAGGTGCAAGTTCTCCGTACAGAAATTTTGGCGATTTCGATGCAGCCTACGGAGGATGGGACCTCGAAGGTGAACCTTATACACGCAAAGACGGAACAAAGTTCGATTGGTTTCGCTCGCGCATGGTGGGCGGTCGCACCAATCACTGGGGGAGAATTTCACTTCGCTTCGGTCCGAAAGATTTTAAACACCGCAGCATTGACGGACTAGGCGATGATTGGCCGATTGGCTACGAAGATGTAGCACCTTACTATGATAAAGTAGATCAACTCATTGGTGTATTCGGTTCGAAAGAAGGTATGCTGAACGAACCTGATGGAATTTTTCTTCCTCCACCCAAACCGCGGCTTCATGAAATGTTTATTAAGGAAGGTGCCTCAAAACTTAACATACCGGTAATACCTTCTCGCCTTTCGATTCTGACAAGACCATTAGAAAACAATAAAGAAAGAGGAGCCTGTTTTTTCTGCTCGCAATGTAATCGTGGTTGTACTGTGTACGGTGATTTTTCTTCATCTTCCGTTTTAGTAAAACCTGCCATCGCCACGGGAAATGTCGATATCATTCCGAACGCAATGGTTCGCGAAGTACTTACAAACGATGAAGGTAAAGCCACCGGAGTATCGTTTGTGAACAAAGAAGATATGCAGGAGTATTCAGTCACAGCAAAAATTGTTGTGCTCGCAGCAAGTGCATGTGAGTCTGCACGTCTTCTACTGAATTCAAAATCATCGCGCAATCCAAACGGACTCGCCAATGCAAGCGGAGTGGTTGGGAAATACCTGCACGATTCAACCGGTGCTGACATGGGAGGAATACTTCCAAAACTTATCGGGCGAAAACGCTACAACGAAGATGGTGTAGGCGGCATGCATGTATACACACCGTGGTGGCTTGATAATAAGAAACTTAATTTTCCACGTGGCTATCACATCGAATACTATGGTGGTATGGGTATGCCCGGTTACGGATTCGGATTCGGCATGCAAGGAACCAACGGTAAGTATCCTGGCCGCGATGGAAAACTAAAAGAGGCAGGCGGATATGGTGCATTACTCAAAGATGACTATCGCTATTTCTACGGAGCATCTTTCGGCATGTCAGGACGTGGTGAAGCCATTGCCCGTGAAGACAACTACTGCGAGATCGACCCGAACACAGTCGATAAGTTTGGTATTCCTGTTTTACGCTTTCATTACAAATGGAGCGATTACGAAATTCAACAAGCCAAACACATGAAGGAGACGTTCGCTGAGATCATTGAGAAATCGGGCGGAATTGTTACCTGGGGAAAATCAACGAAAGAAGAAGATTATGGTTTGGCGGCTCCAGGCCGCATCATCCACGAAGTAGGTACTACCCGAATGGGCGATGATCCAAAGAAATCAGTACTGAATAAATTCAACCAGGCTCACGACTGCAAGAATTTATTTGTGGTCGATGGTGGCGCTTTCGTTTCGCAGGCGGATAAAAATCCTACGTGGACAATCCTCGCACTTTCAATGCGTGCTTCTGAATTTATTATTGACGAACTTAAGAGACAGAATATTTAACGGACTGTGTTTCGAGTTTAAAGTTTCGAGTTGGTGAATTCGAAAACTTTTGAACCCGAAATGCTAAACCCGAAACATAAAACGATGCCATTATGGACAGAAGAAAATATTTAAAAACCCTGGCAGTAGGATCGGTTGGTGCCGGTGCCTTGTTGCAATCTTGCGCCCCGGAGAAAAAGGTAGAAGACACAAAACCGGCTTACACCCCAACCTACGATCGCAATGCAGGCGAACTGGCTCGCGATCAAAAGTTGATGAGCGAGAAGTTCTTTGATGAGCACGAAATGAAAACCATTGCCATTCTTTCTGATATCATCATTCCAAAAGACGAAACTTCCGGAAGTGCTACCGATGCCGGTGTTCCTGATTTCATCGAGTTCATCGCGAAAGACATGCCCCGGTATCAAACGCCATTGCGTGGCGGATTAAAGTGGCTGGACATTCAATGTATGAAACGTTTCAATACCGACTTTGCTTCGTGCACAGCACCGCAGCAACTTGAAATAGTAGACGAAATTGCGTTCCCTGAAAAGGCTAAACCAGAAATGCAGCAAGGTGTATCGTTCTTCAACACGATGCGCGATCTTACTGCCTGTGGATTTTTCACCAGCAAAATTGGTATTGCCGATCTGGGCTATGTTGGAAATAAAGCCAACCAATGGGATGGCGTTCCGCAGGAAGTTCTCGATCAGTACGGACTGAAGTACGATGAACGTACCCTGGAAATTTCTGTAAAGTTTAACACGTAAACAGTTTCGGGTTGAGTCTGGTTCATCATCAACTCAAACGCGAAACTTTAGACGCGAAACTCCAAGCTCGAAACTTTAAACCCCAAACCCGTATGCCGCTTAAAAAATCTACTCCACCCGCAGCATCCATTTCCCGTAGAAATTTTCTTAAGACTGCCGGAGTAACGGCCGCAGCATTTACCATTCTGCCGCGCTTTGTATTAGGCGGTAAAGGCTACGTTCCGCCAAGCGATACGGTTTACATTGCAGGTATAGGCGTTGGCGGTAAAGGAACAAGCGACCTTACAGGTTTTGCCAAGAACACGCATGCAAAAATTGTTTTACTCTGCGATGTAGACGATCGGATGATTGCCGATTCGAAGAAGAATTTTCCGGCAGCCAAATACTACAAAGATTTTCGCGTCATGCTCGACAAAGAGCACAAAGGAATTGATGCCGTTTCGGTCTCAACTCCAGATCACACACACTTTGTTGCCACAATGGCTGCCATGCAACGAGGTAAGCATGTGTATGTTCAGAAACCGCTCACACACTCGATCTACGAAGCTCGCGTACTCGCTGAAACCGCACGAAAAGAAAAAGTAGTAACGCAAATGGGCAATCAATATGCATCGGCCGATTACGTGCGCACAGCAAAAGAATGGATCGATACCGGGCTTATTGGCGATGTGTCTTCCGTAAAAACCTGGACGAACAGACCCGTGTGGCCGCAAGGAATTGCCAAGCCAACCGGCAAACATGAAATACCGAAAGAACTCGATTGGGATCTTTGGTTAGGACCTGCACCATTCGATGAATTTAATCCTGCGTACGTTCCGTTCAACTGGCGCGGCTGGTGGTCGTATGGAACCGGAGCGCTCGGTGATATGGGCTGCCACATCATGGATGCTCCTTTCAGAATTCTACCGATTGATTTTCCTTCCGAAGTAGAATGCAGCACCACCACCATGTGGGAAGGAATTTTCAAAGAAGCGAGTTACAATGATTGTGCTCCGGCTTCGTCTATCATTCACTTAAAATTTCCACGCACCGATGGCAAAGGTGATATCAAAATTACCTGGATGGATGGCGGACTGCTTCCTCAACGGCCGGATGAATTACTGCCCGATGAAGTAATGGGCGATTGGGGTAACGGCTACATCTTCGAAGGAAGCAAAGGTAAACTGATGGGCAGTTACAACATTGCACCTACCCTGCTGCCTACTGCGCGCATGAAGCAAGTAAACTTGCCCCAACCAACAATACCCCGCATCACCGGTGCCGAAGCAGGACACTACACCGAATGGGTAGACGCCTGCATGAAGGGCTATGGCAAAATGAAACTGAGTTCTTCCTTCGATTATGCCGGACCCTTTACCGAAGCCGTTCTAATGGGAAATCTTGCCATCCGCAGTTACAGCATGCGCGGACCAGGAGGAAAAGGTTACCCTGGTAGAAAGAAGTTGGTGTGGGATGCAAAAAACATGAAGATCACCAACTTTGAAGAAGCTAATCAGTTTGTGAAGCGGGAGTACCGGGCGGGATGGAGCTTGTAGTAGTACGCTTGAACTAACGATAGAAACTACCTCAAGAACGAGTAGAGATTACTCTCGGTCAGGTAAAAATCACGCGCAATCAAGTAGAAATCACTTGCAATCGAGTAAAGTTTACTGGCGGTACAGCAACCTTCGCACGCGATCGGGCTAAAATCATTCGTGTTCGAGTAAAAATTACTCACGCTCAAGTAAAAATCACTCGCCTTCGAGTAAAAAATACTCACGATCAAGTAAAATCACTCACGATCAAGTTAATCAGTCCCCAGCACGACTAAAATTCGGTGGTCGTCATAAACCAAATTCGTGCGCACACGAACGATCACCCAGCAATGCTGTAACCAGCTGTTTGAGCGAATTCAATTCTCCTACTCATCATACATCACCACCATTTTTCTGATCCGGTCATCAATTTTTTCAGTGCTTAACTTTTCGCGAAGACGATCGACCATGATAGGAAACGCTAAGGGTGTTGGCTTATCCGGTGTGGTGAGAACAATTTGCTGATGACTGATTCTTTCCAAGGCGCTTCGAAGGCGTGCTTCTTCCAGTTGAAAATCCATGACTTCTTCAAACGCTTGTCGTAGTAACAAGTTAGTAGCATCATATTCATGAAAGACATTAAAGAAAAGTTGTGATGTTGATTGAAGATGTCTGTCTTTAACCGGCTTACCCGGATAACCTTTAAACACTAATCCTGAAATCGCGGCAATGTCTCTGAACTTTCTGCGCGCCATCTCGGTGGAATTGATACTCGCCTGAATATCATGCATAAGATTCTCAACACCCAGCACATTGGTTTCAATGGCTTCTTCAATGGGAATGGGTTGATCGGAAAGCAATTCAAAGCCATAGTCATTCATGGCAATTGAAAACGTAATCGGTTGAATCTGCGCAATGCGATAGGCCACCAAGGCGGCAACACCTTCATGCACAAATCTTCCTTCGAACGGATACATTAACACATGATAGCCTTCATCACTTTGAAAGTATTCAATCAAAAATTCTCTCTTGCCCGGAAGTATGGAGCGGTCGCGCTGCAAATCAAACAACGGCTTTAGGAATTTCATCTCCTCATCTATCTGCTCTCCGCGCACAACCTCATCAATCTTCAAGCGGATCATTTCACTCAACTGCGATGACAACGGCATTCGCCCACCTTGCCACGAAGGTACTGCGCCAGCTTTGCGATTTGACTTCCGCACCTGTGCTTCCATCTCTTTAATGCGTACGAGTTCAAGGCTCTTGCCCGCAAACCAAAACACATCTCCTGGACTTAATCGCGAGATAAAATACTCTTCGATAGTACCCAGATATTTTCCGGAAACATATCGAACGAACAAAGAACTATCACCAACAATGGTTCCGATGGAAAGCCGGTGACGCATGGCAATAGAACGATTGTCTACTTTATAACGCCCTTGCTGAATAATAACTTTTCTGTACTCATCGTACGCCTGCAGCGAATCTCCACCCGTAGTAATAAAGTTCATCAACCACAACCATTCTTCATCGCTGATGCTGGCAAAACTAAACGTACCTCTCACTTCTTCTAAAATCTTATCCGACTCAAATCCTTCCGACACGGCCAGTGTAATCAGGTATTGAATCAACACATCGAACGAACGCAAATACGGAAGCCGGTCTTCAACTACCTTCTGTTTAATTGCTTCACGTAACGCTGCTGCTTCCATCAACTCCAGCGAATGCGTGGGCACAAAATATATTCGGCTTACCGCACCGGGCTGATGGCCACTTCTACCAGCTCGTTGAAGAAATCGCGCAACACCCTTCGGGCTTCCGATCTGGATAACCGTTTCCACCGGGCGAAAGTCAACACCGAGATCAAGACTGGAGGTACACACCACAGCTTTCAGCTTACCTTCGTGAAGTTGATCCTCCACCCAGTTACGCAAGTCCTGACTGATGGAACCGTGATGCATCGCCATCAATCCCGAAAGTTCAGGGGCTTTGTCCAACATCTTCTGATACCAGATTTCAGCAAAGGAGCGCGTGTTAGTAAAAATGAGTGTAGTACCGCTATCCTTAACAATGTCGATTACCTTTTGAAGAAGATGAATTCCCAAATGCCCAGCCCACGGCAACCGATCAATCGAGTCAGGCATCACCGACACTACTTCTATCTGCTTGTTGATATCTTCGGCTTTGATGATCTCAAAATTTTTGTGTTGATAGTAATTGCCCAGCAGTGCCTGTAAAGCTTCATCCATGTTACCAATGGTAGCGGAGATTCCCCAGACTTTCAGATCGGGTACTATGGTTTTAATTCGTGAGAGTGCAAGTTCTACCTGTACGCCTCGCTTGGAGCCCATCAACTCATGCCACTCATCGGCCACCACTACTTTCAGTGTTTTAAAAAAGTCTTCGTAGCCTTTTTGCGCCAGCAACAGATGAAGGCTTTCGGGAGTAGTAATGAGAAGTTCGGGTGGATTCTCTTTTTGTCGCGCACGCTCTTTCACCGAAGTATCCCCCGAGCGAACGCCAATCTTCCAGGGCAGTTCAAGGCCTTCAATAACTCGTGAAGCAGAAAGTTCTATTTCTTTGGACAAAGCACGGATGGGTGTGATCCAGATCGCCTGCAATCCACTTTTTTTTTTGGTTTTATAAGTTGGATTGTCGCGAATGAATTCCAACAGAATCGGCATCAACAGCGAGTAGGTCTTACCGCTTCCGGTGGGTGCGTTCACCAAGCCACTCTGGCCATCGAGGTAAGCCTGCCAGGCCTGGAGTTGAAACGAAAAGGGTGTCCATCCGCGCGCAGCAAACCAATCTTTTCCTATTTTTATCTCCCGAATGGCCATTGAACTAAAATTATCATTTCCGTCCTTGGTAAAAAACAATTTTGGGATTTCCCTGTTTGAGATGATTAAAGGCTGAAGATGGGGAAATATTCGATCAAAGAACTGGAAAAACTCTCGGGCATCAAGGCTCACACCATTCGCATCTGGGAAAAGCGCCACAACCTCATTGCTCCTTCGCGCACCAACACCAATATCCGATTCTATGACGATGACGATCTGAAAAAGATCATCAACGTGTCGTTGCTTAATAACAATGGCATCAAGATCTCCCACATCGCTGATATGACCCTGGCGGAAATGAACAAAAGGGTTCTGGAGATCAGCGAAATTCAAAACAATGCGGCCATCCACATCGACCAGCTTGTACTCGCCATGATCGACATGGACGAAGAAATTTTCGAAAAGATCCTGAACAACCTGATACTCCGCTTTGGGTTTGAAAAAGTAGTTGCCGAGATCGTTTATCCCTTCCTGGATAAGATTGGCATTTTATGGCAGACGCATAACATTACTCCGGCACACGAGCACTTCATATCGAACCTGATTCGCCAGAAGATTATTGTTGCCATCGACTCGCTTCCTCTTCCATCGAAAGGATCAAAGAAAGTAATACTCTATCTCCACGAAAACGAAATGCATGAGATCGGTTTGCTCTTTTATCATTATCAATTACGCAAGGCTGGCTATCGTACCTACTACCTGGGGCAGTGCGTACCCCACCATGACCTTCAACAGGTTGTGGGCGTTCATCAACCCGATATGCTGATAACCTCCATCGTAACCACCCCACCCTGGCCGGTAGAGACTTACTTTCAAAAACTAAACAAAGACTTTCCTAGTCTTCAAATCCTGGCTTCTGGCCTTCAAGTGCATCGTTACAAAGGACTGAAGGTGGGGAACATCCAGACGTTTTCCACCATAGCCGAACTCCGGCACCTCATCTGAAAAAATCTGCTTAGACAGTTTTTGCCTTAAATCCGGTTATTTCAAGCTATTGTTTAATTTTTGTTTAATAAAATTAAACTTTTATTAAACATTTTATTGACTTTGTTCATTTTATGAATAATTTTGTTCAATAATTATTAAAATATATTAAACATGACGGCTATTGAATTTACCCACCAGATTGCCGGACTACGCGGCACTTTGCAAACGTTTACCCGAAGGTTTACCAACGATCGTGACGAGTCGCTCGACCTGGTTCAGGACACGATGCTGAAGGCATTGATGTACAAGGATAAATTCCGAGACGACACGAACCTGAAGGGTTGGCTGTTCACCATTATGCGCAATACATTCATCAACAGCTACCGAAAGAACAAACGCTCAAAAACCATGAGCGATAAAACCAAAGACCTTTACTTTCTGAACGTGGAAGATGAGCATACCTTCAACCGGCCGCAGGAGAGCATGGAGTTCAAAGAAATCTGGCGAAACGTGAACGATATCCGCGAAGAATTACTGGTTCCATTTAAAATGCACGCTACCGGCTACAAGTACAACGAAATTGCCGAGCATCTTAACCTGCCTATTGGTACGGTGAAGAACCGAATCTTCCACGCACGCAAAGACATTCAAAACCGATTACAGGGTTATTAAGTAAATTAATTTCTGAAAAACAGAAACGATGACCAGTATAGCAGTAATTGGATCGGGGTTTTCGGGTTTATCGGCAGCATGTCACCTTGCCAAGGAGGGATTTGATGTTACGGTGCTGGAGAAAAATGAATCGGCCGGTGGACGGGCTCGCAAATTTTCAGCCGAGGGTTTCACATTCGATATGGGGCCAAGCTGGTATTGGATGCCTGATGTATTTGAAAAATTCTTCCATCATTTTGGTAAGTCCCTTTCCGATTATTACTCCCTCACACGGCTCGATCCCTCGTATCGGATTGTGTATGCTAAAGATGATCACCTCGACATCCCGGCTGGTATTGAAAATCTTTATGCCTTGTTCGATAAGCTTGAACCCGGTAGCGGAATTCAACTCAAGCGCTTTCTGGATGAGGGTAAATACAAATATGATATTGGCATCAACCAATTGGTACACAACCCTGGATTATCAATTGGGGAACTTCTCGATTTCAACCTGGTGAAAGGAGCCTTACGTCTCCATGTTTTTCAATCCATCAGCGCTTACATTAAAAAATTCTTTTCCCATCCTAAACTGGTTCAGTTGCTGGAGTTCCCGGTGTTGTTCCTGGGAGCCACCCCGGAGAACACTCCGGCACTCTACAGCCTGATGAATTATGCGGACATGAGCTTGGGCACGTGGTATCCCATGGGTGGCATGCACAAGGTAATTGAAGGCATGGTTCAACTCGCCACATCGTTGGGAGTGAAGTTTGAATTCAACAGCCTGGTGAATACCCTGAAGATGAATTCCATCAAAGCTAACGGTGTGGTCGTGAACGGAACCTTCAGACCTTTTGATTACATCGTAGCCAGCGCTGATTATCACCATGTAGAACAACAACTGCTTCCGTCATCGCACCGGCAGTATTCAAAAAGGTATTGGAGTAATCGCGTGCTGGCACCTTCCAGTTTAATCTTTTATTTGGGCATCAATAAAAAGATTGACGGGCTGCTTCATCATACCTTGTTCTTCGATCAGGATTTCAAACAACACGCCAACGAGATTTACAAAAATCCACAGTGGCCATCGGCTCCGCAGTTTTACATTTCCTGTCCATCGAAAACCGACCCGTCAGTCGCACCCAATGGTTGTGAAAACATTTTCATTTTGATACCGGTTGCTCCGGGTCTGAACGATCGCGAAGAAACCCGAGAAAAGTACTTCGACATTGTACTTCAGCGGTTGGAAAATCTTGTCGGGCAAAACATTCGACAGCACATCATTTTTAAACGCAGCTACGCCCATCGCGATTTTATTCAGGACTACAATGCTTTTAAAGGAAATGCCTACGGCCTGGCGAACACGCTATGGCAAACCGCTAATCTTAAGCCTTCTATCGTAAACAATAAAGTAAAAAACCTGTTTTATACAGGTCAGCTCACGGTGCCTGGCCCCGGTGTACCACCATCCATTATATCGGGCGAGGTGGTAGCTAAAGAATTGATCAAGCGACATCATTTAAACTAAGCCCATGAAGGAAACCTTCGATAAAGTATCCATACGCTGCAGTAAGCTTACCACGAAAGCCTACAGTACTTCATTTTCGCTGGGGATATTGTGTCTGGATAAAAAGCTTCATGATCCGATCTACGCCATTTATGGTTTCGTTCGTTTTGCCGATGAAATTGTGGATACCTTCCACGACTTCGATAAACAAACCTTGCTGAATCGTTTTAAGGAAGATGCATACACCGCCATTCGCGATGGTATTAGTTTGAATCCGATACTAAACAGTTTTCAGGCTACGGTTCACAAATACCAAATCCAGCGCGAGTTGATTGATCAGTTTTTGAAAAGCATGGAGATGGACCTCACCCAAAAGGAGTATGATACCGATGGGCTGAAAGAATATATTTTGGGGTCAGCCGAAGTAGTAGGCCTGATGTGCCTTCGGGTTTTCTGCGAAGGCAACAATGAATTATACCTGCAGTTGAAACCCTTTGCCATGAGCCTTGGGTCTGCTTTCCAAAAAATCAATTTCCTGCGCGATCTCAACGCAGACTACATCGGGCTTGGACGAACTTACTTCCCTGGCATAGACCTTTCCGATTTTAATGAAACCTGTAAAAATGAAATTGAAAAAAGTATTGCCGATGATTTTCATCAGGGCTATCTCGGCATAAAACAATTGCCCCGATCATCGCGGTTCGGAGTATATGTGGCATATGTTTACTACCTTGCCCTCTTCAAAAAAATTAAGAATACACCATCGGAAATGGTTTTGAAAAGTAGAATCAGAATTCCCAATCATAACAAAGCAGGGCTGCTGGCGTATTCTTTTTTAAAACATCAACTTAATTTACTCTGATGGAACACGTTATCCTGGTTGACGAGCACGACAACGAAGTGGGTACCATGGAAAAACTGGAAGCTCATCAGAAGGGTGTTCTGCACCGGGCGTTCTCTGTTCTGCTTTTCAATACAAAAGGCGAAGTGCTATTACAGAAGCGTGCAAAATCAAAATACCACAGCGGCGGCCTCTGGACTAATACCTGTTGCAGCCACCCCCTACCGGGAGAATCAACCCGCGATGCCACCCGTAGAAAACTCAACCAGGAAATGGGCATCGACCTGCAGCCTGAATTTGTGTACAAATTTATTTACAACGCTTCGCTGGATAAAGACCTGACCGAACATGAACTTGACCATGTGTTCATTGGTACGTATGATGGAGACCCCATCATCAACACCGATGAAGTAGAAGATTGGAAATACATTGATGTTGCCGCGTTACGGATGGATATGAAAAAAAATCCTGGCCACTACACTGCCTGGTTTACATTAATGATGAACCATCCGCAGGTAGCCCAACGCGCGGCATAGCCAAACACTTTTATTACTTCGCTTTCATTCCTCTCAGGCATTCTCTACTTTTAAGAATACCTCATTCGCATTGCCCATGAAAAAAATTCTGTTGCTCCTCATTTCTGTCGCGTTAAATCTAACAGCCCTCAGCCAATCCAAAGAAATTGATGCCAAACTGAAAGGGCTTGATGCCGTAATTGAAAAATCGATGAAAGACTGGAATGTACCAGGGCTCTCGGTTGCCATTGTGTATAAGAACAACGTTGTGTTGGCCAAAGGATATGGCTATCGCAATAAAGAACAGAAACTTCCCGCTACTGCAGAAACGCTGTTTGCCATTGGTTCGTGTTCGAAAGCATTTACAGCCGCGGATGTTTGTATACTGCAGGAAGATGGTAAACTCGAACTCGATAAGCCGCTGCGAACTTACCTTCCCGATTTTAAAATGTATGATGACTATGTTTCTGAGAACATGACCGCGCGCGATTTGCTCTGCCACCGTTCAGGATTGCCACGACATGATCTCGTTTGGTATGGTGCGGATTTCACACGACAGGAACTGTATGACCGCCTGCGTTATCTTGAACCAAGTAAGCCGTTCAGAACCACCTATCAATACCAAAACCTCATGTTCCTCACGGCCGGATACCTGGTTGAAAAAGTAAGCAACAAAACCTGGGAAGTATTTACAAAAGAAAAAATACTATTGCCATTGGAAATGAAAGCTTCTAATTTCTCGATAACCGACCTGCAAAAAGCTAACGATTTTTCTAACGGTTATGCCGATAACTCGGGCCTGGCAACCGTCATTCCTTATATGAACATCGATGCCATGGGGCCGGCAGGCTCGATCAACTCCAATGCAAACGACATGAGTCATTGGCTACTTGCACTGATCAACGGAGGAAAGTACAAGGGGAAAAAAGTACTTTCTGAAAATATTATCCGGCAGGTTCAAACCCCAACTATGGTGGCACCTGCACAAGTTCCTCTTCAATACGATGAAACATCCTACAATATGTATGGCCTGGGCTGGATGATTACCAGTTACCGCGGGCACATTCGGGTTGAACATGGCGGAAACATTGACGGCTTCTCGGCATCGACTTGCTTTATGCCAAAGGATTCGATAGGGGTTGTTGTGTTGACTAACTTGAACGGTACATCAGCACCCTCCGTAATCCGCAATACTATCCTTGACCGTATGCTGGGACTTCCCGCAGTTGACTGGAGCACACGGTTGATGAACGACCGAAAAAAAGCGCTCGCATCGGAAGCCTCGATGAAAAAAGAAGATGATCTCAATCGCGTGAAAGACACAACGCCTTCTCATCGTTTAGAAAGTTATGTTGGCTCATTCGAGAATTCCGGTTATGGCATCATCGAAATAAGGCAAATTGGCGATCAGCTTCATGCCGATTTTCACAGCATTAAAACGCCCTTGGATCATTATCACTACGACATCTTCAAGCCATCCGACAAGCGATTCGAAAACACCAAGATTGCATTTACCTACAATCAGAAAGGCGACATTGATCAACTGTCGATGAAGCTTGAAGCCACCGTAAAAGACATTGTCTTTACCCGAAAGCTCGTTCCAGCGGAGGTGGCAGAATCCACGCTGGCACTTTATGTTGGCGACTACAGTTTTGGCGGAGAGAACACAAAGGTTTATACCAAGGGGGGAAAAACGCTTTACCTCTTTGTGCCCGGCCAACCAGAGTACGAACTGGTGGCTGTAAAGGAACATGAATTTAAAATTAAAATTCTCGATGGTTTCACCGTTCGGTTCATCGTAGGCACCAATGGTTCGGTAGCAGAGTTGTATTCTATTCAACCGAATGGAACCTTTAAAGCAAAGAAGAAATAAATCGGAAATAAACGCCAACCTTTCAGAAGGCCGATTGTTTTGCTTTCATGAATAAAACACATTGGCCTTCGCCTGAAAATCTGGAGGCAATCATCACCTCCACCACCACGGTTTTCTGGTTCAGGCGCGATCTTCGACTTCAGGATAATGCCGGGCTGTATCACGCGTTGAAAGAATCCACAGAAGTAATTCCTGTTTTTATTTTTGATACTGAGATTCTTGATAGGCTTGAAGATAAATCAGATCGCAGGGTAGCATTCATTCATCAAACGCTGAACGATTTAAAAAATCAATTGGATGAAATCGGAAGTTCACTCCTTGTACTCCATGGAAATCCGGTGGAGATTTTTAAAACCATCCAACCAAATGCCGTTTATACCAATCACGACTACGAACCGTATGGCCGCAAGCGGGATGAAAAAGTTAAGCGAATACTCGAAAGAAAAGGATCAAGCTACAAAACGTTTAAAGACCAGGTAATCTTTGAGAAGAATGAAGTAACCAAAGATGATGGATCACCCTATACGGTCTTCACACCCTATAGCAAAAAATGGAAGTCACAGGTGAATACCTTTTACACCAAAAGCTATCCGACTGAAAAGTACACCGGTAATTTTAAGAAAGTAAGTGCCCTACCCATTCCGGCATTGGAAAGTGTGGGATTCAACTCCATAAGCTTTTCATTTCCTGACCGAATCATCCGTACGGCTATCATCCAAAAATACGATACACAACGAGACTTCCCCGGTATAGAAAGTACATCCCGTCTTAGCATTCATCTGCGTTTTGGCACTGTGAGCATCCGGAAACTTGTACAAATTGCACGAAAGAAAAATGAGGTCTGGCTAAATGAACTGATCTGGCGCGATTTCTATCATATGATTTTGTGGTATTTCCCGGAGGTGGAAACAAAGGCTTTCAAACCTTCATACGACCGTATACTCTGGAACAACAACCCTGGCGATTTCCAGGCATGGTGTAATGGACAAACCGGCTACCCGATTGTAGATGCCGGTATGCGCGAGTTGAATGAAACTGGATTCATGCACAACCGCGTGCGCATGATCGTGGCCAGTTTTTTAACCAAACATCTGTTAATCGATTGGCGCTGGGGCGAGGCGTACTTCGCACAAAAACTTCTTGACTTTGATTTAGCCGCGAACAATGGAGGATGGCAATGGGCCGCAGGCTGCGGCTGCGATGCCGCGCCTTACTTCAGGGTTTTCAATCCTTATCTTCAAACCGAAAAATTTGATCCTGACCTGCAGTACATTCGCAAGTGGGTTCCGGAATTTCAATCGCCAACCTACCCCAAGCCTATCGTGGATCATGCGATGGCGCGCGAACGAGTGCTGAATGTTTACCGGGAAGCACTGAAGGGAGAACTAAATGGTGCGTAAGAAAAAATCATACTAAACCAACGGCTTGAGTTGATGTTAATACACTATGAAAATCTATCATCTGAAACGTACGCAGCGTCTTAACCTGACGCTCCAGGAAGCGTGGAGCTTTCTGTCAACACCAAAGAGTCTGGCTGAAATCACACCGGCAAACCTGGATATGAAAATCCTCTATCAGTCAGGTGGTGAGAAAATGTATGCTGGTCAAATTATCCGGTACCGCATCAAGATGTTGCCGGTGATCGCGATGCATTGGGTAACGGAAATCACACACGTTTCAGAGCCGGTATATTTTGTAGATGAGCAACGTTTTGGTCCGTATGCTTTTTGGCACCATCAACATTATCTCAAGGAAGTGCCCGGAGGTGTTGAGATGACCGATGAGGTGAACTATGCCCTCCCCCTTGGGTGGATTGGCCGGCTGGCTCACAGGCTATTTGTGGGGCGACAGCTAAATGCTATTTTTGATTTTCGCCAACAAGCACTTGACAATCATTTTAATAAACGTAAAAACGATTTACGTAAGCTTGCCTGATATGGATTGGATAACTTTCATTCTTTGCTCGTTGATTGTAGTGGGAACGTTTTTGTTCTGGGAGTTTGTGGCTTGGTTCAGTCACAAGTACATTATGCACGGCATGCTGTGGGTTTGGCACAAGTCGCACCATACCGTACACGATCATGCCCTGGAACGCAACGATTGGTTCGCGGTGGTGTTCAGCCTGCCTTCGATTGGGTTGATCTACTATGCTACACTGGTTATTTATAACCCCTATCTGATTGCCGTAGGGATTGGAATCTTCTGCTATGGCCTGTTCTACCTCATCTTTCATGATATCATTGTGCACCAGCGTATGAAATGGAGACCGAAAAAAAGAAGCCGGTATCTTCAACGAATGATTAATGCGCACTATATTCACCACAGCAAACATACCAAAGACGGCTGCGAGGCATTTGGCTTTCTGTATGCTCCAAAGAAATATGAACCCAAAGCGTTTTCCTTCAAAAAGGACCGCCAAGAAACCCAGTAGTTCCCTTTGAATCCAAAATTCTTATACCTAACGATAGATCTTGCTTCTATCTCCGTACCCTTACTTTTTAGCTTTCATCCAAAAACTCCATTTTACAAAACCTGGAAGTACCTCTGGCCGGCTCTGATCTTTACAGCCCTTATTTTTATTGTTTGGGATGAAACCTTCACGCGTTTGGGTGTCTGGGGGTTTAACCCTCGTTATGTAACCGGAATTTACATCGGCTCCTTGCCGCTGGAGGAAGTGCTGTTCTTCATCTGCATTCCGTACGCCTGTGTCTTCATTTATTACGTGCTCAATCGGTTTGTTGAAAAAGATCACCTCTTCCCACACCAGGAAATCATTACCGGGGTGTTGATTGTGCTCACCCTTATTTTTGCGCTCCGAAGCCTAAATTTGATATACACCGCTACCACATTTATTTTGCTTGGAGCATTCCTGGCTCTTCACCTGGTAAAACTCCGCTCGCGATACATGAGCCGATTCTACTTTGCCTACGCCTTTATCCTGATACCCTTTACAATTGTTAATGGAATTTTAACGGGTGCTTTTATTGATGAAGAAGTGGTGTGGTATAACAATCACGAAAACCTGGGGATCAGGCTGGGAACCATACCCCTTGATGATGTATTTTATAATATGCTGATGTTGCTTACCTGTATTACGTTTTATGAGCGCATTAAGGCAAGATTTGAGCATCGATAAAATCAAGATTCATCGATGCTCAATTAATATCGGGATTAGCCATCAATAAGATGAGCTTCCGGTTTACGATCTTTTGATTTTTTGCTTTTCTTGTGCTTTCCGTTAACGGCATCTTCCATAAACTTTTCAGCTTTACGCTTTTTCTTATCCTCACGCTTGATGGCATCCGCGTAAACGGAAGCAAGCTTTTTGGCATTACGGCTCAACAACTTTTTGATTTTTTTGCTGGGCTCGGGTAACTGAAGTGACGTTATTGCCTCGCGCATAGAATCGGTAATCAATCCTCTGAGCGCCTTTTTCGATGTCTTTGTTTTTTCCATAAAATGAATGTTGAGCACCTAAATTAAGGACAGGTTGTTAAAAAACATCTGGTTAACAAAAACTTAATATTGAAAAATAAAAACAACGAAATTGAAATAAAAAGGAGCTTTTTCAGCGCCTCTTTCAGTAGTGTCGATTTTTCTCTATTCGTACCGAAGTGAATTAATCGGATTCGCCACGGCTGCTTTTACCGATTGAAAACTGATCGTAATCCATGCTACCAGCGCTGCCAGCAATCCGCTAACGATGAAAATCCAGACGGGCAGGTCAATGCGATATGCAAAACTATCGAGCCATTGCCCCATAAAGTACCATGCCGGCACTACCGCCAAACCAAACGCAATGCCCACCAGCAACAAAAATTCTTTTGATAGCATCAGGCTTAAGTTAATAACCGAGGCACCCATTACTTTGCGGATGCCGATCTCTTTGGTGCGCTGCTCCGCCATGAAAGCCGCCAAACCAAACAGCCCCATGCAGGCCACAAAAATGGCAAGGCTTGTCAACACGGTGGCCAGCGTACTGAGCCGCTGTTCTTCGCGGAAAATCTCATCGAAGTTCTGATCCAGAAAAACATACTCAAAAGGTTCACCGGCTGCATACTTCTTCCACCGTTCTTCGGTTGTTGCTAAAACCTGCTGAGGCGATCCTGAATACCGAATTTGTAAACTGCGACCTTCCGCTGAAAGCATAATGATAAGTGGCCGTACGGCTGACTTCAGCGATTCAAAATTAAAATCTTTTGCCACGCCAATTACATTAAGGGTATCGGGTGATTCGCCTTGAAAGCTGATCACGCGCTTATTCAATCCGTCTTCCCAGCCAAATTCTTTTACGGCTGCTTCATTCAAAATACACGCTGCAGAATCGGTAGCAAACTCTTTTGAATAATAACGACCAGCTGCCATTTCAAACTTCATTACTTTCTGCTGATCATAATCAGCCCAATAGCATGCCAGCAAACGATCCTGATCGGTTCCATCAATCCGGAAAACCGAATTACTATTTACACCCGGAAAAATATTATTAGAGTAACTGGCCTCTTCAATAAAACTCTCCTGTAGTAGTGTCTGCTTAAACGCCTGGGTATTCGCGCCTAATCGCCTGGTGTTTTTGAGTATGATTACATTCTGTTTATCGAGTCCGATATTTTTTTCCTGCATAAAAGTAAGCTGCTGAAAAACCACACCGGTACAAATAATCAGAATAATAGAAATTGAAAACTGAAATACCACAAGTCCGCTGCGGATACCTTTGCTCTTGGCACCGCCACGCAGTTTACCCTTCATCACTTCAACGGCATTGAACGAAGTAAGGTAAAATGCCGGATAGCTGCCGGCTATTAGTCCAACACCAACTATCATAACACCGAGACTTAGAAGAAAAGGTGCACTTAGAATTGAACCGTAGGTTAATACCTTACCCGACAAAACATTGAAAGCCGGAAGTAAAAGATAAACCGCCACCACGGCCAGCACAGCTGAAACTAATGCGTAAATAATTGACTCCGACAGAAACTGACCTATAAGGTGTGTTCGCAGCGACCCAAGAGTTTTTCTCAGGCCAACCTCCTTGGCACGACCGGCTGATCGCGCAGTAGACAAGTTCATGAAGTTGATGCACGCGATAATCAGAATAAACAAACCAATCGCGCCCAACACATAAACGTACTTAATATCGCTGGGTGCCTCCGAATCGTGATCAAGGTGCGCAGTGTACAAATGTGAATCGGTCATCGGGAAAGAGAAGTACCTGTACGCTCCGCCATCTTTTAGAAACTGATCAAAATTCATCCCCAGAAATCTTTCCAGTTCGCTTCCTACATTCTTCCTGGTTATGCTTACCAGTTTTGCATCAATTTCTTCCACCGATGTTTTGGGATTCTTGCGATAGTAGGTATAGATGGAGTTGTTTGTCCAGGCCATCTCCTGAAAAAAATCGTTATCCGATCCGGCCAGGATGGCTTCAAAATGAATATGCGAATTGTGCGGCACGTCTTCGCATACTCCGGTTACTTTACAGGTCTGATTTTCATTTCCGATCGTCATCAGCTTTCCGATTGGCGATTCGTTTCCAAAATATTTCAGCGCAGTAGTTTTTGAGAGTACAATGGAGTTGGGCTCCAACAATGCCGTTTTAGGATCACCCTCCACCAGCACAAAAGAAAAAAACTCGAAGAAATTCGAATCGGCCATAAAGACGTTCTCTTCCATAAACGTCTTATCGTCATACTTAAAGATGGTATTCCCCTGCCGCCAGATGCGGGTTGCCGCCTCTACACCTGGAACTTCCGTTACCAATGTATTGGCCAATGGATTGCACGATGTTGTGCTGTTGATCTCCTGCCCGGCTAACCGGCCGAATAATCCGATTCGATAAATATTGGCGACATCTTTGTGAAACTTATCGTAACTCAACTCATCGCTAATGTAGAGTCCTATTAACAGGCAGGCCGTTAACCCGATGGCCAATCCAACGATGTTGATAAAAGAGAAGAACTTATGCTTTCGAATATTTCGAATCGCTACTTTAAAATAATTACTGAACATATGGGGTAGGTTAATGAAATTCTATAGCCGTGAGACGAAGTTTCCTTCCCGGAGGTTGCATGTTAAGGTATCGAATCTTTTGTGAGACGTATCCGTCAAGGATTATGTTACACGGCAGAAGTTGATATGTACAAAACCAGGAAGACCAGAAGTACAGAGAGACAGTACCTTGCGTCCTGTACTTTCGGTCTTCCTGGTTTTCAACTATTAGCTACTCATCCCGTAAGGTATTCACGGGGTTCATCGTAGCGACTGAGAAAATTTTATAGCCGATCGTAACAAACGAAACAACAAAGAGTACGGTAATGGCACTTACAAACGTAAAAGCATTCACACTTTGATAGTATCGCCAGATGCTGCTCATCAGCATGTTGCACATGGCATAGCTGGCCCACGATCCAAGCGCGGAAGCCAACAGTAAGATAACGATGAACTCGGTGTTAACAATCCGGGTGATGTTTCCAACCGATGCACCCAATACTTTTCTAACACCAATCTCTTTCATTCGTTTGATAATGTTGAGCGATACCAGCGTAAACAATCCGGTAACAGAAAGCATCATGGCGATAATACCCAGGAAAATATACATATAGGCAATGTTGGTATTTACATCATCAACTTCCTGCATCGACTCGCCCATCTGATACCCATTATACAGCCGGTTCGGAAATATTTTTCCCCACTGCTCTTTCATAAACTCGTCTATGTCTTTCACCTGACCCGGAGTGGTGCTCACAACAAGCTGACTATAATTTTTTGGTGCTGTGTAGCGAATCATCATCGGCTCAAGTTCGCGCCATAGTCCATGTGTATAAACATCCTTAACCACACCCACTACATACAATTTCGCAGTGTCATGCCAGATCAGTTCTTTGCCTAATGGTTTTTCCCATCCGAAAAGTTTTGCCATTTTATCCGTGATGATGACCGACTCGCGGAGATCGGTTTCCGAATCTTTTACAAAATCACGGCCTTCGGTTAAGGTCAGTCCCAGGGTGTTGAGGTAATTATCACCCACAGCAATTACATCCACTTCCACCTGTTTCGATTCATGCTTTACAGGTTCATGCCTGCGGCCTGCAAAAATTCCACTGTTCGCACCTGCCATCGATAAAATTTTAGGATTGGATTGAAGTGCATCACGATAGGTTTCAAACTCGTTTTCGTTTTCAACCCAGGTAATGATCGAACCGCGATTGTTAAACCCAAGGTCATACGCGCGTTGATAACGCGCGTTCTGAATAAACCCGATGGCACTAACAATGGCAATTAACGAGATAGCAAATTGAAGCCCGAGCAAGGTGCGTGTGAAATAATTTGTGCCTCCAAATTTTAACTTGCCTTTCAGAATGCTTACCGGTTCAAATTTACTGATATAAAAAGCCGGGTAGCTACCTGCCAAAATACCGGTGAACAATAACACCCCAACGAGGAAAGCCAGAAACGGAATACTATCGAGGTAGTGCGGTGTAAGCTGCATGTACTCCCACATGTAGTTCCATCCCTGAATAAGAAAATCAGCCAGCCCAACCCCAAGCACAAGCGCCAGAAAACAGATAAAGGTAGTCTCGCCAATGAACTGCGTAATCAATTGCTTGCGCATGCTTCCCATTACCTTACGAATGCCAATTTCCTTCAAGCGCCTGGACGAAATAGCGATAGCGGTGTTGGTGAGATTGAAGCAGGCGATCAGTAAAATCAAAATACCCATTACCATCGATCCGATAATTGCCGAACTGGGAGGTGCATCCCATGTCCATGAACGAACACGTTCGGCCCGATCGCCATGCGCCATAGTGGTTAACGGATCTAATGTAAATTCTTTGATCTGAAAATCCTCTCGCACTTTGTTGTTATTGGCGGCATATTGTTGCAGTTGTTGACGAACAGTAGCCACGCGGCTACCGTCATTAATCTGAAGAAACAATGTGCACTCCTTACTCCAATCGTCTTCACGAATACCGTTGTGCTCATCCTTGTAATTTTCAAAATTCATATAGGCCGAACCATCACGCCTGTAAAAGCTGGAGTTCATTGGGTGCTCCTTAAATACACCAGCAATTTTTACTTCTTTCAAGTCATTGCCGTTCACTTGTGTAATCGTCTTCCCCAGTGCTTCCTCGGGGGTGCGGAACAATCGAACAGCCATTACTTCGCTGATGAACAAACTTGTTTTGTCGTTTAACTCGGACGGTTTCCCTACAATGAATTCAAAGGAGAATAAATCAAAAAAATCAGGATCAACATAGTTAAGGTTAGAGGCAAACAAATCGTTCTCACGCTTAAAGTTGGAGTATGAGTACAAGTACCGCGTGGACTTCTCTACATCCTGAAAAGTTTTATCGACAACCTCGCCCAACGGAAAGGGTGCGTAACCGAAACGTTGTGTGTTATTTTCAAATTCACGCACGGAGCTAACCCGGTAGACCCGTTCGCGGTTCTGATGGATACCATCAAAAGTACTATCGTACTCGTAAGCAAAATACCCAACAATGCAACAGGCAATGGCCACACCCATTCCAAAAACGTTGATGAAGATGAAGAGCTTGTTCTTCATCATGCTGCGGATGGTGATCAGTAAATGATTTTTAATCATGAGGGATGTGGGTTTAAAATTTTATGACACCTCAATGACACTTTCACGGCATTGGGGTTGCATGCCTATGCCAACTAACATGCCATCCAAATTTTCTTGATTGTGAGCGTTAAAACGAAAGATGATTACTCACTCTTTGTTCAGGAATGAACACTGGTGTTCGGTTTACAAACAAAATTAACAGAACGGTGTGGCAAATCTTCTAGAAGGAAAGAAAAGGAAGCGCTGCGTTTCGTATTACCGCCACAATCACGCAGCGCCCCTAAACTTTACAGTATCCGGGAGAGCGCTTAAATATGAAAATGCTCCTTGATATTTTCCGTTACGACCTTACCATCAAACAGGTTGATGATACGGTGTGCATAATTCGCATCATACGGTGAGTGCGTAACCATTACAATGGTAGTACCTTCCTCGTTTAATTGCGAAAGCAACTTCATTACTTCTTCGCCATTGGCAGAGTCAAGGTTACCGGTAGGTTCATCGGCAAGAATTACTTTAGGCTTTGCTACAATTGCTCGCGAGATCGCCACACGCTGCTGCTGACCACCTGACAATTGCTGTGGAAAGTGATTGCGTCTGTGCATAATGTTCATGCGTTCCAATACCTCTTCCACGCGGGTTTTACGTTCGCTGGCTGGTACTTTCATATACAGCAAGGGAAGTTCAACGTTTTCAAAAACAGTAAGCTCGTCAATCAGGTTAAAGCTTTGGAACACGAAACCAATTGAACCTTTACGAAGTTGCGCGCGCTGGCGTTCAGAGTACTTGGCTACTTCGTGCTCACCAAAATGGTATTCACCCCCGGATGGATTATCAAGCAATCCAAGAATGTTCAACAAGGTTGATTTTCCGCAACCTGACGGCCCCATAATAGCTACGAATTCGCCTTCCTTGATTTCAAGGTTAATGCTGTTTAAGGCGGTGGTTTCTACTTCTTCTGTGGTGTAGACTTTTTCCAGGTTCTTAAGTTTGATCATGGCTGGTTTATTTTTACTGTATTAAGATGTTCTATTTTCAATTTAGTTGCATGTAAGTACTTCTTTTTCTTTTAAAGGTTACTCCCTTAGACCGCTAATTGATCTCAAGTGTTACACGTTACCCTTTATTATTCGCTGATTAATCCAATAGCAATACCTGATTATCTCCGAAATTCTCGTACGATGATGTGATTACCTTGTCGCCTGGTTTCAAGCCTTCGAGTACTTCAAAGTTTTCGGTATTTTTTCTTCCCAACTTAACGTCTCTGCGAACGGCTTTATTTTCACCATCCAACACAAACACCCAGTTGCCTCCTGTGTCTTTATAAAATCCTCCAACAGGCAGTAGTAATTCTTCAGACGACTGACCCAATTCGATGCGCAAGCGTAACGATTGGCCCCTACGAATGCCCGGAGGAATTTCGCCTACAAAATTCATATCCACATCAAATCTTCCATTAATAATGGTTGGATAGATGTACATGATTTCAAGTTCGTATTCTTTATTATTGAAAGTAGTAGTAGCATGCAAGCCGGTAGTAATGCGAGGCAGATACAATTCATCAATGGGTACTTTCACTTTGTAACTTCCCACAATATCCACCTGGCCTAGACGCTGACCGGGGTTTACATTCTGCCCGGCATCTAACTGCGGGCGCGAAAGCTGCCCATCGATGGGCGCGCGAATCACCAGATTATCCAGAATTCTTCCTACGCCCTCCAGATTTTGCGTCATGCGTTTTTCAAGCGCGTTGATTTCTCTAAGTTGGCGTATACGATCAAGCGAGTCGTTCCGATACACTTCGTACGTAATTCGCTTGCGTTCCAGATTGTATTTGTAATCGGCTTCCGTTTTTTCGAACTCCTGCTTGGAGATCAGCTTCTTTTCGTACAGTTGCTTCTGCCGTACGTATTGGGGCTCGAGTATTGCCAATTGATTATCAATAAGTGCCAGCGTTTGGCGTTGCTCCAAATCATTTCGGGTAATACCCAGGCGGGTATCGCGGTTACGGTTAATACTTTCACTCAATTGCGCTTCCTGCCCTAGCACGCTCAACTCACGGTTAAGGTTGCTGAGTTCCAGAATTACGTCACCTGCTTTCAGCATGGCACCACTCTCGGCCACTACACGTTTGATTGTTCCGCCTTCAACCGCATCGAGGTATACGGTGCGGCTGGGCTCAATTGTTCCGGTCTGTGGAATGAACTCCTGAAATACGCCACGTTGAACATTCGAAATTGTAATCTTGTCTTTCTCGATTTTAAGCTTTGAGCGTCTGTCGGCAAAGATGAATTGATACCCGATAAAAATAACAAACAAGGCAATACCTCCATAAGTGGCAATGCGTTTCACCGTCCACGTCTTCTTAGCAATCTTCTTATCCATCTTTAGTAGTTTCGAGTTGAGAGTTTCGAGTTATAAATTTCGAGTTACTAGTTTCGAGTTTATAGGACGTATAAACACGAACCCGAAACCCTTAACCCATAACTCCCTCCGCCCAAAGCCAACAAGTGTGCCAACCGCGGGAACGGTTGAAAACCCGGTTTTATGACCACTAGATCATTATTGTTCGTTCACATGTGAACGAGTGTGTCCGGTTACGAACGCGATTCGCTTCACTAAAAACAGCTCAAATTGTATTTTTAACGTGTATTCGCACAGTCTCGGATTCGGTACACCCTTTGCCCACTTGCGGACAGTTAGAATTGGTTTCGCGTTTATTGTTTTGAGTTCTTATTGCTCAATATAAGCGCGAAAGCTGAACCCGAAACATGAAACCCGTAAACCATTGAACATGTCCGAAAGCAAGCAAGGGAAAATACTGATCGTTGACGATAATGAAGATTTGTTGAAGGCTGCCAAAATGCACCTGAAACGCTACTTCGCCCAGGTTGATATTGAAAAAAATCCGGAAGCCATACCGGCCCTGATGAGCAACGAAGATTACGATGTGA
>Ga0315910_10000306_pt1 | contig 52554 bp, 46 predicted proteins | sample EdamamesoilMG_FD_204470 | JGI IMG/M metagenome (GOLD analysis project Ga0315910, IMG submission 204470) | Garden soil microbial communities collected in Santa Monica, California, United States - Edamame soil | ecosystem: Environmental > Terrestrial > Soil > Garden | place: USA: California... | reverse complement strand
AGGGTTGGAGATTGAGCGCCAAACAGGCAGCCAAAGCTCCAAAGAAAGGAAGCGCGTTTCTTTTCATAGCCGGAGAAAGTTTGCCAACTATTACCACCTTCTGACTTCTGGGCGACTCCTCCCGACATTTCATCAGTGTAGCCGAACTTGCAAGGCAAAATCCGCTACCAACAAGCCTGATTACGGTCTGACGACCGGCTTTCAAATGGTGCGCGCGGCAACGCGTCCTTACCATGAAATAAAATCCCCCTCCGTTCCCTCTATTTCTGACGTACTCCCACCCGACTTTCGGCCACCCTCTCCGCATCGGATCGGGAGAGGGACGTGGTGAGGGCACGCCGCCTTGCCGATGATGGATGACTTCGCAACAATGAGCCGGCTTGAAGCGACGCACGCTCAGAAGATTCACATCCGAGTCAGCCAGCGATCATCACAACGTTTATGTGGTGTTGCTCGATCCGGCCGTCGCCAGACTCCGCAAGGTGCGCGCCGCTAATCCAAATCGTGATCCAAAGAAGCCATGCGTCTATGTCGGGATGACCGGCCTCTCGCCGGAGGAACGGTTCGCGAATCACAAGGCGGGCATCAAGGCTTCGTATTATCCCAAACGTTACGGCATCCGTCTGCTGCCGGAACTCTACGCGCATCTCAATCCCATGCCATTCGCCGCCGCCGCGCAGATGGAACGCGATCTGACCGAAGACCTGCGACGCGAAGGTTACACCGTCGTGGGCGGGCATTGAGGCATTGTCTGCGCCTGACCAAATACTGCGGCCCGCTATTTCCCCTGCATCAGGCGCTGCATGTTGCCCATCATCATTTCCTGCATACTGCCATATTTCTTGTGATCCGCCGGCAGTTCAAACAACGAGGCATCGGGCTTTTCCATCTTGATGTCGGTGAACGTGGTGGTCGTGGTCTGGCCATCCTCGATGGTCTGGTATTGGATCGGAAAATCCTTCAGGTCGGTGGCTTCCCAGACGGTCGCTTCGGCGGACTTACCATCCTTGTCCGTGAACGTGAGCTTCGATTTCTTGCACGCGTGCTTCTCCACCGTCTCACTGCCCAGTTCGGTCTTCTCCAGCTTGCCTTCGGGACTGCCTTTCCCGGAAGCGGGCATGTCACAATAAGATTTCAGGCCCGGAAACACCATATAGGTGGCCGGCTTCTCGGGTAATGCCAAGATGACCATTTGATCCATGCCCATCTGTTTCATGCCCTCCTTGTCACGTGCCGGGACGCCGCTCATCTTCGTCATGTCCATCTCATTGCGCATCTTGCGGCCCGAGACCGCCAGGCGCAGTTCCATCGTTTGATTGTCCCGCTCCTTCTTGCCGGTGATGACAACCTTGGCCGTGGCGGAAAACGCCGCGTCCTTGTCGAAGAATTTTGCCAGCGCGGCGCACGGATCGGGTGGGGGCTTACCACCGGGCTGAGCCAGCGAGGCCGACGCGAGCAATGTGAGGCCAATAACTGTGAGCGCGAATCGTTTCATTTCAATCATCCTTTCCAGGAGCGAGGTGGTTGGAAAACCCCAACAAGTTCAGAAGCCGACCAGAACTTACCTTGCTGTTGCATGGGGTTCATTGCAAACGACTCTACGCCTCCACTGCCATGATACAAGCGTGTTTTCGAAGTCTTTCGGAGCGCTGGCAGCGGCTGGAAATCTGTTCGCGGTTGAGATCGGGATGTGGGGCAAAACCAAGGCTTGATACCAAACCGGCGCAAATCCGTAGATTCGCGCCGGCGAGATTGGCTTCACGCAAGCATGCTGCTCGAGTAAGTTCCGGTTGCAATCGCAGATCACGCAGCTGGACACAGATCTGTTTTGAACCACAGAGGCACAGAGACGCTGCGCTGTCGAAAGCCGAATGCCGAACGCCAGCTGATGAACGAAAACAAGGAGCGCGCCGGAAGACCATGGCAGATCCCACCGTTGGTAAGCCGGGAACTGCTGGTTTATTCCCGCCAGCCGTGGACCTATTGGCTGCGCCTGCTGAGCGCTCTAGGGACGGTCAGTGTTTTGGCCGTCACGGCTGCGGGCAGCCGCGAGCACCTCGGTCAAGCCGATGGTTTCTCGCTCTTTGCCGGTTCGACGGCGGTTCTGTTTTTCATCGCCAGCCTCAACGGGCTGCACTCGACGGCCAATTGTATCGGCTCCGAGCGCCGGCAGGGGACTTTGGTCCTGCTGTTTCTCGCCGAGCTGAAGTTGACCACCATCCTGGTATCCAAACTGGTCACCAACTCGCTGCGGAACGTTTGGGCGCTTTTGGCCACGCTGCCCGTCCTTGGAGTGTGTGTGGTATTGGGAGGCGTGAGCGGTTTGGTGTTCGTGAAAGGTTTGCTGGCCGTTCTCGCCGCCGCGTGGCTCTCCCTCATGGTCGGACTCGAGCAGTCTTGCCGCAATCAAGGTGAACACGCCGCATTTTCGCACGGGCTGCGGCAGTTGCTCTTGCTGAACCTGTTGCCCCTGGTAAGCCCGGTCAGCCTGTTGTTCAGCGCGTTTCTGGGTCAGGGTTTTTTCGGGGAGGCGCTTTTCTGGGCAAACCTCGGGGGAACAGTCCTGGCGGGTTTCCACCACTGGTCGCTCGCGAAAGATACGCTGGCGCAGAACTGGCAGGAGCCCCCGCCGGAAGAAGCGCCAGTTGATTCTGGCCAGCACGCGGCGGTGGCGCCGCCCGTGCCGGGGCATCTCCAGAAACCGCCAAGGCTGTGCGGAAACACGCCGCCCGCCTACTGGCTCTTCGCCCGCTACGGCGATGCGCGGCAGGTCGCTCCGTTGCCGATCGGCATCGCCTTCGCTGCGATCACCGGATTCGTGGTCCTGGTGAGCGACTGGTACATCATCAAGTTTGCGTATCCCATCCTGATGGGCGCGGGCCGGTTCGTCCAGATGCTGGCCATGGCCAAGATCGCGCCGCAGAGCTTCGCGGATATCGCCCGGCCTGGCGCGCTCGAGATCCTGCAAACCACACCCATCACCCTCAAGCAGATCGTTCGCGCCGCTTATGATTTCCTGTTTGTTCATTTCGGACGGGGAGTGCTGCCCATGCTGGCCTTGGACGCCCTGGTGCTGTTGATGGGCGCGCTAAGAACCGACACCGAAGGTACTGTCTGGGGCCTGGCTCGCGTGTTGTTGGCTCAAAACAGCTTGTTTCTTTCTGGCCTGGGCGCCATGGGATTGACGGGCATCTGGCTCGGGCTCAAGCAGCGGAGTCTGGCCCGGGCTTCCTTGAGCGCGTGCTTCTACCTCCTGCTCCTGCCGCTGTCACTCTACATTCTGAGGCCAATGAGCCCGGCCCACATCACCATGATCCTCGTGATCGCCTACTGCGCCATCGCCCTCGTGATGCACTACAAACTCGGGCGCCTAGTACGGAGCGGCGACGGCATGCAACCGCTATTGCGCCGGTCGGAATGGTAGAGAGAGGGTGATGGATTTGACCGCGGCGGCAGCAGCTCGGGAATGCTTTGCTAATAGTTGACACCACACGCATTCGCCAAAAGATTATCTCGAATGATGCCGATTCAATTAACTCGCCGAAAGCACTCAACCCTATGAACAAAGAACGACTTCAATCCTTGGCCCGGGACCTCCGCAAAACTCCCCCGCGCAGTCCGCGGGAAACGTTGGGCGGCTTCGTGATCGCCGCCCGCATGCTCGACAAGGCCCGGGCGGACCTGCTGGGCATTCATGGGGAATACAACTTCTATCCGTGCGGCTTGGGCGCCTACTTCTGGAAGTTCACGGGCGTGGACGCCCAGCAATTCAAGGATTTTGTGGCCACCGGGGCAAGCGATGCCGAGATGGACACGTGGCTCCGCGAACATGCCGTGGTCAAAGACAAAGCGGCCGTCATCCGCTGGAACAATGAAATGGTGGGCCTCCGACTGTGCGACCTCCCGGCCCAGGTCCAGGAATACTTCGCCACCTATATCCCTCAATTCTGCAAGCCACCCAGCAAGGTGAAATTCTTCTTCGATGTCTATGATGTTGAGGAAGGCGTGCTCTAGCCGAACGCACCTGAAGTCGGTAACTTCCAGGTTTCCATTCCCCTTCACAGGAGCAAGATCATGGGCGTGTTCAAAACCATCAAAGAGAAGATCAAGACAGCGCTGGTCGGAAAATTGATCACCGACCTCGGAGTGCTGCCAACGGACAGCCATGGTCGGCAGTTGTCGTTGTCCATCCGCCAGCGTCCGGGCCAGCAACCGTATCTTCGATTGAAATGGGAGGGTTGTGGCGAAACCGATTACGGGCAAATTGTTTGCTCAGAGGAATGGGCTTCGCAATGGGAGCAAGTTGCCCGCGAAATGCGCAGACACACATCCAAGCAGGCGACATAAACTTTGGATCAAATCTTCTCGCCACGGCACACCCCGGCAAGAAACTCAAACCCATGACCTACACCTGCAAGATCGAGTTAACGGACTACCGCCACGCGATGTGGCTGCACGTCAAGCCCCGCGCAGTGTTCGCCGTCTTGGGCATCTTCCTGCTCGCGCTCTTTACTCTGCTAACTCTGTTCATTGCTTACCTCTACCTCTCCAAGGGGCAGCATTTCACTCAACTCTGCCTGATGCTGGCAGTGATTGCGTATTTCGCTTTCGTCATCCTCTGGACGCGCGCCCGCGTCAAGCGCACTTACCAACAGTCCAAACTGCTCCACGAACCATTCACGTTCGAAGCCACGGACACGCATCTCGTCACTAAAGCCTCGTTTGGCGAGAGCAATATTCCCTGGACCGCGTTCCTCAAATGGAGAGCCGATTCCCGCCTGCTCCTGATCTATCAATCCGACGTCCTGTTCCATATGATCACGCGGCGGGCCTTCCCCTCGGAGCAAGAGTTCCAATCCTTCGTGAACTGGATCGCCACCAAACTACCTGCTTTCAAATAGGCTTGGCATGATCCGCTTGTTTCACATCGGCGTCAGTTTGATGCTGTTCCTGATCGTGTTGTTCTGGACGCTGTTGCCGCTTATGCAACACGCAATAGACCGCACAGCTGGCTTTTGGATTTTCTGGGGGATGGTGGAAGCCGCATTACTCACGTTTGTGATAGCGGTATTTCGAAGGAAAGCGTGACGTCGCACTAGCGCCGGAAGTGGCCGGCTCGCGGGGACGCTCGCCCCACCGCTAAGCAAGGGATTTCAATCACCCGTCATCGGGTGCAAATCCATTGGCAGCCGGGAAACAGGCCGGCTACTGTTGACCCCATGAGAATCCAGTCCGCACCCGTTGGACCATCGCGCTCCAGCCTTCGCTGCCGGGGAGCGATCCGCGCGCCTGTATTGTTTGCGGCGGCGTTGCTCCTGGCTCTCGGGGGATTCGTCGTGTTTCGGTTCGCGCAAGGTGGGCTAACCCCGGTCGCCTCGATGCCGGCGGCAACCGTTGAACCGGAATCAAGCGCCATCGTTTCGCCGGTGACGAACGCCTCAGCAGCAACCGAACTCATCACCGAGCCGGTGGCGACTTTGCCGCCAGCTCCCGCCCTGGCCGCGTTGCCCAAGGGGATGGCGGCTGGTTCACCGCAGGCGCTGGCCTGGACGCGCACGCTGGTGACCAATCTCACCCAGCTGGATCCCAAAGCGCAGCCGGTGACGCCCGAACTCGCCGCGTGGTGGCGCAGCCAGCTAAATATGTTGAAGAATTCCGGTCCGGACGGAGCCGCGGCCATCCGCGAATTTCTGGCGCGGAACGAGGATATCTCCTTCGCCGGGTTGTCGGGACCGGACAGCCCCGGTTATCCGTCGCTCCGCCAGGCGCTGCTCGATGCCCTCGCCACGATCGGTGGCCAGGCCGGCATCGATGGTCTGCTTGAGGTCCTGCATACGACGGTGCTGCCCGCGGAGATCGCCCAGCTCGCACACCATCTGGAAACCCTGTCGCCGGCCCAGTACCGCCAAGAGTTGCTGGACGCGTGCCACGCGGCGCTGACTCAGGCGCAAAAGGGCGAGCTGAAGAACCTCGACGTCGGCTCGCTCTTCCAGGTGCTGGCCAAACACGGTGGGGCGGACGCGGTGGCGAGCTTGCAGGCGGCCGGCGATACTTGGAAATCGTACGCCGCCATCGCCCTGGGAAATCTCCCGGACGGCGCCGGCCTCCCGGCGCTGCTGGAACTGGCCCGGGATAGCAGCGGCCTGACGGCGCTCGCCGTGTGGCCCATGGTGGCCGAGCACGCGGCGACCTCAGACGAGGCGCGCAACCTGTTGCTCGAGGCGGTACGAGCCGGGAGCGTGCCCGAGATGGCGTGGCCAGAGCTGGCCCGCGCGCTCGGGGGATACGATTACCACATCAACTCACCGCCCGCGACCCTGCCGGCGAACGCCAACTATGACCAATCCCAAAGTTGGAGCTTCCAGCAGACAGGAGAGCAATTCATCGGGGTGGTGAACGTCGCCAGACTATCAGCCGCGGAGATCAATACCCGCATCGGCTTCATCGATCAAATAAACGGGTTCAACCCACCAGAGGCGGCGCGGGCCGCGCTGGCGGCGGGTCGGAACGCGCTGGTCAATGAATTGCAGCGCCGACCGAGATAACGGCGGCGTAGTTTATCCGCCACCCTGCCCGTTCGGGCATTCAAGTGGTGCTGCCAGATTCAGCGGTGCAGTGACGCCATAGCGAACTTTGAAGCTCAGGATATCACAGCCGAGGAGCGCCAAGTCGGGAATGAGGATGGAAGATCGAGCATCGCCACACTAGCGACGTTGGGTGTCAAATCATACCAGCCATCCGATGGTTCATTTCGACAAGGAATCGACCGTTTTCTGGATCTCCTTGGCAACTTCGCTCCCGGCGCCACCGGTGGCGATGGCGACCTCTTTTGCCTTCGTGAGTCCCTTCACGAGTTCGGTCCTGGTTTCGGTCTCCTGCTGCTTCGCCTTGGCCTTCAACTCCTCCTGCTTGGCCAGGAGCACATCGGCATTGCTTCCCCGCACGATGGTTACTAAGGTTTCAGCAAACCGCTGAAGGATCTGGGAAACTGCTTCCGCCGCATAGCCACCGATCAGCGCGAGCACCGCAATCCCCAACTGCTTTGAGATGTCGGTGTCATCCTTCAGGAAATCGCGGCCAAAAAAACCGAGAATCGTCCCCGAAGTCAGGCCCAGCACGTAGCGAATTAAGTACACCTGGTGGTATTTGGGATCGAAGGTGCAGTTAACCAGATATTTGTGGCCAGTGTATAACCCGTAGAAGGCCGAGCCGAGACTCGCGGCCGCGAAGAGCATGAAGATTTCGCTCCAAGAAGCAGCATGAGGAACCGGAGCATTCAATTTTGATCGATCCTGAGGTGCTCCTATTGGCCCCTCCGGCAGACTGGCCGCCACCGCGTTGGAAAGGGCGGCCGCCTGGGCGTTGGTCGTGGCCGCTGCCACCTTCTCTGCCTGCTTGGCAGGGACACTAACCAATGCAGCGGCAAAGAACCCCAGCAGGCTTATGATACTGACGAGCAGGAGAAATTTCACCGTGATGTTGTCAGCGACGAATTTCAGCTTGCCGGTGGATCGGCTGGCTCTGATCGTCCGCGGCGTGGCCGGCGCCACTAATTGGCTCAGCGCCCCGTGAACTTCCAAGGCCAGACTGAGCGCAGGATGTCTGGATTCCGCATTGGAATCGACTTTGTCCGTTTCCGGCGTCGGAACAGGTCCAGCTCCGCCGGCCGGCGTCGGGATTACCGGGGCCGGAGCAGTTGTCTCTGTCGTTCCATAACAGAGTTCAGTCACTTTGGCTCGCAGCGCTTCGGGCACTGTTTTCCCTTCGGCCCGGATGAAGTCCAGCATGTCATGGTTGTCCGTCTGAATGCGCTCGTACAATTCGTCGCATGACAATCCACTTGCTTCAATTTTTGGGGCTGTCCGACTCATAGTTATCCTGTCTTACTGGTTAGGGTCGTTATTTGCTGCCGTGCGCATGGTGAAATCGCGACTCACCGCTGTACTGACGCGAACATCGCTCCGCCTGATTGAAACAGCCGCGCCAGCACCCTCACCCGCACCGCGCCACGTTTATCGCTCGGTCACAATCAGGAGGCGATCTCTGGGGGAATCAATTTCAATACAGATCAGTCTTGATCCGTCGCCGGTCGCATTCCGGATTTCGTTTTGCACATCCAGATCGGTCGGAGGTACGGGAACTACTTCAGTGACGTTGTAGGCCATAATGGGTTGTGGGTTAATCTGTGGTTACTTTTTTGAGTTCGGCGATCAATTCCTCGAGGTTCTTGCCCCCCATCCGCCGGATGGTGGAGACCGTCTTCTTCTTCTTGGCGCCCAAGGCATCGGCATAATCCCGAGTCTTGTCCGGGCCAAAATCCTTGCCGTCCAGTTTGGTGCCGGCTTTCAGTTTCTTCTGCAACAACTTGTCCAGTTCTGATTGCTGGGTCCGCAAATCAGGGTCATCAAGCTGGGCATAGCCAGTGACGGCTTCCGCCGCGGCCTTGGCGCTCTGGGGGTTTCCAGCCTGCGATACGTACATCGCCACCGCGGCCGGACTCATCACCGCGGTTTCGCCGACAGCGAAGTTTTCGGAAATATCCGCCCCGATAAACAAATGCTTCGCCCCCGAACTCATTTTGATGCCGCTGACCAATTGGGGCGTAATGTCTGCACGATTGCTCCGCATGTCCTGCCGCCCGGCCAAGCCACAGCAGTCGCCGTTTTCCTCACAATCATCGCAATCCTCGTTCTCCACGACCTTGCCGGTGGGCACGGAATAGAACTGGCTGCGGATGTATCCTATCTTGGCTTCATAAAGCTCCGTCTTCGGATTCTCCGCAAGCGTGATGCCAAGGCCGGTCTCAACACTGGAGATGATGTTTTCGCGAACCACCGTTTTGCAGCCCGTGGCCAACAACAAGGGCAGGCCGACAAGGATCGGCAGGACTAGATTCCGGGCGATATGATTCATGGGTTGTTTTTTCCTTCTAAGTTTGGGTTTTCGGCATGGTTGGTACAGCACCAGAACGGTGCGTAATTCGTGATGGTCAGACCGCCAGGGGTAGATTTGATCGAGATCACGACGTTCGAAGCACGTTGCGGGTCGATCTGCACCCGGTGACGCCGCATCCACCCGATGCCACCACCGTCCGGCCCTAACGCGGCGCCGAGTACTGCGGAATCGTAAACATCCACACCGGGGCGATTGGTTGTCGTCACCACCCCAAAGCCGAGGCCTAGAATCAAGTGATGCGTACCGTGACGATCGGTCCAAGAGCATCCGGTGCTGCCTGCGCACACAGCAGACAGCAGCCCGGCAAGCAAACCGAACTGCCGCAGCCCATTCAATGTTCGGCAGGAATCCTTCATCCCTCAATCCAGTGCGGGAACCGCTCCCGTTATTCGTTTTTCTCGTATCCGGGACACAAGGAAGCAGCAACTACACGCCCCAAAACTACGCATGCAGGGCACGACCTCCGGCACCGGATGAGTCGGGAGAACAACTTTCCAGACCATTATCAGGCTGGTGCAAGCGTCAAGTAACCCTATGGCGCGCATCTGATTTTTGCCTCAATTCGCCAGTCGCCCACGAAAATGCAGCCGGGCGGAGAATAGAATTGAATAGACTAGATACGGACCACAAAGCGCGAATCTTTCAACTTTCTGCAAAAAAATTTAGCGCCTCTCGCGAATCCACCCATAGCAGGCCGAAAACAGCACCCCAAGGGCTGCAAATAAAGGGGGAAGCGCCGCTAAATACGGCGTCAGGTTTGATTTTGAAACTGCGAGAGCGGGTGACTTAAAGCTGGGAGGTGGGAAATCGACGGTGATCCGGCAAACGCTCTGGGTGACCTCGCTTACTAAAGCTGCCGTTTCCGCGTGGTCCGCTCCTGCAACCAGATGATGTCGGGATTACGCGGCGATTTGTAACCGTCATCAACCAGTCCGCCTCGCACCAGCGGCGGCGTTGTCCGCGGGTCCCGCCAGCGTTTGATCTCGGAATGTCCGTCCGCAAAAGAAAAGCCACACGCGCGGTGATGATACATTCCCGGCAAGTCGTAGAATCCGATGGCGGCGGGTTGGTCCGGCCAGCCCGTCATGTCGGTGGCAAAATTGCCGATGTCGATGCTGTCCTCCCGCATGTCCAGAAACAACCAGGTCCGCGCCGGGCCGGGATCCGTCAGGTCGCCCATCTTCCGGTAGATCCGCCAAACGCCGCCGGAGAGTCTGCCGTCACTGCCGCCAAAGCCACCAAACCAAAAGTTCATCGACATGCTGCGCACCCGCGACTTTCGCTCCCCCCCCACCGTCACAAACGAACGGTCACCGGGGCATGTCCAGATCTCGAGGTTTTTCCCGCAATACGGCCAGAGCGGGCTGGTCATGATGTTCACCGTCGGATCCCAGTTGGAACGGTTGTTCGGATTGAAGTCCATCAAGCCCTTGACCCAGACTGGATCGGTTAGTCGCACGCTTCCGCCGATCAAGGGGCCTTCGCGGATACCTTCGCTCGCGAGCAAAAGACGGTCATTGTTGTCCTCCGTGTACATGCGCCAGGCCAGCGCGAGTTGGCGGTGGTGATTCATGCACTGGATGCCCTGGGCCTTGAGCTTGGCTTTGCCCAGTGCGGGCAACAACATGGCCCCCAGAATGCCGATGATCGCGATCACCACCAGCAATTCGATCAAAGTGAAACCTCTGCGGGCCCGGCAATGGCGCGGGCAGAGCGGCGGCTGGGGGGTATTCACAACTACGGTCGAAGACGTACTCACTGGCAGGTTAATTACAGTCCCATGCGCTTGAAGTCAACCGCGAAACCCCGTGTCTGCTGAAGCTACGGAGGACGCTCGGAACGTGGCGCGGCGCGAATCCGAAGACTCGCACCGCGCTGATTGAGGACCGGAATCGGTTCCGCGCCGGATCATCCGCCGGCGCATTGGGCGCGGCGGAGTGAGCTTACACGTCGTAGTAGAGATGGAATTCGTAGGGATGCGGGCGCAGACGGATGGCATCGTGCTCCTTCTGCTTGTGGCTGATCCACATTTCGAGGAAGTCGCGCGTGAAGACGTCGCCCTTGAGCAGGAACGCGTGATCTTTCTCCAGGTGTTTGAGAGCTTCTTCGAGGCTGCCGGGCATCTGCGGAATCTTCGCGTGTTCTTCCGGCGGCAGGTCGTAGAGGTTTTTGTCCATCGGTTCGCCGGGATCGATCTTGTTGAGGATGCCGTCGAGTCCGGCCATGAGCAGCGCGGTGTAGCAGAGATACGGATTGGCCGCGGGATCGGGCGGGCGGTATTCGATGCGCTTGGCTTTCGGGCTTTCGCTAAACGTCGGGATGCGGATGGCGGCGGAGCGATTACGCGCGCTGTAAGCGAGGTTCACTGGCGCTTCGTATCCGGGCACAAGCCGTTTATAGCTGTTCGTCGTCGGATTGCAAATGCCCGCCAGCGCTTTAGCATGTTTCAAAATGCCGCCGATGTAATAGAGCGCCATCTGGCTGAGGCCGGCGTATTCCTTGCCGGCGAAGAGCGGCTTGCCCTTGTTCCAGAGGGATTGATGCGTGTGCATCCCACTGCCGTTGTCGCCGAAGAGCGGCTTGGGCATGAAAGTGACGGTCTTGCCGTGTTTGCGCGCGGTGTTTTTGACGATGTATTTGTAGAGCATCATCGTGTCGGCGGTCTTCACCAGCGTGTCGAAGCGGAAATCGATCTCCGCCTGACCGGCGGTGGCGACCTCGTGATGCTGGCGTTCGACCTTGATGCCGAGTTCCTCCATCGTCAGGCACATCTCGGTGCGGATGTCCTGCTGGGTGTCGGTGGGCGAGACCGGGAAATAACCTTCCTTGTGGCGGATCTTATAGCCGAGGTTCGGCATTTCGTCGCGCGAGCTGTTCCAGATGGCCTCGTCGGAATCGACGGTGTAGAAGCAGCCGTTGGAGTGATGATCGAACTGGACGTTGTCGAAGATGAAGAACTCGGCCTCGGGGCCGAACACCGCGGTATCGGCGAGCCCGGTGCTCTTGAGATAGGCTTCGCCGCGTTGCGCGATGCCGCGCGGGTCGCGATTGTAGGCGGCCTTCGTGCCCGTCTCGGCGATTGTGCAGGTGAGCGAGAGCGTCTTCACCGACATGAACGGGTCAATGAAAGCGGAATCGGGATCGGGCATGGCGAGCATGTCCGAGGCTTCGATGCTTTTCCAACCGCGGATGGACGAGCCGTCGAAGCCGAAGCCGTCTTCGAAGACTTCTTCGGTCAGCTCGGCGATGGGCACGCTGAAGTGCTGCCACGTGCCGAAGGTGTCCACGAATTTCACGTCCACCATCCGGGCTTCGGCGGACTTGGCCATTGCAATGACGCTCTTGGGAGTGCTCATGGGGATTTGATGCGCTGATGTTTTGGTTTGGAGATTGTTCAAAGGGGAAATACCGGGGAACGCCGCTCACGCCAAGCGGAAAGTATTCACAATGGGCCGGCGCGAATTGTTTTGCCCGATGAATCTCAGGAAACGTAGCTTGCGCGAATGAAAACCGTGGAATCGAACGCGAAACGATTCAACCAAGTCACGCCGCGCCTGCCGGTGGCGGACCTTCAACGTACGATGGACTTCTACACGAAACTGCTCGGATTCGAAGTGCGCTGTCTGTGGCCGGAAAATCCGCCAACCTTCCTCATGCTGGAACGGTACGGCGTCTGCCTGGCGTTCGATGCGGTAGTAGGCACAAAGCCGCAGCCAGCCGAATCGGCGTGCGGGTTCTATCTCGGGACGGAGAAGGTTCGCGCAATGCACGAACAGTTGCGAGATAAGGTTCGCATCGGGTGGGGACCGGAAGTTTATCCTTATGGCTGCCGTGAGTTCGCGATTCGCGATCCCGATGGCTACATGATCATCTTCACCGAAGAGACGGATGATCCGCCAACGTGTGTGGAGCTGTAGGATGATTTCTCTCTCACCTGTCTCAAGCAGATCACCCTGGCAGGCTAATTAGCGGTGAGGGGTCGGGAACTCTGGTGGTTTGCCCTTGCCCTGAGGCGGGCACGGAGGGATAAGAGAGTATGAGCGGCAGTCGTTCACTGATTGGCCTGTTGGCCCTGCTTGCGACCACCATCTCCACACTGGGTCAGGGAACGGTATACTGGGGCAACGCAAGCTCACTAGATTGGGGACCTTTTGCTGCGGATCGAAACGTAAAGTTCGGTTCTACATTCAGCGTCATCAACCCGAACTTAGTGGTTGCTAACGTTTCGTCCAATGCTTTCGGCTACGACTTCAGTAGTCTCCGGGCGCAGTTGTTTTACTCGGTCACGCTGGGGACGGACATCGGCACGTTCACACCTGTGCCGGAGACGTTGGGAGGGATATCGAACTTCAAACAGTCAACGAGCACTACCGCTGGAAGCTGGTTCAACAAGACTGGGACACTCACCGGCTGGGACGGTCAATATGGTTCATCCGTTTACCTCGCAGTCGTGGTTTGGGATGTGCAGCGTTCAACCGACGCCCTGAGTACTTCCGCCAGATCGGGACCGTGGGGTATGTCTTCAATCTTTGGTTTCCAACAAACTGCATCCCCTTTTCCGTGGTTTGATCAGGTGCTTAACCTGCAATCTTTCGACATCAACATTCCGGAACCTTCCGTCTTTGCTCTGTTGGGTCTTGGCGGGCTTACGTTAACATTCGCACGACGGCGGCACACTGCCGCATCTGGCGAATAGTGCAAACACCGAGTCTGCTGACTGCACGGCAGCACGCTGCCGTCATAATTCTTTTTTCGCAGACAGTTAATTTGTAGCCTGCCCGCGTGAGTTTAACTGCGGGAGCAATCGTTACTCTAACCATTCAAGATATTGCGTTCGGCGGCGACGGCGTCGGACGCCTGGATGATTTTGTCGTGTTCGTGCCGTTCGTCGCCTTGGGTGAGACGGTCGAAGTCGAGATCACCGAGGTGAAGAAAAGTTTCGCGCGCGGGAAGCTCGTGAAGGTCATCACACCCTCGCCGGAACGCGCGACGCCCGAGTGCAAACACTTCGGCGCGTGCGGCGGCTGCCAGTACCAGCACCTGAATTACGCGGAGCAGTTGCGCGTGAAGCACAAGCAGATCGCGGATCTGTTCCATCGCATCGGCGGCATCGAGAAGGACGTAGTCGCGCCGGTCGTCCCCTGCCCCTCGCCGTACGGCTACCGGAATCGCATCATGATCCGCAGCCAGTGGAACAAGCCGGAGCAGAAGCTGAACATCGGCTTCGTGCGGTGGGATTGCGGGCTGGTGGAGGATGTCTTCGAATGCAAGATCGCCGAGCCGGCGCTCAACGAGCAGATCAAGCACGTCCGCGCGAACCCGCCACCGAAGGGCGGCATCAAGGTGGTGCTGCGCATCCCACCCGAGGATTGGATCGTGCCGCCCGATTCGTTCTTCCAGAATAATTTCTTTCTACTGCCGAGGCTGGTGGAGACGGCGCGAACGATGTTGCGCGAAAGTCACACGCGACATTTCGTGGATTTGTATTGTGGTGTCGGCTTCTTCGGCATCGAACTGGCCGACGCGGTGGAATCATTCGTCGGCGTGGAATACGACGCACACGCGATCAAATCTGCTCGCAAAAACGCCGACGCGCGGGGCCGGACTAATGGAGAGTTTATCGCTGGCATGGTGGAAGAAGTGTTGCCCGGGCTGGTTAGCAAGCTAACGCCGGACGCCACAACGGTGATGATCGATCCGCCCCGCAAAGGTTGCCGGCCCGAGGCACTGGAATTATTGCGGCAAGTGCGGCCGGCGCAGTTGATTTACGTTTCTTGTCATCCGGCGACGATGGCGCGGGACTTGAACATTTTGTGCGCTGACGGTGTCTTTGAACTGGTGCGCGTGGTCCCGCTGGACATGTTTCCTCAAACGCAACACGTGGAATGCGTGGCGGACTTGCGCGCGCAGCCAAACTAGCCTTGCCAATGCGACGAGCCTCCCGCCAAACTGAAAAGACCGAATGACGAACGACATCGAGTCCCCCGAATCCCGCCCGCTAGCCTCGCGCCGACTGCCGTGGTTGCTGGCCATGGGTGCGTTGATGATTTATGTGCTCACGCTCAATCACTGGGCTTCGGTGCTGAACGTTTCGCAAGTGGCACGAGTGTCAGGCTGGACGTGGCATCCCGAGCTTTCCAATCCGATTTACTATCTTATCACCCTGCCCCTCGGGTTGCTGCCCGCAGCGAGCGTGCCGGTGGCGCTCAACATCCTTTCCGCCGTCTGTGCCGCCTTGGTCCTGTGCCAGCTGGCCCGGTGCGTGGCGTTGCTGCCGCATGATCGCACCCACGATCAGCGGGAGCGGGAGATCAGTGACGGCGCCGTGTTCACCGGCAAATTCTCCTGGGTGCCGCCGGTGCTGGCCGTATGCCTGTGCGGATTGCAATTGAGCTTCTGGGAACACGCGACGAACGGCACGTCTGAAATGCTCGACCTGCTGCTGATCGCTTTCGTAGTCCGTTCCCTGCTGGAGTATCGGTATCATGGCCGGGAACGGTGGCTGACGCGCGCCGCCTTCGTGATGGGCGCAGGAATGGCCAGCAACGCGGTGATGATCGCGTACTTCCCGCTCTTTCTGGCGGCCCTGATCTGGATCCGCGGCATCAGCTTTTTCAACATCAAGTTTCTGGTCCGCACGCTCCTGTTCGGACTCGCCGGATTGTCCCTCTACCTGTTGTTGCCGATCATCACGAGCTTGAAAACGCCGGAACTGGCCAGCTTCTGGGCGGGGCTCACGACCAATGTTTATTGGCAGGTGGATTTCCTGCAAAAATTCTCCCGCAAGGCCCTCGTCCTTTTTTCGCTCACCTCGCTGGTACCGATCTTCCTGATCTCGATCCGTTGGGCTTCCTATTTCGGCGACACCAGCCAGACCGGCCAGTTGTTCGCGACCATCTCGTTCCATGTGGTCCACGCCTTCTTTCTGGGCGCGATCTTCTGGGTGGCATTGGACCCGCCCTTCAGCCCGCGTAACGCCGGTTATCCTTATGTCTGCCTGCCCTTCTATTTCTTCGGTGCGCTGAGCGCGGGTTATTTCAGCGGCTATTTCCTGCTCGTCTTCGGACCGCTGATCGAAAGGCGGATGCGGCGGGCTCCCACTCCGATCATCGACACCCTGCACAAGGTCAGCACCGTGGCGGTGCTGGCGATGTTGGTCATCACGCCGGTGGCGCTCGTCTGGCGGAATCAGGCGGAGATCCGGTTGACCAACGGGTCGATGCTGAAAGATTACGCGGCGAATCTGGTCGCCGGGCTGCCGGCGAAGGCCGTGCTGGTCAGCGACGAGCCGGCGCGCCAGTTCTTCGTCCAGGCCTGGATCACCTCGGCCGGACGCAGCAAGGATTATGTGGTATTGAACAGCAGCTGGCTCAAGTGGGACACCTATCACCGCCGGTTGCGGGAACAATACGGGAATCTCTGGCCCCTACCTGACAAAATAGAGGGCCGGCAGAGTTTCACACCTCCCATGCTGATCGCGTTGCTCACGGATGTGAGCAAAAGCAACCAGGTTTATTATCTTCATCCCAGCTTCGGTTATTACTTCGAAGTGTTTCATGCCGAGCCCAGCAGCCTGGTTTATGCCCTCAAGTCCTATCCCACCGGGCAGCTCCTGCCGCCGTCTTTGACGACCGAGGCCCTGGCGCAAAACGAATCCTTCTTCACGAAACTGGCGGACTCGTCGTTGAAGCCGATCCTGGCGGTCACGCACCGGCCCACGGAAGCCAATCAATATGTTGGCGAGGGGCCGCTGCGAAAGATCCGGCTCCGCCAGCACAGCAACATGACCGCCTTGCTGCTCGGGATGCATTATTCGCGGGCCTACAATTCCTGGGGCGTGGAGGCCCAGAAGGCCGGCCAGCTTGATTCCGCCGCGCGCTGGTTTGAACTGGCCACCCAGCTCAACCCGGGCAACGTCGTCGCCGAGCGCAATCTGGAATTCAATCGCAAACTCAAGGCGGGCCAGATTCCGCCGGTGGAGATGCCCCGGGCTGTGGAGGATCTATTCGGCACCGGGCGCAGCTGGGACCAGGTGCTCTCGGCCAACGGTCCGTTTGATGAACCGGGTCTCTGCCTGATGCAAGGGTTCTTGTACGTGCAGTCCGGCCTGTACCGGCAGGCCGCACAATATTTTGACCGGGTGCGCGCCATCTCGGAAACGGAACTGACCAGCCGCATCTGGCTGGCCCAACTCCAGCTCATGGCCAATCAGCCGGACGCCGCCCTGGCGCTGACGGATGAAATCCACGCCCATACGAACCGGTTCGAGTTGAACACGACGAATCAGATCGAATTGCTGACCGTGGAAGCCGCGGCTCACTTCGCCCGGAATGATTCCACCCAGGCGGTACAACTGATCGAAAAGGCGCTGGCTGCCGACCCCCGGGATGAGCAGGTCCTGAATACAGCCCTCAAGCTTTACAACCAGTATGGCCAGATTTCCAACTCCCTGGAGATTGTGGAACGCCAGCTGGCCGTGGCTTCGAACAATGTGGCGGCCTTGCTGAACAAGAGTTCGCTTTGCATTCAATTGGGGAACCACGATCTTGCGATCACCACCCTCAACCGGCTGTTGGCGACTGAGACCAACAATGCAGCTGCCTTGCTCAACCGCGCCATCGCCTACCTTGGCGCCAACCGATTGAACGAAGCCAAGGCCGACTACGAATATCTCGTGCAGCAACACCCCACCGCTTACCAGCTTTACTACGGTCTTTCGGACGTCGCTCTTCGTCAGGGCGACACCAACGCTGCCATCCGCTACACCGAAACGTATCTCACCAATGCCCCGCCAGACATCCCCGAATACCAGGCCATGGGCGCACGCCTCCGGTTGATGCTGGGCGAAAAACAAAAGTGACGCCATGCGCGTCACGCATGTCATCACCCGGCTCGTGGTTGGCGGTGCTCAGGAAAACACCATCGCCTCGGTCCTGGGCTTGCGGACACTGCCAGGCATGGAAGCGGATCTGATCTCGGGGCCGACAACCGGGCCCGAAGGTTCCCTTGAATCCGCATTCCTGAACCATCCGGACGTGCTGACGATCCTGCCGGAACTCGTGCGCCCCGTGCACCCCTGGCTTGACCTGCGCGCCCTGCAAAAGCTCACTGCCATCTTTCGCCGCACCAAACCCGGTATCGTCCACACGCACAGCGGCAAGGCCGGAGTACTCGGACGGCTGGCAGCTGCGCGGGCGGGAGTGCCAGTGATCATCCACACCATTCACGGCCCATCGTTCGGCGCATTTCAAGGTGCGCTAGCCAATAAAATTTTCCTTGCCGCCGAGCAGCGCGCGGCGCGGGTCACCACTCATTTCGTCACGGTTGCCGACGCCATGCGGGATCAATATCTCGCCGCCGGCATCGGCCGACCGGAGCAATACACGCGGGTGTTCAGCGGCTTTACGCTCGAACTGTTCTTGAATGCAAAGAACGATCTGCAACTCCGTACGCGCCTCGGGCTGGCGCCGGAAGACATCGTCGTCGGAAAGATTGCCCGCCTGTTCAAACTCAAAGGCCATGATGACCTGATCGCCATCGCACCGGAATTGATCCAGGCCTGCCCGCGGCTGAAGTTCCTGCTGGTCGGCGATGGTGAATGGCGCAGCCGTTTGCAGGCCGCGGCGCGCGCCGCGGGAGTGGAAAAGCACTTCGTCTTTGTGGGACTCGTGCCCCCCGCAGAAGTGCCGGCGCATGTCGGCATCATGGACATGCTGGTTCATCTCTCGCTACGCGAGGGATTGCCGCGCGCTCTTCCCCAGGCGCTGGCGGCCGGCAAGCCGGTTGTGGCTTACGATTGCGACGGCGCCCGGGAAGTCTGCCTCGATGATCAGACCGGTTTTCTGATCCGCCCCGGTCATCACGCGCGGCTCAAGGAAAGCATTCTGCAACTCGCCGCCGACCCGGTGCTCCGCACGCGTCTGGGTGAACGCGGACGGGAGTTTGTCCGTCAAAATTTCTCCGTTGGTCAGATGGTCAACTCGCTGGCGAACTTGTATCGCCGGCTGCCCTGAGCTACGGCACGGCGAACTTTCGTTGCTTCAGCCAGAACTCGCAATCTCGCACCCACGGGTGCCGCTTAGTTGCGTCGAAGTCGCGCGAGCCCAATCCCAAACCGTGCGCGCCGCGTTCGTAAACGTGCAGATCCACCGAAACATCTGCCTTCCGGAGAGCGGCGGCCAGTTGCAGGCTGTTCTCCACGGGCACGGCCTTGTCCTCGTAGGTGTGCCAGAGAAAACACGGCGGCGAATTGGATGTTACCTGCAATTCCGCCGAAAGCTCCGTGACCAACGCCGGCGGCGGATTCGTCCCCAACAGATTCCGACGAGAACCTTGATGGGTGAAGGGATCGGTCAATGTCACCACCGGATAACACAACACCACCAGATCCGGCCGCGAGCTTTGTCGTTCGACGGGATCCGTTGCCTCCGCCTGACCGGAATCAAAGTGGGTCATCAGCGTTGAAGCCAGGTGACCGCCAGCAGATGAACCCATGATGCCGATACGTTGCGGATCCAATTTCCATTCCAGCGCCCGCGAACGAACAAACCGGATGGCGCGGGACGCATCCTGCATCATGGCCGGATGCCGGTAGCCATATGGACCCAACCGATACTTCAACACAAATCCGGCTATGCCGAGTTCGTTCAGCCAGCGCGCGTAGTGATCGCCTTCGTGATTCGCCAGGTGACCATAGCCGCCGCCGGGGCAGATCACCATCGCTGCACCGGAGGCCTTCGCTAGGTCGGGTAGATAGACCGTGAGCGTCGGGATGTCGTTGGAGGAACTTCCGCGCGCACCGGGTGCGCCATCGGGCCAGAGGAGAAACACGTTTGTGGTTTGCGCACCAGCCATCGCCACCGAAATCAGGAAGAGACCGGCCAGGAGTATGTGCACGGTTTGAAACATAACAAAGCAGCCCGAACAAACTAGCCAAGAATTGAGCACTCCAACCGGACTGACAAGCCAACGGGTCTTCTGGTGCGCGATTGAACCAAAGCCCTGACTGCTCGTATTCAAACCAGATTTTTGTCAACGCGCTGGTCCGACCCTGTCATAATCGCATCTGCCAAATGCCTCAGATGATCGGTTACATTTCGCTGGTGGTTCGCGACTACGATGCAGCCATCGAATGGTACACCAACAAGCTCGGCTTCACCCTCGTCGAGCACACAAAGTTGTCCGACACCAAGCGCTGGGTGTTGGTAGCGCCGCCAGGTGGACGGAATCAATGTCTGCTGCTGCTGGCGAAAGCAGTGACGCCAGAACAGGAGAGCCGGATCGGCAACCAAACTGGCGGGCGCGTATTCCTGTTTCTACATACGGACGACTTCGCCCGCGACTACGAGGCCATGAAAGCCCGCGGGGTGAAATTTATCCGTCAGCCATGCGAGGAAAGCTATGGCACGGTCGCTGTATTTGAGGATCTCTACGGTAACCAATGGGATCTGCTGCAGTTAAAACATCCGTTAGGCGGATCCAAACCCACTTGAATCCTCCCGGTCTGTTCCTGAGTTCCTGAGTTCCTGATCGCTAACGGGTTGGAAAACTCGTGTTGATTTCCAGCACACTTCTGACAACCTATCGGAGTCCGTAAGGCTGGGGTCTTAGCTCAGTTGGTAGAGCGTCTCGTTCGCAATGAGAAGGTCAGGGGTTCGAATCCCCTAGGCTCCACCAGCCTTCACCCACCCATGACCAAGCCACCCAAAGCCTGGAAGCATTTCCTCGCGGCCTTTGCCATCACGCTGCTCGGTTACATCGTCGTGTTCAACTGGATCGAACATCGCCGCGTGAAGAACGGGCCGTGGGAAGTGACGTTTCAAAACACCGGCGGGCAGTTGGAACTGGTCATCAATCAGGATTCAGGGGCAATCCGCGGTGTGCGAATCCAATTCACGAACGCACCGCTCAGCACGAACCTGACACAAACAACTCAGTTCACTGCCGGGCGCAAAGTGCCGTTCGACGTGCCGTTTGGAAAATGCGTGTTCCTCGACCCGCTGTTTTTGCCGGGAAAGGTCGTACTGGAGATCGCCGGCCATGAGATCCAAATCATGCCGCGCGTGTTGATACTTGATGGAGTGGAACACCTCTGGAGTTCGACGAACTCTTTTGCGCTGACCGGGCCAATGAACCAAGCCGCTCAGAAGTAAGCTGGCTGGCGCCCGATTTGATTTCCAGTTTCCTTGAAAAACAAAAAGGCGAGGCTGTTCGCCTCGCCTCCGAGATTTGATTTGCAGGAATTACTTCGCCGCTACCACGGCTTCCTTTTCCTTCACCAGTGTCGCGCCCTTGCCGATACGTTTGCGGAGGTAAGTGAGCTTGGCGCGGCGCACCGCACCTTGACGCTCAACTTCGATCTTGTCGACGCGCGGCGAGTGGAGCGGGAAAACACGTTCCACACCCTCGCCATAACTGATACGACGGACGGTAAAGGTTTCGTTCAGCCCGTGGCCACGACGGCCGATGACCACACCCGCGAAGACCTGGATGCGTTCCTTGTCGCCTTCCACGACCTTGGTGTGCACGCGCACGCTGTCACCGACGCCGAATTTAGCGGCGTCCTTGCGAAACTGTTCCGATTCAATTTTGTCCAATAATGCCTGGTTCATAAAAATTCTTTCTGTTCACTCCAGCAGATCTGGCCGGCGCTCGCGCGTCCGCAGATGCGCCTGCTCCCCACGCCACTTCGCGATCTCCGCATGGTTGCCCGAGAGCAACACGTCCGGGACTTTCATCCCGCGAAACTCCGCCGGTCGCGTGTAGTGCGGATACTCCAGCAACCCCGTGCTGAACGATTCTTCCGCCGCACTTTCGTCGTGCCCCAGCACGCCCGGGATCAGCCGCGCCACCGTGTCGATCACCACCATCGCGGGCAACGCACCGTTCGTCAGCACGTAATCCCCGATGCTCAGTTCGTCATCGGCCAGATGCTCGCGGATGCGCTCATCAAACCCTTCGTAATGCCCGGTCACGAGCAACAGGTGTTCGTGCTGCGTCATATCGCGCGCGATGGCCTGATCGAACGAGCGCCCTGAGGGCGACATCAGCACCACATGAGTCTTCTCCGTGGCCAGCTGTTCCACTGCTTCAAAGATCGGTTCCGGCTTCAATAACATTCCGGGGCCACCGCCAAACGGACGGTCATCCACGGTCTTGTGCCGGTCATGCGCCCAATCGCGCAAGTTCCACAACTGCAATTCCAGCAATCCCGCCTGCCGCGCGCGCTTGATGATGCTCTCATCCAACGGCCCGGCAAACATCGCCGGAAACAAGGTCAGCACGTCAATTTTCATTTGCTGGAGTTCAAGCTGCCGCTTGCCCTACCCACGTGCCCGGTCGAGTTGCCACGCGCCTCAGCGCTTCAGCTTATCCTCGATGATCTCCAACGTGCAACGCTCGCCCTTCTTCGCGCTGCCCGCCAGCAACAGCGACCGGATGGCATTGATCGTCATGCCCTGCCGGCCGATCACCTTGCCCACGTCCTGCGGGTCGAGGCGTAATTCATACACCGTCATCCCGTTCTGCGGCACCGGCGTCACGGTCACCGCGTCAGGTTTGTCCACCAGACCTTTGACCACGTATTCGAGGAAGGCCTGCATGAAAACTTACGCGGCGGCGGCGGCCTTGGCCGCCTTCTTGATGAAGCTGGCCACCGTCTCGCTCGGCTGCGCACCCTTGCCAACCCAGTACTTGGCGCGCTCGAGGTCGAGCTTCACCTTGTCGCTCTTCTTCTGCGGCCAATACGTGCCGAGTTCTTCGATGAACTTGCCATCGCGCGGGCTGCGGCCATCGGCCACCACGATACGATAAATCGGAGTGTTCTTCGCTCCGATGCGCTTCATGCGGATTTTAACTGCCATAAAATTTTTTGCCGTTCACGCCCGGCGACACTGCGCGCAGCGTGGTGAACCCTTAATGAAAAGGAGCGCAGAGATTAGTCACGTCGCAGCGGGTTTGCAAGTGCTGTTTTGATTCAAAAAGGCTCGCGCCGCACGCCAGGGGCTGGTTTCCTCCCAGCATTGAGCAATGTTGCCGCCAAGCCACGAAAGCCCGCCGCTAACCGGCTTGATTCAGCCCAGTTGGAACTGATTCCCAGTCCGCAAAACAGGCCGTTTGCTCGACTCAAAACCAGCGGATTGGCCGAGGAATTGGCTGCGTTCAACGACTTTGGCCAAAAGACCCGAATCATCACCACCCAATTTGAAACGGACGCCGGCCAGCATGTTTCCGCGCCCACCTTCCTGAACGAATTCTGGACCGCACGCCAGCGCCAAGCCAGTTCGCTCCACGAAGTTTCCTATCGCGCCTGTTTCAAACCGCAGCTCCCACGCTTTTTTGTCGAGCGCCTCACGAAACCCGGCGATGTCGTTTACGATCCGTTCATGGGCCGGGGCACAACACTGGTTGAAGCTGCTTTGCTTGGGCGCGTCCCGTGGGGTAATGATATCAATCCGCTTAGTCTCACGTTCACCCGCCCCCGACTCAGCCCTCCTGCTCTGCGGGAGGTTGCCGTGCGGCTGGAGCAGATTGATCTTACCGACCACGATGCGCTGCCCGCAGAATTGGAAGTCTTTTATCATCCGGAGACGCTTCGCGAAATCTGCGCGCTGAAAAAATATTTCCGCATGAGGACGGCTGGCGGCAAAGCACTTCATCCCATTGATGAATGGTTACGGATGGTCGCACTCAACCGGTTGACCGGACATTCACCCGGTTTTTTTTCCGTTTACACGCTGCCACCGAACCAAGCTGTATCCGTGGAGTCGCAACGCAAGATCAACGCGAAACGGAAGCAGACTCCCACACGTCGAGATGTCGTCAAGCTCATCCTCAAGAAATCCAAGCAGCTGCTGGGCGATTGCACGGCAGACGTTCGCCACACTCTGCAAAGCGTGGCAAAGCAGGCGCGCTTCACTAATGCTTCTGCCGACGCCACGAAGAAGTTGCCAGCGAACTCCATCTCGCTAGTCGTCACCTCACCGCCGTTTCTCGACGTGGTGCAATACGCCGACGACAACTGGCTGCGCTGCTGGTTTCTCGGCATTGATCCCAAGTCCGTAAAACTCACCGTGCCCAAGAAATTGGAAGCCTGGCGGGAAAGCATGACGGGCGTGTTTCGCGAGTTGCATCGTTTGCTCAAACCCGGTGGCCATATTGCCTTTGAGGTTGGTGAAGTTCACAGCGGCAAAACCAAGCTGGAAGAACACGTTCTCCCTTGCGGAATCGCGGTCGGGCTTGAACCGGTGCTGGTGCTCATCAACGACCAGCAATTCACGAAAACCGCCAACTGCTGGGGCGTGAACAACAACGCCAAGGGCACGAATACCAATCGCATCGTGCTTTTCCGAAAGCGCTGATCGGAACGATTGCGATGCGGCTTTGGTTACGTCCTTGAGGCTGGCTTTTCCGAAGGCATCCGTTAGTTTTCAGAACGAAATCCACAAAGTGCGCGACCCAAACCCAGTCCAGCTTTTGCACCTCACACTTATGAAGCACCCTCTGCTGTTTCTCCTTTGTCTCACCGCAGCCTGGCTCACGGTTGGTTGCGGAGAGAGTGGTCCGTCATCAAGTGCACAGAACAACCCGCCCAGTGAAGAACGCAGCTCTTCCATTGAAACAAACAATGCGCCAGTAGCAGAAGCGGCGTTCGCCAAAGTGAAAGAACCAGAACCTAAAAAGCCGGAAGTCACCGGGGTGAAAACGAATTCGACCGGCAGCTGGGAAAAACTGGTCATGCACCCGGTGCACGATGCGCAGGGCACCCTGACGATGGAGGTGCCGCTGCCGGCGCAATGGAAGCTGACGAGCCGGCCCAAACCCGGCGAGCCCACCATTGAAGGACCAAATGGCGTCAAGGTGGTTGATTACCCATTGCAGATGTTTCGCTTTACCAGCGATCCCCGGATGCAGCAAATGTATACGCAGGCGGGCCAGCGATTACGACCGCTGCCCAACCTCGAGGCGCTGGTGCAGCAAGATCTCGCGCCGTGGGCCGAGAAACGGGGATTGAAATTCGTGAAGCAGTACGAAATCCCCGAGGTTACCCGTGTTGACAAGTGGTTTAACGATCAACTGTTCAAGGCGGTGCCCGGGCCGATGCAGATTGCAGCCATCGGCACGGAATGGGAATCCGCCGACGGCGAACCCTGTTTCATCCTCATGCACCTGAATGAGGGCACCAGCCAGCAACTCCAGATATGGTCGTATTACTGTTCAGTATTGCAGGCGGACAAAGCGCATTTTGAAACAGCGCGGAAGCTGTTTATCTTTGGCCTGTCCAACGCGCGCTACAATCTGGAGCCGATCGCGGCTTACAATCGAATGGAGGCGCAAAAGGCAGGGCAAAGCTGGGCGGCCCACAATGCGCGGATGGCGCAGAACCAAGCGGCTTTTGAAGCAAGCCAGCGGAATTTTGTGAATCGCAGCACCGCCGCACATGATGCGTTGATGCAGAATTGGAACGCGCGCAACGTGGCGAGTGACCGGACGCAGGAGCGGTTTGTGGATACGATCACGGAGCGCACGAAAGTGGTGGACCCGGCGTCAGGACAACAACACAAGGTGGAAAGCGGCTACAATCACTATTGGATCAACTCCGATGGGAAGTATCTCAGCACGGACAAGCAGGATTACAATCCCAACCTGGACGAGGCTTTGAACAACAAAAAGTGGGAGGAGTTGAAGAAGGTGAATAATTGAGGCCGCGGGGCACTTCGCTTTGAACCAACGAGGAAGTTGTCTCCCGCCGATTTTCTGACACACTGGCCGGACGATGTTGACCCTGTCAGGCCTGCAAAAATCATTCGGTGGCCGCGTCCTGTTTGATGACGTGGCGCTTTCGCTTTTGAAAGGCGAGCGCGTGGGCCTCGTCGGGCCAAATGGGGCAGGCAAATCCACGTTGCTCAAAATCATCCTCGGCAAGGAACAACCGGACGCTGGCGAAGTGACGTTCATGCGCGGCACGCGCGTCGGCTATCTGCCGCAGGAAAGCGAACCCGCAGGGAATGAAACCGTGCTGGACATCGCCGTGCCGCATGACCACGAGCACGACGGCCAGTTCGTCGCCAAGGCAAAGCAGATTCTCGCCAATCTGAGTTTCAAGCAGAGTGATTTCCTCCGCCCCGCCCGCGAAATGAGCGGTGGCTGGGTGATGCGTGCTCATCTTGCGAGGTTGCTTGTGCAAGAGCCTGACCTGTTGATGCTGGACGAACCCACAAACCATCTCGACTTGGAGACGCTGCTTTGGTTTCAGGATTACCTGCGTGATTATCCCGGCGCGATCCTGCTCATCTCGCACGACCGCGAATTCCTGAACCGCCTCTGCACCCACGTCGCGGAACTTCGTTTGTCCCGCGTTTTGCGTTACACCGGCAACTACGACGAGTATCTGGAACAGCGCGCCCATACCGAGGCGACTATGATCGCCACCGCCAAATCCCAACAACGTGAGATCGAGCGGTTGCAGCTCTTTGTGGATCGCTTTCGGGCGAAGAACTCGAAAGCCACGCAAGCCCAGAGCAAGATGAAGCTGATCGAGCGGCTGAAGGAGGACATGGTCGCCACGCCGGAAAGTGGCGGCCCGACCGTCGGTTTTCACTTTCCTCAACCGCAACGCAGCGGCCAGCGTGTCATCACGCTCGACCAGGTGAAGTTCGGCTACAACGAGAACTTGATCTACAGTGGTCTGGATTTCGAAGCCGAGCGTGGCCAACGTACCGTGCTGGTCGGTCCAAATGGCGCCGGCAAGTCCACGCTATTGAAGTTGTTGGCTGATGTCCTGCACCCACAGTCGGGCGAACGGAAGCTGGGCCACAACGCCAAGTCGGGTTACTTCGCGCAGCATCGCGCGCAGATGCTCGACCCCAAGCGCACGGTATTGCAGGAAGCGCTCGACACGCCCCAACGGGTTTCGGAGCAATCCGTCCGCACGGTACTCGGCAGCTTTCTCTTTCGCGGTGATGACGTGTTCAAGCCGACCAGCGTGCTGAGCGGCGGTGAAAAGAGCCGGCTCGCGTTGGTGAAACTGCTGCTCGACCCGCCAAATCTTTTGTTGATGGACGAGCCGACCACGCATCTGGACCTTGCCAGTGTGGACGCCCTCATCGAAGCGTTGCAGCAATTCGAAGGCACGTTGATCTTCATCAGCCACGACGTGCATTTCATCCGGGCGCTGGCGAACCATGTTGTGCGCGTCGAAGCCGGGCAACTTCGCCACTATCCGGGCGGTTATCAATACTATCTCGATAAGACGTCGCAGTCGGCACGGGCGGCGCTGACGAGTTCCAGTTTCTCAAAGGACACTTCCCCGCAGACCAAAGCGGTAGAGCTGACGATGGATCGTAAGGAACAACGCCGCATTGAAGCTGAACAGCGCCAAGCCCGCTCGCGCAAGCGACAGGAGATCCAGAGGCGTATCACCGCATTGGAAAAGGAAATCGCCGGACTGGAAGCCGAAGAAAAGAAGCTCGCAGCCGAACTTGAACTGCCCGAGACCTACGCCGCTCCCGGCAAGGCGATGCAGATCAATCGGGAATTATTACACGTGCATGATCGCCTGCCGCTGGCCACCGCGGAATGGGAAGCAGCCGCAAATGAGTTGAGCGTACTTGAGTCGAATCCTTGAGTAATTGGCCTCCAACGCCCGGTCACCGACCCTTGGCTGCCAGCACTTTCCCGCCGCTCGCTGCTTATCTTACTGGTTTGGTTACTAGTTGAAAAAACTACAGAAATTGAAAGTGGTGGCTGGAGACGGAATCGAACCGCCGACACAAGGATTTTCAGTCCTCTGCTCTACCGACTGAGCTATCCAGCCAACAGTCGAAGGGCGCATATTGAACTGAGCCAACGTTCCGTTGGCAAGTTGGATTTCGACAAATTTGGAACCGGCAGGTGAGGATCAACGACGCAATGCGTTATTGATCGGAACGGCGATTGCGCTTGAGCATCCAGCCCAGTCCTAGGGCCAAAAGGCTGATCACGGTTGGCTCGGGCACCGCTGCCGGCGTGAAGACCAGGTTCAAATCCTTGCCGGCGTTACCCGTAGCCAAGCTCAAAGTGCCACCATCGAGTGAATTGACAAAACCACCCATCAACAATGAGAACACGGTGGATTCGCTTTCTCCAGGGGCAAAGGTGATTCCGGAAACAGTCCGGGCAATCGTCCAGATGTAGCTCTGACTTGAATCGAAATCGCCCACCAAGCCTGGAGAGTTTGCCAAAGTCAGGGAGCGAATATCGATGAAGAGCTTGTTGGCAGTTGTGGCCGTAATCGTCAGTCCTCCTGAAATAGACAGAAAATCATGCCCTGAACCTTCACCAGCACTGACTGATCGAACATTCACGAGGTTCGTGACGCCACCACTCCATGTCTGTGATCCAGTGGTCAACTTCCCTACGATATTATCGTCGCCTGCGGTAATTTTGCTACCAGGCATCAGGTAAACGTTGCCAGTGATGGTACCAATACCCCCAAGCACACCTGAACTGTTATTAGTAACATTGCCGCTACCCGTTCCACTGCCACTGGTATTGTTAACCACAAGCTTACCGCCGTTGATGGTGGTACCGCCGGTGTAAATGTTGGAGGAAGTGAGTGTGACCGTGCCCGCGGTTGTCTTGGTCATTCCGGCGCTACCTCCCAAGCGGGCGTTAATCGCTCCGGAACGGACCTGATACGTAGAACCGGTGATGATTCCAGTCGAGCCACCAATCACGCCACCGTTCAGCGTGACTGTGCCAACGTTCTGATTGTGTGTTACAGTATTGAGCGTCCCCGCGTTTACGGTTACCGCGCCGGAACCAAACGCGTTGGCTTTTTGTGCCGTCACCGTGCCATTATTCACTGTCAGCCCACCGCTAAATGTGTTGGGCGCCGTTCCCGCCAATGCGAGCGCTCCGGAATCGTTTTTCACCAGTGCACCGGTCCCACTAATCGTGTTGCTGATTCCGATGTTGAACAACCCGGCAAGAGTAAGCGTGCTGGCATTCAGATTCACAGACTCTGAAAAGAACAGATGGCCTGCTGATGCGTTCCAAGTCTGCGAATTACTGAGAGACAAGGAAATCGCCACCGTCTGGATATTCGTGCTGTTATTGACGATGCCACCAGCACCGATGCGAAGAATTTCAGTGTTCTGTGGCGTGATTGAAAACGCGCCTGCGCCGCTGTTGAAAGTCATCGAGCGTATGAAATAGGTCTGATCCACCTTCGGAATGAGCCGGATATTTCCGCTGAAAAAGATGTCGATGTTGGTCAATCCCGCAACGCTGTTCTGCGGTGGCGCCACATTGTTCGCGTCAGGAATTCCCCAATTGTTTGCCTGGCTCCATTTATCATTCGCTGGACCGGCACCGCCATCCCATGTGTAGTTGGTAGCGAAAGCCGGAAGAACAGGCAGCAAGGCAAGCAGGCAAAAGACGAGAAAGTGCGCAAGAAAACTGCGGCTATGGCCGACTTTGTTCACACACTTGTTCACATTCATTGTCTTTTCTAAACCTATGGTCGGCAGCATTTTGAACGATTATTCACCGGATGCAACCGTTTTCTCAAAAAAAATGCCCCGATTGACGCGGACTTGCGAGGGTAGCGTACGGAATCCCGGATCTTCAGGCCCTGGGGTGAGCTGCTTGATACACCTTTCTGAGTCGGTCTGTCGAGATGTGCGTATAAACCTGAGTGGTCGCCAAGTGAGCGTGTCCTAGTAATTCCTGCACACTCCGCAAATCTGCGCCGGCATCAAGCAGATGCGTCGCATAGCTATGGCGAAGCTTGTGTGGAGTCATCGAAGGATCCAGACCGGCTATGGCAAGATAACCTTTCAGCCGGCGAGCCACCATGATGGGGCGGATTGCTTTTGGTGTCCGGGTTTCTCCCAAGAACACGGGTTCATCGTTTGCAGGTCTGGATTTTAGCAGTCGCCAATAGTTCTCGATGGCTGTCAGCGCGGGCGACCCGATCGGAAGAACCCGCTCCTTGCGCCCCTTCCCTCGAACCCGCACCAGACCTTCTGACCAGTCAATATCTGAAACGTGCAGATCACAAAGTTCGCTGATACGAAGGCCACAAGAGTAGATCGTTTCGAGGATGGCCACATCACGGTAGCGGGCCGCCACTGAAATCGGCCGGCCCGGCGATTTTGTGGCGCGGCGTTCAATCGTCTGCAACGGCGCGTTGAGCAGATCGAGCATCTGCTGCGCCGTGAGAAATTTTGGCAGGCGCTTCCCAGCTTTGGGCAGGGAAAGGTTTTTGATCGGCGATACCGCGACCGCACCATGCCGGATGAGAAATTTGTAAAAAGTTCGCAATGCCGAGAACCGCAGGGCGATCGCAGCGCGGCCGAGATCTTGTCGGCCCAGGAAGCGCAGGTAGCTTCGAAAATCGTCACGCTGCAGGTCTGCCCAAAGTGGAGCGGATTTCCTTTCCTGCGAGAACCAGGCGCGCAATTCGCCCAACGCCTGCGCATAATTTCGCCGCGTGTAATCAGACACCCCCCGGTCAATCACCAGATGTGAGAGAAATTTTTCAACCCATTTGTCAACGGGTGGAGATTTGGCTGGGGTCGCTTTGTCCATGAACGTGAATAAGAGACGGCGGGCCGCACCGCAAAGCAATGCCGAAACACTCCGGCGCGTATGCCCGCCTACCGCACATTCGTGCGTTTGCTCAGGTTCAGCCAAGGCGTAAACTTCTTCATGCAGTCGAAGCAACCACATCCCAGTGTTTCAGCCTGTCTGACCGTACGTGGATTTACGTTGATTGAGCTGCTGGTCGTCATCGCCATCATCGCGATTCTGGCTGCCATGCTCCTACCGGCGTTGAGCAAGGCGCGGACGAAGGCCGAAGGGGTCTCCTGCCTGAACAATCTCAAGCAACTACAACTGGCCTGTCTGCTTTATGCGCCGGATAACCTGGAGAAAGTGCCGGAGAATCGCGGGGCCACGGTCAACACCAACTCCTGGGTCACCGGCGTCATCCAATGGGATTTTGGTTCACCCTGGCCGCCGAACTACAATCCCCTCTACCTCACCTCCTGCCAGCTTGGACCGTACGTCGCAAGGAACACAGGCATCTATCGTTGCCCCGCAGACAAAGTCCCAGGTGCTTTGGGCCCGCGCATTCGCAGCGTGGCGATGAACGGTTTTGTTGGCGACGTGCTACAGATCAACGGCGGCATAATCGCCCAAAACGCCGGCTGGCGACGCTACCTGAAGACCTCCGACTTCAAATCCCCTGCCAACATCTGGGTGCTGGTGGATGAACATCCCGACAGCATCAACGATGGCCTGCTGGCGATTCCCATGACCGGCACGAACGCAACCTGGTGGGACAACCCGGCAAGCTACCACAACGGTGCGTGCGGCTTCTCCTTTCAAGATGGCCACGCGGAAATCAAGAAATGGCGCGACGGCAATACCGTCCAACCGGTGCTGCGCGTCAGTCCATCAGCCGGTAATGGCAAGAGTTCACCGCGTGACATGGCGTGGATTCAGGAGCGAACGAGTGAAAGATAGTGACCTTGGCGCTTCGGCGCGAACAGGTCATTCCCCTTCCCGCGGCGGGAACTCGAATGTCACCTTGCCCTTGTCGTCCAGCACAAGGAAGGCGGGAAACGGCTTGCCGGCTTTCGAAATGAATTTGTCCAGCAAATCGCTCTTGCGCGTGGCGAGAATCTTCTGTGCCTGCGCCCGTTCGATCGGCTGCTGCAAGATCTCACGGCTGAGCTTGAATGTGCAGCGCTTCTTCTCAGCCTGCGATTTCTCGCACAGATAGCCGGCTTCGGTGTCGAACACCGTGCTGCCGCACTTCGGGCATTTCCCAACTGATTCTTTTCCGGTGAAATCGATCTTCGGCGGTGGTTCTTTCGGCCCCGCCTTGCTTTTGCGCTCGCGCGGCGGGAACTCAAAGGCCGTCTTGCCATCTTTCACGATCAAAAACGCCTCGAACTTACGGTTCGTTTTCTTAGAGACAAAACCCTTGAGCAAATCCGTCTTGCCTTCGGCTAGCAGTTTCTTGAGCTGATCGGTAGAAATCTCCTGCTGCAAAATGATTTTGCCCGTGCGGAAATCGCAGGACTTTTCAATGCCGGCCTGTTTTTCGCAGACGTAATTCATCCCGCCGTCAAACACGCGCGAGCCGCATTTCGGACATTTGCCCAGCGGTTCCTTGCCGGTGAAATCCATCGGCGCAGCGGTTTCACCGTCCTTGTTTTGATCGTTGCCGAAATCAAATTCCACCTTGTGCTCAGCGCTCAGCTTCAACACGGCAGCAAACGGAAATCCTTTCTTGCTCATGAACCCCTGCAACGGCCCAACTTGCTTTTCCGTGATGAGCTTCTCGACTTCTTCCGGCTCAAACATCCGTCCACACAAAGTTTTCCAGATTGAGAAATCGCATTTCACACACTGGAAGAACTTATATTTCTCGTGAACTTCTCCGCCGCATTTCGGGCACGGCACCTTCAATGTGCCGAAATCGCCGGGAATCGTGTCTTCCTCGAACTTCTTCGCGCGGTCCACAATGCGTCGCGTCATGTCCGCGATGCCGCTCATGAATTGCTCCCGGCTGATCTGCTTGCGCTGAATCTGCTTTAACTGAAATTCCCAATCGCCGGTCAACTCCGGCTTGGTCAGTTCGGGAATTCCCAGCCCGTTCAACAGCTCCATCAGCGAAAACGCCTTGGCCGTGGCCTGTAATTCACGGCCGTTGCGGTGGACATAGCCCTCGTAAATCAAACCCTCGATGATGGCTGCGCGTGTGGCCGGCGTGCCGAGACCCTTCTCGCTCATCGCCTCGCGCAGTTCATCGTCTTCCACAAGTTTGCCGGCACCTTCCATCGCGGAAAGCAGCGTCGCTTCCGAGTAGCGGGCGGGCGGTTTGGTGACGCTTTGCTTCACCTCGACCGCGCTGGTCTTCACCGTCTCATTTGGCTTCACCGGCGCGAGATTCGGATTGTCATCCTCACTTTGCGCTTCTTTGCCATAGACCGTCAACCAACCCGGTGTAACCAGCACTTTGCCGGCACTCTTGAACGGCTCGCCCTCAACCCGCGTGATACGCGTTGTTTCCAGAAACTCAGCCGCCGGATAAAAGATTGCGAGAAAGCGTTTCGTGACGAGGTCGTAGAGCTTTTGCTCCGGCTCGCTCAATCCCTTCGGCGCTTGCGTCGTAGGAATGATCGCAAAGTGATCCGAAACCTTCGCGTTATTGAAAATCCGCTTGTTCGGTCGCACCCAGCCGTTCTGCTCGATTTGCTGCGCGAATGACGCGTATTGCGTCTCGCCCAGCATACCGAGCGTACTTTTCACCGTGCCGAGATAATCCTCCGGTAAAGCGCGCGAATCTGTTCGCGGATAGGTCAGCACCTTGTGTCTTTCGTAAAGCGCTTGAGCGATAGCCAGCGTGTTCTTGGCGCTGAAGCCAAAGCGCGAGTTGGCGTCGCGTTGCAAGCTCGTCAAATCATAGAGCAGCGGCGAGAGCGACGTAGTGGGTTTGCTCTCCTCCGTGACGATGCCCGGCTTGCCAAGACATTTGTCCCGCAGGGCTTCGGCCTTTTCTTTATCCCAGATGCGCTCGGCTTTGAGCTGGTCGTCTTCCGACTTCGCAAACTTCTCGTCAAACCAACGCCCGATGTATTGTCCCGCCGACGCGTCGAACGTTCCGATCACTTCCCAATAATCTCGCGGCTGGAACTTTTTGATGCGCGCCTCGCGCTCGACCAGGATTGCCAGCGTCGGCGTTTGGACCCGGCCCACGGTGGTCTTGAAGAACCCGCCGAGCTTCGAGTTGAACGCGGTCATCGCCCGCGTGCCGTTGATGCCCACGAGCCAATCGGCCTCGCTGCGGCTGGTGGCTGCGTCGGACAACGGCTGCATGGATTGATCATCCCGGAGCGCATTGAAGCCATCGCGGATCGCCGTCGGCGTCATGGATTGCAGCCATAACCGCTGAATCGGTTGTTTGGCCTTCGTGTAGCGGACGATGTTCCGGAAAATCAGTTCGCCCTCGCGCCCGGCGTCGCAAGCGTTGATCAGCTTGTCCACATCCTTGCGCTTGATGAGCTTCGCCAGTGTGTTCAGGCGTTTCTGGCTTTTCTCGATGGGTTCGAGATCAAAGTGCGGTGGAATCACCGGCAGACACTTGAACGTCCATTTGCCCCGCGTGGCTTCCACACCCGGCGGCGGCACGATCGTCAGCAAATGGCCGACGGCCGACGAGACGACGTAATCGTCGTTCTCGAAGTAGTCTTCGTGCTTCTGAAACTTGCCCAACGCCTTGCTGATGTCGCTGGCGACGGACGGTTTTTCAGCGATGATGAGTGCCTTGCCCATACAGTTGCCGCGCGCCTTTTACCCGCAACCGGGTGCAAAAGGCAATCTGAACTTCTCAAGCACTCCGGACCACGCACTGGGATTCCAGTCGGATTTCCAGCCCTGGCGCCGGGTTATATGGGGAAAACTGCCTGACCGGATCAGCCCCCACTGATTCAGTTCACCAGGCCGTTTTTGATGGCGTAATGGGTAAGCTGCGCGCTCGTTTCGAGATTCATCTTCTCCAATAGGCGCGTCCGATAAGTGCTCACGGTCTTGACGCTGAGAGAAAGCTGGCGCGCGATCTGGCTGGGGGTCTTGCCCGATGCAATCAGACACAAGATCTCATATTCCCGATCGGACAGCAGCTCGTGCGGCAGTTTGCCCGTGCCCGTGGTCAGGTCCGAGATCATCCGCTCTGCCTGCGTGGCGCTCACGTATTTCCCGCCGCTGAGCACTTTTCGAATGGCTGTCACCAATTCCTCCGGCGCGCTTTCCTTGTTGAGATAACCGGCGGCCCCCGCTTTGAGCATGCGCGTAGCCATCTGTTCCTCCGCATGGACGCTGAGGATCAGCACCGGCAGCCGGGGTCGCAGCAATTTGATGTCCCGCAGAATATCCAACCCGCTACGGCCCGGCATGTTGATGTCCAGCACCAACACGTCCCAATCCGCCGCCGAGAGTTTCGACAGCACTTCCCGGCCATCGGCGGCCTCGCCAGCTACGACGATATCACTGGTTTCAGCGAGAATCTGTTTCAAACCCCGCCGGACAATGGCGTGGTCGTCGGCTATCAGCACATTCATGGCGATCCTTGTTCCGGCGCCAGCACGGCGTCCAACGGCACGCTCACCCGCACGATGGTTCCGCGTCCTGGCAATCCCTTGATTTCGCAACGGCCGCGCAACGCTTCCACCCGTTCGCGCATACCCATCAAGCCAAAGCTACCGGTGCGTTTCACCTCCGGTTCGGAAATACCGCGACCATCATCCTCGATCGCCAGCACGAGCTCCCGCGCCTGTTCATGCAAACTCACCAGGACCGTCTTGGCCCGGGCATGGCGCGCCACATTGGTCAATCCCTCTTGCAGCACACGGAAAAGCGCCGTCGCCGCCTCCCGCGCCAAAGGGCGTTCCCCGGTATTGAGTTCAACGCGCGCCAGCAATCCGGTCCGGCGTTCGAAATCTTTGACCTGCCACTCGATCGCCGCAGCCAGGCCAAGCTCATCAAGCACCCCTGGCCTAAGCTCGGCGGCAATCCGGCGCACGGTATCCATCGTCTGTTGCAACTGGCCGGTCATCTCTTTCAATCGCTCGCTCACCTCGGGCTTCTCTCGCAACTGCTTTTCAAGCCATACCACGTCATACTTCAAGCCGGTCAGCATCTGGCCCAACTCGTCGTGAATCTCCCGCGCGATGCGCGTTCGTTCAGCTTCCCGCACGGATTCCAAATGGGCTGCCAGGGCGCGATACTCGGCCCGTGATATCCAGAGCTGCGCCTCAAACCGCTTGCGTTCCGTGATGTCGCGCAAGATCACGACCGTGCCGATCCGACCGCGATGTTCGTCCTGGATGGCTGACACCGTCAGTTCCACCGGCACTTTGCGACCGTCAGCGGTTGCAATCCGTGGCTCATGCGTCACCGGGGTCGTGAGATTCGCAACGTCATCAAGACAGGTATTCTTATCGTCGAACCGGATGATCTCGGTCAGGGGCCGACGGGCCGCATCAGCAGAATTCACTCCCAGCAGTCGCTCGGCAGCGGGATTGAGGAATTGAATCGCGCCCCCGATTCCGGCCATCACCACGGCATCGCTCGTGGACCGGATGGCAGCCAGCGATGACTCCTCCACCCGCTTCAATCGGCGCTCCGTACCGTGCTGGGTCAGGGCGCGCTCGATGGCGGCGTTGAGTTCCTCGGCCCGGAACGGCTTGCTCAGATAGCCGAATGACCGGCTCTGCCGGACGCGCTCGATGGTTTCCGGGTCGGCGTGTCCCGTCAGAAAGATGACTGGCACGTCCAATTGCTTCCAACATTCCTCGGCCAGATCGATGCCATCGCGCCCGCCCAGAATGGAAATGTCAGACAACACCAAGTCCGGCAGGATGGCTTCCGCCATTCGTCGTGCTTCTTCGTCCGACCTCGCGACCCCCAAAACCTCGTATTTGAGCCGTCGGAGGTGTTTCTCCAACGCCCGCGAAAGGTCCGTCTCATCCTCGACGATCAGGATTCGGGTCGCTGTCACTTGCATGCTTTAAGTTACGCCGCGGAAGTCCGGCGTGAGTTGTCCTTGCCGCCTTTTACCCGCAAGCGCGCCAAGAAAGCAACAGCAAGTTTTTGTGCCGGATTATTGCTTCGCCGCGGCTGCCTTCTCGGCAGCCAATCGCCAGCGTTCGCGCCAGAATTCGATGATCGCGGGCAGAATGGAGAGGAAGATGATGGCCAGCACTACGAGCGAAAAATTCTTTCGCACGATCTCGAGATTGCCGAAGAAATAACCGGCCGGCACGATCAACCCGACCCACAACACTGCGCCAGTGACGTTGTACATCATGAACCGCGCGTAGGTCATCTTGCCAACACCGGCCACGAACGGAGCGAAGGTCCGCACGATGGGAACGAAACGCGCGATGATGATCGTCTTGCCACCGTAACGTTCGTAGAAGTTGTGGGTCCGTTGAAGGTATTCTGGCTTGATGATGCGCGGGAATCGCCGCTGGATCTTGTCCCCAAGCGAGTGGCCAATCCAGTAATTCACCGTGTCACCCAGAATTGCCGCTACCAACAGCACCGCGATCACGATCCAGAAATTCAGGCCGTCCGGTCGGGCGGTCAGCGCACCCACGGCAAACAGGAGCGAATCGCCCGGCAAGATGGGCGTTACTACCAGGCCGGTTTCACAGAATACGATCAGAAACAAAATGACGTAGAGCCATGGGCCGTATTGTGATACCAGCGTGTCCAGATGCCGGTCGAGATGCAGGATGAGGTCGATCAAATACGTCAGGTATTCCATGATGGCGGGTGGTTATAGCGGAAAAAAGGGCAGCGGCAAGCCGAAGTCGCCGGACGCCGCCCAGGAATTCTGAAACAATTGCGCCCGCTACCGGGTATTCCTTGCAACGGAATCATGGATTCTGTCGGAAACAAACGAAAATCAATTCAAATCCTATGAAAAACACTGTTCGCACCGTCGCCGCCGCGCTTGCCATCGCCGGCCTCGTCCTGACGACTGCTCACGCTGAACCCACCTCTCCGGGTTATGTTGAGTTCGGCAAGATCACCCCGCCCGGCAAAGGCGCGGAGTTTGTGGAAGTCCAGCTCCGCAGCAATCTGCTCAATCTGGCTGCTGGAGTCATCGCCAAGGAAAACGCCGAAGCCGCCAAGCTCATCCGCAGCGTCGAACTGATCCAGGTGACCGTCGTGGGCATCACGAAAGAAAACCGCGCCGACCTTGACTCAAGGCTTGCCAAGATCCGCACCGACCTCGATGCGAAGAAGTGGGAACGAAACGTCAGCGTGCAGGGAAAAGACGGCGAAGACGTCACCGTGTTCACCAAGACACGCGGCTCCGAAGCGCTCGCCGGCATCACCATCACGGTCAAAGACAAGCAGCACGCCGTGTTCGTCAACGTGGTTGGCGACATCAAGCCCGAGCAGGTCGCAGCCTTGGGCGAAAGCCTCGATATCGAGCCCCTCAAGCAGGCCGGCGCCGCATTCAAGCACGATGCAGGCGATGACAAGGGTGACAAAGGCGAAAAGGGTGAGAAGGGCGAAAAGTAATCGCACTCCACCATTCAACGTTCAACCTTGGATAACCATTCCTGGTTCATCTATGAGCGGAAAGGGTCCGAGGTTGAAGGTTGGATTTTGAGAGTTTTCAATGAATAACCCCACCGCCATCCCGCCAGTCATTCCCCCGCCGCTGCCGCCCAACCGGCTCGAACGCTTCCTCCGCTGGATCGCGGGTATGTTCCTGGTTGGCCTGGTGCTGCTCGCCCTTGGAATTTATGGCCTGACCAGCTATTTCCGGTTGAGTTCCGAAATGGCCGGTCTGCGCGATGGCTTGCAAGCTGCCAGCGGACAGGAGTGGCATCGGACCGTTGCCGTCAACATCGGCGGCTTCACCCTTAACGCGGCGCGAGTGGGACTTTCCTTCGTAGAAATGGAAGCCGAAGCCCGCGTCGCCTTGCAATCGATCCAAGCGTGCGAAGTGGGGATCTATCAGACCGCGGGCGACACCGCATCCGCCGACCGCGTCGCGATGCTTGCCGCCGCAGACCAGGCGATGCAGAAAAAAGGTTGGGCGCGAGTAGTGGGTGTGATCGACGACGAAAATCTTGTGGCGGTTTATGTGCCGGCAAATCTCAGTTCCACCAGCCAGATGAAATGCGCCGTGATGGTTTGCGAGGGTCACCAGATGATCCTCGCTTCCACGCGCGCAAATCTGGATCCGGCCATCAAATTCGCGCTCGCCAAGGCTGATTTCGGGGAAGCCGGCAGACTGTTCGCCAAACGGTAGTTCGCCAGTTTCGTTTTTTGTTTTCCTCCACCCGCCAACGCCACACGATGTCGCCCGTATGGGCAACACTCCCACTGTCGTTCCCAAGCCGGTGATCATCGGCTTTTTCATTCTTGGACTGCTTTCCTCGGTGGCGTTTCGGGCCATCATCCTGCTCCAAAAGTTTGAACCCACCTGGGTGCGGCCAGTCTGGTATCTCGGTGTGATCGGCTACATGATTTTCTTCCTTTACCGGTACCGGATCTCCCAGCGCCGCAAGCACACCATCGAGCGGACCGGCATCGTCTCAAAACTGGAACGCGGGGAGATGCTCACCGCTGATGATCGGGCGGCTGCATTGTACCTGGTAAACTCGATCCGCAAATCACCGGAAGACTGGAACTACCTGGCCATCGGCGCCTTGTCCGTGATCGCGGTCATTCTGGATCTGGTGCTTTGACCGCGGCGCCCGCTTTGAGCGCCGGGGCACTCAGTATCTCCAGCGCGCACACCGCCGCGGCGTTGCGGCTTTCCACACCGAGTTTCTTGAGCAGATGCAGCACATGTTTCTTCACCGTGTTTCTGGCGGCGCCAAGAATGATCCCGATCTCTTCGTTGTTCTTGCCCTGGGCTATCCAGAGCAACACCTCGGCTTCCCGCGGCGAAAGTCCCAGCGCTCGCAACGGTTCCGCCGAAGAAAAATCCGGTGCGAATTTCACCTGGGTCACAGCCCGCTCGACGTGCACCTGCTGTCGCTGCAGGCGCGCGGCGATGGCGGCCAGCACATCCTGCTTGGCGACCGGTTTCACCAGGTAATCATCCGCTCCCAGATTCATGCCGGTACGTTGATCCACTTTCTCTCCCTTCGCCGTGAGAAACAGAAACGGGACCGTGGCGGTGGCTTCATGGGCGCGCAGCTCCCGCAACACGCCGAAGCCATCCAGCTCCGGCATCATCACGTCGCACAGGATCACATCCGGCAATTCGCGCCGCGCCAGGTCCACGCCCGCGCGACCATGCTCGGCCGTAAGCACCGCGTAGCCTTCCATCTCGAGCATAAGTTGCAGGTTCTCCCGCATCTGCGGATGGTCCTCGATCAGTAAAATTTTTTTCATGAATGAACTTCGGCCAAAGCGGCCGGGCTTTCAGCGCGGCGTAACGGCAGGTGGACGGTGAAGACCGTGCCTTTGCCTTCAGTGGTTTCGCAATGGATTTCACCGCCGTGCAGGTCAGCGCATCGCCTGGCGATGACGAGACCCAGACCACTACCCGGCACCTGGCCGACATTTTTCCCCCGATGAAACGGGGTGAAGAGCTGCTTTTGATCGCCCGCAGGAATCCCGATCCCCTGATCCACCACCTGGAAGGTGGCGACCCCGTCCTGCATCGCGAGTGAGAATTCCACCGGCACTTCCGGCGGTGAATACTTCACCGCGTTGCTCAACAGATTGGTCAACACATGGCGCAGCAGGTGTTCGTCCGCGAGCACCTGATGGTCGGGCTTTCCGCGAAAACGGATTGGACATCGCCCGGCCGTGGCGGATTCGACCTGCCCCGCGATGCGTTTGCAGAAGAGGGTGAGATTCAGGGGCGCCGGCTTGAACTCCAGTTTGCCGGCTTCGGCCCGACCGAGCAGGAGCACTTCCTCCATCAAATTGCCCATGTGCCGCGTCGCCTGCATGATATGTTCCAGTTGCTGCCGGCGTTGCTCCGGCTTCAGGCGGTCGAGATAGCTGTCCAGATTCTCAGCCGCCGACAGGATGACGCCGAGTGGAGTCCTAAACTCGTGTGACACCATCGAGACAAACCGGCTGCGTAATTCGTTCAGCTCGCGCTCTGCGGCCAGCGCCTCGTGCAACTGCGCCGTGCGCTGCGACACCTGGCGGCGCAGTAACCAGATCCAGATCACCGGGATCGTCACCAGCGCGAAGATCACTGCCAGGATTTTTCCCAGCGGCAGCCCTTCCCACCACGGTGGACGCCCCAGCACCTGCAGATCCGTGCCATCGCGCAACAACAACCGGAATGACCGCACTTGATTCAATTCGCCGAGTTGCACCGCGCAGATGCCCGTGAGCCGCACATATGTGTTGTCGCGCAGCGCGAATGGCGCATTGGTACCGGTGAACTCCCGGATCGCCTCAAAGATCACGTCGCCCGACTGCAACGCCAGCACCTGATGCTTCAAGGCGCCCGCCTGCCGGATCTCGTGCGCCAGCAGGCGAGCCCGCAATGAAACCAGCCGGCCGTCGTAACGTCCGGAAAGGATATCGCTGACCGATGTCACCACTGCCGTCGGCGGTTCACCATCGCTTACGCGCCGGAACTCCGCGTCCTGCAACAACGGTGAGAACATCGCGGCGGTGGGCGCACCGATGACTTCCACCCGTTCACCCGGCCGCACCGGCGCCGTGATCGGACGTTCGATATGGCGGGCCTGGGGATTGCCACGCGCCAATGGTACCAGCAACCGCGCCCGCACCGCCCCGGCGGTGTCTTCGAGATACAAATGGCCGCTCAATGATTGGAAAGCCACCCGCCCGGCGACCTTGACGCGGGCGTCTGCCTGTCGGCGCAGCTCTGGCGCGGAAGCGGACAAAGCGGTCAACTGATCGAACAGATTTGTGGTGCCAGCCTGCACGAATGAAATGTTGTTTGTACCCGGCACCAGCAGGGTGAATCCGATCGGCTGGTTTTCGGCGTCCACCTCAGTCGAGCAGACCCCGTTCAAACGGACCCGTGCCTCCAGCCATTCAACCGGGAGTTGCGTTCCCGGAAACGGCTGAATCGAGGCATGAAAGCGCAACCCGCCCGATGACACGAACAGTTGCGCCCGCTCGGTCTCCTTTACGATGTCACGGATCACCCCTTCCACCTGCACCCACTGGCCGCACAACTCACCCGCCGCCAGCCGGACGGCGCTGGCCGGAACCGGCCCGACCCTTACCGGTGTATCCAGCAGGCGCACTTCGGCGCAATCAATGAACGGCGTCACCAAGCCGGCCACCGCGACGCCTTGCACGGTCACGCTCTGGCCAAATTGCGGGTGGTAAGCGTTGGTAAAATTCACGCGCAGTCCGCCTGACTGATCCTGCAGATAAATCGTCGTCCCACCCGGCTCGATGTAAGTCACCATGCCCTGCACGCACACCGGGTGCGGAAAGTGGCGAGTGACTTCCAACCCTAGATCGAGCACCTGTCGCGTGGTGGTCAGGGGTAAAAGCTCGGGCGCGGGCGGCAACAAATTTTGTGCCCTGGATGCAAAAATCCAACTCACTGCCAATGCGCCAGCAGCCAGCCGCAGCATTCGCCTGGTGAAACTATGTTTGCCGGTTCGTTTCAATGGTCGCCCTGAATGGCACAGTAACCCTTGGCCTGCAATACTCCCAAGGGGTGATGAATCATTTGGGTTCACCGCCCAAGACTGTTTGTAGTCGCTGGAGAAATTCAAGCTCACCCACCTTGGCAGCCTGACGCGCATTATCATGGCGCCGCTGATCGCGCCCGCCACCGTGTAATTCCTCCACGCGCTCGTTGAAAAACGGCTTTGCCCCGGCTCCGCTGTTGATCTCCTGCTGGAGTACCCGTTGCCAAAAGGGGATCAGGGCCGACAATCCGGTATGATCCTCCGGCTCGTAGGTTTCCATCAACTTCAACAGTTCGGTAGCATCCGAAAGGCGATGACCTCCCTTCCCCGACGCCGCGGAGAGATATTGAACCAATATCTGCCGGCGGCTCTCCTTCTCCCAGATGGCGCGCCGTGCAATCGCCTTCAGCCAGGCACGGTCTTCCGCTGGCTCGAAGTTCTCCACCAACGCGAACACTGCTTCAGGGATGGTCCCATCCAGTCGCAGCCGGTGAACAAACCGTTCAATCGTCACCTCCCGTAAAGCGACGCGATGAACTTGATCGCCACCGATGAGAAGCCGGGCCAGCGTTGGACGCGCTGCGAGCTGTGACACCAATTCCGGCCATTCAGTCCGGGGCACAACGGTCGGTCCAAGCGCAGCCGCAAACACGGACTGGTCTTTCAACGTCGGGGTGAAAAGCGGCGACAACGCCAGATCAATCTCGTAATCCTCCAACTTCGGCAGGTCGTTAAGGAAGAACTCGCCCAACGTGTCGCGGCCCGCGCCGTGCACTTCAGTCAGGTGTTGAATCACCTGTTCGGAGACAACGCGAGGGCGTTCCAGTTCGGTGGCGAGCATTTCAACGAGCGGTGACACGCCCCAACTATCTCTTACTCTTCCGACGCCTCCAAGCCGGATTTCCAGACCCGCCCGCGGATGGGAATGAATTCTGGTCGTCAGTAGAAAATTGGTTTGAGAATTCTCCGCTCACAACGCAATCTCCATCTGTGCCCGGCAAGAGCAAGCAGCGTCGCGTCCTCGTCGCCCTCGGGTGGTATGACTACCGCCTTCACCGCGGCGTTGAGAAGTATGCACAGGAACACGGGTGGCACCTTTCCAGCAACTTCGCGCGCGAAAAAGTCATCCCATGGGGCTGGAACGGCGATGGCATTCTAGCGTGGCTCGGCGCGGGTGATGACCTGGCGGAGTTTGTGGTACGCGTCAAGAAGCCCACAGTGGATTTCAGTTTCCGCCGACCGCACTTGAATTTCGCCCGCGTGCTGGAGGATCACGCGCACGCAGCGCAACTGGTGGCGGAACATTTCCTGATCCGGGGCTTTTCCCATTTTATCTACTACAGCAATACCCGGAACTGGTCCTACGACGAACGCGGTGAAGGATTCATCCGGGCGCTCGCGGCCGGCGGGCACACCTGCCAGTGGCTGCGCTGGCACGAAACTGCCGCCAGCCGCAGCGAGGATCGCGACCAATGGAAGCGCAAGAATCGCTGGCTCGCCGACGAACTGGCCCGGGCGCCCAAACCCGTCGGCGTCTGGGCCGCCAGCGATGAACATGCGCTCGAAATCGCCGAGGCTTGCGAAGCGGCTGGATTGGTCGTGCCCGAGCAGGTGGCCATCGTCGGGGCCGAAAATTATCTGCTCGCGCCCGACGCCATGCACACACCCATTTCCAGCGTGGACACCAACCTGGAATTGCTTGGCTACAGCGGCGCGGAATTACTGGATCAGTTGATGCATGGCAACAAGCCGCCGCGCACTCCTATCCGTATCCCGGCCGCCGGCATCATCACCCGCAAGAGCAGCGACCTGCTGGCGATGTCTCATAAGGGCGTAGCCCGCTGCCTGCGCTTCATCTGGGAGCACAGCCACGAACACATCAGCGTGAAGGATCTTACCGGGGTGGCCGCGATGTCGCGCCGCGGATTGCACAAGGCGTTCATTGAGCATATCGGGCGCACGCCCGGCCAGGAGATTCATCGCGTACGCATCGATCGCGCGCGCAAGCTGCTGGTGGAGTCAGACCACAAGATGGAAGTGCTCGCCGGGATGTGCGGCTATCAAAGCGCCAACAGCTTTTGCGTCGCGTTCAAACAGTCCACGGGGCTCTCGCCAAAACAATTCCGCGACAAACAAGTCCGCTAGCGATCTACGGGACACGCCCGACATCCCGGATCAATAGGTCGTCTTGAACCAGTTTGTCTTTGCCCAGAAGATCACTCCTTGTCCGGCGTTATTGGTGATGGTCGCCGCCACGATCGTTGGGTCCTGCACCGGATAGCTGTAAGGCAGCGAGGCGAATCCGTTCCAGGAAAACGGCTTGGGCGTTGCCGGCACCGGCACCAACGGACTGCCGGGGTCTTCAGTGTCACCGCGGAAAGTCGAGCTGTTGAGAGTGTAAATCGTATCCTCCGCGCGGATCTTGCCGGTGTAAGCCGCATTACCTGGATCGGTCTGGTTGTTACGGAGCGGATTAAGAGTATCGACGATGTGACATTTCTCGACCAACACCGCTCCGTCCTCAGTCGAGATCGCACCATTCAACGTCACGTCAAATTTGTATGAGCCCAACCCGCCGGGAATCGCTGCGACCTTGGCATTGCGCAGGTTCTTCGCTGCCAGCGCCTCGGTGTTGTTGGCATACACGTTGAAAACATGCGCGTTGCCGGCACGCAACCGCGGCATGCGATCCTGGAAGTTGAGGTAGTAATTATGATGCAACGTCAGCTTGAGATCGGCGTTATCAGAATCAAACTCCGTGGCGCCCGCTAGATGCCCCTTCTTCTGCGAGCGTGTAATGGTCACCAGATCGTCAATGCTGAAGCCGTTGCTCCGCAGGAAATCAAACATGGCTTCTGAAACCCCATTGGTCTCCAGATAGAGAAATTGCTGGCGCACGAAGCTGCCCGGCCCGCCATGATCCCCGAGGAAGCGGCACCAGGAAATGGTGACGGAGTTGTTGCCGCCCTTGAGGTCCACCGCGCCATCATAGGACTTGGTGAAATCGCAATGATCAATCCAGACGTTGGTGCAATTGCCGCTGTCGCCGACGGTGATGAAATCCCAGTCCTTGCTGTCGTAATCACCCTTCGTCGCCTCATCCCACTCCCAGAGTTCGTCAAACTTCAGGTTCCGGATCAAGATGTTGTGGGTACGCTTCACATTGAACTCGCCGTGGCGGATGGTCGCACCATTGGCCGAGAAGATCGTGATGCCGTTCTTGTTCTGGATGTCCACCGTCGTGATACCACTGGCGATCAGCACCGGATGCAACGTTGGCGCGGTGCTTTGTCGGAAAGCGCCCGTCTGGTTGGTCGCCCCGATCACATTCCAGCCGAGGTCAAGGTCGTTCATGATCTCGATGACCTTGGTGTTGTTGTTCGCCAATGCCAGCCGCAGATCGCCGGGTGTGTATACCTTGCGATAATTCGGATCCGTCTCCGGTAACATCCCGCCACCCGTGGACGCGCCACCAAACCCGTAGAGATTGAAATCCGCTGCGTTCGTGGACGGCAGGTTGACTGTGAGCACGGCAAAGCTGCTTGTGATCGCGCCAAAGCTGTTGGTCACCACCACCGAATAAGTCCCGGCGTCGTTGGTCAGCACACTGTAGAGAGAAAAGCTGGCATTCGTCGCCCCGGCGATCACGGTGCTGGCGTTGAAATACCACTGATAACGCAACGGTCCATCACCAGTCGCCACCACGTTGAAGGCAGCGGAGTTGCTCACTGTGACGGTCTGGTTCTGCGGCTGGGTTGTGATGCCCGGTGGAATGTTGACTGTCAAAGTGGCGATGACACTTGTCACCGTCCCGGCGTTATTGGTGACGCGCAAAGCGTAGCTGCCTTCGTTGGCCGCCTGGGCATTGCTGATCGTGAGCATTGCGCCAGTTGCTCCACCGATGGGCTGGTTGGTATTGAAAAACCATTGGTAAGCCAATGGCACGCTGCCACCTGCGGCGGCATAGAAGACCGCATTTTGCCCGGCCAACACGGTAAGATTCGTCGGTTGCGTGGTGATGGTCGGGGGTATCACTGGAGGAGGAGCAATCTGTCCGCCCAACAACAACCGGTAGAATCGCTGTGGCTCTCCGGCAACCACTGGATTTGTGGAATCGAAATTGCCACTGCCGTCGAAGAGATTGGTGGCTATGCTCGCCCAATTACCAAGTGACAATGCCGCCTGAGTGGCGCTGACCACTTGATAGACTCCATTGGTCACGCCATTGGTGCCCCGCAGAATCAGGCTGCCACCGGCCATCAGCGCTTGGGTGATGACTGGTGAGGCATTGGTAGCCACTGGCGGCGGCACGCTGCCATCAGTAGGAGTGACCTCTTGCCATGTCGTTGCCACCCGGAGGTTGTCGATTTCATTCACGCCGGAGGCCGTTGAGGAATTGCACCGGACAAAAGCATGTTGAAGCTGCGGAGCATCGGTTGCGTTGCCAGTGGTGGTCGCGGCAATGCTCGGTGGGGGCTCGATTCCCCCAAAAGAATTCGTCGGTGGATTAACCCACAGCGTGACTGTGTCATCGCCCGGTCCTGCGCCAAAAGAGTACCGCGCCACGACGAACACCACGTCCCCGACTGTGAAGGCACTACCAGTATAGAACACATCCGTGCCGCCGCCCGCCTCCGAAGCGCCCTGCCCTTTGCGGATTCCCAGCAGATACGTCGTGGAATTCGTCTGCCGCACGTGGATGCCGAGGCCAGCGGCCACGCGCCCGTTTGATGTCGTGACTGTCGCATCCTCATTCAACCCCGCCACGGTCGCGCCGCCGGTGGAACCCGCCAGCGTGGTTTGCTTAAGGATGAAGGACAAGTACACGCTGCCGCTCGTAACCGCGCCCGGACTGAACGCCTTCAAGGCGGTGCTGGCAGTGGACGGCAAATTTACCTTGTTCGACGCAACTAGCGGCGACGCCAGACCGGAATAATTCAAGCTGCCGGCGACGACTTGCGACCCGCTCCCACCGCTCCAGCCTCCCTGCCCCACCAAGTTGGCAACGCCATAGGGAAAGACGTCTTCCAACAGCAGTGCCGCGCGCGCGCTGCTCCCCCCAAGCAGGAGCATCGCGCTGCATCCGATCTTCCACAGGTTGCTGCTGACTGCCGTCGATTTGATCTGTTTCACAATAGGTTCAACTAGTCTTGCCAGAAACTGAAGGTGCCCCGCCGCACAAGCCGGGGCACCAATCCCAACCTAACCCCAAAATCGCCTTCATCCTTTGACTTGGATGACAATTTAGTGCGCGCACGCACTTCCAATGAGTGATGATAATTTACCGCCCCAATCCACGGTGTCAGCCCTGACCTTTTGCAGGGAGCGATGAAAAATGGGCACGCGCGCCTAACGAAGATCGTCAAGTTCCAAGCGCACGCAGTCGTACATCACGCCTTGCGACCAGGATTGCGCGCGAGAATGAAGCTGAATCGAGTTGCGACCGCGCTTCAGCAACCCAGCATCGAAAGTCAGGCATTTCTCGATCCAAAACGCCCGGATGCCATCGCGCTGCATCGCGCTCGTGGAAGGCAACGTGCCGGTCTCCCCAATCTCATCCCCGTTGACCCTGACTGCCACATTACAGCCTTGGTGAGTACCGCAAAACGCCAGACGTAATGTCGCCCGCCCGGCAACCACTTGTGGGAGGTCGAAATGAATGGACCAGGTCGTGGGCCGCACAGCGTCACGACTCAGTCGGGTCGGAAGCTGCGGGCGCTCTGCCTCTTCATCAGCTTCACTCACTGGAGTAACATTGCTCGACTCGATCCGCGGTGGCTGGACGTAATTCCAATCCTTCCGCCAGTCGCTTTGACCGATGACAAAGTTCACGTCGTTCGGAAACTCCCGCGCGTAATTGAAATACAGACCCCATTGCCAGTGATGATCACCATGCCGGAACTCGCGCGCCGTGCGATCCGGCACGCCAACCTGCCAGAGCGTGCGACCGAAGCGCGCGGGCTGCCAGCGCACGCTTCCTAGATCAAGGAGCTGGCTGGGCGCGACCATGACGTTCGTCATCGTGGCTTCGCCAATAATTCCATCAGCAATCACGCGCAGCGCGTAAGTGCCGGGCCGCACGTTTGGGATGCTGAAACGCCCCCGTTCATCCGCGCGCACCCAGAACTGATAGTACTTCGCGTCGCGCTGCCAGTCCACCTCCACGGGAAAACCGCCGCGTCCTATTGCTCTCCCACCGCTGTTGGTGATCACGCTTGTAACAGCGCCAGATGCCGGGAAATTGGTGCGCGTTCTGCCAGCACCCGTGCCGATTGGACGCACAATCGGCGGAACGTAATCCGGCGCGGTCACGCCCACCCACATGTTGCTCCAGCGAAGGTCTGGCTCGAACGCATCGCGCACGACCACTCGCCCGCGCACGGTGCTGCGACCCTTCGCCCGCGGGTAGTTCGGGTCATTCACCCACACATACGGCCAGCGCGTCGCTTCGATCTTCGCCAGCGCCAGCGCTTCCTGCCAGAGGTTCAGATGAACATCACCATTCGTCATTGCGTTGCAGTAAATTACGAATGGTCCGATCACTTTGGTCCAGTCTTCATTTGTTCCCACCGCAAAAGCGCTGCCTCCGTAATGACTCCCGAGCCACATGTTCAACAGCGTGGGCGTGCCGCCCGGATTCACATCGAGATGGCCGGTGAGTTCGGCTTTCGTTGGCCCGCCGGACATGTATTCAAAGCTGGGATTGATGAACCACAACCCCAGTTTGTGTTTCGTGCTCGACCAGCCATAGGCGGGCGTCTCGTAATTCAGCGCCGAGTAATCGTATTTGTGCTCCGCGTGCCCTTTGTGAATCCCCGTCGTCATGCGCCGCGCTTCACTCAAGTTGAGCGGCGAACCGCGATCCCAATCCTCCGGCGTCGGCATCACCCGCCGGCGATCCTTGTCGATCGTCATGTAATCGAACACTTCCGGATTCAGCTTCGCGCAAAAGCGCGCCTCGCCGACGCCAAATCCCGGGTAGCCCGGCCTGTGCGACCAGATCAAATACGTGTGAAGCCCGCTTTCGCCCCGCCCGAGTGAATACCGAATGCTCACATCCACCGGCGCGTTCGTCTGGCCGGCCGGATTGCGAAACTCGCATGCCACTTCCACGCGCGCACCGCCGTTGGTGCGAGGGTCAATACGCACGACTGCTGAACGTTGACTGCCCATCTGGATGCGTCCCACCGACGACCAATAGCCGCCCAGCGCCCCGCCTTGACTGGTTTGCGCCAGCAACTCCTGCCCGCGATAAAGGATGGAGAAAACATCGCCCGAAGATTTCTCGATGCGGACGTTGAGAATGCCGTTGTCGAGAAAGAATGTCCGCTCGCTCTCGCGCAAAGTGACAGGCGGCGTTTGCGCCTTGAGGCCAGCACTTGAGCCAGCCAGGACCAATCCTGTCAGCAACAAGGTGAATGACGTGGCAACTTGATTCATGGGTTCAGATACCGGACGTGGCAACGGACTTTTCATTCACCAGCGCGATTGGAATTCGTATTTGCCGGAAGCGATTTGCAGCAGCGCTCGCCGGCCTTCCTGTCGGAGCAACTTTACGCCCCGTGTTTGATTCAAGGGGTTTCCGGACTCGGTGATCTCGTCGGCTCGGTTGGCAGGCAAATGTACCGTCGCGGTTGCGCCCGCCGGAATTGTCACGCGCAAGATGAATTCACCGTCACTGCGTTGCCAGTCGCTTACAATCTTTCCGTGGACAGAATCATAGCCCGCCCGCGCCCAGGTCACGTCACCCACCGGCTCTGGCTTGATGAGAACGTTTTTGAAACCGGGCGCCGCGGGATCAGGCGCGATACCGGCAAGATCGCCGTAAAACCATTCGATGACCTGGCCGAGCATGAAATGATTCTGGGAATTGCCGCGGTGCGCCGCCCAAGACTCGGTCAGGCTCGTCGCCCCCATCCTGAGTTGATATCCGTAACCGGGTTTGTCGGATTGATTGTTCAGCTCGAAGATGACATCGCTTCGCCCACCGTCGGCCAGTGCCCGCAACAGATAGCGGTAACCTACGTCGCCAGCGGTCAGTCCGTTTCGCTTCACGTTTACGACAAGCGCATCCAGCACCGCGGCCCGATGTTTCGGCTCGCAGAGATTCATCACGAGCGGAATGGCGTTCGCACACTGGGATCCCGTCGCGTAGCTCCGGTTGGTTGCATCAAAGAACTCCTGGTTGAAGGCACTCCGGATTTCTTCCGCGAGTTTGCGGTATCGCTTCGCGTCCGCACGATGACCAAGCAGTTTGGCCACCTGCGCCAGCACCCAGGTGTCGTGCTGGTAAAACGCTGTGGCAGTGAGGGCACGCGGAGTGAGCTGGGAAAACCCCGGCGGCTTCGGCCCGAGATCGTGCCAGTCACCCAACCCATGATCCACGATGTGATTGGTCGCCCGCGATTGAAGATGCGCCAGGTAGCGCTTCATCCCGGCGTAATGTCGGCGCAATAATTCGACATCGCCGGTGAACAGATATTGCTGCCACGGCACGAGGATGAACGCACTGCCCCATTCCGGCGAATCGCGGAAATCCCCTCCGGGATCCCAACTCACACCCGGCGGAAAGACCACGTACTCCGGCGCGATGTTTGGCACGAGGCCGTTCGTGAGTTGCGCGTCGGCCATGTCGTTCATGCACTTGGTGTAGAGCTGCGCCAGATCGAATTCGTAACGCAACGACGGGCCATTCAGATGATATTGCTCCAACCAGCCGAGCCGTTCGCGATGCGGGCAATCCGTCAGTACACTCATCAGATTCGCCCGCTGCGCCCAGCGCACCAGTGTGTGGATGCGATTGAACAACTCGTTCGAACACGCGAACTCGCCGACCGGCTCCGACGCCGAATGCATCACACCCGCTTCCACCTCCTCGACCGTCGGCGTGACCTTGATCCGATGTTCAGTCACGACCGCCGGAATGGTTTCCACCTGAAGGTACCGTGCCCCGTGATAGAAGAATTTCGAGTAAAGCAGGTCGCCGCCACTTAACGTGTATTGCCAGTACGCTGAGCGTCCGCCGCTTGACCCGCGGTCCACCGTACCGTCTGGCTTGAGGAGTTCGCCCGGTGTAAGCCGCACCGCGCCGTGACTACCCTTCACAACTGCCCGTGTTACCATCGGCGCGTTCTGGCCGAAATCATAGACTGTCACACCGTTGGTGATGCGCCGCCAGCTCTGGGGCCGGAGCCAGTTGAAAATCCTCAACGGCGGCGCTGCTGCGGAAAGCCCGCGTAGTTCACCGCCCGGCGGGCTGACGACACGTGCGAATTTCCAATCCTCCGTTGCCAGCAACCCGTTCGCAATCCGTCGCGCGGTGGTTCCACCGTCCCAATTATCCATGGCAAAGCCCGGCCTGTCCCAGCCGCGTTGTTCCAAGCGGGCGTCAAAATCCTCTCCACCGTAAACGCAGGAGAAAGTGATCGGTCCGCTGTGTATCTGCCAGCGCCCGTCCGTGACGACCTGTTCGACCGAGCCATCGTCATATTCAAGTCGCAGCAGCGCGATGGCTTTACGCGGGCCGAACGACCCTTTGAACTTCACGTAGCGCCCACCGGGCACGGCGTACATTCCGTTTGCCAGTTCAATTCCGACCGCGTTCGCACCTGTCTGCAACAGCGGCGTGATGTCGCGCGTGTCGTAAAGGCACGTCCTCGTGTAAATCGTCCAACCCGGCGAAAGCACGTCCTCGCCTGCCTTCTCGCCGTTGACGGTCAACTCGTACTGGCCAAGCCCACAGACATGCGCAATCGCGCGCTGTAGTCCAGGCTTCACCAAGAACTCCCGCCGCAGCAGTGTCGTGGCCGCATTCGTCTCCGTCTCGCCAATCCACTTTGCCTTATCCCAGTCGGCCTCGCGTAACAGACCCATCGTCCATTTCGCCGGTGGACTCCAACCCGATACCTTGCGTTCAGCATCCCACACCCGGAGTTTCCAGCAGACTTGCTGCGAACTTTTCAGCGCCTTGCCGGTATATGGAAGCTGGACGGTTTCGTCAGACTTCACTTTGCCGGTGTCCCAAAGATCACCGTTTCCCCGTTCAAGCAACTCCGCGGAAGAAGCAACAAGTATTTGATACGCAGTCTGCTTGTCCCCGCGAGCATCACTGGTGAGCTTCCAAGACAATCGAGGTTGTGCGACATCTACGCCCAAAGGGTCACGCGCCCATTCACAACGGAGATCGCGGGGTATGAGTGCGGCAAAGCCAGCGGCAAAAGCACCGCCACATAAATGAAGAAAGACGAGGCCAAGCCAGGCGAACGCGCGCCACCTTCGTTGATATCCCGATCTTGCCATCACTCTACTTTTGCTTTCCGTTCCAGTGGCGATTCCTTGCCGGAGTGAACCTCAAACAACCGTCGGTGCGTCACCTTCGCGGCTTCGATCATTTCGGGGGAAGGCCGGTCGGTCACATCCAACA
>Ga0315910_10000305_pt1 | contig 52597 bp, 46 predicted proteins | sample EdamamesoilMG_FD_204470 | JGI IMG/M metagenome (GOLD analysis project Ga0315910, IMG submission 204470) | Garden soil microbial communities collected in Santa Monica, California, United States - Edamame soil | ecosystem: Environmental > Terrestrial > Soil > Garden | place: USA: California... | reverse complement strand
GATGCCGTAGCGTGAGGCAGCGGCACGGTCGACGGTCACCTCCAGGGTCGGGAGCCCGGCGAGTTGCTCTCCCCGCACATCGGACGCGCCCGGGATGGCGCGGACGACGCCTTGCACCTGCAAGCTCAGCCGCTCGAGCGTCGCGAGGTCGTCGCCATAGATCGTGATCGCCACGTCCGAGCGCGTGCCGCTGATCAGCTCGGCCATGCGCAGCTCGATGGGCTGCGAGAAGGAGAAGCCGAGCCCGGGCAGCGCCTCGGCGAAGCGCGCGGACATCCGCTGAATGAGCTCCTCGCGTGTGTGAGCGGTGGTCCACTCGTCCTGAGGCTTCAAGATGACGATGCAGTCCGACAACTCCACGCCCATGGGGTCGGTCGCAATCTCGGCGCGCCCCGTCTTCGAGACCACGGTCACGACCTCTTGGAACTCACGGATGACCCGCTCGAAGCGCGTCGAGCCCTGCACGCTCTCCTCGAGGGAAACGCTGGGCAGCCTCAGAATCTGAATAGCGATGGCGCCCTCATCGAGACGTGGGACGAACTCGGCCCCCATGCGCGAGGCCACCACGCCGCTCGCGACGAGCAGGACGAGCGAAACCGCGATGACCTTCTTCGGGGCCTTCATGAGCGGAGCCAGCAGACGCGGATACACGCGGTGCAGCAGGCGCACGATGAAGGGCTCCTTCTCCTCCGTGTGTTGGCGCAGAAACGTAGCCACCAAGACCGGCACGAAGGTCAGCGAGGCGACGAACGCGCCGAGGAGCGCGAACAGCACCGTGATGGCCATCGGCTTGAACATCTTCCCCTCGATGCCCGCGAGGGTGAGGATCGGGATGTAGACGATGACGATGATCGCCTCGCCGAAGAGCGCGGCCTTGCGCACGTCGAGCGTGGAGTTGAGCACCACGTCGGCCGCCTCGTTGTACGTCATCGGGCGCTTCTGACCGCGTGCTGCGGCCGCCAAGTGAACGACGGCGTTTTCTACGACGATGATGGAACCGTCGACGACGATGCCGAAGTCGATGGCTCCGAGGCTCATGAGGTTGCCCGAGAGCCCGAGAGCCTTCATGGCGGTGAACGCCACCAGCATCGCGAAAGGGATCGCGGCTGCGACGATGAGTCCGCCACGAACACTGCCGAGCAGCAGGAACAGCACCGCGATGACGAAGAGCGCGCCTTCCGCGAGGTTCTTCCCGACCGTGTGGATTGTCCGGTTCACGAGGTCAGAGCGGTCGTAGAAGACGTCGATGCGCACTCCGGGAGGCAGCGAAGGCGCGATCTGCGTAATCTTCGCCTTGACGTTCTCGACCACTTCGCGACCGTTGGCTCCGACGAGCATCATCACGATGCCGGTCACCACCTCGCCACGCCCGTCGCGCGTGACAGCGCCTTGGCGAATGAGCGGCGCCAAATGGACTCGAGCGACGTCGCGCACGCGCACGGGCACACCATCCTCGCGCGTCTCGATCAGCACGTCGCCGATCTCGTCGAGGCTCTGGATGCGACCCTCGCCCCGCACGAGGAGTTGCTCGCCCGAACGAACGAGGTAGCCGCCCCCCGCCGTAGCGTTGTTGCGTTCGATCGCCTCGAAGAGATCGTTGAGCGAGACGTTCAGCGCGCGCAACCGGTCCGGGAGTACCTCGACCTCGTAGGTCTTCAACTCGCCACCGAACGAGTTGACCTCGACGACGCCTGGCACGGAGCGCAGCTCGTAGGCCACGAACCAATCGAGCACAGAGCGCAGCTCCATCGGCGAATAGCACTGCTCAGTGTCGGGCTGTCCAGCGGGGCACATGTTGTCGGCGCGCACCTCGAACTGGAAGATCTCTCCGAGGCCCGAGCTGAGCGGGCCGAGCTCTGGCGAAGCACCGGCGGGAAGACGCTCGCGCGCCTGAACGAGCCGCTCGGAGATGAGCTGCCGCGCGCGAAGGAGATCGGTGCCCTCCTCGAACACGATCGTCACCGCCGAGAGCCCGAAGCGCGACACGCTGCGGATCTCCTCGACGCCGGGGAGACCGCTCATCGAAGCCTCGACCGGGAACGTGATGGTGCGCTCGACGTCGACCGGACCGAGCGCCGGCACATTCGTCAGCACCTGCACCTGGACGTTGGTGATGTCGGGGACCGCGTCGATGGGCAGTTGCTGGGCGCTGCGCACGCCGACTGCCGCGACGATGACGACGAAGGCGAAGACGAGGAGCCGCCATTTGAGACAGAGTTCGAGAAGCTTCTTCATGGCGAGTCCCTCAGTGCTCGTGGCCTTCGGAGAGCTCGCCGCTGCGCAGAGCGCTCTTCAATGTGAACGCGCCGCTCACGCACAGGCGTGCGCCTTCTTCGAGCCCCGAGCGGACCTCGAAGAAGCCGCCTGCGCGACGCCCGAGCGCGACGGGCTGAGGCCGGAAGCTATTCGGCTCGTCGGCGGGTACGAACACCACCGTCTGGCCATCGAGGGTCGCCACCGCGTCGGCCGGGACGACGAGCACGCGCTCATCTGCGCTCCCGCCGACCAGCTCGATGCTCCCAAAGAGACCGCTGCGGAGGCGAGCGTCGGGTGTCTGGAGCGTCACGCGAACGGGAAGCGAGCGCGTGCGCTCGTCGAGCGCGGGCGCGACGTACGTGATGGTGCCGGGCATCGCGACATCGGGAAACGCATGGAGGCGAACGACGACGGCCGAGCCCGCTTGGACGCGAGCCAGTTCGAGCTCCGGGACGTTGCCGCGCACCCAGACCTTCGTCGGGTCGGTGATGATGAACGCGGGCTGGTCCGACGTTGCGGTCTCGCCGAGCGTCCCGTGCACTGCGACGACCACGCCCTCGATGGGCGCCGTCAGCGAGAGCTCACCCGCGCTCCCCGAGCCGAACACCGAGAGCTGGCGTCGCAGTCCTTCGACCTCGGCGCGCAGTTCGCCGACCTGAGCTTCGGCATCGATGAGGGAGCGCTGCGCGCCGATGCCCTCCGTTGAGAGCTGCTGTTGGCGACGGAGCGTGGACTCAGCTGCGGTGAGCCGTGCGCGAGCCTGGTCGAGGCGGGCGCGCGCCGTCGATACGTCGCTCGACGCGACCACGCCGAGGAGCTGCCCACGTCGCACGCTGTCGCCGAGCGCGACGGAGACGCGGGTGATGCGGCCCGGAACGAGCGGCCCGACGTGTGCAGTGCTGCTCGGCTCGAACTGCACTTCGGCGGGGATGGCTACCCCGCCGGTCAACGCGCGACGCTCCGCGGCGGCGAGACGAATTCCGGAACGCTCGAGCGCCTCAGCCGAGAGATGCACCTCGTTTTCATGCTCGCCTTCGCGATGGCCGGCCTCTTCGGCGTGCCCGCCTTCCTCAGCGTGACCGTCATTGCCGCCGCCCTTGTTGCAGGCCGAGGTCAGCAGGGCGAGTAGGAGAAGCATGCGGTTCATGGGGTGCTCTCCTCGTGGTGGTCATCGCGCCAAAGGTCGACGCCGACGACCCGCTCGAGTCCGGCCAACGCGACGAAGTAGTCCTGCTGCGCGCCGAGCGCGTCGCTTTGGATGCGCAGGAAGCGTTCGCGCCCAGTGGAGAGCGCGAGGATGTCGATCTCGCCGAGCTCGAAAGAGCGGCGCAGCAGCGTGAGGTTCTCCTCGAAGCGCGGGAGAATCTCGGTCCCGTAGGCACGCGTGCGGGCCGCGGCGGCGACCACCTCGCTGCGGGCTTCGGCGATCTGGCCGTCGAGCAGGCGTCGCGAGGCGTCGAGCTCGGCCTCCGCGACTGTCACGTCGGCTCTCGCCCTTGCTCGCTCGCCCTGATTCAGCTGGAAGCTCGGAATGGGGATCGAGACGACTCCCATGACGATGTCGTACGCGCCTTCGCTCGTCGGATTGCCTTCACGCCGATACTGCAGGCCGAGCGAGGGACGCGGCCACGCCTCACGATCGGCGAGGGTTGATCGGGCTTCGGCCTCTCGAATCCGCGCCGCGCCGGCACGAAGGCTGGGCAGACGTTCGCGAGCGACCGCGCTCAGGCGATCGAGTGGCGGTGGGTCGCGCGGGCTGTCTACGGCCCCTGCTGGCATCGGCGGGGTAGCAACGGGCCATCCCGAGAGCTGCGCGAGACGGATGCGCGAGGCGAGAAACGACTGCTGCGACGCGACGAGCACCTGCTGCGACTGGGCGACCTCAGCCTGCGCCAATCGAAGCGCGAGTGGCGCTGCCTCGCCCGCCGAGATCTGGCGCTCGACGACGCGCAGCACCTCCTGCTGAAAGGTCACCACTCGCTCAGCCAGTCGGGACCGCTCCTGCTCGACGAGAGCCCGATGGAAAGCAGCGTGCACGTCGCAGTGCACGGCCCAACGCATCTGCTCGATTTCGGCGTCGGTGAGGTCCCGAAGGGCGTCCGCGGCGTCGATACGCAGGCCGCGTTCCCCCGCGATCTGGATCTGCTGCATCAGCGTGACGTCGACATCAACGCCTGTACCGGAGATGCCGAAGCGCGGGCCGGCAGCGACGGACACCTCGGGGTTCGTGGGAAGGAGGATCGACGCGGCGACGCGTGCGGCTTCGGCGCGCGACCGCGTGCTTCGCGCGACCGTGAGGACGGGCGAACGCTGATCAGCGAACGCCAGGATGCCGCCAAGCGAGACCTCGGACCCCGCAGCAGGATCCGGGATGGGATCGACGTGCTCGGCATGTCCGCTCTCCGAGCCGCCGTCTGCGGGACCACGAAAATGCGGGGGCGGCGCCTCGCGAGCATCCGCTGCGGTCCTCGTCTGAGCGTGAGCGCATGCGCCGACAAGCAGCGAGAACGCCATTGCGACCGCGGTGGTACTATGCGCGATAGTAGTTGAGGGTATGCGTGCACGTCGCGATCGGGTCATCGAGTTCCTCAGCGCCAGAAGTAGGTGAGCGCGTGCTCCGCGCCCGTGTGGAGCACATCGAGCGCAGCGGTGCCGGTCTGGTGCGGCAAGAGCAACGCGATGAGCAGAAGGACGAAAGCCACCGGGAAGGCCGAGGGCCCCTGGTGACAGCAGCGCGCGGGCGCGCGCTCGGCGAAGGCGAGCAGCATTCCGATACGGAACTTGAGGACGGCGGTGTCACGAGCGCCGAGAGCCACGGCCTCTCGGACGCCGGGCCGCGCCGCCCTCACAATCGCGTCCGCGAGCGGAAGCGGAGCGGCACCGTGGATGACGGCTTCGCGGTCGCAGTGAGCCTCGCGCGCGGCCTGCCATCGAGCCGCGTGCGGTTCGAGCAAGAACCGCCCGAACGGATTCACGGCGAGTGCGAGCTGAAGGACCAGGTAGCGCAACGGGTCGAAGGCGCGGACGTGCTCGGCCTCGTGCGCGAGCGCGCTCGCGAGCATCTCGTCCGAGAGACGGCTGGCGAAGGCCGATCCGACGAACACGCGCGGCTTGATCCACCCGTGCGTGCCGAGCGCGAAGGTCGTGTCGTCGGTGACGACGACGCGGTGACGGAGGCACGCAAGCCCCGGATCGCTCTCGACGATGCGCGTGACTCGACGAAGAAGTGCGAGGGCGACTTCGGACGACGACGACCGCACCCCGCGATGCCGCTGGATCACACCAAGCGACGAAGCGAGAACTGCAACCGAAAGTACGAGCGCGAAGAAACCAGGCTCGAAACACAGCTCGGCCGTGTCGTGATCGAACAGGCACGCCAGCGCAGACTTGCCCGTTTCGGCTTGGTGAAGACCGGCCGAAAGAAGCCACGCGAGCGGGAGCACGCTCGAGCCCGTGAGGAGCACGTAGCGCAGGTTGAGTCCGTGAAGCGGCCCTCCCACCTCGTCACGCTCGAGCAACACGAGTCCCGCCTTCGCGAGCAGAGCGAACGCGGGGAGCACGATGAGCACGACGAACGCCGTGCCGAGCAGTGGGAAGGTCGCCTCGATCACGCGTCGAGTTCCTCTCGTCGCTTCTGGATGAGCGCCTCGAGGTCGTCGAGCTCACCGGCCGAGGCCTCCGAGACCTTCTCCGCGAGCATCACCATCGCCTGGTGGCCACCGACCGCTTCGTCCAGCACCTCACGCGCGGTGGACTCCATGAACTCCTCGCGGGTGAGCTTCGGAGAGTAGAGGTAGCGCTTTCCGTCGCGCTCGCGCTCGAGGATCCCCTTCTCGTAGAGACGCGTCACGGTCGTCATCACCGTGGTGTAGGCGATGTCCCGCTGCTTCTCGAGGATCGCCAGGACGTCGCCCACGGCGAAGGACGCGAGTCGCTTGCTCCACACCACGTCCATGATGGTCGCCTCGAGGTCGTGAAGACGGAGTTCGAGGCCCTTCTTCCCTGAGCGAAGGCGGAACGTCACGGCTGGCTCCTGTGGTGGCTTCTCATCTACTAACCGCTATAGTAGTTACGAAGGAGGCCGATGTCGAGTGCGACTCGTCGCGGCCGGACCGGAGCACCATGGAGACCACTGCCCCAGCCACGTCCTGCGGATGCCACACGGCCTGCGCGGCGTCGGAACCCGACCTCCGGCCGGCGTCGGTGAACCGCGCGCTGCGCCTCGAGTACCTCACCGTCGGCTGGAACGTCGTCGAGGGAATCGTCGCGGTGGCGGCTGCCCTTGTCGCGGGCAGCGTCGCCATCCTCGGGTTCGGCATCGACAGCTTCGTGGAGTGCGCGTCGGCGCTCGTGATGATCTGGCGCCTGCGCGCAGAGCGCGACCACCGGATGAGCGGCGACCAACTCGAGGCCATCGAACACCGCGCGCGCCGGCTCGTCGCCGGCTCGCTCTTCCTCCTCGCGGCGTACATCACGTTCGACGCGGCGCAGACCCTGTGGACCGGCGACAAGCCAGCGTTTAGCCCCGTGGGCTTGGTGCTCCTCTCACTGTCCATCGCCGTGATGCTCTGGCTCGCTCGCGCGAAGCGTCGGCTCGCTCACGAACTCGGGAGCGAAGCCCTCGAGGCCGACGCTTTCCAGACGACCGCGTGCTGGTGGCTGTCCGTTGCCGCCCTCGTCGGCGTGGGACTCAACGGCCTGCTCGGGTGGTGGTGGGCGGACCCCGTCGCCGCGCTCGTCATCGCTGCCCTCGTCGTGCGCGAAGGGCGGGATGCGTGGAACGGCAAGGCTTGTTGCTAATGCCGGCGGTGTTCTAGCCCGGCGTTCAGCTCACCCGGCCAGCGACTTCAGGAGCGCCATCCCGCGCGCACCCTCGGCGGGAGTCGCGTCGGCGAGCTCGAGGTAGACGCGCCCGCTCTCGTTGAAGTCCTCGGTGTTCACGCACCAGCGCTCGCTCGCGGGCGTCGCCAGCTCGGCGTCGGCGGCGAGTTTGTGCAGCGCGGCCTTCACGACGCGGTAGCTGGTGCCCTTGGGGAAGCGGAGCGCGATCTGCGGCTCGGGCGTTCCGTAGCGGCTCTCGCCCTGGCTCACGGTCTTCGTCATGGTGATGCTGCTCGGCCTGCTCACAGGGCCACCACCGCGAAGCGCGAGCCGAGGTTCATCGCCTCGAGTTGGACGCGGCGCGCCTCGGCGGCGGACTCATCGACGAAGGCGTTGAGCTGCCAGTCGCTCCGCGTGAGGGCCATGCGGCTGATCGAGCCGTCCTTGTTCACCGACTTCACCATGAAGCGCGCGGTCGCGGCGGCCTGCTCTGTGGCGCGGTTAGCGCGCGCGTTGGCGTAGGCCCGGAAGGCGGTGGTGCTCTTGATCTTCATCGTCGTCGTCCTCGCGTTCTGCGCGGGGCCCAGTGCCCGTCGCGTGAGGACATACAGGCTTCCGCTTGCGCCCCTAGCAAGGCCGAACACGTTGATTTCACATGCGTTTCAGGCGCTTGGAATAGCCGCGAGGTTCCGCGGACATGGGGCGTCGGAGGCGGTTGTAGGCCTGCCGACGCCCCGCCGATTCCGCCGTGTTCACGTGCCCGTGGTGCCCGCGTTCGTGAAGAGCGCGGCCGCGTCTCGCGCGCCGAGATGCGCGAGGTAGTGACCGATGGCCCCCCGGAAGAACTCCATGCGGTTCTTGATGCCCTTCGCGCGCCAGGACTCGTCCATCTTGTCGGCGACGTCCGCCTCGAGCCGCAGCGGGAGGATCTTCACATCGAGCGGCTCGCCCTCGCACGCGCGGGCCTTGCGCGGCCCGACGTTGATGCGGCCCTTCTCGGCCTCGCGGATCTTCCAGATGAGGTAGCGGCGGTCGTCGCTGCTCGATCTTGACCGTCGTTCCCGGTACGAGATGCATCCCGTACCCAACTGCGTTCGCAAGCCTTGCGCAGGGCGCCAGCGGCCAAGCCGGCGGCGAGGCCTCTTGGGTCTTCCGGTGGCGGAGACTCAACTCGAATGACCCCCCAATTTCCGCGATTCCGATGAACACATAGAACCAATGATCATCGCAGTCGTAGATCAAAGTGTCTTTGGTCACCAGGGCGAGCTCGTTGAGCTGCTCAGGCAACGACTGTCGCACTGTCGACTGACGCGTGGGACCATCCGGGAATCGACGCACGAGAGCTCGCTTGAACTCGAGAGGTTGTGCGTATCGGGTCTCCGAAAGACGCGTTGAGAAGAGCGATCTTCTTTTCGGCTGGGTGCTCGCTTCGTTCAGAGACTCACGGAGCTTCTCCTTATCGACACCGCCGAACAGCGCAAGTCCGTTGGTCGAGTAGCGATCGGGGTATGCCGCGTACGCCAGGAGAAGGTCCGAGGAGCGGATTGCAGTCTCATCAACGGCCAAAATTTGCGCGCCACGTATCCAATCAAAAACGATCTCGGAGAATGCTGGACGTTTCCCCGGTTCACGCGCGACACGGGAGCGATGGTTCTCTAGAGCTGTGAGAAGGGTTCTCCGGTCGAGCTGCAGCGCGCCAATAAGTGCATGGGTGGCGTCATCATTGAGCTTGAGGATCTCGTACATGAACAGCTCAACCGAGATCTCGAAGATGCCGTCCCGCGCAGCGTGATGAACCGTCTCCTCGAGGGCCATCACACACGTCCTCGATAGGCAGTCGACGAGTTCTCGAAGGTCTTGCGGCATGGGCGCCTACGCGTCAGGGGGGCATACCACCATGGCCTTCGCGCTGAGGACTCGCAAGTCACCAATTTTCGGCGAGCGCTTTGACGTGGCGACGAACTCGTTGCGATCGAGGAACAGCTTGCCGGTTCCGGCCGCCGTGTCGATGCCCAGACGCCGGCCGCCTCGCGGGCGACGACGCAGCACGCTGGCCGGCGCTCGCACAAGCGCTCGATGCCGTCCGGAACGCCTACCTCGAATACGTCATCGACTACGACCTACAAAAGCAGCTCTCGTTGCTCAAGGGCCTCGGCGCCACGCGGACCCAGCAGCATCGCCTCTCCATCGACTGGAAGCGCACGGCCCTCGGCGGTGGCTTCGTCCTCGTCGTGGCAGGACTCGTCTTCCTCGGAAGGTATCGTCGCGCCGCGCCGTCGCGGGCCGAGCAGCGCCTCTACGCGCGCGTCCTCGGACGCTACGCGGCGCTCGGGTTCGCCAAGCGGCCCTCGGAGTCCGCGCCGGCTTGGGCACGACGCGTCGCGTCTGCGGGAGCGCCCGGCAGTGACGTGCTGACGAAGTTCGCACGCCTCTACGACACCGTTCGCTTTGGTCCGGGCGCTGCTGCGCCGACGCCCGAGCTGCGTAGCCTGGCGAGGCAGCTGCTGCGCAGGCGCTGAGGCACTGGCTGACACGCGGCACGCCTCCAAGCTCCCGACGAACTCGAGAGGGCGCAGGTTCTACCCTCGAACGCTCTCCGCCCCCTCAAAAGGGCACCGTCCTGCCCTCTACGTGTAGCAGACGACCCACCGCGCGACGCCCGGACCAGTCCCACGTCGTGGCCATCCCCATGGCCACCCATGGCCCGCCCGCTGGCCCTTCGGGCCACCCCAAACCCTTGCTGCTCCCGCGATCACACCGGAATCAGACGGACCCCCGACAAGCTCCACCAGATCCCCAACGCCGCCCGTCACCTGCAGTCCGCGCTCAAGCTCGCACCCGATGACGTGCTCGCCCTCGAGGCCTTTGGCGCGCTCTACCTCGCTTCGGGCAAGGCCAACGAGGACGGCGGCGCCAAGTCGGCAGACATCTTCTACAAGGCCGCGGAGCTCGCCCGCCGCAAGCAACGGCACGATCTCGCCTTGCGCATGCTCCGACGCTGTCTGGGCCTGCGACCCGAGCACTCGCAAGCCGCGGCATTGCTCGAGCGCACCCTCATCGAGGCCAAAGATTGGCTCGCGCTCGACGAGCTCTACCAGGAGTGGCTGAGCCATCTCTCCGGCGCACCCGCGGTCCCCCTGCTGATCCGCCGCGCGGACCTGCTCGATGAACACCTCGCCCGCCGGGAGGAGGCCCGTCAGCTCTATCTCGAGGCCGCGCCGCATCAGGGCCCGTCCGAGCTCGCATGGCAGCGGCTGCAAAAGATCTACACCGACGCCAAAGACTACGACGCGCTCGCGGCACTGCTCGACGCGCTCTGCGATCAAGCTCCGCGTGACGTGTCCACGGACACGTTGCTCCAGGCCGCCAAAGTCTACCGCGATGAGCTCAACCTCGAGGAGCGCGCCGCGGTCTACTACTACAAAGTACTCGAGCGCGAGCCGTTCAACGCCCTCGCCTTCGAGGGTTACAAGGAGCACTGGCGGCGCAAACACAACTGGTCGCACCTGCGCGACCTCATCGCCTATCAGATCGATCAGGCGTCGGGTTACGCCCATGGCGACGCCCCGCTGAGCGCAGCGGCGTTCGCCGACGAGTTCGTCGAGCTCGCCGACATTTGTGAGCGGCGCTTGGGCGATATCGACGGTGCGGTGGACGCCTGGCGCAAGATGGGCGCGCTCTACCCCGACGACCCTCGCCCCCCCAAGAACATCGCGCGCATCGAGAAGCGGACGCGCATGTGGGACAACATGGTCCGCGTGCAAGAGGCCGAGCTCGCGCAAGCGACCGACCCGATCAAGCGCCTCACGCAGGTCTATCGCGACCGCCAGTCGAATCCCCGCCGCGCCATCGAGCTCTACCACGAGATCCTTGAGCTCTCGCCGGACGACATCCAAGCGACGCGCGCGTTGACCATGCTCTACGACCGCGACGGCGACTTCGAGCAGGTCGTGAGCATGTTGCGCGATCAGTTCGAGCGTTCGCGCAGCAAGACGGAACGCACCTCGCTCCTGCGGCGCATGGCCGAGCTTTGGCACCACGAGCTTGGCGCTCCGGATGAAGCGATCTGGGCCTGCCGCCAGATCCTCGAGACGATCCCCTCCGACAAGGAGGCCATGGCGCGGCTCCAGCAGGTCCTCGAGGACCAGGAGCGCTGGAATGACCTGTTCGAGCTGCTCGGTTCGGAGCTCGACAAGGCCCCAAGCCCCGCCCACAAGGCCCGCCTCATGCGATCGACTGCTCGCGCTGTGGCTGCAGACCGTCGAGGGTGAGGCTCCGCGCTTGCGCGTCGACCCCATGGGTGCGCTCCCCCGGACCGCGAACGGGCAGCCGATCATCGAGGGCGGATGGCCATGCAAGACGTGGCCAGCAGACTGGGGCGTGCAACGGGCAGCTTGGCTGCTCGACTATCGCCGCGCCGCGCGAGCGCATCGGCACTGCACCAAGCACTCCAACGGACGCAGTGGGTTCGCGCGGCTGCGTCTCGCGCTGGAGCGCTGTCCGCAAGACAGCCGAGCCCTCGATGGTCGCGAGGTCGCCTCGTTGCGCGCGGTGCTGGCCGGAGCCGCGACGCGCGATGGGGCTCCTGGGTCGGCGCAGCGACGGGCGCTCCGAGAAACCCAGCAGGTCGTCGCAGCGCGTCCGACGTATGTCGAACTCGCTGCGGTGGTCGCGGCACGACTCGCCAACGAGCCGCAGGAAGGTGGCCTGCTCGCGCTCGAGCCCGTGCTGGCGCCTGCGGCAGAAGGCGAACGACCGACAGTACCGGCAGGCACGGCCGTGCCGCCCCACTTTGCGAGCAAGGTGAGGCGGGCCCTCGAGGCCCCGATCGACGAACTGGTGGAGCTTGGGGTCATCACCTCGGCCGAAGTGCTTGCGATCGTGCTGCCGCAGATCACGGCCCAAGTCGCCGCCGCCGGCATCGAGGATCCCGACCTGCGTGCGCTCTACCAGCAAGTCTACGCAGCCTTTCGTCGGCGTCGCTCACTCTTGCTGCTCAACCTCGAGCATCAAGTGACCTTCGGCGAGCTCCCGTGGATCGCGGCGATCGGCCCCTTGCGCCAAGGGAGCTTGGACACCCGGACGCAGGCTCGCCAAACGCTCGAGCAGGTCACCTTGCTCGCCCTCTCGAGCTTTCCGCAGACCATCCTCCCCAATCCGCTCGTCCGCGAGATGGGGGCATTGGCCAAGCAGGCTGGGATCGTTCTGCCGCTCGTCGAGGAAGTCGCCGCCGATATCTTCATGGGCACCTTCACGACCAAGTGGGCCACGGCAGCCGTGCAGGCCTCGCAGTGGCTGGAAGGAACGGTCTACGCCCGCTACTACGATCTGCCGGCCCCGGGTGAGGCCGCGCGCTGGTCGACACAGGTCGAGACCCGCTGGGGCCGCGACACCGCCGCAGGTTTCACCGCCCTCTGCCAAACCCGTGCCCAAGAAGCCATCGTAGATTCGCGCAGAGCCGGCGGCGTGGCCTCGAACGGAGTCGTGCTCGAGCAGAGCCAGATCCTCACGACCCATGATCTCGTGGCGTTGACCGCTGGGCTCGGCCTCGGGGACGTTCTGCGGGGACTCGCGCCCAGCCTGACCAAGCGTTGCTTCGCGTGGATCGTCCGGCGTCAGCAGCAATGCGCGCCGCGGTTCAAGGCGCGTCTGCAGATGGTCAAGAACACGGCGTACGCATGGCGGCAGGCGTTGTTCTTCCTTTCGTTGTGCGACGATGCGACGCAATGGGAGCTCGTGACGGAGATCGAAGTCGAGGTCGCGCGCCAGGCCGCCGCGTGGGGCGAAAGATTCCGGCCGGTGGTCGCGGGGTTGCGCGACGTGCTCGCGGGCGGTCGCTTCGACGCAGAGGGTTTCGGCCGAGGCGATCGCGCGGCGCGACGCTTTCTCGGCTGGTCCGTCGGTCCGCACTGGCTGTTGCCGCCGGGCTGACGCCTTGTCTCACCCCACCCCGCCTGGCACACTTTCCGGGTGTCCTCCTCCGCCCACCGCGTCGCGACGCTGGAGGCGTTCCTCGCGATTCCGGACGGCGAGCGTTTCCACGAGCTCCTCGCCGGAGAAATCGTGCGCAAGGCGATGCCGAGCGGCGAGCACGGCATCGCCCAGGGCGGGGTCATCGGATCGCTGCGGGGTCCATTCCAGCGACCTCCGGGAGGCGGCGGACCCGGTGGATGGTGGATCGGTACGGAAATCGAGGTGCAGCTGGACTGCGAAATCGTCCGGCCTGATGTCCTCGGATGGAGGCGCGAGAACAGTCCAACGATGCCCACCGGAACACCCGTGGTCGTGCGTCCGGACTGGGTCTGTGAGGTTCTGTCCGCATCCAATGCTGCCACGGATACCGTGAAGAAACTTCGACTTTACCATCGAGCATTGATACCGCACTACTGGATCGTGGATCCTCGGGACAAGATCCTCACGGTGCTACGTTGGTCGGAGGCCGGCTACACGGCGGTGCTCGCAGCAGAACGTGGTGAGGTCGTGCGCGCGGAGCCTTTCGACGCAATCGAATGCGATGTCGGAGCGATCTTCGGCGACGATCCGAAGTGACGTTTGCGATACCGAGCCGCCGCAGAGGTCCTACACCGGTGCGGTCGGATTCAACGGAGCGCCCTCCTCGGTCCGTCCCGGATCCATCGGGCTCGGCCAGCTGCTGGGGGAGACGAGTGCGAGCGCCCGGCGGCGCGCCCAAACGTATCCGCCACTGCCGAAGACACACGCGGCCGCTCCAGCGACGATCGCGGGCGCGATGAACGGCCGGACCTGCTCCGCGTAGAGCCACGCCGCGAGCGTCGCCACGAGCAGCCCGCCGCCACCCCGCACGAACCAGACGAACCGCTCGAGCTCGGCCACGAGCGCCGCGGACGTCTGAGCGAGCTGGCGATGCACGAGCTGCTCGTTGCGCCAGTACGTGTAGATGACGGGGATGATCTCGAGGGTGAGGAATGCGCTCGTCATGAGTCCGCCGACCATCGGCGCAGCGATCCGCTTCATGACATCGGCGCCCGAACCCTCGGACCACAGGAGCGGCACGAGGCCGATCAGCATCGTGCCGACCGTCATGAGCTTCGGGCGAACGCGCTGGATCGTGCCTTCGGCGTGCGCCTCGATGATGTCCTCGAGCGAGCGAATACGTCCCTCGCTCAGGCGCCGTTCGTAGGCATGGTCGATGTAGACGATCATCACCACACCGGTCTGCGCCGCCAGGCCGACGAGCGCGATGACGCCGACCCAAACCGCCGTGGACACATGGTGGTCGAGGAGGAAGAGCGCCCAGACGCTGCCGACGAGCGCGAAGGGTACCGAGAGGAGCACGATCAGCACCTCGGTGAAGTTCTTGAACTGGAAGTAGAGGAGAAGGACCACGCAGAGCAGCGCGAGCGGAACGAGGATTTTCATCCTTTCCTCCATCTGCGTGAGGAGCTCATACTGCCCGGTCCAGCGGAGACGCCCACCTTGCGGCATGCGGATCTCGCCGGATGCGATTGCAGCGTCCACGGCGACCTTCGCGTCCTGCACGTAGCGGCCGATGTCGCGATCGCTCGAGACGTCGACGTAGACGTATCCGACGAGCAGGCCCGACTCGTCTTTGATCATCGGAGGCCCGCTCACGATGCGCACGTCGGCGACATCGGCGATGCGCACGTGGCTCGTGCTCGAGCCCGACGCGCGCGCCGTCGTTGCTGCCATCGCGTCGGAGCCGGGGGTCGCGTCCGCCATGGACACGACCGGAATGAGCGCATCTCGGACGGCTTCTGCACTCGAGCGGAAGTCCTCCGCGTAGCGGACATTGACCGTGTACCGCGCGCGGCCCTCGACCGTCGTCGTGATGGGTTGCCCGCCCAGCGCCGACTCCACGACCATGTTGACGTCGTCGACGCGCAGGCCGTAGCGCGCGAGCGCCTCGCGGCGGGGGACGACGTCGATGTAGAGGCCACCCTCCTGTCGCTCGAACAAGACGCTGCGGGTGCCGGGCACGCGATGCACGGTCCGCTCGATGGCAACCCCGGCGCGCTCGATCTCGCCGAGGTCGCGGCCGTAAACTTTGATGCCAATGGGTGTCCGGATGCCGGTCGTGAGCATGTCCACGCGGTTTCGGATCGGCTGCGTGAATGCGTTCGTCCACCCGACGTAGCGGAGCTTTTGGTTCATCTCCTCCACGAGCTCGTCGCGGGTCATCGGTCGGCGCTCGGGCCACAGCCACGTGAGTGCAGGCCGGGCAAAGCCCGGCGTCCAATCGTGGTACCACCGCGGCTCGAACCGGGTGCGCCACTCGGACCGTGGCTTGAGCGCGACGACGGTCTCCACCATCGAGAGCGGGGCGGGGTCGGTCGGCGAGTCCGCCCGGCCTACTTTGCCGAGCACGGTGTCGACCTCTGGAAACTCGCGCAGCGCCGCGTCCTGGATCTGGAGGTGCCGCCGGGCCTCCTCGATCGAGATCCCGGGCAACGTGGTCGGCATGTAGAGCATGTCCCCCTCGTCGAGCGGCGGCATGAACTCCGAGCCGAGGCGCGGCAAGAGGGGCACCGCCGAGAGGACCGCGAAGAGCCCGATGAGCACCGTCGTGCCTGGGTTGTGAAGCGCGACGTGAACGAACGGTTCGTAGAAGCGACGGATGAACCGCGAAACAGGGTGGCGTGCCTCGGAGTGGACCTTGCCGCGGAGGAGAAAGTCCCGCAGTGCGGGCGCCACGGTGATGGAAAGGAGGGCGGCGGACAACATCACGGCCGTCTTCGTGAACGCGAGCGGCCGGAAGAGCCGGCCTGCCTGGCCGGTGAGACCGAACACCGGCAGGAACGAGACGGCGATGATGAGCAGCGAAAAAAAGATCGCCGGCGTCACCTCTCGCGCGGCCTCGGCCAGGAGCCGCTGCCGTTCGGCTCCGGAGAGGTCGGGTGGCGCGTGTTCGAGCTTTTTGTGTGCCGCCTCCACCATGACGATCTCCGCGTCCACCGTCGCGCCGATCGCAATGGCGATCCCGCCGAGCGACATGATGGTCGCCGGCACGCCCAGAGCCCACATCGGGATGAACGCTGCGATCACGGCGAGCGGCAGCGACACGATCGGCAAGAGTGCCGAACGGATGTGCAGGAGAAACAGCAGAATGACGATGGCGACGACGAGCATCTCCTCGACGAGGGCGCGCTGGAGCGTGTCGATCGCGCGCTCGATGAGGCTCGCGCGGTTGTACGCGACGCGGATCTCCACACCCGGCGGCAACGAGCCCTCGAGCTCCTCGATGCGCTGCTCGACGCGACGGATGACATCGAGGGCATTCTCGCCGTAGCGCATCACGACGATACCCGAGACCACCTCGCCTTCACCGTTCCACTCTGCGGCGCCGCGGCGGATCTCGCCGCCGATGCGAACGGTCCCGAGGTCGCGCACCAGGACGGGAGCTCCGCGCGCGTCGGCTCGGACGACGACGGCCTCGAGGTCGCCCTGGCTTGCGATGTAGCCGCGGCCGCGCAAGAAGTACTCGCGCTCCGACATCTCGATGAGACGCCCACCCACGTCGTTGTTCGAACGCCGGACGGCATCGGCGACCTCGGCCAGCGAGACGCCGTAGGAGCGCAGGCGCACCGGGTCGAGCGTGATTTGGTACTGGGGCTCGAACCCGCCGACCGTCGCGACCTCGGCCACGCCAGGCACACTCGCGATCGCGTAGCGAATCGAGAAATCGTGGAGCGAGCGCAGCTCGCCGAGATCGTGGCGACTGGACGTGTCGAGGACCGCGTACTGGTACACCCATCCAATCCCACTCGCGTCGGGTCCCAGCCGCGGGATGGCGCCCTCGGGCAGGCGCCGCTGCGCCGAGCTCAGGTACTCGAGCACCCGCGTACGCGCCCAATAGACATCGGTGCCCTCCTCGAACACGACGTAGATGAAACTCATCCCGAACATGCTCTGGCCGCGCACTTCCACGACCTTCGGAGCGCTCAGGAGCGCGGTCACGAGCGGGTATGTGACTTGGTCCTCGACGAGCGTCGGGGAACGCCCCATCCACTCGGTGAAGACGATGACCTGCGCATCCGAGAGGTCCGGAACGGCGTCGAGCTGAACACGGCGCATCGCCGCGACACCCCCGATGCCGAGCGCAAGCCCAGCCAGAAGCACGAGCGCGCGGTAGCGTGCGCACAGCTCGATGACGTGGGCGATCACGGCGGCCCCCCGTGCTGGTGCGACGGTGGCATCGCCGGCGCAGGCGGCCTGCCGTCTCCTTTCTCCGGCGCGACCGCGGCCTGCAGCCTGCTCTCGGAGTCGAGGACGAAGGCACCCCGCGAGACGACGAGCTCTCCAGCATCGACGCCCCCGAGGATCGACCGCTCCTCTCCGATGAGCGGCCCGACATCGACGACCCGGGGCGCGAACAGACCGTCGGCCCGCTCGACGAACACGTACTGGTGCGAGCCGACGTCGACGACGGCGTCCCTGGGGACGAGCACGTGCGGCTGCGCCGAGAGCGAGACGACGACCTCGCCGATGTCGCCGGGGAGGAGTGAGGTGTCCGCGTTGCGAGCCGTGAACCGAACCACTGCGGTTCGCGTCTCCGTCGTCACACGCGGCTCGACGAGCGTCGCCTCCACGTCGTAGGCGCGCTCGTCCGCGCGCGACACGAATCGCCCTTTCGTCCCGCGGGCGATGGACGAAACGTTCTCCGCCGAGACCGTCGCGCTCGCCCACACGCGCGAGAGATCGGTCACCTGGAACAGCATCATCTCGGGCGTCGCTTGCCCGCCGACCGCGATGTTGCGGGCGGTGACGATCCCCCCGGCGGGAGCACGGACGGGGACCAGACGCTCGGCCTGACCGCGCTCGAGCACTCGGTCGATGTCGGTCTCGTGAAGCCCGAGCAGGACCAGACGCTGCCGCGCAGCCTCGGTGACGCGCTCGCCGAGCGGGTGGTGCCCACCGCCTTGTCCCTCCGCCGGGCGTTCGACGTCCCGCATGCGGCGAGCGGTGAGCAGCTCTTCTTGTGCGCGTAGCAGCTCCGGCGAGTAGACCCACAGGAGCGGCTGACCTTCGTGGACGCGCACGCCCGTCTCGACCTTCGCAACGCGTTCGACGAACCCCAGCGTTCGCACGCGAACCTCGGAGACCGCCCCCTCGGGCGCCTCGATGACGGCTGGAAGCCGCAGCTCACGCGAGACCTCTCTTCGCGACGCCTGCGCGGTGGCGATACCGACGGTCTGACGCCGCTCGAGGGTCAACATGACGTTCATGAGACCGGGAGGCGTCTCTCCTGGCGCGGGCGGTGGCGGAAGGCGAGCGTCTGCCGGCGGGGGAGCCTCCAACCGCTCCTCCGGGATCGGCTCGAGCTTCATGAAACAGATGGGGCACTGCCCGGGGACCGGCGACCGAATCTGCGGGTGCATCGGGCAGTAGTACTTGTCCGGTCCCTCCACGGCCTGGTCCGCCTTGAAGACGTAGATCCACCAGGTCCCCGCGGCGAGCACAGCGACGGAGATCAAGAGCATCCATCGGACGATCGCCATGGCCCGAAGACCCCGAATCACCGGTGGCGTCTCCGCGGGACTTGCCTCGTTCGCTGCACTCATCGCGGCTCCTCTTCCGTCGTGGTGACCTCGGGCAGGGGACGACCGACGCTCGACTCGAGATCGATCCATGCGCCTCCAAGTGCGCCCCGCATGCGCGCCTCGTCCACGTGGGCTTCACGGAGGGCGTGCGCGGCCTGAATCCACGACGCGAGGTTGAAGTCACCGGCCGCAAGTGCAGCCCGCTCGGCCTCGAGGGCTTGCCGGGCAGCCGGGATCTCGCGCTCCGTGAGGAGTTCGAGGGCGCGGCTGAGCGCGCGCACCTGGCCGGCCGCGCGCGTGACCTCCACGCGAACCGCCCGGATGGCGCTCGCAGCGTCGGCTCCGGCAGCCTCGGTCTCGAACCGCGCGGCTTCCCTGCGGTGCGAGCCACCGCCCCACAGCCAGGGCAAGGACATCGCGACCATCGCCCCCAGACCGGGCCGCATCGACGGCGTCTGCATGTACGTCGCGCGCACTTCGAAGGTCGGCCACTTGGCCTCGGCAACCGCCGCGTCGGCTTGCGCCTGCGCGCTCCGACGACCCGCCTGCGCAACCTCCAGGCTACCGCGCGACGCGGCGAGCTCCACGAGCGGCTCGAGCTCGAGTTGCGCCCTGGGCCGGGGCAGCGGCGGCGGGTCGGCCGGAAGCGAGACGTCCTCGCCAGCGAGCGCCAGGAGATTCGCGCGCGCCACCGCGACCTCCTCTTCGGCCTCCGCGACATGGCGTTCGGCCGCCGCGAGCTCGGCGTCCGCACGGGTGACCACGCCGAGCGTCTCGCCACCGGTTTCGTACCGAGCCAGCATCGCCTCGCTCATCTCCGCGAGGAGTGCCCGGTGCGACGCGAGCCGGTCGCGCAGGGCCTCCGCCGCGCTCCAGCTCGTACACGCGCGGGCAACCTCCGCCCAGACCTCGCGGGTCACCTCCCGAAGCTCCGCGCTCGCCGCCCGGGCCTCCTCGGCTTGCGACCGCGAGAGACCATCCCGGGCCCCGTGCGGAGGGAATTCCTGACCGACGCCCACCATGTACATGCCCTCCTGGTCGGCCCGTGAAGGCGCACCGATCGGAAAGTCCCAAACCTCCACCGATACGTTCGGAGGCGGCAGCGAACCCTCGGCGCGCGATCGTGCAAGGGCTGCCCGGGTGCGGGCCTGCGCCGCGCGGATGCGTGGGTGCGCCAGTGCGACGTCTCGCGCGAGCGTCGCGCACGACGAGCCGTCGGCGCCGGCGGATCGGTCCACCCGTGCCGCTTGGGCAGCGGGCGGCGGCCATGAGGGTTGCTCGAGCGCATCCTCGGCATCGCGACGCACCTGTTGGGTCGAGCCCGAGACGCACCCCGTCGTGGCCAGCACCGCGAAGACCTTCTGGCCGAGTGCCCCATGGAGGAGGCGAGGACGCACGAGGGGCAGTAGGCGCGAGGGGGTGGCAGCGTGACAGCCATCCCTTGTCACGCCCGCATGCCCAGGCGCCTACTCGAACAACGGGCACGTCGGAGGTGTGGATGCCAACCGCGATTCTGCATGATGCGGCAGGTCGGCCGTGCGGGAGCCGGCCCGCGGAAGCCGTGGGCGGGTGGGCCGACGCACTCCCTGCGCTCCACGCCGTGTGCCCTGAAGTGGTACTGATTCGTGGCCCGGGAAGGGCAGCGATGAGCGCTGCGTCGGATAGCCCCCTCGACGTCCTGATGACGCGTCTTGCGCTCGGCGACCGCTCCGCGTTTGCACCCGTGTTCGAGCACCTCTGGCCCCGCGCCCTGCGACTGTGCGCGAGCATGCTCAAGCATGAAGCCGATGCCGCGGACGCGGCCCAACAGGCGATGATGAAGATCCTCGAGCGAGCCTCGGAGTACGACCGCCGGCGTCCTGCCCTGCCGTGGGCCCTCGCCATCGCGTCCTGGGAATGTCGCACAGTCTTGAAGCGACGACTGCGGCGCCGCGAGGTCGCCGACGAGACAGTCGGCACTTCGACGGTGGGCGACGAAGAGGAACATATCCAGCGTCAGCTCGTCGAGGCTGCGCTCGCGGCCATGGGGACGCTTTCCGACCTCGACAAGGAGACGCTCATCGCCACGTTCTGGGAGGTGTCCGCGAGTGCCCACGGCGCAACCTTGAGGAAACGTCGCGAGCGCGCGGTCGACCGACTCCGCGCCGCGTTCAGGAGGCTCTATGGACTCGACTGATCTTGCGCAGGTCCGGCGTCGCGTCCGGGTCGCCTACGAGATTGGCCGGCTGCGGCTCGCGCTCCTCGGGATCCTCCCCGTGATCCTGATCGTCGCGCTTGCAGCTTGCTTCTCTCATCGGCCCATGTCTGCGCTTTGGCTGGGCGTGGCGACGGTGACCGTTGGGGCGACGATGCTCTGGTATGGCCGTGAACCGCAGCGCGCGGTGCTTCCTGGCATCGCCGCGGGCCTCGTACCCCTCGCGTTGGCGCTCTGCGCGAACCACGTTCACGTCTGCGGCATCGATGGCTGCTCGTCGCTCTGCGTCCCGGCCTGTGCGCTCGGTGGCGTGATCGCTGGACTCGGCGTCGCGAGCGTGGGCAACCGCCGACGGGCGGGCGCCGGCTTTTGGCTTTCGGCATCGGGACTCGCACTGCTGACCGGCGCCATGGGCTGCGCTTGTGTCGGTTACGCCGGCATCGCGGGGCTGGCCCTTGGGTTTGGGGCTGGGGTGGTGCCCGGACTCCTCCGCAAGGCCTTTGGCAGCAAGGAAAGCACATGATGACGCACCTCCTTTGGACAACCTGCTGGACCACCTTCGTTCTGCTTGCAAGCCCATGCCTCGTCGGCTGCGGTCACGACATGGGCGACATGATGGCGCTTCCCGAGGTCATGGACGTGCCCCCATCCGAGGGACCGTTCGAGACCATGGTGGCCGATGATCTCGACCCGTCTCCCGACGTCGTCGAGGTCGCGCTCGAGGCGAAGATCGCGGACGTCGAGCTCGCCCCTGGGCGCCGCGTCTCGATGTGGACCTACAACGGGATGCTGCCGGGCCCCCGCATCGAGGCGCGTATCGGCGACACGGTGCGCATCCGTTTCAAGAACTCCCTCCCCGAGGCCACGACGATCCATTGGCACGGTGTCCGCGTGCCCGCGGCCATGGACGGCGTGCCGGCGACGCAGTCACCGATCGCCGCGGGCGGGGAGTTCACGTACGAGTTCGTCGTACCGGACGCGGGGACGTTCTGGTACCACCCTCACGTCCGCTCCGATGAGCAGGTCGAGCGTGGACTCTACGGCGCCTTCGTGGTTCGGGGTGACGACGAACCTGTGACCACGACCGACCGCGTCGTCGTCCTCGATGATCTCCTCGTCAACGACGATTGGACGCTGAGCGCGTTCGATGGGATGGACGCGATGGTCGGACGTCAAGGCAATCTCATCCTGGCGAACGGACGGGCGCATCCAATCGCCCCCATGGAGCGCGGTGGGCTTCATCGTTTTCGCTTCATCAACGCCGCCAACGCGCGCTACTTCAGGCTGGCCTTTCCGGGGCATCGCCTGCTGCAGATCGGCACCGACGGCGGGCTCCTCACCGCGGCGCGCGAGTTCGACGAAGTGCTCCTCGTTCCGGGCGAGCGCGCCGACGTGCTGGTGGTCATGGAGGGAGACGCGGGGACTGCTCTCGACTGGAAGTCCCTGCGATACGATCGCGGTCACGGCACCGGCGAGCTTCCGGACGCCGTGGTCTTTCAATCGAGGAACGGCGAGGGCGCGCCGATCTCGACGCCGGCGATGCCAACGACGCTGACGAATATCGCACCGCTGCCGGAGGCCACCGTGCAGCGCGAGCTCACCCTCGAAGAATCGACCGGGACGAGCGGAGGACACGCAGGACACGGAGGCGGCCACGCCTCCGGAGCCGAGGCGACGACGGTCTTCTCGATCAACGGGCAGATCTATCCAGACGCCACCCCGCTAAACGCCCAACTCGGCGCGGTCGAGGAGTGGTCGATCGTCAACACCACCGAGATGGACCACCCCTTCCACCTGCATGGGTTCCGGTTCCAGATCGTGTCCGAGGATGGGCGAGCGCCGGAGTTCCTCGCGTGGCGCGATTCAATCAACGTGCGCGCAGAGCAGACCACCGTCATTCGAGTGCAACTCGAGGACCACCCGGGCACGTGGATGTTCCACTGCCACATCCTCGAGCACGCCGAGCGCGGGATGATGGGCGAGCTCTCGGTCGCGAGCCCATGACGCTGTAATGCCGCCGGCCGCGGGGCGTCAGCGCCCCGTGATGACCCACCACTGCAACCACGCTACGCATACGACCATGGAATCCATGCCCAAACCCGTCATCGATCCCGTTTGCGGGATGACGGTCGACCCCGCCACGGCGCGGGGCGGATCGCTGCTGCACCACGGGCACACGTTCCACTTCTGCAGCGCTCGATGCCGCGAGAAGTTCAGCGCCGAACCCGCACTCTACTTGAAGCCCAGCGCGCCTGCGAAGCCACCGTCTCACCACGCCCAGCCCGCGGGGACCACCTACGTGTGCCCCATGGATCCCGAGATCCGCCAGGAAGGTCCGGGTGCATGTCCGAAGTGCGGCATGGCGCTCGAGCCCGAGACGCCTTCGGTGGCGGAGCGCACCGAGTACGTGTGCCCCATGCACCCAGAGATCGTTCGGTCCGAGCCCGGGTCGTGCCCGATCTGCGGGATGGCCCTCGAGCCACGGACCGTGTCGGTCGTCGATGAGCCGAATCCAGAGCTCGTCGACATGCAGAAGCGGCTCTGGGTGGCCTTGGGCTTGACCGTGCCCACGGTCCTGCTCGCGATGTCCGATTTGATTCCGGGACAACCCGTGCAGCGGGTAATCTCGCCTGCCCTCGGGACCTGGCTGCAGCTCGCTCTCGCCGCGCCCGTCGTGCTTTGGGGCGGTCTCCCATTCTTTCAACGGGGGTGGGCGTCGCTTCGTACGCGCCACCTCAACATGTTCACGTTGATCGCCCTCGGGACCGTCGCGGCGTTCGGCTTCAGCGTGTTCGCGACGTTCTTTCCGTCGCTCCTCCCTAATACGATGTCCCACGGCGGCGCGGCACCGGTGTACTACGAAGCCGCCGCGGTCATCGTCACGCTCGTCCTGCTCGGTCAGGTGCTCGAGCTGCGCGCCCGGAGTGCGACGTCTGGAGCGATTCGCTCGCTCCTGGGCCTGAGCCCGAAAACCGCGCGTCGGGTGGAGAGCAACGGAGCCGAAGTCGATGTTCCGCTCGCGCATGTGGTCGCCGGAGACGTCCTGCGGGTGCGTCCGAGCGAGAAGGTTCCGGTCGACGGGACGGTGACCGAGGGGGTGAGCTCCGTCGATGAATCGACCATCACGGGCGAACCGATCCCCGTGGAGAAGACGACCGGCGCACGCGTCACAGGCGGCACGCTCAACGGAAACGGTACGTTCCTGATGCGGGCCGAACGTGTCGGCAAGGACACCTTGCTCGCGCAGATCGTTGCGCTCGTGAGCGAAGCCCAGCGAAGCCGCGCGCCAATTGCCCGCCTCGCGGACATCGTCTCCTCCTGGTTCGTTCCCGCGGTGATCCTCATCTCCGTCGCCACGGCCATCACCTGGGGCTTCTTTGGGCCCGAACCCCGGCTGGTCTACGCCCTCGTGAATGCGGTCGCCGTCTTGATCATCGCCTGCCCGTGCGCTTTGGGGCTCGCCACCCCGATGTCGATCATGGTGGGCACCGGGCGTGGCGCTCGGATCGGCGTGCTCGTCAAGAACGCAGAGGCGCTCGAGCTCCTCGAAAAGGTCGACACCCTGGTGGTCGACAAGACGGGCACGCTCACGGAAGGCAAACCGCGCCTCATGAGCGTCATCGCCGTCGCCGGGACGGACGAACACGAGGTTCTCGCGAGTGCTGCCGCGCTCGAGAAGACCAGCGAGCACCCTTTGGCCACGGCCATCGTCACCGGCGCATCGCAGCGCGGGGTCCGGATACAGGAGGCCACGCACTTCCAATCCGTCACAGGCAAGGGGGTCGTCGGCCGAGTCGGGGAAACCGGGGTCGTCCTTGGCAATGCTCGACTGCTCGAGGACCACGGTGCCGATCCCACCGAGTTGGCGGCCGACGCCGAGCGTCTCCGCCAGGAGGGACAGACGGTGGTCTTTCTCGCGAAGGATGGCAAGCTCGCCGGACTGCTCGGCGTCGCCGACCCGATCAAGGAGTCGACCCCGCAAGCGTTGCGAGAGCTCCGCGCAGAAGGCCTTCGTATCGTCATGCTCACGGGCGACAACGAAGCGACCGCACGCGCCGTCGCGCGTCGCCTTGGCATCGACGAGGTCCGTGCGGACGTGCTGCCCGATCAGAAAAACGCCGTCGTGGCGCAGCTCAAGGCCGAGGGACGCATGGTCGCGATGGCGGGAGATGGAACGAACGACGCGCCCGCCCTCGCGAGTGCCCACGTCGGCATCGCGATGGGCACGGGGACGGACGTCGCCATGCAGAGCGCAGGCGTCACGCTCGTGAAGGGTGACCTCCGCGGCATCGTTCGCGCCCGCCGGCTCTCCCAGGAAGTGATGAAGAACATCCGCCAGAACCTGTTCTTCGCATTTCTCTACAACACCGTGGGCGTCCCGATCGCCGCAGGCATCGCGTATCCCTTCTTCGGCTTCCTCCTCAGCCCCATGATCGCCAGCGCGGCGATGGCCCTGAGCTCGGTCTCGGTCATCGGGAACGCCCTGCGACTGCGGAACGCTCGCCTGTGACACTTGGGACCCGCGAGGGATACGTCATGCGCCTTGGCACCACGCTGCACCTGGATGGTTCGGTGCGGCCTCGATCATGCGGATCATCCCGTACGAGCGAACGTGCTTGAGTTCGAGGCCCGCCGCTTCCACGTTCTCGATCGTCCGACGATTGATGTGTGCGCCCCAAAGCCTCGCGACGAAGGGATCGACCCAATCGGCGATCCGGCCCGTGATCGTTCCCTTCGGTCGTACGTGCTCGAGCAACAAGATGCGACCACCGGCACGGCAGACGCGGTTGAGTTCGACGAGGCCCGCCACGGGATCGGGCACGGAGCAGAACACGAACGTCCCCACCACGAAATCGAACGACTGGTCCGCGAAGTGGAGGTCTTGGATGTCCCCGAGCTCGAGCCGGACCGCGATGCCGCGGCGAGCTGCACGTGCGCCTGCGCGGGCCAGCATACGCGGGCTGAGGTCGATCGCCGTCGCGTCCGCCCCGGGCGGGTAGAGTTCCAGATTTTGACCGGTGCCGACGCCGACTTCGAGGAACCGAACTCCGGCCGGTACTTGCGCGAACAGTTTCCGGCGAATCGCTCGATGGACGAGATTCTCGAGCGGCCACTCGACGAGATCGTAGAGAGAAGCGATCCGGTCGTATCGCATCCGCTCGAGCTCGGCTTCCCGCGCAGGACCCATCTCCGCTCGCGGCGTCTCGTCTCCGAGGCTCCCTTTCGCAACCGTAGGCTCGCTCGTGTGCATCTCGGAGGGGGGCATGGGTCGACGTTAGGATCTCCAGGAGCCGGAAACTCGCGAAAACCCTGCGGGGAGAGCAGCGCCGATGGGCTTTGCTGTGGGTTCACGCTCCACTTGTGGAGAAATCGTGCGCAAGGCCATGCCGAGCGCCGATACTCTATCCGCATGCCCGACGCGTCACTCACCGAATTGGCGATTGTGCTCGATCGCAGCGGCTCGATGTCCTCCATCAAGGACGACATGGAAGGGGGCCTCTGGAGCACCGTGCTCGAGCAGCACGGTGTCCCCGGGCGCTGTCGCGTGAGCCTCTATCAGTTCGACGACGTTTGGGAGGCCGTGTTCGAGGGTAAGGCGTCGGGCGAGGTCCAGCCGGCGGACTGTCGCCTCGTGCCACGCGGGTCGACGGCGCTCAATGATGCCGTGGTCAAGTCGCTCGCTGCGCTCGAAGCTCGGGTCTTGGGCGAGGATGAAGCGAGTCGGCCGGGGATCGTACTCGTGGTCCGACGGCACCTTTCGCAACACTTCTTCGGTGGATCTCGGGCTCAAGAAGGGCACCGGCATGGCCACGGCCAAAGAGTACCTGTTCGGCCAGCAACGACGTGTTCCCACTGGCCCCCTTCCACTCGTGAACCCGCTCGAGCTCTGGCAACGACCGGCACAGAGTGGACTGCGAGCGACGTGGCTCGGACACTCGACCGTGATGCTGGAGATCGACGGCGCCCACGTCCTCACCGATCCCGTCTGGGGAGAGCGCGTCTCCCCAGTTTCATTCGCTGGACCGAAACGCTTCCACCCCGCGCCGGCGTCGATCGAGCAGCTTCCGCGGCTGGACGCCGTCGTCATCTCCCACGACCACTATGACCACCTCGATCTGCCGAGCATCCTGCGCCTCCTACCGCTCGGCGTTCCGTTCGTGACGTCGCTAGGCGTCGGTGCGCATCTCGAAGCCTGGGGCGTGCCGACGGAGAGGATCACCGAGCTCGACTGGTGGGAGTCGACGGAGATCGGCGCGCTGACGATTACCGCCGCGCCATCGCAACACTTCTCTGGCCGCGGCGTCGCTGACCGCAACGCCACATCGTGGTCGTCGATGGTGCTGCGTGGACCGCGGCACGCCGTGTTCTTCAGCGGCGACACCGGCCTGACTCAGGAGTACGGTGAGCTCAGGGAGCGACTTGGCCCCTTCGACCTCATCATGCTCGAAGTCGGAGCGTGGGACCCCGCGTGGGGAGATATCCACCTTGGTCCTGCGAACGCGCTTCAAGCGCACGCGCTGCTCGGCGGCGGTGCGTTCTTGCCGGTGCACTGGGGAACCTTCAACCTCGCTCTCCATGACTGGGATGAGCCGGCTGCGACGCTGGTCAAGCTTGCGCCGACGAACGCGCCGCTCGTCATGCCGAGGCTCGGACAACCCATCGAGCCGCGCCACGTGCAGTCGATCGACCCATGGTGGCGTAGCGTTCAAGAGACGGTAGCAGGTCCCGCACCCTTCGAAGCCGTCACGAGCCCAGTCGACTGACGGAGAGACGTGGGGAGAGCAAGCGGACATGAACCTCGTCCGACATGCCGTCGCCCGGGCTTCGGCCTGTTCGGGCGGGTCGTTGACGGAGCGAGCCGACAGGTATTACACGGGCGTCCTCGAGGCACTCGCCGCATCCCGGAAAGAGAACTGACATGAAGACCATCGTCATCACCGGAGCCAGCGACGGCATCGGCGCAGCCGCAGCGCGCAAGCTCGCAGAGCAAGGCGAGCGCCTCCTGTTGGTCGGGCGATCGCGAGACAAGCTCGCATCCGTGGCCGAGCCGCTTAAGGCGGAGTCGTTCGTCGCGGACTTCGAGCGGCTCACCGACGTGCGCGCGCTAGCGACCTGGATTCTGGAGCGCACCGAGCGCATCGATGTCCTCGCGAACAATGCAGGCGGCGTGTTCGCGCAGCGTGTGGTTACCCTCGACGGGAACGAGCGCACCATGCAGGTCAACCATTACGCCGGGTTCCTGCTCACCAATCTTCTCATGGACGTGCTGCTGCGAAGCAGCGCGACGATCATCAACACTTCGAGCGTTGGCGCCCAGGCTTTTGGCCAGCTCGACCTGGCCGACCTTGACCTGGCCCGAAGGTACAAGACCATGAAGGCGTACGGCGACTCGAAGCTCGCCAACATCCTCTTCGCCAAGGGACTGCATGCGAGGTTCCACGCCCAGGGACTTAGCGCGGTCGCGTTTTCACCCGGGCAACATCGCGTCGAACTTTGGCAAGGAGACTGGCAACTGGATGATGAAGTTCATCTACAAGAGTCCGCTCGCGCGCCTACTCGATGCTCCAGAAAAGGGAGCGGAAAACCTCGTCTGGCTCGCTGAGGGGACGCCCGGCGTGACCTGGCAGTCGGGCGAGTACTACCACTCAGACCGCAAGCCGCCTCGTCGCCCCAACCCGCAGCAGAACGACAAGGCGCTCATCGAAGCCTTCTGGAAGGAGAGCGCGCGCCGAGTCGGGCTCCAGTGAGGGCGCGCAGCGCTTCGCGCGACGCCGGGGGTGGGGGTCCATACGGGTGAGCGTGTGCTTTGTGCTTTCAACTCGGCCAGCGCCAGAAGCATGGGGTCGACTTGGCGAGGACGCTTCCGAATCCTTCGAAATACCCCAAGATCTTCGCCTTCGTGGATCGGAGTTCGTCTTGCGAAAACGCGGCATCAGCGATCAATTGTGGATCGACCATGGGCGACTGCGACGGAACCGCGTCCCGTATGGACCACACAGCCCGAGGCTGCAGATGCCCGACGATCTGCGGTTTGCTGAAGCCTCGGATGTCCTGGAAAACGCCGAAATAGCGAAGCTCGACATCCCGACGCCTGCACGTCATCAAGAACGGAAACCGAAACGATTGCTTCCAAGGGTCAAACTTCGGAGAGCTCCGTCCGCAGCGCCTCTGCACCGACCAGCGCTGCAGGTAGGTCCAATGGCCGTCGCCCGTACGCGAGGTCCAACTCGAACGAATAGTCCGGATCCAACGAGGTGAGCTCATGCGCGAGCCACGGAGGCTCGTGGTCGGCCAAGCGGGACAACCGGAGCAAACACTTCTCGGGTCCGGAGAGCTGAAACGAGCGCCTTCTGCCCTGCCCTTGCTCAAGACGTTCGTGGCTCGGCATCTAGGGATGGTCTCACATCAGGTCCTCCGGGGCGAGACGGCAATCGTGTCCAGCGGCCCCAAGGACACAGACATCGCCCTGGCCGCCCGGCCGGCGGCCCGTAGACGATCAGGAGAGGTACCGGCCTGCTGGCCGCCGCCGCTCTCGCTGGCCGGACCGCGGGCCACTTGCGGACTGGCCAGATCGTCGGAGCGATGGTGCACCCACTCCCGAGGTGCGGGCCCGTCGACTTCAGCGCCTCCCGGAACCCTCTCAAGACGTCGCACTCGCGGGGAACCACGCCTGTTGACGGACTCCGCGAAAGGCGCATTATTCGAAGCGCGAAGGCGTCTATCCATCGGGGGCTACGAATCGCCAGGGGACGGTCCGCTCGTCGTGGTGGTGCACGGCCGAGCACGCTCGACCGCCATGGACGCGTTGGTGGAGTCGCTGCTTGGTGGTGTGCTTGGTGGTGGCAAGGCAAGGGAGCACAGAGAGCCTGGTGCTCCTCGCCCCGGTCGCGGAGCCATCTTGCCGGACTCGGCAACGAGCAGGCGCCTCGACCGCTCGTCCGCGGGACGATCTGTGTTCCTTGGACGCGGGGCGGGCGGAGCGTCGTGCGATAGTGCTTGCCATGGCGGAGCCGCCCGAGCACGAGGACAAGTCTGCAGCCCAAGTTCGGGCCGACCGGCGCCGCGAGCAGTGGAGCGGCGATGTCGTAGAGCTTGGGGCGAAGAAGGGACGGTTGTACTCGGACCTCGCGATCCCTGATCGCCTCGCGGCCTTCGCAGCGCTCAACGAACGGGTATGGGCGTTGCGCGAAGCCGGTATCGCGGGTGGTGAGCGGCGCGAGTGGCCGAGCGAAGTCTTCGAGATCGACGTCCATGTCAGGGCTTAGGCTTCCCCAGGACTACGAGGACCTCCTCCGAGAGTTTACGAATGCCAGCGTGGAGTACCTTCTCATCGGAGGATGGGCGGTTGCGATCCACGGGTATGCACGGGCCACGGACGACATCGATATCCTCGTGAGGGCGTCCGCCGAGAATGCCAAGAAGGTTGTTGCCGCACTCCGGCGATTTGGCGCGCCATTGAGCACGCACAACGTCTCCGAAAGGTTGTTCGAGAGCGAGCAGATGGCTACCGCATGGGCCGAAAACCTCTGCTGATCGAGATCCTCACGAGAATTGATGGGGTCACCTTTGACGAGGTTTCCTCCGACGCGCTTTCGGTGGACATCGGAGGCTGCAGCGTTCCTGTCATTGGCCTCGCTGCCCTGCTCAGGAACAAGAAGGCGTCCGGCCGCCCAAAAGACCTGTTGGACGTCGAGGCCTTGGAAGAGAAGGAGTAGGGCCGCATTGCGAACTCGGCTCCGCTAGCCAGACCAGGCGCGGCGCGAGGCGCCACTTCGAGCGCCAAGCAACTACAGCGATGGTGGATCCCCGAGCAGTCGCTTCCTCGAGCTCTGGAGCATGGCTGCCAAGGCGAGCTTTTGTGGACCTTCGGTCGCAAGCTCAACCTGTGTCACCAAGACCAGCTGCCACAGGGCAATCGGCTCGAGGCGGCCAAATTCGAAATCCGGAAGGACCATCACACCACTGAAATCTTCGGGGAGACCGTCGATCTTGACCGTCGTTCCCGGTACGAGATGCATCCCGTACCCAACTGCGTTCGCAAGCCTTGCGCAGGGCGCCAGCGGCCAAGCCGGCGGCGAGGCCTCTTGGGTCTTCCGGTGGCGGAGACTCAACTCGAATGACCCCCCAATTTCCGCGATTCCGATGAACACATAGAACCAATGATCATCGCAGTCGTAGATCAAAGTGTCTTTGGTCACCAGGGCGAGCTCGTTGAGCTGCTCAGGCAACAACTGTCGCACTGTCGACTGAGTCGACGAGTTCTCGAAGGTCTTGCGGCATGGGCGCCTACGCGTCAGGGGGGCATACCACCATGGCCTTCGCGCTGATGACTCGCAAGTCACCAATTTTCGGCGAGCGCTTTGACGTGGCGACGAACTCGTTGCGATCGAGGAACAGCTTGCCGGTTCCGGCCGCCGTGTCGATGCGCATCTTCACGGCAACCTGCCCTTTCGCGAGGTCCTTGGGCCCAAGCTCGATGCGCAGCGGCACCCCGCTCCCCGACCCACCGCTCATCGATCCATGGCCCGTGGTGTCGACCGGCCCCGATTCGCCCGAGTCGGAACCAAACTGGCCGACCGCGTCAATCTCGAGCCGGCGAGGCGTCGGAGGGTCATGGGCGATCGGTTCGCTGCAAGCGGTCGCGGCGAGAAGGATCGGCAGAACGCGCGAAACACGAGGAACCTGCGAGCGATGAATCATGGAGGTGCTCATCGACCCGGTACGAAGCCGCCGTGACCATGGATCACAGCGATGATCGCGCGGACCGAGGAGTCCGGATCGGGCCGGATGCGGGGCCCGCCAACGTCAGTACGCTTTGGCCATCAGGACCCGCCGGCCGAGGGCTTCGACGATGTCGAGCGTCGACGTGCATCCGCCAGCGGTCGTGACGGCGATCGTGTCACGATCGACGGCCTGCACGTGCAACGTGCCGAACTGCGGAACGTACGAGGGCTCGCCACCCGGGCAGCTCACCATCGCGACATTGCGGCCATCGAGGGTCGGTGGCCGAGGGCCCGCATGCGCCCGTAGTGGGTCGCGGGCCCGGGGTCGACGACGAGCACGACGTCGTCGGCGAGGATCTGCTGGAGCGCCGCCTCGTCGCCGCTCACCATCGCCGCCGTGAATGCGTGGAAAAGTCGGCGATGGTCTTCGGGGCGGGTCTCGAGCACGCGGCCCTCTCGCGCGACGTTCTCGCGGGCTCGTCGCAAGAGCTGGCGATCCGCGAGAAGCGGACGACTACATCGAGGGGAGGAACACCCCGAACTCCGGTGCGTAGCGCACCACCCCGCCGCCAGACGGAATGGCACCCCGCACCGTCTCGAGCGCCTGGAACGCGTCGCCTCCTTCGAACTCGTCCCGCAGGTTCCAGTCGCTCGCGGGCAAGAAGCCGAATCGCCCGTAGTACCGCGGACTCCCTAGGACGACGACGAAGGTCGCCGCTCTACACGACGCCAGCGCGTGGCGTACGAGCTGGGCGCCGAGCCCGTTGCGGCGATGATCCGCACGGACCGCGAGCGGGGCGAGACCGAGCCCGCCGAGGGTACCCTCGAGTTCGACGGGGCTACACACGACGTGGCCGATGACCTCGTTGCCGTCGATGGCGACGGTGGATCCACGAAGACGACCCGCGACGCGCAAGGTCTCGACGAGTCGCGCTTGTGCATCCGTGGGAAACGACGCCACATGGAGCGAGTGGATCCCGTTGGCGTCTCCCGGTTGCTCGCTGCGGAGGGTGATCATGTTGGAGGCTCGTTCACTCGACTCAAAAAATCGCCGATGCGATCGACCCACTCCGGGTGGTACCCAAGAGGAAGCGCCGTTCGGAGCGAAGGCGCGAATCACTCCCCATCCGACGGAGCCAAGCGCAGATACTCGGATACGGCGCGCACCGCCTCGTCCTTGGCGTCGGCCAGGGACAGCTGCGGGGGCCGAGACAGCACGGCTTCGTGCGCGAGCGCGTCCATCATGTTGGGGACGATGAAGAGCGCTCGGTCGACGTCGCGGGACGGCGTCAGCTCCTGCGCTCTGTCGGAGAGGATGGCGCGCAGGGCGAGGCGGAGGCCCGGAGCCCCGTCGACGCGGAGCGGAATCTCGCGCGCCAAGAGCTCGTGCAGCACGGGGTCGTCGGCGTGTGCGTCGACCAGGCCTTCCATCAACGAGAGCAAGAGCGTACCGAGTGACGACGTCGCGTGGCTCGCGACGGTGAACTCGATGAGCTGGCGAATCTCCTCGCCGTGTCGTTCGTGCAGTGCGCTGAAGATGGCGCGCTTGTCCGGAAAGTACTGGTAGATCGAACCCACACTCACGCCCGCGAGGTCGGCGATGCGATTGGTGGTGACGGCGTCGATGCCGTCGCGCTCGAGGAGCTTCGTGGTCGCATCGAGCACGAACTGCACCGTGCTGCGCGCGCGCTCCTGCTTGGGCTGACGACGCACCACGTTCCTTTTGACGGTCGTTCTCAACAGTCACCTCGGCGGAATCTGAGTAGCGTTCCGAAATTCCCCGGAAGTCCTTTGGTCCCGCAACGATGGGTGAGAGCCGGACGCGAGCTGACGATCGCGTTCGCCGACCGTAGCTTGAGCGTCATCGAACGTCCGAGGAGGACCATCATGAAGTCTCTTATCACAGCTGCGGGCGAGACGCTGCCCGGCTACTTCGACCACAGCGCCGGCGAGGGCCGACCCGCCGTGCTGGTGCTGCACGAATGGTGGGGCGTGAACACGCAGATCTGCGGCGTGGTGGATCGCCTCGCGCGCGAGGGCTACGTCGCGTTCGCGCCCGATTTGTACCGCGGCAAGGTCGCGGAGACACCGGAGCAGGCACAGGAGCTCGTGGCGGCGGGCGACAAGGCGCAGTGGATCGCGGACCTCGAGCGCGCGGCGTCGGCTCTGCGCCCGCGGAAGCTCGGCATCGTCGGCTTCAGCCTCGGCGGAGCGTTCGCGTTGACGACGGCGGCGGTCGTGCCCGAGGTGCTCGCGTGCGTTGCGTTCTACGGGATACCGCGGCCGGAGAGCGCCGACATCACGAGGATCCGCGCGCGCGTGCTCGGGCACTACGCGCGCAGAGACACGTGGTACAGCGCCGAGCAAGTGGACGAGCTCGAAGCGACGTTGCGACGCGCGGGCATGCCGGCAACGTTTCATCGGTATGATGCGCAGCACTCGTTCTTCAACGAGCGGCTGGCGGCCGTGCATTCGCACGAGGATGCGCGGCTTGCCTGGGATCGCACGCTCGCGTTCCTCCGCGAGGTGCTCGGGTGACGGCGAGTCGCCGTACCGACGACTGCACGGTGAGGAGCCGCGCCACCTGGCCCGGGTCGAGACGAGCCATCCGCTCTCCGTGCTGCTCGAGTTCGACGATGTCGAGGCCGCACGACGTTGGTACCCGAGTACACCAAGGCCATCGAGGTCGCGGCCGCGGCGAGCGCCCCAGACCGTCTCGATCACCACCTCGGCGGCCGCGTCGTCGACCGTGTAGTACACGTGCCGCTCCGTTCTCGGCATCAGCACTCGCCAAACGGGCTCGCCTTCGATCACGGTATAAAGGCCGCCGGCCGGGCGTGGCTACCGGCGGCTGGGCCGCGCGACGCTCGCTTCGTCAATGGGCGACGCGCTCGGTCTTGCAGGTGGCCCCTTGCACGGGCTCGGCGCCTCATCGACACGCTCCGGGTCGTGCACCACGTTTTCGCTCACCTGGAACGATGGATCCGACGGATGCAACTCGGGCCTCAGCGCGCTTTCGTCGTCGTCCTTATCTACAACTTCGCGCTGACCTTCGGGATCGCGACGGTTCTCTCCGCGCGCACGCCGAGCCACGTGGAGCTGGGCCATGGCCTTGGTTTCGTGCTCACCCTCGGCGCGGCGTTGGCATTGTTCGGCGTGGTGAACGCGCCAATCGTGCTGTTCCGCGGCCTATGGGGCGTCCCTGGTCTTTTGGCCGCCGGCCTCGCGGGGTCGGTGTTTGCCCTGTTCTCCGCCGCCAAGATCGTGCGATGGGCCAACGTCACCTTCGACTCGTCACCCGCGGCTTCGGTGCAGAGCCGCTACCTTGGCTCGCCTCGACGGGGCCGCTGGGAGTATTCGGAGTTCGAGCCGTGGCGGAGCGGAGTCCGGCTTTCGTTTCGGCGAGACGAGATGTGGGTGAACGCGCAGCCCGGTGACACCGTCCTCATTCGAACGCGCCAAGGTGCGCTCGGGCTGGAATACATCGATCAGATCGTCGTCAGCGAGGCTGCTCAGCCTGCGGGCGAGAAACCCTGATGGGGAAGGCAGCCAGCGCCCGCCTTGAAGGGATACGCGAGGCCGCCGGCGTCGCACGAGCCCGGCCGGTCGGGATCATGAGCGAACTTGGGCGAGTGCCTGCCCTGGACCGGACAATCCGTACAACCGGCGCTTGATCCCGTGTATCCCGGTCCATCCACGAGGGTTCGAACGTTGGCCAGGCGGATACGCGAGGTCCTGGATGCGACGGCGCCCAAGGTTGATCGGGCGCGCTCGCTTTTAGGCCCGGCGACCGATCGGATGCTCAGCGTCGCGCATTGGTCAAGGACCCCCCGGCGTCACCTCGAAGGCGCGACGAAGCACGCGACTCAACCGATGTGAGGTTCGGACTGTGACATGAGGGGAATCATCGACATACAGCAGCTCACCCCTAAGGAAGTTGGAGCATTGCCCATTCTCGCAGAGGTGGGGATGAGGGTCAATGCGCTCGACGCCCGGGAGCGATGCCACGCGTAGATAGACCTCGGAGAGTGGCTTTCGATCCTCGAGCGAGCGAGACTCGTCCATCTGGCAACGTTCCGGATGGACACGGGCCACCGCGAAAGCAGCGGCCGTGCAGAGTTTGGGGATGTCCTCGACGAGGAGCAACCTCGCACCTGCCGCCGTTACGCCACGCGCGAGCCTGCTGAGCTTGGTCTCGAAGTCCTGCACGACCGGGAGATTGGGGATACGGAAGCCTGGCACATAGAGCCTATCGCGTGACATCGAGAAGACGACGGTGTCGCCGGGTCGCAGTCGAGGCACGAGAACGCGGAGCCACTCGCCGACTTCGTCGTCATGGCAGAAGACGCCCTCTCCGCACCGTCCGGTCGCGGACAGACGCGGTACCAAGCCTTCTCCGGTCAAGTGCGCGAAGCGAAGACCTCGTTGGACGGCGAACGCACGGAGGCCCACCAACAGATTTCCGGCGTGAGAGTCGCCCGCCAAATAGATCGCGGGTCCATCGCCTTCGACGCTCAAGCATCGCGCATGGGCACGGTCCTTCGGGCTATGGCACGAATCGTGGATGAGAAAGCTCGCCTCTTCGGGGTAGGGAACGAAGCCTCGGTCTGTCCATCGTGGCACCCAGTACACGAACCCGACACACGCGACCGAGATGGTCATCCCGGCAAGCAGGACCTTGTAGGGACAGCGGGACTCATCCGCGAACCATTGCCGCACTCGCAGCGGTTGTTCGAGGCGATGGTGCGTAACCCATGCGAGAACGACGATGATCGGGAGTGCGACGAGAGGTGGACGTTCGACGCCGAAGATCGGAATCGCGACCGCGAACACGCCCCAGTGCCACAAGTAGAGCGCATAAGAACAGTGACCGACCTCGACGAGCGCACGATGCTGCAACCATCGTCGGGTCCGCCCTGGCGCATCCAGGCTCCAAAGCCATCCCGCGAATGTGAGCGTCCCCAACACCGTCAACCACGGTCCCTCTGTACGCGGCCACGCAAACACGACCGCACTCACGAGGGCGAAGGGTAGCTGCGTCCAACGGGCGATCGATTTCGCATCGCACGGGCGATCGCTCGTCGTGACGAAGATCCACGCCCCAAGCACGAGCTGCCATGCGCGCATCGGCATCAGGTAGAAGGCGGCAGGCTCGTCGACAGAATACACCGAGAGATACGCGACGAAGCTGGCGATACCGACCATCGCCAGCGCTCGGCTCCCGCTTCGATCGGTCCGCGATGAGAGCCACACGAGCAGCGGCACGACGACGTAGAACTGGGCTTCGACCCCGAGGGACCAGGTATGCAGCAATGCATTCATGACGGGAGCGACCACGAAATAGTCGTGATGATGACTCCACAGATCGATGTTGGATCCGCCGATCAGGGCAGACTTCGCCGTCCTGAGACACGCGCGCGGGCGCTGCGAGACGAGGGCCGCGATCAAAGCTGTAACGCAGACACTCGCAGCGAGTGCGGGGAGAAGCCGCTTCACGCGCCGTGCGTAGAACGAGAGCAGCGCGTTCGGAGCACGCAGGTCGACGCGCCACAGAGAACGCGTGACGACATACCCAGATACGACGAAGAAGAGATCAACTCCAAGATAGCCGCTCGGAAGCCACTCGTCGCGCACGTGGAACAGCAGCACCGCCACAATCGCGACGGCACGAAGGCCATCGATCTCGGTGCGATGCGGGAGGGCCATGAGAGCTCAGACTCGAAAATTCGCTTGTCGGAGGCAAGGACCAGAATCGGGACCGGATCGACCCCGGTGGACCAGAAATCGGCGCGCGTCAGGGCGTCTCGGACATGTGACACGCGACCCGGAGGTTCGAATCGTCCGGAACAACGCGACCAAGGGCGAGGCTCCGACCTTCTGCCGACAAACGTCGCGTCACGGTGGGCCTCGCCGAGTCGCGCCGGGTGAAGTCCCGTACCAATCCCCGAATTGGGCAAGCGCCGCGTCGCGTGGGCGCTCGTGGTCTGAACACTGCCAGCGCGATTGTGAGCGCGGATCGATGCGCGGTCCGGCCCGCTGAAGGTGGTACAGTCGCGCTTCGAGGACGGCGCACGCATTCGTGTGCAAGCGAGGAAAACCATGAGACATGTCTCCATCACCGGTCTCACGCTGACGTTCTCCATCGCGGGATGTGCGGATCAGACATCCAACGAGGTGGATCACGACACGTCGTCGGTCAAAAATGCTGGAAGGATTCGCAATGCGAGAGCTCGCAGTGTGAGTACGAAGTTTGCGTCGAAGCGCCCGCAGTATGCGTTGCGGGGGACGGCTCGGTGGGGATGGCCGATGGTCGGTTCTGCGATTGTTTTGCCCTGGACCCCCCGAGCGAGACCTCATCCTTGCCGACCGTGGTCAACCGGTGCGACGTGGAACCGCTCTGCGCCTTCGAGCAGACGGCGCTATCGTACGAGGATGACGGCGCTGAGCCTTCCCCCACGGAGTTGGAGGGGCTCCAATGCGCTCTCGAGGCCCTCGCCGCCGGAGAGCGAGGCAAGATTCGCTATGAGGCGCACTTTGGCTTCATTGGTTACTATCGAGAGATCTTCATCACCGGAAACGGTGATGCCTATTTCTCCGACGTCCCCCACAGCGACGAAGGTGTCGTCGTGACGTTGGTCGGTGTCAAGCTCCACCCGCATCCATGGCCTGAACTACACGGCCAGCGTCGTGCCGCACGCCGTCACCGTTCACTCCGGGCCACGGAACGCCGCACCTGCAGTGCACTGGTTCGGCCGAGGTGACCGGGTGCGCGTGCTCAGAGTGGTCCACGGCTGGGCCGCGGTAGAGTACTCTTACCGCTGAGATGCGGGTCGCAGCGGTATCCTCCGTTTCAATCTGGGGCCCGCTGCCATGAGAGCCGTGCTGCCGGTGTGCTTGTTGTACGTGGCCCCTGTGTGTACACCCGAGGAGGGGAGAACGCCCGCTCGCGTCGACGTCTCGTCATGGCATGAGTTGCCGGGTGGCTTCGGCGATGCGCTCGCTGTCGACGGCGAATACACGCTTGCCGCCTCGCCGAGCGGCGTGTGGATCTGGAAAGGCGCCGAAGCCGTGCGCACCGCAGTCCCGAGCGGTGCGTTCGCGGTGGGTTCCCCGCGCTGGCTCGGTGGCCGTGTGTTGTACGGCACGGGTTACGAGCCCCACCCCGGAGGCTTTCGCGCGCTCCAGCTCCCGACGCTGCCGGGGGCACCGCGCGCGGCGGCCTGGCGCGCGGATGGCACGCGGCTTGCGGTGCTGTGGGTGCAGGGCGCCGACGGCACGGTCCTCGAGCTCTCTGCAGACGGCGCCGTGGCGCGCAAAGTCTGGGAGGGATCGCCAGCCCCTCAGGCGCTCTGGTGCGGAGCGGGATCCATCGTCGGGCTGGGTGTCCAGTTGCAGGCGTGGCGGGCGGGCCACGAGGTTCACGTCGCGAACGCGCACGCGGGCGGCATCGCTGCCGTCAGCAGCACTCGGGACGAGTCCCGGCTGCTGACCGTGGGCTGGGAAGGCACCGCCAAGCTCTGGCGCACCGACACGTGGGCCCCGCTCTCCGAGCTGCGTGGCGACTGGGCGAGCGGGTCGCTGGCACCGAACGGTCAAAGCGCTCTGTTGCTCACCCGCTCGGGCGAGTTGCACGGGGTCTGCATCCACGCCGACGCGTTGAGGCCCGCCGGCGAAGTCAGCGTCCCGGACAGGCTCGTGGCCATTTCGATGGGCGATGAGCGGGTCGTCGGCTCGTTTCGGGAGGGCGCGAGAGTGCGAACCGCCGACGTGCAGATCCGGTGTGACGCGGGCGAGCGCTCACCCCCGCCGTGACGAGCCGCTGGCTCAGATGACCCGGTTGACCAGGTGCGCGAAGACGTTGTTCGTGCTCGCGAGGAAACCAGCGCCCGTTTTCTCGTAACGGGTCAGGCTGACGGAGTTGTTGCGAATACGTCAGCGCGCCGGCTTTGCGTTCCGCGATCGATGCGGCGATCTCACGGTGCAGTGCCGCGCGTTCCTCGTCGTCGAGGTCGTCCCAGTCTCCCGCGATCTCAAGCGGCACCAGGGTACCTTCGGCAAGTCGGTGGGTCGCTGAGCGGGCGATGACGCAGCACGCTGGCCCGCGCCCGCACAAGCGCTCGATGCCATCCGGAACGCCTACCTCGAATACGTCATCCGACTACGACCTCCAAAAAGCAGCTCTCTTTGCTCAAGGGCCTCGGCGCAACAGCATCGCCTCTGCAGGACCTCCCTCGAACCGCCCAAACCCGAGGACACCGTGGAGTACATCCAATACAGGGTCGAGCGTGTCCGGGGCAAGGCTACCGTCTTCGCCTCCGATGCTCTGGCCCTGATCCACGAAGCTACCGCCGGTCAGCTCCGCAACGTCGATCGGATCGCCACTGCGTGCCTGCGAACCGACGCAAGCTCAAGCACGTCGATCGCGAACGACTCCAGGACCTGGTCGACAACGGTGGACGCTCTTCGAAAGATCGTCGAAACGGCCTATCGAGGCTTCTTCGATCGCGCCGCGTTTCGCATTGCCGCTCCCGCCGGTGCCCCCGCGCGACTGACTTGCTACGACAAGATCGCCACCACGACTCCCGGCGAGCACCCCTCGCCCACCCACTGGAGCGCGGTCGCAGGCGCGGCCTGTTCTGCCGCGGGCGCCACGTGACCGAGCCTCCATCGCGATCGCGCGGGGCTCCGTCCCGTATCGCAACTACGTTTTATCCTTCGGTTCACCGGTTTGCGTTCGTCCGGCTATGACGCTTCGCTGCTCTTCGCCGTCTGTCGGCTTCTTCTCGCGACGCCTCATGCAGCACCTTCGGCGACGCACTGCGGAGTGTCGGTCATGTGCGCTGGTGACGTGGTCAGCCCCTCGGTCGGGGCCTCCTCACCTTCACGTCGATTGAACTGTGGGACGGCGGTGCAGCCAGAATCTACCACGAGCAGTCCGCCGCCGACGCGGCGAAGGAACTCTCGGGGAATACTTCACCGGAGGGTGGTTCTTCGGCGATGTCGTCTCAGGCACGCGTAATATCCACATTGCGACGAGGCCACTGGCGACTGACCAATAACTCGGCTCATAGAACCTCTCCTCGTCGCCGTTCGTTTTCAGAGTTGTCTTTGCAACCCGTCCGCGTAGTATCGTCGGAGATGAGCCTTCCGACGCCCGCGCCTCCCATTGGTCCTCCGTGGCGCCCCCCGGACCTCCCGCGATCCTCCCGGGGTGGGTTGTACCGGGCGTACCGGCCGTGTTGTGTGTGGCGGGCTTCGGCGGTCAGTTCATGGCTGATTTCAATCGCGATCAGCGGGAAGACCCGGCCGTCGACATGGACGTCCGGCTACTTCGACCTGGCCTCATCGTGCTCCCCAACCTCGATATCGACGATTTAGCACGTCTTCCTGCGCCGCGCCCTGCCGACGTCACCGGTCTTCTTGACTCCTCTGATGCGGTGACGAATGGAGCGCTTGACGAGGCCGGGCTTTCGCGGCTGGTGGTGCAACCTGGTGCACCGTGTGCGGTCGCCGCGTCCTCGGTGACGATGCGGATGCACACCGACGACGCACGGCGCGTTCGCGTGTTCCAAGTCGGCACCGCCGACCCTGTGCTCGGCGCGGGAAAGCCCGCTGGGGCACCGACCGAGCACCCCTTGTTTGTCGCTCCCTTGGTGAATTTTCAGTTCCGAGTCGAAGCGCTCACCTTGCCTGGAGACCCGCTCCTCGCGGCCCCGGCCGGCGCCGCCCCGCCGCCGCCAGAGGGTTACCTTGCAACCCTACCGCCAGGGGCCACCAACGCGACTCTAGGGACGGTTCGCGCCCCTGCGGATGTGTGGATTGAGCTGGATCATACCGTCCCTCCACCTCTCAGGGCGATTCGAGATGTCGCCCTCATCACAATCTCGCCGTGGATCTTGACAGACAACACTCTGCCCGCAGAAAAGCTCTATGCGGTGTACTTTGCTGCGTCATCGGGCCTCGGCAGCAACCATGCGACGATCCACGACCTCGCGGTCGCGGCACAGGCAGCGTTTGGTGGCGGCGTTCCCCTCCCGCCGGACCTGTCTACGGATTTCGTCCCACAACCGCCTGCGTCGAGCGACAAGTTCATCATCATCGATGGCAACGTTTTTCCCGACCAGTGGGTGCAAGATGAGCTCCAGTTCGGATACTGTTGGGCGCCTCACGCCTACTTGCACGTCGCCGTTCATCTCAAGCGCAATCGCCCCGTAGGGGCGTGGGTGCGGGGAAACTTGGCCGAACGCGGCGTCGGAGTCTGGGAGGGCCTCGATCCGGCGAGCGGTCTGGACGGCACCGACTACGGCGGGAACCTCGATGTCTCTCCTCCCGTCCCAACTGCCACGCCCGCGATTGCGGCCAGCGCGGGCGGCCCAGCGATCCCGGCCCACGCTGCGGCTCCGTTGGGCAAAATTCTCGTCGGTGACGGCAATCCGCGGCCGGTCCATGCCGATTTCCACAATTTCCTCGTGGCCCAGAAGGTTCAGCCCGTCTTGCCTTTTGACACCTCATGGCTGGAGGTTGGCCACATCGATGAGTTCTCGGCGATCATCCCCTCCGCGGGCCACTCCCGAAAATTCAAGGTAGCATTCTCGTCCGTAAATGCGATGACCAAGTTGCTCGATGCGTTGATCGCGATCCCCGTGTCGAGTGGACGTGGGCATTTTCATGCCGGCCGCTACAATGAACATGGAAACTATGCGGAGGAGTCCGCTGAAGACCTCAAAGCGGCTCACGGAGTCTTCAACGACCGTCTACGCAGGTTGAAACTCATTCCCCTGCAGCAGCGCTTCGAGCGCGGTCTCGCGCTCGCAGCCGACCAGATCTTGCCCCTCCCCAACTACTTTATCACCCCCGTCGCACCAGGGTTGCCGTTCGGGAGTCCAAACAATCGGACCGTTGCTCACAACGTGGGCAGCGTGAACATGCAGGTCATCAATGGGCATTTATTGATTCCCCGTCCGTTTGGACCACGCCTCCCTCGAGCTCAGGCCGTCAGCTTCGTGCGGACTTGGCTGAACCAACTTGGGTTCTCGGCCGTGCCGGTGGTTACAGGGCCAGTGGGTTCGTTTCCTTTCTGGGCATGGCCAGGATTGCGCATGGATGATCTCTCGGCGTTCTTCGTCCAGGCAAGCGATGACGCGGAACGCAACTCGATCATCGCGTTCCTCCGAGGTGGACCCGCGCTTGCCGCATCCACATCGGCAAAGGTCAGCGCGTTGCACGCTCAAATTTTCACGTTCCCTGCAAATGTGGCCGGCCCCCCGACCATCGCCGCGGCCATGGATGCCACCTTGACGTTCAACAAGTGGTTCCGTGTGGAGGTTCCGCAAGATACGCTCGATGTCGTCGAGGTCTACATCCGAAGCCTGCTGGAGCGCGAGGGCAACCGGGTCCATTTCATCGATGACTGGGACACTTATCATATCCAAATGGGGGAGGTGCACTGCGGCACGAAGGTGTGCCGAACCCCGCATCCGTTGGTGAACGGCACGATGTGGTGGGACCACTATGATCCCGAGGTCAATCGTGATTATGTTCCTTCGACGTCACTTTAGGGTCGGGGTTCTTGCATGCGTCTGCGCCTGCACCACCACCTTTGCCCCCCCCGAACCGACCCCGCAGCACTCGGCGCAGGAGCCAGAAGGACCCATGACCGAACAAAGCACCAATGCTCCCGAGGACCTTGACCGCGCACGAAGATGGCTGCTCTACGCCGTCGAGCAGTCAGGCGAGCCCTATTTGCAGGCTCGGGCGACGTTCTTGGACCATCCGAAGGTCGCCCTCGAAGTGCTCGGCGAAGGTGCCACGCATCCGGATTGGAGGCACGCCCTCACGGCAAGGGCGATCGCGGCAAGAATCAACGCGGCACCGACGGTCGCTCTGGCCGAGGAGTTCCTCGTCGGGAAGGGCCTTCCCCCGGCGAAGAACGTCCTCGGCAAGCATCTCCCCGCGACCCTGGGACGGAAGATCGCCGATCTCGGCGAGGCGATCGACCCGTGGCTTTTCGAGGCGCTCTTCAAGGTGCATCGATGGCGTGACGCCGATCAGGGCGCGGTGCTCGTCGTTGCAATCATGGACCGAAAGAGTCCCGCATTGTTGCCGGCGCTCCTCGATATCGCCGTGAACGAAGCCTTCCCGGTCGAGGTTCGCGCGTCGGCCGTGCTTGCGACGGTCCGCACGGGTGATGCGAACACCCAGGCTCAAGTGCATGCACTCGTCCAGCGAGCAGACCTACCCCCGCAAATTCGTGTCTCCGCGCTTTTCGCTCTCGCTGAACGCAGTCCGAACGTACCCCAAGGATTTCGGGAAACGTGTGAGTCACTGCTCCTCGACGCTTCCGCCCCCGCCGCAGTGCGGGCCGAAGCGGTGACCGCGATTCAACGCATCGGCGTAGCGCCTTCATTCCCAGTGATTCAGCGGTCGACCGATCAGGAGAACGACGAGGCTGTCCTACAACCGCTCTGTACCGCCTTGCGTGATCTCGCGGACCCTCAGGGTCTCGAACCGATGAGGGAGATCTTGGCCAAGGTGCGCTCGCCGGAGGCCAAACAGCTCTGCTCGGAGGACCTCGCAGATCTTGAGTCGACCCTGGCGCACAAGCGAGGGCGCCGAGAAGGCGCCCCATAACGAGCGGGACGCACGCGAGCAAAGTTTCGCTCGTTCAGCAGCCTTCTGATGAGGAGCCAGGCATGGGCACGCAACAGCACCGCAAGACCATACGGGCATTGATGGACGGCTTTGCCATCACGCTCGACAACACGCACGTCATCCAGCTCGTTCCTCCGGGGGTCACGATCTTCGAAGCTGAGGACGCGAACTTTCACTTCGGGAGTGCGGTGTTCATGCCCATGGGAATGGAGCTCGCGCGTCACGAAGAGCTGCTCACCGTTTCATCGTTGGAGACCGTTCTCGAGGCGCTCGAGTACGGAGAGTCGGCGAGCGAAGTCCTCTGCCTCGCGGGGCACACGGATACCGTGGGTTCCGAGACTTCCAACACCGCACTGTCGGAGCGACGCGCGGCGAACCTCGCCGCGTTCATCCAGGGAGACCGCACGACCTGGGCGCAAACGTGTGCCGATCACGTCGACGAGGACATCCAGCATCTGCTTACTTGGGCGGCCTATGCCCATGGCTACGGCTGTGACCCCGGTCCCATCGACGGTCAGATCGGGCCGCGAACGAAGGCCGCGCTCGCTCAGTTCCGCCGAGCGCACAACCTTGTTCATGGCACTGCGCTCACCGAGGGCGAGCAACCATTTGCCGACATGGATTGGGACGCAGTCTTCACGCTCTACGATGCGAGCGCGATCCGGCTGCTCGGCGGAGACGAGGGACGGTGGCAAGCGCTCAAAACGGCTGTACGGTGGTACGAGCCTAAGCTCCTTGCCTGCGGGGAGGCATGGCCCCTCGAAGGTCAAGGACGCGACAACTACCGCTCTCAAACCAACCGGCGGGTCGAACTCATCTATCTCGATGCCTCCGACTTTCCCGGGTTGGCGCAAGAATCTCCTCCAGCAGAGTCGATCTACGGAGAGCACGGGATTCGTCGGTATGTGCCCATCGCTGCGCGGAAGCTCCCGTTCGAGCTGAAAATCCTCGACTGCAGCCGCGCGGCACTGAAGCAGCGGGCATTTCGGATCGAAGTAGCGGGTGAGAAGGTCGAGGGACAAACCGACGACGACGGCAAGATCCGCGCGGAACTACCCGCCACCGCGCTCTCGGGTCTGCTTGCAGTCGACGCCGGCAGCGAGGAGCATCCCCTCGAACTCCGATGGTCGCTCATGCTCGGCCCCATGCCGCCCTTGGCTTTGGGCGCAGGTGCGCAAGGTCGCCTCGGTCACCTAGGCGTTGCCGCCGGCACCTTGCGCGACGGCGCAACCGAGCCACCCTCCGAGGTGGTCTCCGCGTACCAACGGACCCGCATCGACTTGACCGATTCCGGTGCGATTGACGACGACACACGCCGCACGCTCGATGACGAGTACGCCCAACTGGCATGAGCGTCAACGTCGTCTCGTCCCGGACCGCCCCGGAAGCGATCGTCCTTCACGATTCGAGCGACCACACGCTCAGCGCGTCGCCTCCGATGAGAAGCCGGGAGGCGTCGAGCCACGCAATCGCACGGTGGCCCGGCACCATCGTCTCGCCGAGGAGCATCCCGTCTCGCGTGCGGTGGATGCGGACGCATGGGGACCCAGACAGTCTCGCGGCGATCGCGGATCCGCCAGGAACGAGCGACGCCTGCTCCACGGTCCTCCCGTGTCGTCCGAGATGAGCACAGGCGGGGCCCGAGGTCATCGGAGCGAAGCAGCATCACCTGAGGTTCGGCCCCGCGAGCATTCGATCGCAGCGATGCCGAAGCGGGCAGGACCCGGTCGACGGCGTAGACCGGAACACCATCGAGCTCCGCCGCGGGGGTCTCGATGCAGTCGGGATTCAACTCGTACAGAAGGCCCTCGTGCGGGACCAGCGCGACGACACTCCACGCGGTAGCAGGCGCGAGGCTCGAGCACCGGGGTGGCCGACGCCTCGATGTCGAAGGCCCGCTCGCGCTCGCGGAGCGGTTGCGATCACGCTCGGTCTCCAGAAGAAACATCGACTTCAACGACTTTCGGGGGAGACCGGCGGCCTGGGTGACCTTTCGATCAGGTCGGGGGCGCTTCGCAGCAGAACGTCACCGGCAGGGCCGGCTCCACGGAGCCGGTGGCCGGCATATCGGCGGAGGGTTCGCATGACCCGTTCGGCTGCCCAAGGACCTGCACTTCGGCGCTCATCCCCGCGCACTCGCCGACCTCGATGAAGACCTCGTAGGGGAGGAACTCGAGTAGACGGTTGATGAGATCACAGTCCCCGTCCGGAGATCCGCACGCGCACGTGTCTTCGCACGCGCGAGAGTCTTCGAACCCTTCGTACTCGACGACGCGCTCGGGGAATCCCGCCGGGCAGACTTGGTCCCCCTCTTGGAAGATGCAGGTGGGCTCACACGCGGCTCCCACAGCAGCGTCCACGGCACAGCTCGCAGTTTCTTGGGCCCACGCAGGCGCCGGATGGGACGCCGTGGTCGAGGGCGCGCAAGCTCCTCCTTCGAGCGGCGCCGTCGCGAACAAGGGGGTCAGCCAGTTGTAGTCCGTCCACGCCGTCTCGCCCACGGGTACGCCGAGGCTCCCGCTGTAAATGTCGTCGCAGCTCGACGTCGACTCATTGAGCAGGAAGGTCTGTTCTCCCACGCAGGTGCCCCCCTCGATCGGGCCACAAGCGCACGAGCAAGTCGAGGGCTCGACCTCGAGGCCGGCGAACGTCTGCATGAGCGGATCTCGCCCGTCCGGACACTCGGAGCCGAGTTCGCGGCGGATCGGCCCCGACCATCCTGCCGGGATGGCCTCTCCACACGTGTCGGTGCCTTCCGTGTCGGTCTCCGCGCTGTCGGTCTCGGCGGTGTCGGTCTCCTCGGAGGAAGAGTCCGTCCCGACCGAATCGCCGTCTTGTGTCCAACCGATCGTGAGGCTGCCCCCACCGGGGAAGTCCGCGGGATCGCATCCCGTCGCCGCGAGCCCGAGGAGTGCCACGACCGCCAGGGCGCGGCGGGCTGCAATGTCATTGAACGCTGATCGCATCATGGAATGAGTGGTCATCGACGGCCGGACGATTCCATGGACGCGCTTTTTTCTGCAATACCGAGAACTGGTGCGCTCCCGCGAGAATCAGAGGGCGTCGGCGAGCTCGTTCGGATAGGCCTCGATCGCGCTGTACCCCGAGGTCAGCATGGTGTCGTGATCATCACCAGACCTGGGATCCAGATCGTGGGCAATCCCCCAATCATCCGGGATGCCGTCGTCGTCACCATCGGGCGGTGGCGGGCTCTGGTTTGGGGGCCACGTGCTCTAGCCCGCGGCGCGAACCAGGTCTGCCGCCCTCTGCGAGGCGCCGTCCTCGAAGCCAAACTCGAGGCCCATCTCGTGGGCCTGCACGAAATCGACAACCTCGTGCTCGTCGTCCGGATCGAGCTCGGGCCGCATGCCACGGGCGAGGAGCTCGAGCGAATCCTGCACCTGCTGATCGGTGACAGGCAGGCCGAGCAGCTCCACGAGCGCGTCGCCGTTCCGAAGGTCAGGCGCTGCCATGCTCGCTACTTGAACGGGAAGCCGATCTCCAGATAGGCAATCTTGTCGAACGCCTTGTTGTATTTCACGGTGGTACGCTGCGCCAACGCCCGAGCTGCGCAACCTGGCGAGGCAGCGGCTGCGCCGGCGCTGAGGCACTCGATACCGCGCGGGGTCTTATGTGGTGGGACGAGGTCGCGACTTCGGTCAGCCGCGCCGCGTCGCGTGGGCGCTCGTGGTCTGAACACTGCCAGCGCGATTGTGAGCGCGAATCGATGCTCGGTCCGGCCCGCTGAAGGTGGTACAGTCGCGCTTCGAGGACGGCGCACGCACTCGTGTGCAGCGGGAAAAACCATGAGACATGTCTCTATCACCGGTCTTACGCTGACGTTCTCCATCGCGGGATGTGCGGATCAGACATCCAACGAGGAAACGTCGATCGAGTCCGGGCAGGAGGCATCTTCGCAGGTCACGGCCACGGGCGTCGGGGAAGAGTCATCCCCGGAGGAGACGTCGACCGAGTCCGGGCAGGAGGCATCGTCTTCGCGGGGCACGACGACCGCGGCCGGGGAAGAATCCTCCGCAGAAGAAACCTTCGCGGCAGATCCCGAGGTGATGGCAGAGGTGATGTGCGGCGCGCTCCATGCGTGTGGTTGCTCGACGAGCTGGCCGACATACGAGGCGTGTGTTGCAGAGCACGCCGCGCGATCGGACGATTTCGCAGCCGCGGCGGCCATAGGCGCATCCGTCGACGAGGGCTGCTACGAGCAATTCATGAGCGTCTATGGCGCGACCACGCCGAACTGTGAGCTCACTTTGTCTGCGGGCGAACTCGTAGGCGCAGTGTTTTGTGATGCGTTCGTCGGGCCGCTGGGGGAAGGGGATCCATGCGTCGAAGTCGAGGTCGCGATCTTCGGCGGACCTGCGGACGCGTGTGCGCCGGGGCTCGTCTGCGCGGGTGGGTTCTGCAGCGCTCCACCGGAGGCGGGGGAGGCATGTCTCACACCGCGATTGTCGGCTGAATGTGCCGACGGGCATGTTTGTGATGGTGGCATTTGTGTGCCGGAGCCGAACTTCGGGGACACCTGCCTCGGGAATCTACGCTGCGGAGAGAACAAGCTTTGCACGGGCGGTGTCTGTGGATCACGACACGTCATCGGTCAAAAATGCTGGAAGGATTCGCAATGCGAGAGCTCGAAGTGTGAGTACGAAGTTTGCGTCGAAACGCCCGCAGTATGCGTTGCGGGGGACGGCTCGGTGGGGATGGCCGATGGTCGGTTCTGCGATTGTTTTGCCCTGGACCCCCCGAGCGAGACGTCATCCTTGCCGACCGTGGTCAACCGGTGCAACGTGGAACCGCTCTGCGCCTTCGAGCAGACGGCGCTATCGTACGAGGATGACGGCGCTGAGCCTTCCGCGGCGGAGTTGGAGGGGCTCCAATGCGCTCTCGAGGCCCTCGCCGCCGGAGAGCGAGGCAAGATTCGCTATGAGGCGCACTTTGGCCTCATAGGTTACTATCGAGAGATCTTCATCACCGGAAACGGTGATGCCTATTTCTCCGACGTCCCCCATAGCGACTCCGATGTCGTGGTGACGTTGGTCGGTGTCAAGCTCCACCCGCCGGAGGTCTTCACCGCTTGCTTGCAGGGGTCGCCGCAAGAACAGCTGGACTGTCTCGCGGACCTCGGTGAAGAACGGGTGAACTGCATGGAGTAGGAGAGCGGCGGCTCAGCTGGTCGATGATTGGGAACGACCCACCGCGCGAGGCCCCGACGAGTCCCACGTTGTGGCCATCCTCAACCTCGGGAACACCGCAGCTTGCGATACCGTCCGCATCGTCCGCCATCGCTTGCCTGCGTTCCTCGAGCGTGCCGAACAAGCCGAGGCACCGCTCGCGCGCGAGCTCGCGTCCGATCGAAAGCGCCTGCGACGAGCATGCGCGCAGGTCTTCCCGGGTTGGCGCGACCTGCAGACCTACGCGGTCGCACTCTTAGTCGCCGTCGCGAGCGTACGGATCGCGCGCTCGCTCGTGGCTCCGCCCATGGCCACGGATGCACTCACCTATCACCTCGTACGCGCGAGTCGTTTCGTGCAGACGGGGACCTTCGCGATCGAACCCACGCCAGACGCAGGAGGCTACTATGCCTATTACCCGCCGCTCGGAGACGTCTTTTGGTCCTGGTGGTTGCTCGCGGCGCATTCGGACACGTGGATCGGACTCGGTCAGGCGTGCCTGCTGTTCGCCCTCGGCCTAGCCACGTTCACGGCAGCCGAGCAGCTCGGCGCGCCACGCAGGATCGCGATCTGGGCTGCGTTGGCGCTACTTGCCACGCCCGCGGTGCTCAGCTGGTCGTCGGCCGCATACGCCGACACGTTTGTCCTCGTGGGCTTCGCGGCGGGTGTTGCCTGGTGTCCGCGTGCGATCCGCACCGCCGCACCGATCGCCCTCGCCTTGCCGATCGTCGGCTTTGCTTTGGCCGCCGGAGCCAAGACGACCGGTCTGGTGCCCCTGGCCGCCGGCACTGCGCTCATGCTCGGCGTGCTGCTGGTGCGTGGCCGACAGCGGGGCATGGGCGCGTTGGCCATCGGCCTGCCGCTACTCGTCGTCCTCCCTGGCTTGGCGATCGGCCTCGTCGATCATGGCAATCCTCTCTACCCGTTCGGCCTGCACGCCGGCCCTTGGACGCTTTCGGGCAACGAGGAGAACGAGCTACTGCATCGGGGTGCGCTATTCCCCGCGCACATGGTCGCGTTCGATCCGAGCGTCTTTTTGCGACGATTGTTCTGGCCCAACTTCGATCCACGCGTGCAGCACCTCAACCTCGGCCCCGTGACACCCGTGCTCGCGCTGCTCGGCTGCTCCGGCCTTATCTGGCTGCGCGAAGGCAGCGCGCGTGCACTCACGGGCGCGCTCTTGGTGTTGGTGGGTCTGGCGTTCGTCGCCAAACTGGCGGGTCCGGACACCTTGACCCTGCGGACGTCCTCCGCACCCGCGATCGGCCGTTTTCTCACCATGCCGCTCTTGGTGATCGTCCTCGCGGCGAGCCGCGCTCCCGCGCACCTGGCCGTCCCCGTGTTCGCGCTGCAGATCGTCTGCGGTAGCGCGCTCGGATTTCCCCGCGGCCTGGGCACGGTGGATCTCCTCGCGCTGCGATGGTCGAGCCCCGGCTTGTTGCTCGCGCTGTGCTTGGTGCTTCTGTCTTGGCGCCTGCGACGAGCCTGGGGCATCGCCGCGGCCGTCGCCGTCCTCCTCGGCACCCGCCCTCGTCGTGCGGCCACTCGTGCGGGAGCACTACTACGCGGCCTTGCACGCGGGTGATGTGTTCGACCCGCACCCCGTCGATCCCAAGGCCGACGCCGCCTGGCCGATCTGCGTCGCCGTACGTCCTGCGCCTGCAACACCATCCTTCCTTCAGGCACGCTCAGGCTCGCTGCCTGCCTGCCTGCCCTGCCTGCCTCCGTGGCCCCTGCCTGCCCTCGTCCCTTTCCCTCTTCGAAATTTTCCTAGTCGCGAGGGCGCCGGGGATTTGGGTGAGGGCGTTGACGGCCTCGACACCGATCATGCCGAGCCCGAGCGCCGGTTAACGTCGGCTCAGCACGGCGGCGGCAGGACACCGCTCCGAGCCACGCGATCCACGTCCGATCACGCCAGCGCTCTGCCGCCTTGTCGGCCTGCAGCCAGTCGGTGGCGAATAGCACGATGAGCAGCACGATCGCCGCCCCGGCCCGATCCAAGGCCACACCGTCATGAACCACTGCAGTGTCATGTCCCCACCTCAGCGACCGGCCCCAATAGGACCCCCTTGCCCCACTTCTCCGCAAACCAAGGGATCACGAGAAATAGGAACGCGTTCAGTAGCTGGCTGCATATCAGCGCCGCTTCTCCAATCTTGTCGCTCGTGTAGAGGAACAACGGTGCGGTCAGGATGATGTGGAAGAGAACGCCATTGAAGAGGATGACCGCCAGGCCCTTGTAGCTCAACCGGCCGGGACCGAAGCAGGCGCGGACAACCCAAACGCAGATGGGCACGAACAGGACGATGGCCGTCAGCGTGCCGGGGCCAAAGTCAGCTCCCGCCAGCAGCGGGCCAATGTGAAAGAACAGGTTGACGAAGATGACGCCGTAAAAGGCGAGGCCAACCAAGGGGTGGCGGCGGCTCAGCAGCGCGGCTGTCGGAGCTCCAACCCAGAACATGGGAACGTTGACACACAGAAAATAGGTGAGAGGGACCGGACAATCCGGGTACGGGGAAAATCCCAAAATGGAGCAAATCTCATGAGGGAACTGCGTCATCCTGCCGAACACGTCGATGCCGTACTCCTCGACGTTGTGCAGCAAGTAGATCACCATCGCCAGCCAGGACAACCAGACACGGTCGTGCCATCTCGAGACTCCGGGCTCGCTCTGCAAGAGGCGCGTTCCGAACAGCAAGGCCAGGAGCACGCCTGCTGCAGCGCCTCCGATCCACGGAAAGATGACGATCGCGACGCCGCTGAAACCTGTTCCCACCTGGCCTCCCTTTTTTCGGGCCTGATCAACGGCCCCCGCGTTGCAGCTAATCTCAATGTCAACGCGCGTTGAAGTCAAGAAAATTGAGCAGCAACGAATCGTCGGCTACGACTTCCCATGGCAAGTCGCACGCAAGCTCGCCCGGCAAAAGTCCGCGCAAAGACTAGTGCCGTGACAGATGAGTTCTGACCTTGGAGGACGCCGTTAGCGTCCACCAGACCAAGGCGCGAAGAGAGAGCGTATCGGGCCATACGAGACCGATGAGCAACGCCGGGATGGTGGACGGGAACGGCGTCATACAAGGTCAGAATTCATCGGTCGGGGCACTAGGCTCTGTCCCGTTTCCCCGAAAGTGCCGAATTCTTGGAGCGGCGGCAATTTCGTGATCCAAGCCAAGCATGACGGCACGCATGCCTCGCCACCGCCTGACCGACCCTCAGTGGGGCTTGATT